>Ga0302326_10015528_pt1 | contig 16014 bp, 13 predicted proteins | sample Palsa_T0_3_FD_202264 | JGI IMG/M metagenome (GOLD analysis project Ga0302326, IMG submission 202264) | Peat permafrost microbial communities from Stordalen Mire near Abisko, Sweden - Palsa_T0_3 | ecosystem: Environmental > Terrestrial > Soil > Palsa > Peat permafrost | place: Sweden: Abisko... | reverse complement strand
GGCGGTCTCGACGTTCGCGATCTCCTTCGGCGAGAGACGCATCTCGCGCGCGATCCTGCCCGCGTAAGAGGCGACCCGACGGCTGTGCCCGTGCAGGTATGGGTCAACCGCCTGATGCAGGTCGCTGAGCTGCGTGAGCAGCTCGATGCTGACCGTGGAGCCCGACTCACGAGCCGCTTCAAAGAGGTCTCGCGTGCGAGCCAGGCGCCGCTCCGCCCGGAAACGACGCACCCAGCCCCAGAGCATCAGTTCCGCGAAGACCATCTCCCGTGAGCGCGGCCAACGCATCCAGAGCCAGGCACTCGCCGAGGCGATCGCAAGCGAACCGACCACCGCCAAGACGACCGCGAGCATCTCCCAGAGCATCCCGCGGGCAGGCACGAGCGCGGCCACCACGGCGACCGGACCCGCGAGGACTGTGAGCGTGGCGAACACGGACAGCGGCAGGAATGCGACGAAGTGACGCGGCAGCGTTACTCGGGGCCCCGAGTAACGGGCATCAGAGAGCTCGCTGCCCTCGGCAAGCTCGCTCAGACGAAAGTTGAGCGCGCTCGACAGAGTGTCCTCTTCGACAAGCATGGGTCTGATTATCGAGACGACGCATTGCGCAAAATCTGAAGTCTGGAACCGTTGTCGTGGACGATTGTATGACCGACAGCTCGAGCAAGGCGATCACAGACGCGAACCCGTTCGGCTGCCCCCGCACGCTACCCTCCGAAGCCGTGATCAGCACAAACCAATTCTGAAATGTGCCCAGACCACATCACTGCCGCAATATGTCCGCTACACCCCGACCGCCGCCACGAACTTCCACTGCACGGAGCCTTGGGCGAGACTCAGAGGCTGGAGCTTGGCTGCGGCCTTGCCGATACCGAGCGGAGCATGGCTGAACAGCAAGGGCTCGATCGGGAGGACCGAATCTCTTGATCTGCCTGCCAGGCTGCGCCTAGCACCAGACACAGGTACATGTGTCAAGTAGCGCCATGATATTCATGCTCGACCTTGACGTACTCGCCTGAGTCGTGATCGATGACTTCGACGCAGGGTGTTCTGGCGGGGTCCAAATCCGCGAATCGCTGTGGCTCAAACGGGAAGAACAGGTCCCCCTCCGTGATGGTCTTCGGCGGCACCTGAAGGTCCGGCGGAAGCATCTTGATTGCGGTGAGACCGAGTTGCGCCAAGGAAGCTTGTCGGGGTTCCCATGGTGCGGGTGCGCACGCGGCGCTGTCGATCCCTTCCCCCAAGGTGCCTCTAGCAGCCAACGCGGCTAGAAGGAACGGCCACAACAGAGTGATGGAGAGATTTGCGTTCCGTGTGGCCTCACGGTTGAAGATCCGAAGGCGAATGTAAACAAGCCGAATCGAGTGACCGCCGAGAGGCGCTTCTCCGGGTTCTTCCGTATCAACGGCGCCTCGGGCAAGAACCGTGATCGCCAGGTCCGGGAATTCCTTGAGAGCTGCCGCCTGACTGCTATTGGCGCTGATCGCAACGGTACCAATGAAAATGCCCAGCCCCGCAAGGAGCAGGCCAACGTCGAACCATCCGTTGGCGAACAGATTGGCAGTGTGGTTGCCGGCGTTTTCAGACGCAACGATCTGGGTCTCGCCGATGCCTATTACCACCAGAAGTGCCGCGATGCTCAACATGAGGGCCGCCACCGCGAGCATCGTGAGGACGTTCCGTTTACGGAGGAACTTTTTGACCGGCTTCTCGGCTTCGAACTTGACGCGCCAGCGGGTAAAGGGGACTTTGTGCATGGGTTTAGCCACGCGGGCAGCCTACGCGCATCCCCGCTGACGAGGCAAGAGGGCTGGGTGGCGGCGCGGGTAACCGCCCGCGCCGCCAGTACAGCTAGGAGCACGCCGGAAGGCGTAGGCGCATCCTCGCATTTGACGCGGATACGTCCGAAGCGCCGAGGACACTGTCCAGCCACCGGGCCTTTTCTGCCTGTGATCGCAGGCAGCGATCAAAGACAACAGTTATGGATCTCTGCGCTCGAGAAGTCTTGTGACGGGCGGTTCAGCTCGCCACGAGTAGCGGCTGCACGGGTGTACTAACACCTTCGGAGTTGACGGCCAGTACCCGCTGTGCCTCCTCAAGTGCTCGCTCTGTCCGACCGATCGCGCTGGTGAGCCGCTCGCGCTGGGCGCGGATCTCGGAGAGGTCGGTCGGGCCCGGGGTGCGGCCAGTCAGCTCGCGCATCTCGCGCTGCAGCCGCTCTAGCTCTCGCGCGTGACGGTGGGGTGCCTGTCGATCGAGTTCGTAGACGCCGGACTGTGTGCCTTTGCGCACCACTGGCGAGCGACTGAGTTGGGTGAGGAAGACCGCAAGCCCGTTCTTGCCGGCGACGGTGTAGCCCTCGCGGGTCAGGAGCTCGAACCATTCCCGGTAGTGCAGGGCCTCGATGCCACCGCGGTGCACAAGGACCTGGACTGCGGCCTCCCGGATTGCGGGGCCGCGCAGAATCTCGCCCTGCTCCGTGACGTCTTCAGTCGCATCGGCGTGCACCGCTGGGGCGGCTGGTGCGTCGACGTCTGCCCCGCGTGGGGCGAGCCGGGAAAGTAGGAGCTCACGCTCGTCAATTGCCGCTAGTGCGTGCTCGATCTCGCGCAGCGCGGCGATGGTCCGCTTCCTCGCTTCGTCGAATCGCTCGCGCTGGCGACGCAGGTCTTCGCACTCGGCTTCGGCGGCGCGCACGAGGCGGGGGCTGGGCTTGACGTCGGTCGGGTTCATCGGCAGTTGGACTTCTTTTACTGGGCCCAGACTCGATGGGGAGCCTGACCCTGTGCGTAACGCAGTGTGACCTGTGGATAGGTCGTTCATACGGACACTTATATAGCTGCTTAGCGCCACGTAGCTGCGCATAGTCCTGTGGATAACTAGCACTTTTTTTCGGAGAGAGCGGGCTTTTGATGGATTGGCACGTGTGCACAGGCGTTTGTGATGCGCTCGTTGACCAGCTTGGGTTCTGCGATGTCGTCCGATGGGCGGTTTACCGTACTTCTACGCAGTAGTCCGTAGAGCAAAGGAGGCCCAAAACCATGCTGTCGCACTCCCTCACCACCCTGGCCGTCACCCCGCAAGGCACTCATCTCTCGATCGTGAGCGATAGCAACGCGAGCGGCGCGACCAACAGTGTTACCGCCACAAAGGACGGTGAACAGTGATGGTCGCTCTGATCCTAATCGTCGGATTGGCCCTTGGCGCGGTTGTCGTGTACCTCGTCTCGCGCACCCGTGTAAACGCCGCTGAGCAGATGGCGACGCAGATGCGCGATGAGCGCAACACCGCGACTGCGGAGGCTACGTCCCTGCGAGAGCAGCTGGGCAGCGATCGCGAGGCCTCCGTGCTGGAGCTCACAGGCGTGCGAGAGGAGCTGGCTGCGGCCAGGACCGCGCTGGCTACGGCTGAGACTCAGTTGAAGGCCGAGCGCGAGGCTCACGCTGATCGTCTCGCCCAGTTGCGGGAGGCGGAGGGCCGCATCGACGAGCGCGTCAAGGCGGCGCTAACAGACGCGCTGGGTGGCTCGACCAAACAGCTGGTCGCGATTGCGAAGGCCGAGCTGGGCAAGGAGCGCTCCGAGGCCAAGCGCGAGATTGATGCCGAGCACAAGCGCCTGGGCGAGATCTTCGGCCACGTCGATCAGACGCTCGGAAAGGTCGCGGGCAAGCTGGAGGAGGTCGAGCGCGACCGCATCACCTCGCGTGAGCAGCTCGCCGCTCAGCTGCGGACGATGCGCGAGTCGCAGTCCGAGCTCATGGCCGGGACGCAGGCGCTCGTCGGCGCCCTGCGCAGGCCGCACGTGCGTGGGCGCTGGGGCGAGGTGCAGCTGCGCAACATCATCGAGGCCGCGGGCATGTTGCCGCATGTTGATTTCGACGAGCAGGTCTCGCTCCCCGGCGAGGATGGAGTGCTGCGCCCCGACGTCTGCTTGCACTTGCCAGGCTCACGCGACGTGATCGTGGACTCCAAGGTGCCTCTGGAGGCCTACATGGAGTCGCTGTCAGCGACGGACCCGGCCGAGCAGGAGCGTCTCCTGACCAAGCATGCGCGCCACGTGCGCGCGCATCTCACCGCCCTGGACTCGAAGTCCTACTGGGAACGCCTGGAATGCTCACCGGACTTTGTCGTGATGTTCATCCCCAACGATCAGGTGCTCTTGGCCGCGATGGAGGCTGACCGCACACTGGCGCAGGAGGTTGAGCGCAAGCGTGTGGTCATCGCCACCCCCATGAATCTCATGGCGCTGCTGCGGATCATCGCCCTAGGTTGGCGCCAGGAGGCGCTGGCCGAGAACGCGCGCGAGATCGAGTCCCTCGGGCGCGAGCTCTACATGCGCCTGAGTGTGTTCGCGGCCAAGCTGCAGACTCTGGGCAAGCGGGTCGGCGCGCTCGTGCGCGGCTACAACGATGCGATCGCCTCCTTCGAGTCACGCGTGCTACCCAGCGCGCGCCGAATGGCCAAGCTGGGAACGGTAGCCGCCAACCAGGAACTCCCGACGGCCGAGCCGATCACGCTCGTGCCACGCGAGCTGCGGGCGCAGGAGCTCGACGTTGCGCTCGCGCTGGAGGCCGGTGAGGGCGAAGGCGATGTCGAGTTGCCAGGCAGGGATGCGGAGCAGACAGCATGAGCTTCAAGATTCAATGGAGCAGCGAGCGCAGCCACCGTGTTACGGCCTGCTGGCCTACCGCCCTGCGGGTACCGTGGTCCGGTAGCCAGAACAGCTGGAGAGAGGAGGATCTGTGACGCGCTGGTGGAAGTGTGATCTGCAGGTTGCGACCCCAGGGGCTCGTGACTTTCGCGGGCCGTCGGACGGTCCGTGGGACCTCCAGACCGATGCGGGTCGCCGCGCGGCGGCTGCTCGCTACATGGAGCGGGTAGTTGCGACGGGCGTCGAGGTGCTCGCCCTCGCCGACCACAACGACGCGTCATGGACCGAGATCATGGTCGACGCAGGGCGAGATGTTGGCATCACAGTATTTCCGGGCATGGAGGTGACCTCGGAGTCGGGCAGCGATGGCGTCCACATCATCATCCTCGGAGGCCCGGATCGCACCCAGGCCGACTTCGACGCGCTGCTGTCCGGCGCATGCGGGTTCACTGAGATCCATCCACGCTTCGATCCAGTCCACGGCACGCCGGCGTCCTCGCCGCGCACGCTCTCGCAGATCCTCGACGACTTGCCCGACGGCTACCTAGCGATCGCGCCACACGCTCTCAACGACAATGGGGTTGCCAGCGCTGACACGGTTCGGGGAAACCTGCGATGGAAGGCACTACACCATGACCGGCTGGCCGCCATCGACGTTGGGGACGTACGCAATATCGCTAGCGAGACGAGCTGGCACGCACGCTTCGCCCGCCGTGAACTCACCGACTTCCCATGCCTACCGGGCCTGGCATTCGTCAGCACCAGCGATGCCTACGAACTCGACACACTCGGCTCGCGTTACACCTGGATTCGCATGGCCCGCCCGACGCTCGAGGCGTTGCGTCAGGCCTCTCTTGACCATGAGGCGCGCATCGTTTGCGACTGGGATCCGCGCTATTCCGCGACGACGACCCCCAACGACATCGGGCATGCATGGGTGCAGGCCGTCCGCCTCGACAAACTGACGACGACAGAGGCACCGGTCGAAATCAAACTCGACCCTCGTCTGACAGTCCTTATCGGAGGTCGCGGCTCTGGCAAGTCCAGCGTCGTCGCTGCACTGCGCTGCCTCTATGGCGATGTTGATGCACTGCCCAGCCAGGCGCGCGCAGAGATGGACGGCCTGCTGGAGGCTGTGTTCCCCGATGCGACCCTAGATGGGACGCACTGCCTAGCCTACAGCGGCGAGCAGCAGACCGCCCGCTGGACACACGAGACAAGATCGATCTCGCACCGCAACGCGCAAGAGTCTGACGATCTGCCCCCCGACGCCGATGCGATGCCTACAGACTTCAAGGTCCGCGTCATCAACCAGAAGGAGCTGTTCGAGCGGGCAGCACACAGCACCCACGACCGTCATGCCACGTCTCGCAACCTACTGAGCCTTGTCGATGACGCCCTGGCGACCGGATCAGCCGGACCAGGAGGACCGGCTGCCTTCGATGCCGCGCTCGCCGAGGCCCAGACGGCATGGATTGGGGTGGCCCGTGCCCACCAGTCCGAGCTGGAGGCCGCGCAGCAGCTTCCGGTCGTTGCGGCACGTGTCGAGGAGCTGACACGGCAGGTTGCGGCCTTCGATAACCCGGACAGCGTCGCGCGTCGCCAGCGCAACGACCAGCGCGTCGCCGAGGCGACCTGGCTCGACGCGACGATCGCCGACCTGCAGGATGCGGTCGACGGGCTCAAGGGCAACTTGGATGAGCAGCTTGCATCTGTCTCGCGTCTCGCGCCCGACAGCACCCTCGATACCTCCAGCCCTGAGGCTGAGGATCTCGCCAGCCTGAGCGCCGACGTCGAGCAGGTGCGCAGCAAGTTGCATTCAGGTCTGCGCAGCGCGCTCGCCGAGGCCGAGAGCGAGCTCGCCGCGCTTCAAGGGCGCCGAGCCTCGGGACCCTGGCAGGAAGCCGTCGCTCGTGCCGTCGAGGACGCGGCCGCCTACCGCGACGAGCTCGCAGCACTTGGTGTGGATGCTGCCGCCTATGATCGTGTGCGCAGGGGACTGGCTAGCGAGACCCGGTCGCTTGCACAGATCCAACAGCGCCGGGCACGCCTGCCCGAGATGGCCGGGAAGGTGGCTCAAGCCTGGAGTGAGGTCGAGGCGATGCTCGCCAGCCGCCACGCTGGTCGCATGGATCTGCTGGACGAGGTTGCACGGCGAAGCGAGCTGCTGCGCTTCACGCTGCGCCCGCGCACTGACGTCACCGCTTGGACGGCGCGGGTGCGCGAGCTGCTCAACCTTCGCGCTGACGGGTTCCTTGGGGATGTGCCAGAGCTCGGCGAGTGGCTGTGGGGTGATGTTTCCGACGACGAGGCCGATCGTCGTCAGCAGTTGTGGCGCGAGGCGTGCGTCACCGGCGGCTTCGAGACCCTGGGCGCTGCGATCCAGCTTCGCAGCCAGTGGCAGCAGCGCCTTAGCGGCCTCGATGATGTGCTCCGCACCCGCCTCGGCGCCGAGGTTGCCGATGACACGGTTGCCATGGAGTTCCTTCGAGAGGGCGGCGATCCGGGCGTCGACGCCGACTGGAAGCCGTTGACGGCGGGCTCACCGGGACAGCGCAGCGCCGCGATGCTCAGCTTCGTGCTGCACCACGGCGTCGAGCCGCTTGTCCTCGATCAGCCCGAGGACGATCTCGACACGGAGTGGATCACCCAACTGGTCGTCAGACAGCTTCGCACGAGTCGCTGGACGCGCCAGATCGTAGTGGTGACCCACAACGCGAACATCCCGGTCAACGCCGACGCCGAGCGGGTGATCGTGATGGAAAACGACGCTGGCGGGATTAAGGTCCGCACAACTTCACCGTCGTCAGCCGAAGGCGGCGCTGTCGAACACGCCGGAGCACTGGAGGAGCCTCACGTCCGCGCCGACATCCAGCAGATCCTGGAGGGTGGCGTCGAGGCCTTCGTCCGGCGCGAGCGCCGCTACAACAACGAGCTGAACACCTACCGTGCGGCCATGCGTGACCTAACCTCGTCCTGACCCCGCCCACCAGACTGCCCGGCCAGCATCGCCTGACTCAGTAGTGCATCGTCTATGCCGTCCCGGATCAGGAGCGCCTCGCCGTCTGATCGCGACCCCCCGGTGGTACTTGTGTGTTCCTTCCGGCTGTGTGTTCCTTCCGGCGACTTCACGGTTTCGTCCTAAGCGCTGCGTAGGCTGCTCTCATGGTTCGTTCGCATGTCCTGCCTCGTCGTCTGATCGTGGAAGCCCGCGATCTCGATACGGACGCGCGCGCACGCCAGGATCTGGACGTCGACGCTCCGCCCGACGAGGCTGGTCAGCGCGCCCAGCTTGCCAGCGTAGTCGCGCGGCTGCACCCTGAGGCGCGCATGCGGTCCTTCGGCAATGGGGCGGCGTCTTTCCTCGACTCCTCTCATCTGGTCGTCGCCCACTACGCGGAGGCGCGCGAGCCAAGACCGGCGCTTTCCGTGCCAGAGGCGAGTACGGACGTTCAGCAGCCGCTGTTCGTCGGCTGAGTCCTATGGCCGAATCGGAAGCTGAGCCTCAAAGTGGATGGCCGGTGAATGCGAGCTGTGCCAGCGTCCAAAACGGGCAGGGTTGGCACCGGTCCGCCATCCGGGGGCCTGATATGCTACGACGTCTAGACGTCAAGAAGGGAGCTCGATGAACAAGCGACGACCGCCCGGCACAGTCCGGGACGCAATCCTGAAGGTGCTTGAGGAGTTGCCGAAAAGGGAAGGGACGACGAAGGAGATACTTCAGCGCGTGCGCGGGCTACTCGGCGACGACGTTGCTTCCTCCTCGGTGCGCTCGCATCTGCGCCTGAACGAAACGAGGTTCGAGCATGTGGCGCGTGGCCGCTATCGACTGAAGGGCCGTCGGTGAACGTTCTTGAGCTTGAGGAGCGCTTCGGCTTGGACTACGAGCGGGTTGTCCTGGGAGAGTCTCTGGCCGTTCATGCAGACTGCCTCGAGTGGCTCGCACGGGTGGAGGAGAGCTCAATCCATGCGGTCATCACTGATCCCCCATACGGCATAAAAGAATATGAGCATGGCGAGCTGCTCAAGCGGGCAGAATCGCGGGGCGGTATCTGGCGTATTCCTCCCTCCTTCGACGGCTCCGTACGGGCGCCGCTCCCACGTTTCACAGCCCTCAGCGAGAGAGAGCGGAAGGTCCTCGTAGAGTTCTTTTGTGACTGGGCAAAGCTCATCGTGCGAGTGCTTAGACCGGGCGCACACGTCTTCATCGCATCGAACGCGTTCCTATCACAACCTGTTTTCTCGGCCCTAGCCTCCGGCGGCCTAGAGTTTCGTGGCGAGGTGATCCGTCTGGTTCAGACGCTGCGCGGCGGCGACCGCCCCAAGAACGCGCACGAAGAGTTCCCCGACGTTGTGTCGATGCCGCGTGGTAGCTACGAGCCTTGGGGTATTTTCCGTAAGCCAATAGCAGGAGGAATGAAGGTCTCGGACTGCCTCCGCGAGTACCAGACTGGCGGTCTGCGTTGCCGTCCGGATGGCCGACCCTTTTTCGACGTGATCCCGAACGAGCGTACGCCGCGCTCCGAGCGCGATGTAGCCGACCACCCGAGCTTGAAGCCTCAGTCGATGCTGCGCCAGCTCGTGCACGCCAGCCTGCCGCTCGGTGAGGGCGTGATCCTTGACCCGTTCATGGGCTCTGGCTCTACCTTGGCCGCTGCCGAGGCGGTCGGTTGTTCCTGTGTTGGGGTGGAGCGCCACGACGAGTATTTTGCCTTGGCTGCGGATGCAGTGCCACGTCTGGCGTCTGTGCGGAGCTCGGCAGACTATGAGCCTGCGATGGCGCTCTTCTAGGCGTGAGCCTAACGAAACTCTGGGTCGAGGTAGATCCAGTTGCGACGCATCTTCTCATAGCCCGAGGGGAGCACGGTCGCCGTTATGGTGCGCCGACTGGTGCCCTTGCGCCCGGCGAACGACCAGTCGCTCTTTTTTAGACGCGCCCCGAGCACCATCAGGAAACGGAATGGTGTGGGTGGCACATCCTTAGCGGCGTCGACTGGCCGATTACTTTCGAAGGCGAAGACCATCAACCACACGTCCTCGGGATTGTGCCCCTGCCAGCCCTTGAGGTAGCGCGAGCTCTTGATCTCGATCCCTTGGCTGCCGTGCAGGACCGAGCCGCCACGAAAGACGCCCTTCGGCACAAGGTCGGGGTGCCCGTTGTGGAAGTTGTTCTTGATGAGCGTCGAGCAGTGCTTGGGTATCGAGGCGGACATGAACTCGCCCACCATGCTTGAGAAGTTGGCAGGCATAAGCATCGTCTCGAATCGGGGGATACTTTTGGTCGCGAGCTGACCGTTGATGAATCCGAGGAAGTCGATGTACTCTTGCATGGCCTTGAAGACGTGCTCACTTTTGCAGCCGTATGGGATCCGAGCGCGCGGGTTTAGGTTGCTCCGGTCGAGGGGGTGGGGCACGCACGCCGCCATCTCTAATGCAGTTTGAGCGTCGGGTCGCACGAGCTCATCCCCGGTCGGCATGCGTCGGATCGTATATGGGTGCGTGATGATTTGGGTGCGGGCGCGACACTGGGGCGCGCATCTCAAAAGCCTTCGAAGGGCAAAGCCGCGCGGCAGGCCATGAGCCCCTGACGCCTGCGCTTCGCTCAGCCAGTCGCCCGCACCCGTGCGAACTCTCCCACAAACAGCACTGGTTAGCACACAGGCTCTTGCCCGGCATTGACCGAGCTCCTACGTCGGCTCTCTTCACGTTCTTGACGCTGTGAGCTGTGCTTTGCCGACTTGGCAGCCCTTCGGGCTGCTCGCTCGCCGTTCACTGACGCTCACTGCTCGCGCTGCCGGCGTACAGCTCCAAAGCTCAAACAGACTAGATGCACGGCCCTGCGGGGGCTGTGCGTGCGCTGTGCAGATTCGTTGGCCGCTTTGGGGTGGTTGTGGTCTGTAGGGGGTGTGATGACTGCTGCCAGCATTGGTGCCGCCAAGGCTGGCGGGTATGCGCGCTACTTGGAGTCAAAGACGGTGGTGCCGGAGCGTGGGGATTACTACCTGACCCCGGACGGGGAGATGGCCCAGGCGCCTGGCCAGTGGCTCACGTCGCCGGAGACGCTCGCGCGTTTGGGTATCGAGGGCCGGGCGGTCGAGGGTCGTGACTTCATCGCTTTGATGGAGGGTCGCCACCCCCGCACGGGTGGGTGGCTGCGGCCCGAGGGTGCTGGTGGTGGTCGGGGTGGTGGGATCGACTTGACGTTCAGCGCGCCGAAGTCCGTCAGTGCGGTGTGGGCGCTCGGCGGTGAGGCGCAGCGTCGGGATATGGAGGCTGCGCACGCCGCTGCGGTGCGTGAGGCGATGGCGCATCTGACCGAGACGGTGCCTACGGTGCGTCGTCGTTACAGCGGCCAGGTTGTGGAGGAGCCGGCGCGGGAGGTGGTGGCCGCGGAGTACCGGCACACGACCGCTCGTGGTGTCCTCGAAGGCGACGCCCCTGACCCGCAGTTGCACAGCCATGTCGTGGTCACGAGCGCTGTTCGGGATGACGGGCGGATCGTCGCGGTCGCCTCCCGTCCGGTGTTCCGCTCGGCGCGGGAGATGGGGGCGTACTACCGCTCGGCGCTCGCGCACCAGCTCTCTGAGCGTGGTTATGCGATCGAGGCGGGGACCGGCAAGCAGGGCCGTTACTTCGAGATCGCAGGTGTGCCGCAGGGGTTGCTGGAGGCGTTCTCGGCTCGTAGCCGTGAGGTCGCGAGGGCCGCGGAGCGTTTCCGTGCGAAGTGGGGTCGCGCGCCTGAGCGTGGGGAGCTGCGCCGGCTGAAGCTGGAGAACCGCAAGGCGAAGGTGCTTGTCACCCAAGCGGACCTACACGCGGTCTGGAACGACACAGCGGCGCGCTTTGACTTCGCGGGGGATGAGCCCGCTCGGCTGCTCGGAGAGGCTCGTGGGTCACGACCGGAGCGTGCGCTTGAGGATCGTGTCGAGGAGCGTTTGATCGAGCGTGCCGCGACGTTCGAGCCCGGCGAGTTCCGCGCGGTTCTGCTCGAGCAGTCTGTCGGCGAGCTCGCACCGCGCGAGGCGCTCGCGTTCTCACGGTCGATGATCGCCGAGCGCAGGGTCCTCTCGTTGGAGGGCGGTTTGATGACGACGCTCGCGGTACGCGCCCGCGAGGAGGCGATCGAGCGAAGGTTCACCAAGCTCGCCCAGGCGGCCGACCGCGACGTCGGCGCGGTCGGCCGCGAGATCGCAAGCGACCAGGTAGCCGAGCGGATCGGTGGACGGTTGAGTGACGAGCAGGCCCACGCGCTGCAGGTCATCACCGGGCCCGAGCGCGGCGCGATCCTGATCGGTCCTGCGGGCACCGGGAAGGGTGTTGTGCTCGACGCCGCCGCCAGGGCCGAGCAGCTCGCAGGGCATCAAACGCTGGGTATCGCCGTGTCCTGGTCGACCGCCGAGCGTCTCGGCAGAGATAGCCCGGCGCTCTCCCAACAAGTGTTCAGCGTCGACGCGCTCATCTCGCGTGTGGAGCACGGCCAGGTCAAGGTCGATGCGGACACGACGATCTACTTCGACGAGGCAGGGATGGCCGACACCAGCCGGCTTGACAGGCTCACCGAAATGGTGGAGCGCACCGGGGCGAAGCTCGTGTTGGTAGGCGACGCCGCGCAGCTGCCCTCGATCGGCGCGGGCGGCATGTTCGACCAGCTCACCCGGATCACGCCCAGCGCGGAACTCTCGGATATCCGCCGGACGTTGGACCCACAAGAACAGCGAGCATGGGCGGACCTGCGGGCCGGCCGCTCAGACCGCGCGATGGCGCACTACCACGCACGCGGACAACTCCACATGGCAGACACCCGCGATCAGGCAGTCGAGCAGGCCGTACAGAGATGGGCGCAGCTCACCGAAACCCACGACCCAAGTGAGGTCGCGTTGATCTCCGACGCCTCCAACCAGGAGATCCATCGTCTCAATGCCCGCGCCCAGCACTACCGCGCACAACGCGGCGAGCTCGGCGAGCTGGAAGTCGAGGTCCCCGGCGTTCACTACGGCATCCGCCAAGGCGACCGGGTAGCAATGATCGAGCAGCACCACCAGCCAGGAGCGGAGCGCATCGAGAACGGCAGCCAAGGAGAAGTCCTCCACGTCACCCCCGCCGGAGAAGCCCTCATCGAGTTCGACATAACCGGCCGTCAACGAACACTCGCCGGCGATGACCTCGGCCGTGTGCGCCTCGGCTACGCCCAGCACATCCACCGCGCGCAAGGCGCGACCGTCACCCGCACCCTCGTTGTCACCGGCGGGTGGCAGGCCAGCAAGGAGCCCGCCTACGTCGAGGCATCCCGCGCCCGCCAAGGCACCCACTGGTTCGTCAACCGCGAGGACCTCGGAACAGAAGGACACGACACCAATCGCATCCAACGACTCGCCACGAACATGCGCCGCAGCCACGCACAAACCCCATCCCTCGCGCACCCTGAGCTGCCCGACCCCGAATGGGGGTCCGGTTTCCACCACCCGATCGCGCCCAGCCGCCAAAGCCGGATACCCGGCATCGCCCGCGCCATCAACCACATCATCCAACCACGAACACCTGAGCGCACACGATGAGTCACAGGTTGCAGATCGTCGTCCTACCCGACCTGATCTGGCTCTCCGGCTTCGGCGCGGCAGCTCAGACGGTGACCGCGGCGCGAGAAGGTCACCGACTTGGCTCCGTCCTCGACCACTATGGTCAGGGTGTAGTGGCCGTGGGGGAGTAGCCCGCAGCAGACCTGGGTGGTCTTTTTGTCCGCCCCAAGATCTCCAGGGCGGTTCAAGGTGCTAGGTATCCTTGACCCGGAGAGAGGCAGGCCAGTCGTCCGGGAGTCCAAGCACCTCGTGCGGTGCCCGCGAGGCATCAGCTCGTATGAGCGTGTTGGCCTCTAAGTCGGCCGACGTGACCGACCAGGGCAGCTCAACGGTCAGAGGACGCGCGGTCCACGGATTCAGCCACAGCTCTAGCGTGCTGCTCGTCAACGACCACGGCGACAGGTGCGTGCTCGACAACACGGCGGACACTCGCGTTGCTCGCTGTTCATCGCCGCGCTGCCAGAGCCCGTCCGGGTCTCGATCGATTCGTGGTCCATCTATCAGCGTCCCATCGTCGGCAAGCGAAAAGCTCGCACGATCGGGACCATAGAGTGCCTGCTCGACATCACGGTCTGTTGCGAAGTCCCGCAAACAGAGAACCGCGACCACATACGGCCGGTCCATATCCCCGTACCTGCTTGCCTTGTCGCGCAGGTCGTCAAGAATGGTGGGTGGCTCATCGATAATTCCACCCCCTCCGCTTCGTGCTACGACGGTGGGGACCGAGCGGTTCCCCCGAGCATCGGCCGGCTTCGGCCACGGCAAAAGGTAAAGCACCGAGCCGGCAACCTCGATGCGTTGCGGCGAGCGCCCTGCCTCGCCTCTACGCTCAGTCTCAGTCTCCCGATCCAACGTCGCCAGCCAATCCTCGACGGCCTTAACGACTGCGGCTTTCGGGGGATGGTTACTCGCAGCGTTGATTTTCCTCACCCTGACCGAGAAATCCGGGTGATAAGCGCCGCCTATCTGGTCGATAATCAAGCGCTCGCGCTGTTGCTGCGAAACCTCCTCGGTGGAATGCCCGACGATAGTCCCCTCCAAATAAAAGGCGTTACCACCACGACTCATCAGAAAATCAGGGTGCTTGGAGCTACCCGATATCTTGGGGTCACGCTCACACGCAAAGCCAAGGCGCCTGTGTAGCTCGTGCAGATACATCTCCCAAAATGCACCGAAGAACTGCTCTCTCCCCTTTGCCTGCAATCGCCGCCGAATGTCATTCCGGTCCTCGGCCGGCCAGTGTGTGTACCAATCCTCCAAGATCGCTCGCGGGGCGGCGAGGGCGGGGGCACTCACGCGGTCGAGGAAGTCGAACACGCTCTCGGTCGCCCGCATCGGCAAGGGGTCGGTTCTTTGTTGATCGCCAAAAAGCGGCTCGCTGCTCACGCACCGAGGATAGGGCGGTGGTGGCGGGGAAGTGGACGGTACGTCGTGGGGATACCGGGTGGCGAACTCGGGCGAGCAGGCGTTCGACATGGAGGGCGTCCGTGTACCGATACGTAAGACGGGACCTCTACAGCTGCACCGAGGGTGAGTGTGGAGGCATTTCCTTCATGGCGGTTGGGTCGCTCGGTGAGGCGATCCACTCCGTGGGGGGCGTCGCTCCCGCTGGGCGCCGACGAGCGCGGTAGAGCAACAGCGGGAGGAACAGCAGCACTCAGGGGGGCGGCGCAAGGATCTAGACGCGATTGGGTGGCCGATGGTCTCGGCGCGGCGGATGGCGGGCTGCCTGCCGGAAATCCGAGCGAGTTCGACTCGTTGGCCGGTTTTGCCTGTTCGTGGTCAGTAGCAGTATGAGGCCAGCACATCGCTCAGCTGCGACTGATTCCGGCGCCGGCCGCGTTGGCTTGAGTTCTGCTCGTCGAGTCAGGCGGGCCACGCTCGATGCTATTCGTGTAGAGGGTGGCCCTAGGCCTATGCCTCAAGAGGCGCGAGAGCGTTTGGAGCGAGCGCTATGCGGAGTGCTCGAGCGCCGCTACCCGGAGCGGCGGTTCACCATGAAAGGCGAGGTGAACGCGGGGAGGCAGAGGCCCGCGTCCCTTGGTGACGCGCACCGTCTTAAAGACGGCGCGTAGGACCGGTGTCAGCTCCTCGGGGGTGAGGCTGTCCAGCAGCTCGACGGATGGGATCGCGATGTCGGGTGCGCGCATCGTGTCAACGTGTTCGCGGTAAGTCAGTTGCGCGGCAGCCACACGTTCGGAGCGGGTGCGTACCGCGGCTGCCCACGCCGCTTGGCCGAGTAGCTCGGCGGCGGTGGCGTCGGCCGCGAAGCGCTCGAGCTCGCTCTCGGCGGCTTGTAGCTCATCCTGGACGTCCTCGAAGCTCGCGTCGGCGTCATTGTGGGCGACGCTAGTGGCGAGAACGGGGGAGCCGGATCGCTCGTATGCCTGCTTGAGGCGCTCCAGAAGATATGCCTCGAGCCGATCGGCCATCACGTTGGCGGGGGCCGAGCAGCGCTGCCCCCTCCAGCTCGCCAGCGAGGCGCGGCAGCGGTAAGCGCGTTTGCCGCTGCCGTCCTTGTTGACGCCTCCGCGTCCGCCGACGAGAATCTCGCCGCAGCCGGCACAGGTCGCGAAGCCGCTGAGCGGGAAAACGGCGGCGGCGCGGCGTTGGGGTCTCTCCGGGCCCGGGTGGGCTCGCTCGAAGATGACGCGATCCACGAGCGCGGGGTGCGAGTCCCGGACGAGCCGGTCGCCGTAGCGCGTCTCGCCGAGATACGTGCGCTTGCGAAGCAGGCGTCGCACGGTCCAAGCGTTCCAGGTGCGATGGTCAGAGCTCAGCTTGCGG
>Ga0302326_10015526_pt1 | contig 16015 bp, 18 predicted proteins | sample Palsa_T0_3_FD_202264 | JGI IMG/M metagenome (GOLD analysis project Ga0302326, IMG submission 202264) | Peat permafrost microbial communities from Stordalen Mire near Abisko, Sweden - Palsa_T0_3 | ecosystem: Environmental > Terrestrial > Soil > Palsa > Peat permafrost | place: Sweden: Abisko... | reverse complement strand
ATCGACGCGATTCGCGGTCACCTCGACGTCGAGCACGTCGTCGTTCAGATGGAACGACTCGATGAAGTCGGCGCCGATTTCGAGGCCTTCCTCGAGCTGCAAGATGCCGTCTTCGAACCAATCGGCCTCGAGACCCAGTTCGTTTGCCGAGCACAGCATGCCCTCGGAGTCGATGCCGCGCATCTTGCGCGGACCGATCGTTACGCCGACGAGCTCGGCGCCGAGCATCGCGACCGGTACGACGTTTCCTTCGGCGACGTTGGTTGCCGCGGTTGCGATCGTGAGCGGCTTCGACGCGCCGATATCGACCGTGCATACTTGCAGACGATCGGCGTCCGGATGTTTGACGACCTTCGCAAGGCGCCCGATGCGTACGCCCGAGAGTGTGGGGCGGCGGACATGATCGTCGACGGGGAAGCCGAGCGTTGCGAAGCGCGCCGAGATCTCATCCGCAGAGAGCGACAGGTCGAGGTAGTCGCGGAGCCACGCGATCGGCAGTTTCATGCTAGCGCTTCCAAGACGCGCGGGTTGTTCTCGAACAAGACACGGATGTCGTCGATCTCCTGGCGCACCATCGCGATGCGATCGATGCCCACGCCGAACGCCCAGCCGCTGACGGCTTCGGGATCGTAGCCGGATTCGCGCAGCACTTGCGGATGCACCATGCCCGAGCCGCCGATCTCGATCCAACCCGAGCCGCCACACGTCTTGCAACCGCTGCCGCCGCATCCGGGACAGGTGGTGTCGACTTCGGCGCTGGGTTCCGTGAACGGAAAGAACGATGGACGAAAACGGACGGCTTGATTCGGTCCGAAGACTTCGCGGAAGAGACCGGTGAGCACGCCCTTGAGGTGTCCGAGATGGATGCCTGGTGCGACGAGCAAGCCTTCGATTTGATGGAACATCGGCGAGTGACGCGCGTCGATCGCGTCGCGCCGATAGGCCTTGCCCGGAACGACGATCGCGATCGGGGGTTGGTGCGCTTGCATCGTGCGCACCTGCATCGGCGAGGTGTGCGTGCGCAGCAGAAGCCCGGGACGCAGGTAGAACGAGTCGAGGCCCTCACGCGCGGGGTGATCCGGCGGGATGTTGAGCGCGTCGAAATTATAGTATTCCGTTTCTATTTCGTTGCCCAGAACGACCGCGAAGCCGCGCCGCTCAAAGTACCCACATGCGTCTTCCATCGCGCGCCGGATCGGATGCAGCGAACCGGCCGATTGCGCGTTGCCCGGAAAGGTGACATCGATGGCGACGGCGAGCTGGCCCTCGAGCGCGCGCGCGTCGAGTTCGCGCGCGCGGGCGTCGAGTTCCGCTTCGAACCCCACCACCGCGTCGTTGATCGTTTTGCCCGCGGCCGGCCGTTCGGCGGCCGGGAGCGAGCCGATCGCGCGGCGCACCGCGGTGATCTCGCCGCTGCGTCCCAAAAACCGGACGCGAACGTTCTCGAGGGCGGTTTGGTCGTCCGCAACGGCGAGTGCGGCGCGCAGCCGAACACCGAGCTCGGCGAGACTATCAGTCAGCAGCAATTGTCATCCTGAGCTTGTCGAAGCACTGTCATCCTGAGCTTGTCGAAGGGGGCGGCCAAAAACATGAACGCCCGGCCGTTTCGGCCGAGCGTTCGTGACATCTTTTTCGTGAACGATTATGTCGGGTTCGCTATTAGCTGCTGACCGGAGCTTGGTTGACTTGACGATACATGAGGTAGGCGTAGATCGATCCGGTATTCGTGAACAGCTTCCAGAAGCGGTCGTTGGTGCGCATCAGTCGGCGAGTACCCTTCTTTAATATGTTTTCACGGCGTCTCCGCCCAGAACGTCGTGAGTATAACATAGGGCTAGGGGCCCGCCAAGTCTTGACAAATCAGGCTTTTCCGAAGGTTTGCCATTAAAAAATTTTGGCTCACACCTGTTGCGAAAATGCGTAAAATATGATACCGCCTGCGACCGCTGCGTTCAAACTTTCACCCCTTCCGCGCTGTGGAATGGCGACCGCTCGATCGTAACGCGGTAACCATTCCGCGACCCCGCGCCGCTCGTGCCCGATCGCGATCAGGGATCGTTCCGGGAAGCGGAAACCTGGGAGTGGTTCTCCGTCCTGCGCCGCGGCCACGACCGTGTACCCGTGCCGCTCCGCCGCAGTCGATATATCGTCGGGCTTCGCAACGGCGAGGTCCAAGCGGAAGATCGCGCCCATACTGGCCCGGACGACCTTCGGATTGTGCGGTTCCACGGCTGCGGCGAGAAAGACGACCCCGGGCAGCCCGAAGATCTCGGCCGAGCGCATGAGGGTCCCGGCGTTCCCCGGGTCCGAGACGCCCGCGAGAACGACGGCGCGGTGGCCTGCGCCCAGGAGCATGTCGAGCGGGGTGAGAGTGATTGGAAAAACCGCGACGATCCCCGGCGGCGCCTCGAGGTCGGAGATCCGCGCCATGGCCCGGTCGGGCACTTCGAACAGCCGTTCGTGCAGGGGCCTTGCAGCCCCGGGGAGGCCGGCAAGACCGGCAGAGGTCACATAGATGGCTTCGGGCTCTATACCGGCCGCCAGCGCCTCCGAAAGCATCGTCGCCCCCTCGACGGTGTACCGCCCATGATCCCGCCGCCCGCGTTTGGTCAGCAGATCCCGGACCGCGTCCAACTTGGGCGAATGAAGCCCCAAGGTCATCACCTCTAAACCATTGGCGCATGAGGCTCGGGAGTCCGGGCGCGGGACATCGGGGGGCCAAGGCGCCCCGATTTCAAAAAGAGCAAAACTGTGAACTCCCGACTTTTTGAAGTTGCCTCCATCGCCGCGATCATGCTCGTCTTGCTTTTCGGCGGGCGCGCGTGGATCGTCGATGTGGCGCAATTTCACGGCGTCGCGGTTTCCGTGCTCGCCCTCATCGGCGTGGTGATCGTCTACGCGTTCCGGCGCAATTACTTAGCGGGCGGTCCGCTCGTGCGGACGTATGCGTCGCGTGACGCCGCCTTCTTGGCCGCGATCGTTTCAGCAATTGCCTTCGTCATCTGGCCGGCGAAGTGGTCGCTCGGCGCAACGATTTCCGCGGCGGAGTTCGGTCTTGTCATCGAGCTGCTGACGCGCCTGCGGCCGGCTTCCGTCGACGAGACGTCGGCGTGAAGGCATTCTCGTCGGAGCGCATCTATTCGGGGCGCGTCCTCAATCTGCGCGTCGACGAAATCGCGCAGCCGCGCGGCGGCGGCCGGCGCAAGGTCGAAGTCGTCGAACATGCGGGCGGCGTCGCGGTGATCGCGTGCCCGGCGCCGGGCAAGATCGTGCTGGTCAAGCAGTACCGCCACGCGACGGGCGCTGAGTTGTGGGAAGTCCCCGCGGGCATGATCGAACGCGGCGAACCGCCGATCGAGACCGCGCAGCGCGAACTGATCGAAGAGACCGGGTACCGTGCGGAATCGCTGCGATTCTTGTGGAGCATTTACACGACGCCCGGGTTTTGCGAGGAACGCATCCACTTCTTCATCGCCGAGGGGTTGACGCCGGGCGAAGCACAGCCCGAAGCGGACGAAGAGTTCGAATTGCGCGTGTGGTCCGTGGAGGAAGCGTGGCAGCTCGTCGAGCGCGACGAACTGCGCGACGCCAAGACGCAGATTGCGCTCGCTTGGGCGAGAATGCAACCGGCGTGATCCTGCGCTCGCGCGACGTCGTCGCACTCCAGTTCTTTTTGATGGACGCGGCAAAACGCTATGCGGTCGCGATCGGCACGCAGCCCGACGCGGCCGACGATTTGCTCGCGAGCGCGGCTGCGCTCGACTATCCCGTCATGCTCTCGAAGCAAAACGGCGAGGAGGCGGTCGAGCCGTCGGGCGAGACGGAGACGGCGCTGCGTGAAATACTCACGCGCGCGGGGATCGCAGCGCTCGACTTCACCGAGAAAATGCTCCGCGCACCCGACGACGCGTTCGACGATTTCGTCGAACGGCACGTCAACGGTGCCGGCATCTTCCAACTCCTGCGCGCGCTACGCCGCGACGGCGCAATCGCATCCGACGACGTCGGCTTCCGCAGCGTGACCCTCTCGAGCGACGTCCTCGAACGCCGCTCAAGCGACTAGTCCTTTAAGCGGCGCGTCTCGTTGGGAGCTTCAGACGCTCCATCATTTCGCGCGTTGGCAGCTTGACGTTGCGTGCGAGGCGCAGCCACGCCATCACTTTGATCGTCCAGAACGTGGGATCGAACTCGAACCAGCGCAGGCCGTGGCGCGCCGAGAACGGGAACGCGTGGTGGTTGTTGTGCCAGCCTTCACCGAAGGTCAGGATCGCGACCCACCAGTTGTTGGTCGAGCGGTCGCCCGTGCGGAAGGCTTGATACCCAACCCCGTGTGACGCGCTGTTCACCAGCCACGTGCAGTGATACGTGAAGACGAGACGCGCGAAGATGCCCCACACGACCCACGACGGTCCGCCGATCGCGAGCAGGATCAATCCGAGGACGACCGTGCACATCACGTTGTACTTCTCGATAAAACGATAGAACGGATCCTTCGCGAGATCCGCGGCCCAGCGCGGCCGGTCTTCCGGCGCGACCCGGTCCTTGTTCCTGCGGAACAGCCACTCGACGTGCGCCCAGGGCATGCCGCGGTGCGAATCGTGCGGGTCGCCGTCTGCGTCGGTGTGGGCGTGGTGCGCGCGATGCTGCGCGACCCACTCGATCGGGCCGCCTTGGAGCGCGAGCACGCCGACGACCGCGAGCGCATACTCGACGAGCTTCGGGACCGTAAAGCCCCGGTGCGTTAGCAACCGGTGGTACGCGAGCGTGATTCCCATGCCCGTTGCAATGTAGAGCCCGACCGCTACGGCTACGGCCGACCACGAAAAGAAGATCGGGAAGAACACGCCGAGCGCGCAGAAGTGAATGACGGCGAGTCCCCAAAAAATCGGGTAATCGCGCTTAGCAATTTTCATTTTTGGGGTATTCAGGTTTGTCGCCATTACTTGTCCTTTCGGACGATTTTCTGTTGTCCCGCATGCCTGGGACCCGCTCTATACCAAGCGAGTTTCCGCCACGGTGTTTCGCTGGGTGGGCTCGCCCTCTTGCTAACTAGCTAGCGATCTGGGTCGAGTCGTGGTTTTCTAGCTGCGCTTTGGCGACTGCCAGGAGGGAGTCGAAGGCGGCCTGGTCGCTGACGGCGAGGTCGGCGAGCGCTTTCCGGTTGAGGGTGACGCCGCTCTTCTTGAGGCCGTCGATCAGGCGCGAATACGAGAGACCTTCTCGGCGCGCGGCGGCGTTGATGCGGCTGATCCACAGGGAGCGGAAGTCGCGCTTGCGGACGCGACGGTCGCGGAAAGCGTAGCTCAGCGAGTGCAGCAGGGCTTCGTTTGCGACGCGGTAGTTGCGCCGGCGAGCGGCGCGGAAGCCCTTGACGAGCTTCATCACCTTGCGGCGGCCCTTGAGTTTGTTGACTGCGCGTTTAATGCGTGCCATCGGTCGTTAGGCTCCTACAGCAAGTACGGGATCTGAGGCGCAAAGCGCTTCAAGTCGCCGGCGAAGACGGGCTGATCTTTTCGGAAGTTCCGCTTCCGTTTTTTCGACTTCTTGCTGAGGATATGGCCGCAGCCGCTGAACTGGTGACGGTGCGAAACTTTTCCGTTCGCACTAACCTTCACGCGCTTTGCGGTTCCTCGATGCGTTCTGATCTTAGGCACTGGAGACGACTCCTTCGGTGGCACCATTCTGGGCCGGGGTTTCGTGGGGGACTTCCGCGTGGTCTGCGGGGTGTTCTTCCGCTTCTTCGCGTTCGGCTTTGGCGTCGATCGCTGCGGAAGCGGCTGCCGTCGCGGCCGCATCGTGGTGCGGTTGGGTGAATTTCGGCGGGCCGGTCGGAACCGCGCGCGGCGCCAAAATCATGAACATATTCTTGCCTTCGAGCTTTGCGTCGCGCTCGACCGTCGCGATCGGCATCATGTCGACCGCCATGCGATCGAGTAGACGCTTCCCGAAACTCGTGTACGTGATCTCGCGACCCCGAAACATGATCGTTACCTTGACTTTCCCGCCGTCCATCAACAGCCGTTCGGCCATCCGGGCTTTGGTTTCGTAGTCGTGGTTCTCGATTTTCGGACGAAGCTTAACTTCTTTAAGTTCCCAGTTCTTCTGTTTCTTCCGCGCGTCCTTATCTTTCTTCGACTGCTCGTATTTCAGGCGGCCGTAGTCGGAGATCCGGCAGACCGGTGGGACCGCGGTAGGAGAGACCTCGATGAGGTCGAGCCCCTTCTGGCGGGCGAGGGCGAGGGCGTTTTCCGTCGGCATGACGCCGAGCTGGGTGCCTTCGTCGTCGATGACGCGGACTTGGCGGATTCGGATCTGATCGTTGATGCGCAGCGGTCGTGCTATGGCAGGGCTCTCCTCGGCAAAAAAAAGTGGCGATGCCAAAGCACCCCACGCGGGCGGAAACCTACCGTCGGTCCCCTGAGATCCGGGCGGCTAGACCCCCCGATTCCCCCCAAGTGCGACCGGATCGCCCGCAGGCATCCGGTGAGGACCGCTCGCGCGGCCCTGCTTCGGCTCGCGTAGTATAGCAGGGTCCTCCCCGGGGCGTCAAATGAGCGGCACCGGAGGCGAGCATGCGGTTGGCGCCCGGTTTGGGGCTGGGCGGGTGGATGCGACTATTGCCGGAGCGAGGGTTGCGATAACGGGCGCGCCCGCGAGGGCCCGCTCCGGTCGGGTTCGCGCATCGTGTTTGCTGCCGGCGTCGCGCCGGAGGCTTCGATCATCGGCTCGCGGCCGTTGGGCACGAGGAAGACGTGACTCGATCCGTAGTCGAGGTAGACGGTGAAGAGCTTCAGGATGTCGGCCCCGATCAGGCCGTCTTCGGTATCGAAGCCCAGCGCGTCGGGCGAGAGCGCTTCGACGCCGGATTGATCGTCGAACGTCCACGAGCCCAGGCCAATGCGCTTGGTGTCGAGCTTACGGTACGCCATCGTGCCGCCGACGCCGTTGCCGTAGGAAACCTTGGTTTCGTCGACCGCCGGAAACTCGTCCGGATGCGCGTGCGCGAAGCGTTGAAAGACGACGTACGAGAACGCGGCTCCGGTGTCGATCAAAAAGTCGTCGCCGCCTTGATCGCCGATCGACGCGTGGGTGACCGGCGTTCCGGAGTTGAGCCGCACGTCGAGCGGCATCGCTCCGCTCGGCACCGCAAGCGATCCCGGACGAAGCGCGTCGACGGTTCCCTCCGTGTAGTCGATGCGCAGTCCGACCTCGTCCAGAAAATCGAAACCGAGCAAGCCGACGACGCGCGTATCGTGCGACTCGTCCGAAGCGAGCGGCGCCGTGCGCAACACGAGGTCGTGCATCGTCAGGTTACCGATCCCGACCGATTGCGCGACGACGCGACCGGTTTGGAACGAACCGGCGACGGTCGCCGTGGTGCGGCCGTAGACCGGCAGCTTGAGTTCCCGTGCGATCGCTTCGTTGATCGTCACGCTCGAGGCGCCGGTGTCGAGCAGAAAATCCAAGCCGCGGCCTTCGATGTCGAGCCGAACGTAGATGCGGTCGTTGTCGATGCGTGCCGGGAGCCGCACGGTGTCGACGCCTTCCGGAAACTCGACCAGCGTCCGGCGATCCTTCGGGATCGCGACCTCGGCTTCCGAGACGTCCGAGTCGTCGTCGCGCGTCAGGTGATAGTCGAAATCGTTGTCGGGCCTGTCGTCACCGCCGTAGTAGTGCCAAAAACGCGAGCGGCCGCGGGCGTCCGGCCGGTAGTCTTCGTAAACCGTATGCGACGTGTGTCCGGCGACGGTCTTCTCGGTGCGGATGACGTGATAGGTGCGCGGGTCGTAGTAGAAGCGCAGAACGTGCCCGCTCGCGTACGTCGTCGTCAACAGCCACGAGTCGACCGGATCGTGCACGCGCGCGACCGTTTGCGTCGTCGGGTGCTCGACTTGCGAAGGCTCGGGGCGATCTAAGACCGTTTCACCGTTCTCGTTTTGATGCCAGCGCTGTCCGTGAAAGGTACCGCGCGCGGTCTTGAACGGCCCGAGCGACTGCTCGGTTTCCATGTCTTCCCCGCGCCGCAGCATCTCGAGCGTGCCGTCGAGTCCGGCGACGTGAATGAGCCACGACTCGCGTTCGGTCTCCGGACGACGGTCGGGCTGCTCGACTTCCTTCGCTCGCGCCATTAACTCTTCGGCGGTCGGCGAAGCGCTCGCCGCGGGCGTCGGTTCCTGCGCGAAGGCCGGTCCCATCGACGCTCCAAACGCGGCAAGCGCGAAGATCAGGGCCGTACGCATCACGTCGCGGGAACGAGCTCCGTCGGGATGCGCAGCCGCGGGCGATTGCCGAAATGCGGTTTACCGTTCGGCTTCGCGCCCTGCAGCGACGCGATCAACTCGAGCGCCTTCTGCATCTGCGGATCGGCGCCGGCTTTCTCGTCGTGCGGAGCGATGTCGACGTCGTAGTCGGGATCCGTGCCGTAGTTTTCGACGCGGAATCCGACGTCGACGAACCAGAACGAAAACTCGGGCTGGGTCGTGATCGTCCCGTCGACGAGCCGATGGTACGGGTTGATCCCGATCACGCCGCCCCACGTGCGTTTGCCGACGAGCGGACCGAGTTTGTAGAGCTTGAACACATGGCTGAAGATGTCGCCGTCGCTGCCCGCGAACTGGTTGGTGAGCGCCACGATCGGCCCCGCGACGCTTTCGGGCGGATAGGGCATCGGCGGCCCGTAGCGCGAGATATCGTAGCCGACGCGTTTGCGCGCGAGCTTCTCGATGAGCAGCGGCGAGACGTGACCTCCGCGGTTGTAGCGCACGTCGACGATGAGCGCGTCGCGGTTGAACTCGGAGAGATAGCCGCGATGGAATTCCGAGAAGCCCCACGGCCCCATGTCGGGGATGTGCAGGTAGCCGACGCGGCCGCCAGTCTGTTCGTGGACGTACGCGCGATTGGTTTCGACCCACGCACGATAGCGCAGCATGCGCTCGTTCCGCAGCGCGCGCACGACGAGCCGTCGCGACTTCTTGCCGGAGCCGATCGACAGCGCGACGTCGCGCCCGGCGGCGTTGACGAGTTGCTCGTCCGGCGTGACGTCGGCGGACAGCGTGCGCCCGCCGATCGCATGCAGCGTATCGCCTTCGTGGATAGCGAGCCCCGGCTCCGCCAGCGGCGAATCGATGTCGCGGTTCCAGGAATCGCCGCGATAGATCTTCGCGATGACGTACGCTTTCTCGTCGGCATTCCACACGATATCCGCGCCGAGGAAGCCGCGCCGGTACTGCGGCGGGACGCGATGGTCGCCGCCGATTTCGTAGGCGTGCGAGGTGCCGAGTTCGCCGAGCATCTCCCACAGGACGTCGGAGAGTTCCGAGCGCGTGCGGACCAGCGGCAGCAGCTTCGCGTAGCGCTCTCGCACCAGCTCCCAGTCGATCCCCGACATCGTTTCGTCCCAGAATTGTTCGGTCTGCATGCGCCACGCTTCGTAGTACATTTGCTCCCACTCGTCGCGTGCTTCGACGAGCACGCTCGCGCGCGAGAGATCGAGCCACCCGGTACGCCGCCCCGGATCGAGCGCGTGTTTGGCCGGATCTTCCTGCCCTTCTTCCGGCAATTCCGTTTGGGCGTCGATCGCGCGTAAGCGTTCGTGCGAGGTATACACGAGCGTGCGATGATCGTTACCGAGGCGAATGTCTTCGACCTCGTGCGCGACGGCCGCGGAGCGCTGGAGGTCGAAATCGTAGGCGATCAGCGTTCCCGTGTCGCGATCGTCTTCCCAGGTGTTGCCTTCGGGCTTGATACCGCGCAGCGCGAACTGGGTGAAGAGCGCGCGATTGCGCGCGGCGACGATCTGCTCGTAGCGGCCTTCCTCGACGGGGAAACCCAGAATCCGTCCGCCGATGCCGTCGAAATCGATCTCGATGCGCGGCGCTTTGTCTTTCTTGCGCTCGTCTTCGAGGCGCTCGAAATCGTATTTATCCTTGTGGACGGGCGCGGGTTTGGGCGTGAACGGGTTCGGCACGTCCTCGCGCAGCGTGACCAAGAACGGACGCGACGCTTGCGGAAAACTCAGATCGAACTGTAGTGCGTCGTAGACCGGGTTGAAGTCGCGTGTCGAGATGAAGTACAGATACTTGCCGTCCGGATCCCACGCGGGAGCGCTGTCGACGCGGAGCAGCGGCGTGACGTCGTGCACCGCGCCGGACTTTACCTTTGCGATGCGAATGATCGCGGTATCGGGGTTCGGCGTCGTAGCGGCGTCGGGTCCGATCGCCGTGGAATACGCAACCCAGCGGCCGTCGGGCGAGAACGCGAGGTCGCGGACGTGCGAGGCGGGACTCTTGTCGACGACGCGCACGCGGCCCTCGCTGAGATCGACGAGCAGCAATTCGTGCCGATGGTTTGCGATCGCGACGATGTCGGCGACGGGCGAAGCCGCGAGCTCGACCACGCGGCCGAGATCGGCCGCAAGCGTTGCGAGCGCATCGTCGCCGAAGGCTTCGCGCACCTCGAGGTGTTCGGTGCCGCCTTCATCGCTGATGCACACGAAGCGCGTACCGCAATGCAGCCACTCGGCCAACCGGTAACGCACGCGGCTCGAAGCGCCGTGGGCGACCGCGGCTTCCTCCCAGAGCGGCATCGTGAACGCGCTGCCGCGCGAGACCAGCGCCAGCGCCGTGCCGTCGGGGCTCGGTGCGAAGTGTTCGAGGTTTTCGGAAATCTCGACGAAGCGGCGCGCGGTTTGCGGTTCGCTCGACGGCGTCTCGATCTCGACGCGCGCGACGGTGTCGGTCGCGCAATCGAGCGTGAAGACGGCGGCGCCTGCGGTAAAGACGATCGTCCGTCCGTCGGTCGAGGGGAAGCGCACGAAGTACTCGGTTTGGTCGGTATGCCGGCGCAAGTCGTCACCATCGGCGAGGACCGAATAGATGTTGCCGACGCCTTGGTGGTCGGAGAGGAAATAGATCCGCTCGCCGACCCACATCGGCCACACGGGATTCCCCGGCAGCGAGATCAGGCGCGTGAAGATACCGGTGCCGTCGCGGTCGACCCAGATGTCGCCCGCGGTGCCGCCGCGATAGCGCTTCCAGCGCGCGGGGTCGTTGTTGTTGCGACCGAGCACGATGCGCCCGTCGGGATGTTGCGAGATCGCAGCCGCGTGCCCGAGCCCAAGCGGTTCGGCAAAGCCGCCGCCCGCGGGCAAGCGAAACGCGTGCGCCTCGCGCGCGAACGGTCCGTTCGCATCGGAACAAAACAAGATCGCCGAACCGTCCGGGGTCCAGCCGGAAATCGTCGACACCTCCGCTCCTTGGAAGGTCATCCGGCGGGCGATGCCGCCGGTCGCCGGCATCGTGTAGACCTCGGGATGCCCCTCCTCGCGCGCGACGAACGCAATGGTGCTTCCGTCCGGTGAAAGGCGCGGCGTCGTGACCTCGCCCGTGCTCGCGGTCAAGCGCCGGGCGGCACCACCGGCACGACCCACGGACCACAGGTCGTCTTCACACACGAAAACGATCTCGTCCGCTCGAATCGTCGCGAACCGATAGTACCCGATCTGGCTCATGCGTACTGATTTGGCGCCGGTAGCGTCCGGCACCCCCGGCCCGGGCCAACCGGCTCGCGGCGACGAATTCGGCCGCATGCTCGCCTCCTTCGACATGCTCAGGATGGCATTTCGCGAACACTTCCTGGACAAGTATTTTGGCTATCGGCGGCAGTACGTCGACGCGATCGCTGCGATCGCGCCGAACCGCCGCTCGCTGGCCGTGGCGTCCGAGATAGCGCGGCTCGCTTTTTCCATTTTCGGCAACGGGCTGTGCGCGGTGATCCTCTGGTTCCTCTTCGCGGGCGCGATCGGCCGCGCGGGCGGCTTCGGCACGTGGCCGGTCGTCTTCGGAATTCTCGCGCTCTTGCCGACGATCTTCGGATTGATGGCAATCCGTTCGTTCGGCCTGGCGCTCGCGGATCGCAAAATGACGAGCGCGTGACGGTTAGGTGCGCCGCTCGACGTGCGGCGCGCGAGTTTCGCCGACGACGAGCAGCGCCGCCCGTACTACCAGCTGATATCGATCTCGAACCAACCCCATTTGATATGGATGCGGGCATCCGTGTCGATTTCTGTGACTTGCACGTGGTTCGCGAGGCCGAGGCCGTTGAGCGCCGACTCGACGCCGGCTTTGTCACCCTTGAACGTCAACTGGTCGACCTTCCTTGTGAAGTCGCCGCCCTTGCGAAGCTCGCCGAGGATCTTCTGTAAGTCGGCTACATCGCTGTTGAACTCGGCGAGGCGGCTGTCGGCCGCGCGAGCGAGGCCGGCGGGGTTGCTCGAGGTGCTGTGCCCATCGATTACTGCGAGCGTCGTGATCGAAGCAGGCGAGGCCGCGCCGGCCGGCGCGGCGATCGTCGTGAAGGCGGCTGCTGCGGAAAGCGCGACCACGCCGGCGCGCGGGATGGAGCGAATCGACAATGTCATGAGAGAGTTCTCCTTGTGCGGCCGAAGCCGGGGTGTGATGGAGCCAGCCTAGCCGTCGCACCATCCGGAAACATCCGCGTCCGTGCGCTCCGGGCCGGTCGTCGAACGCGGAGCCAAGGCCGTGCGAAACGAATCGAACCGCAGACTCGTCACGCCGCCTCCTAGCGAGAAGGAGTCCCACCTGCGACGTCATTCGGCCGGGAGCTTTTCCGGCGCGCCGTCATCGGCACGCGCGGCTTCGCCGCGCCTTCCGCGCTTGGAGATTCGGCTTCTCGGCCACGTCGAGGTGCTCGCCGACGGCGTTCCGTTCCCATTGGCCACGCCACGGAAGACGCTAGCGCTGCTTACCTTCTTGCTTTTGAACCGCACGTCGCGGGTGGCACGCGACTTCCTTACCTTTCAGTTGTGGCCGGACGAGGAAGAGGAGATCGGGCGCCAGCGGCTGCGCGCGAACCTCCACGACCTGCAAAAGATCATGCCCGAGCCCCGCGACGCGTGGATCACGGGAGCCGACAGCGTCCTCGCGTGGAATCCGCAAGCCGAGGTGTGGCTCGATGTCGAGGCATTCGAAGCCGCGTCCGGCGACGAGGCGCGATTGCGCGAGGCCGCCGGTCTCTACCGCGGCGATCTCGTCACCGCGATCTACGATGAATGGATCGTCGCTCCGCGCGAACGCCTGCAGCAACGTTACCTGCGCGTGCTCGGCGAACTCATGCGCGAGGCGCGCCGGCGCCAAGCCTACGGCCAAGTCGGCGAGAGCCTGACGTACGGCTTTCCCTTCGGTGGCCGTCGCGTGAACGGGTCCGTCGTGGGTGGCTTCGAGTTGCAGCTATCGGCCACCAATTCGAACGCGCACTCGTCGTCGACCGGGGGATACGATGAAGAGCTATCGGGCATCCTTTCGTATCACCTGACGCCGCACGTCGCGATCGGACTGCGACCGGAATTCGATTGGCACGGCGACGCCGTATCGGCCAACCGGCATAAGGCGTCGGCATTGCGATTACGGATCGACTTAACGCAGTGATCCGCTAAATGCGAAAGAGGTCGGCGAACTTCGTGACGAGCCGCTTGTCGCCCGCGAGCACGCGGATGCGTTCCGAGGCAAGCGCGTCGCGCGGGCTGATTTCGCCGGACATCAACGGGTTGACCGGCATTCTCGTTTCGATGACGACGTCGGGCTTGGGAAGCGCGCCCGTCGAAACGTGGAGTTTTCCGTCGTCGACCCGCGCGCCGAGTACGACGTTCCCAAAATGAAATTCGTATACCGCGTGTAAGCCGCGCGCGGCCTCAGGACGAAACGTCGTGCGCAGCGCCATCGCCATGGAGTCGGCCGTCGCGACCTCGCCCTCGCGCGGGACGCCGAGCGATTTTGCGCCCCACCGGCTCAGCGCCGTGACGCTGTCCTCAAGTTCGCGTCCGCGCGCGGTCAAGTCGTAGACGACCGATCCCTCGGGGCGCGGCAGCACGCGCCGTTCGACGATGCCGTCCCGTTCGAGTTCCTTGAGCCGCGACGTAAGGATGTTCGTGGGAATACCGGGCAAGCCGCGCCGCAAGTCGGTGAAGCGCTTTGGTGAGACCATGAGGTCGCGTACGATCAGCAGCGCCCAACGCTCGCCGACCGCTTCCAGCGCCCGGGCGAACCCGCAGAACTGCCCGTAGGCTCGGTTTGCCATCGGCGCGAGTATACCACAAAACTTGTCTTTTTAAATACTGCTTGCTTTTTGCAACTATACTGATTACACTAAGAGCCACTCGAGCCAAAGAAAGCAGAAGATCACCTGATGTCGCTGACACCAACGCTCTTTTTCAAAGGCGATGCCGAAGAGGCACTCGAGCTCTATCGCGAGGCCCTCGGCGGCAACGTCGCAATCCGGCGCTACAATGAGGCGCCGGGTCGGGAGAACGGCACCGCCGGCTGGGATAACAAGGTGATGTACGGCATGCTCACGTCGGCGCACGGAATCGTGGCCGCCATGGATGCCCCGCCCGAGCGCGCGGGCGATCCCGGCGACAACTTCGCGATCGCGATCCAAACCTCGAAAGACGATACCGACGCCGTCTTCGAAAAACTCGCGGCAGGCGGTTCGGTGACGATGCCGCTTGCGGAGACGTTCTACTCGCCGCGCTTCGGGATGCTCACCGATCGCTTCGGCATCAAGTGGTTCGTCTCGGCCCCGTACCAAACATAACCCTTCGACTCGCTTCGCTCGCTCAGGGCAGGCTAGCTCGGGAACGGCCGTTCGCACCGGCGAAAGCGTTCGGGCGATGACTGAGCCCGACCAACGTATTCTCGCCGACTTTGACCGCAAGGTTCCGCGGGGGCTCGCTCGCGCGATTTCGCGGGCGGAGGCGGGTTTAGGTGCCGACTTGATGCACGCGGTGTTCGAGCGAACGGGGCGCGCGACGACGATCGGGCTGACCGGGCCGCCCGGGGTTGGAAAGTCGACGCTGTGCTCCGCGCTCGTCGGCATCGCGCGCGCGGAGGGCAAGACGGTCGGCGTCGTTTCGGTCGATCCGAGCTCCCCGTTCTCGCACGGCGCGATCCTCGGCGATCGGATTCGACTCGCGGATCATTTCACCGATCCCGAGGTCTTCATCCGCTCGATGGCCAGCCGAGGACACCTCGGCGGCCTCGCCGGCGCGACCGGCGACGCCGTCGCGTTCATGGATGCGTTCGGCAAAGACGTCGTCATCATCGAAACGGTCGGCGTGGGACAATCGGAAATCGAAATCGCGGAGCTCGCCGACACGACGCTCGTCGCGCTGCAACCCGGCAGCGGCGACTCCGTGCAGCTGCTCAAGGCGGGCATTCTCGAAGTCGCCGACGTCTTCGTCGTCAACAAAGCGGACCACCCGATGGCGCTGCAGCTGCAGCGCGAGATTCGCTCGATGATGGAAATGCTCGACTTCACGGGATGGACGCCGGAACTGGTTGCCACACGCGCGCGCGAAGGGGGCGGCATCGACGAACTGTGGGCCGCGATCGGCCGCCACGACGCCTACTTGCGGGCGTCGGGCGAACTCGAGACCAAGCGCAAGGGCGCATTCGCCCATCGCGTGCGAGCACTGGTCCTCGGTGACCTCGAGCGCCGGGTCGATGCGCGGATCGCGCGGCGACTTGCGGACGCGAACGGTTCGGCCGGCGACCCGTATGGCGCAGCAAGCGACATCCTCGCGGGGCTCGAGGCGGGGCTGCCGCGCGAGGGCGAGCAGCGCGCCCGGCGTCCGCTGACGCGAGCGAGCGTCAAGGGTCTCTAACGTCCTCCGGCCGCGGCGGTCGCGGTTCGGTGGTGGACGCACCGGAGACGGTGGTCCCGTACGCTTTGGAACGGGGCGCCGAACACTTACCCTTGCGTCTCACCATTTTGAGGAGAACGTTTATGATCGCGATACTTGCCCGTTCCCCGGGCGCTGCCGCAGCGCCGTTCGCCCTCGTTGCAGTTGCGCTAGCCGGCACTCCGGTGGGCGCGGTCCCGGGTACCCCGGCTACGGCTATCCGGGATCGAGCGCCGCTGAGCATTACCTCGATCCCGCTCGAGGAGCGCTTGCGTCTCGATCCGGCGACGACGGTAAAGCTGCCGTCGGGAGCCATTA
>Ga0302326_10015523_pt1 | contig 16016 bp, 13 predicted proteins | sample Palsa_T0_3_FD_202264 | JGI IMG/M metagenome (GOLD analysis project Ga0302326, IMG submission 202264) | Peat permafrost microbial communities from Stordalen Mire near Abisko, Sweden - Palsa_T0_3 | ecosystem: Environmental > Terrestrial > Soil > Palsa > Peat permafrost | place: Sweden: Abisko... | reverse complement strand
ATCGACGACATAGACCTCCTGGCGCGAGGTGATGGCTTGGCGCAGCGTGCGCGTGCGCTGTAGGGCTTGGTTGCGTCCTGCGGTGTTGCCGAGGGCCTGTTCGCACAGTGCCAGCATCGCCTCGGCATCCGCCTCGCCGGTGCGCTCCTCCGCCGCGGCAAAACCGCGGCTCGCCGCTTGCAGCCGCTCGCGGGCGGCGCTCCAGCGCCTGTCATCCATGTCCAGCTGCGCGAGCATCATCAGCGAGTTGTCGCGGTAGCTCATGTCGCCGCCGGTCCCCACGCGACGGATCACCTCCACAAAGCCGGCACGTGCCGCATCTGCATTGCCGCGGTCCGACTCGATGAGCGCACAGGTAAATCCGCTGAATATTGCGAACTGCGGATCGGTGAGCGGCGCGGCCTGCACCTGTGCACGCGCGCAGGTGGCGCGCGCGGCATCGAGCTCACCGCGCATGCGCTGCACGTCGGCGACGTCGGTCAGCGGCCAGGCGATCTGATGCCCGGCGCGCTCGTTCAGAGCGACGACCTCGCGGAACTCACTGAGCACCTCATCGCTCGCCTCATCGTCGGAGACAATCGTGGCCAGCGCCTGCAGCGACCAGGACTGCATGGACAGGTCGCCCGTTTCGCGCCCGAGCTCGAGCGCATGGCGCGCAGCCGTCCGCGCACCGTCGCGATCACCCTGCAGCCACAACATGTTGGATAGCTTGCGGTAGACGCCCGCGACTCCGGCCAGGTCGCCGATACTCTGATCGAGCGACATCGCACGCTGGTACTCCTCGCGCGCCTGCTCATTGCTGCCGAGGTACTCCAGAGCCTGGGCCAATTTCGTGCGCGCGGCCGCCTCGCCGCGCGGATTGCGTATCGCGCGATAAGCGGCGATCGAAGCAATGAGACCGGTACGTGCCTCCTCGTTCTTGTTCAGGTGCGTGCGGGCGCCGCCGAGCGCCAGCTGTGCATCCGCGATGAGACCGACGGCGTCGTGCTGTTGCGCCAGCTGCAGCGCGTTGGCGGCGTGCTGCTCGGCGCCCTTTGCATCATCGAGCGCTCCCGCTATACGCGCAGCCGCGAGTTCCACTCTGGGGTCTGTGGCCGCGCCGGGCAGGCGCCGCAGCTCGCTCAGCGTTGCCTGCGCCCGCTCCGTTCCGCCCGCGGCGGTCTGCGCGTCGATGCTCTGCAGGCGGTACTCGGCACTGAGGGGCTTCATTTGGGCGAGCGCCTGCCAGGCCTCGGCCGCCTTCGCCCAGTCTGCGTGCTCGGCATCGACCACGGCGTCGGTCTGCAGGCGTTGCTCAGGCGGGAGATTCGCCGCGTGCTGGACCGCCTGCTCAGCGGCGGCCAGTGCCTTGTCGCGGTACCCAAGCGCCGACCACGCCTGGGCGAGGAGGGTGTAGGCAGGGGCATAGCCGGGGACTTCGGCTATCGCTTCGAGCAGCTCGTCGCGGGCGCGCGCGGCGTCATAGTGCTGCAGGGCGTCGAGCGCGAAGCCAAGGCGTCGGGCCACGTCGATGTTCGGGGGTTGTGCGTTGGCCACGAGCTTCAGGGTTTCCGTGTCCGCAGAACCGGCCCCGAGCTTGCTGCGCAGCGTCGCGCCCGCGCGCCTCACGAGTGCGATCAGACCCGCGATTCCGGACTCGTTCGAGACGGACGCCACCAGCGCGCCGGTGCGCGTGTCCTGCAGCGCGACGTCGACCCGCAGCGGCGCGTCCTCAGCGGTGCCGGTGATTAAATAGCTGCCGCTGATCACATAGTCGGCATCGAGCCGCTGGTGCAGTCGCGCGAGTGTCTGCGCCGAATAGCCGCCGGTAGCGGGCGGGGGCAGGTCCGAGCCGGCATCACGCACCAGCTCATCCGGGACCACCTGCAGGTTATCCGCTACGCTCAGCTCAGCACCGAGCATTTCGCTCAGAGCCGGCGCGAGCCATGCGTCCTTGGGATTGCGAGACAGGTTGCTGAAGCCGACGAACGCCACGGTGCGGCCCTGATGGGCCGTCGGCCCTGCGGACTTCGGGGCGCTGACCAGCCACCATCCCAAGACGAGTGCCACCACGAGTGCGGCGGCGAGCGCGGCCGTGATCCAGCGAACCTGGCTGGCCTTGCGGTTCACTGGCGCGGCACTGGGGGGCGGCACGACGGCGCCCGGCCCCTGCGCGGCGAGCCCCACCGGCAGATCTATGGCTGGGAGTGGCGGCTCGAGTGGGGGGGCGCCCTCAGCCGCAGCGGCGAGCGGCGGCGGGGGGCCGAGCGTCACGCTGGCGCGTGTCACGGGGGCGATGAAGCGGTAGCCGAGCTTCGGCACGGTCTCGATGAAGCGCGAGTCGTGCTCGCCGTCGCCGAGGGCGCGGCGTATGAACCAGATGTGCTTGGTGAGGTTGGACTCGTCCACGTACCCGCGCGGCCACAGGGCCTTCATCAGCTCGTCCTTGCTGACCAAGTGCCCCGCGCGCTCGACGAGCAGCACCAGGGTGTCGAAGACCTTAGGGGTGAGCGCAATGGATTTGCCCGCGTCAGACAGCCGCCGTTCGGCAGGCTCAAGCTCGAAGCTGCCGAATCGGTAGACCGGGTTTTCTAGGGCAGACATGGGCTTAGGCCAACTCGTTCGACAGCAACAAGTTTGCCAGAAAACTGCCACCTGAACGGCAACGACCCGGTGCCCGCGCAGGACCACCGTACCGCTCATGACAGGGCGTGTATGGACTCAGCTGCGTGAGGTCTGGCACAGGCTCCTGTGGCAGCCCGGCATCGCGCTCGCCGCGCTGGTGTGCATCGCGCCGCTGGCCGCGGCGACGCTTGCGCCCGTGCCCGTGGTGCACGAGGTCGACTGGCGCACCAGTCCCTTGGATCTGAACCTGCGTGGCCTCAACGGCGAGCGCTTCAGCTTCCGCTGCCCCACGGGCAAGGCCGCGACCGGGCAGGTCATCGGCAGCGGCCCGTACACCGACGGCTCATCGATCTGCGCGGCCGGCGTCCACGCGGGAGTCATTCGCGCCGCGAGCGGAGGGCTCGTGACCATCGAGATGCGCCCCGGGGAGGCGCACTACGCCGCCTCCCTCAGTCACTACGTGCAGAGCGAAGCGTACGACAAGTTCTGGAGCGGCAGCTTCCTGGTGATTTCGCCGGAGCCTGCCGAGTTACCGCCCTGAAGCGCGCACCAGGCCACCAAGGACGCGCAATCTCAACACAACTGGGAGACATACCATGAAGACTGCATTGCTACTGTGCTCACTGCTCGCACTGCCCGCAGGCGCTGCGTCCGCGTCCGACAGCCCCTGGAACGGTACTTGGAAGTTTGACGAGGCAAAGAGTCAGTTAACGGGTGGAACCATGACCTTCTCAAAGGGCGCGGGCGACATGCTGCACTTCTCTGACGGCAGCACGGCGGAGTTCGACTTCGCCGTCGACGGCAAGGAGCGCAAGGCGTGGGCGAACCGCACGGGGATCTGGACCGCGCCCGCCAAAAATACCTGGGACACGGTGTATAAGCTGAATGGCAAGGTGCTCGCCAAGGGTCACCGGGTGCTGTCCGATGACGGCAAGACGCTGACCGAGACGTGGACCGGCACGCGGCCCGATGGCACCTCCTTCCATGAGGACGACGTCTTTACGCGGGTCTCCGGCGGCCCTGGACTCGTCGGAACCTGGCGCGCCTCCAAGGTCAAGGGTGGCGGCGGACCGCAGGAATTCGTGATCAGCGTACCTGCCGCGGGCATGGTGCACTACGACGTGCCGGACATGAAGGTGAACGTCGAGGGTCGCACCGACGGCAGCGACATTCCGCTCACCGGCCCCACGGTACCTCCGGGCGCGACCATCTCGTTCAAGGCGCTCACGCCGACCAAGATGCAGTATGTGATGAAGATCGGCGGCAAGACCGACAACACTGGGGAGCAGACGCTGGCAGCGGACGGCCGCTCGTTCACCGATGTCAATTGGAACGCGGGCAAGGAAGACGAGAAGACGACCGGGGTCTACGTCAAGCAGTAAGCAGCAGTGTAGGTAACAACCTGCGATGCAAGGCTTGAGTACGCTCGTAGCCTGCAGGGGGCCGGCGACGCCGGGCCCTCTGCAGGCAGCGGCCATTAGGGCGATTCACGCCCGCCGGCTCGATGCGGCGCCTTCGCCTGAGGTCGCAAGCGACTCGTTCTACGCGACCGGAACGGATCGGATCAGCATGGCCACGCCGAAGAAGGGCCGGTGAATTGCAGAGCACCGCGAAATCCGATGGCCGGCACGTGCCGCGTCTCTTAACTCGTCGTTAATGGTGACCTCATGGGGACGCAATTCCGCCGAGTAGATCGCAGAGAGGCGCTTGGACTGCTTGCAGCCGGCACGGTGGCTGCCGCGTGGACCCCCGCGCAATCCGCTGCCGGTCTGCTGACGCCTGCGCAACCTTACGTGAGGAGCGACGTTGCCCGCCTGCGGCGCGTCATGGTGTGTCCTCCCGGAAAAGACGTGTTCACGCCTTCCAGCAACGATGACGACGTCATGCCCATGGCGGATTGGGATGATCAGGCCGTCCTCAGTGAGCATGCTGCCCTAGTGGCCGCTATTCGCTCGGGCGGGGCCGAGGTCCTCTCGATTCCGGAGCTGCTCAGCTCTGCAATTGATGCCGCCCGTTCTCGCGGAGCGTGGGAGACATGGCTGCGCGCGACCCACCCGAAACTTGCCGGCGATCCCAAAATCGTGACCGCCCAGACACTCCTTGGCCGCGATCCCGCGACGCAATATCGCACTTGGCCGGACGGCAGTTATCGGCACATCCTCGATGCCGCCGACGGGCTGCTGTTTGCTCGCGATACGGCCGTCACGCTGCCGCGCGGGGTCATGCTCCTGAACGTGGGATCCGCGCGTCGCGCGCGCGAGCAGCTATTGGTGCGCTTTGCATTTGACTACGCACCGCAGCTCTCCGGCTATCCGGTACTCCTCGATGCGCGGCAGGAAGGCTTGCTAGCGGAAGGCGGTGATTTCCAGGTTGCGGACGAACATACCCTGTTCCTTGGCGTCGGCAATCGCACCGATCCACGCATTGCGCCGATACTTGCCCGGCGCCTGCAGATGGATGTGTTGACCGTGCAGACGCGAAAATCGGACTGGCTACGACGCGGGGACAAGGGGTTCCGCCTGCGCGCGGCCTTCTTGCACCTCGACAGCTATTTCACGCACGTCGCGGATAAGCAAGCTCTGACGCTGCCCTGGTTCCTCGAGTCGGCGCAGGTTGGCAAGGATCCCTATACGCAATTCCTCAAAGGAATAGCTGCGGATGGCGCGATCAGTGACGACGATCTGACTACAGCCCGGGAGTTCATCAGCGACTTCGGCTCAGTGCGCATGTTCAGGGCGGGGTCCGGAAACGAAGACACCAGCGTCAAGGAAATGAAACTTGTCGATTACGTGCGCAGCCGCGGATACACGGTGCATTTTGTTGGCGGTGAGCCCCCCGAAACGGAGACGATCCGACATCTATTCACGACGGTCCTGTACGAACACGAGCGCCAGGGTGCCAACGTCGTGGCCACCTCGCCGGGAAATGTGATTGCGTACGAGGGCGCCACCCATACCCATGCCGCGCTGCGCCGCGCGGGTATCAAGGTGACGACATTTCCGGGACGTGAACTGTGGCCCTGGGATGGCGGTCCCCATTGCCTCACGATGCCGCTCGAGCGCGGCTAAGGCTTCGTTGCTAGTCCGGGCGATCCATCGCGACTCGCTTAGAGCGAATCGCCGAGCCGCCGGCACGGCTTGCAACAAGCAGACACCCGAGTCAGTCGGCTCCGGGTCGAGCAGCGGCGCTCGTGTCCGCTGCCTCATTCTTACGATGACGCTTGCCGCGAGTCCTACGGTGCATTAGGACATCCTCACCTATAAGGAGCGGAGGCACGCGGTTAGTCTGCGTCTCATCCACTGAAGGAGGATTCTATGACTACCAATGCGATCGTGAATGCCGATGTCATCTCTTCGGACAAGGTAGAAGGCACGTCCGTCTACAATATGAACGGTGACAAGCTCGGCTCGATTGATGACCTGATGATCGACAAGAACTCGGGCCAGATTCGTTACGCGGTAATGGAGTTCGGCGGCTTCTTGGGGATGGGCACGGACCGCTATCCCATTCCGTGGACCATGCTCAAGTACGATCACCAGAAAGATGGGTACGTGGTGCCGCTCGATAAGTCCAAGCTCGAGAACGCGCCAAAGTACAGTGACGAAGAAGCGCCGCTGTATGACCGGACCTATTCGGATCGCGTCAATACCTATTACAACACCCGCTGGTAACGCCGCAGCAGTTAGCCTGCCCCCCTGGGGCAGGCTAACGCTCTGTACGTGATTCCCAAGGCCACCGCCAAGCTGCCGTGGCCTGCGCCGCCTGGCAGCTTCTGAAGTGTGGCCTGGGTCTAACCGCTCTGTAGGACAAAGGCGTACATAGCCAATAGTTGACGCCCCCGTCACAACGCGAACGCCTGCGGAGACGCTACAAAGAGACCAAGACTTTCTCTTGAGCGTTATGGGGCGTTGCCAGACGTGCGGATTTGGCGATCGGCGGCTCTTCAAAGAGCGCTGACAAACACATGGATGAGTGTCCGGACGGGACTGCCCGCGCGCCTGAGCATCTCCGAACGGCTGGGCGTTGCCTTCGCAGCCGTCACCTTCCTGGCCATCGCCGCCAACCTGATGGTCGAGCATGGCCGAACCGCGCTGCTGATCGCGACCCGACGAGTGCCCTATGCGGTACGCGTGTTTGTGCCGGCGCCCCCGGCACCCGCACCAGTCACAATCAGCGCGCCGGAAAAAAAGCCCGAGCCCGAGCCCGAGCAACGGTCTGACGAACGCGCGACCGTCCAGGCATTGCGCGAACTCGAACGCGAGGTCACGCGGCAGGCGACGCTGCAAGCTCCGGAAAATCGCGCCGCGCTGCAGAATGCTGCCAGGCGACTGGATTCCCAGGCCGAAGCCTTCGTCGCCCGCTCGACGCGAAATGCGCCGGACGTGCGCAGACGCCTGGCCTCGATCGAGACGGACGGCAGCTCACTCGTGGCCTTCGTGCAGGCCCGGCACGCGCTCAGCACCTCATTCGCCGCGCATCTGGATGCACTCGACGCGCAGGTAAAGACGGCGCTCGACGGCAGCTGGAAGATTTTCGGCCGTGTCATCGCCCGGCAGTCGCTGATCTCCCTGAACCGTGCCCTCGACGAGCTGCGGCGCAGCGCCTCCAGCGTGGCCGCAAGTGGTAACAACGCTCCGTCGCCGGAGGCCCTCAACGCGGTCGCCCTGTCGCAGAAGCGGTTCGCCATCGAAGTCGAAAACAGCGTTGTGAGCCTGGAGCGGTCACAGGGCGCCCCCTGGGTGGCGCAGCTGCGGCAGAACCTCGAGCAGCTGCAGGCGGACACGGAGCAGATCGCAGCACTCTACAAGACGGCTGTCCCCACGCTCAGCGGCTTCCAGGTGAGTGTCGAGGACCTGGCCACGGCCATGCATCAGGAGGCCGCCGCCGCTGCCCCGCGGCATCTGGCTGCGGCAGTTTCACCGGCTGCAGCAGTTTCACCGGCTGCGGCAGTTTCACCGGCTGCGGCAGTTTCACCGGCTGCCGTGGCGCCTCTGCCAGACGGGCTGTCGGCAGCCCTGTCATCCTCCACCGCTGCGCCGCTCGCCGTCCCACCGGCGCCCCCGCCGCCTCCCGAAGATCACCTGCAGCTGATCATCGGCGTGATCAGCGGCGCCGTGCTGCTGCTCGTGTTCGTCATCTCCGCAGCCACGGTGCGCAGCATCGCCAGGCCGATCCGTGCCTTCCTGCTGACCACCGAGCAGCTGGCTGCCGGCGAACTGCAGGCACGTTTTGCGCCGACCGGAGTGCGGGAGCTCGACGTGCTCGCGACAGCCTTCAACCGCATGGCCGAAAAGCTGGCGGCCGCGCAGGAAGTGACGCGCGAGCATCAGACCCATCTCGAACGGCGTGTCGATGAGCGCACGCGGCAGCTGCAGCATCTGGCCGAGCACGATCCGCTCACCGGCCTACCCAATCGCCGGCAACTGATGTCGCACCTCGAGGCGTCACTGCGCGTGGCGGGCGGCGAGGGCTCACAGGTCGCCGTGTTCTTCCTGGATCTGGATAACTTCAAGAACATCAACGACAGCATGGATCACGCCTTCGGGGACCTCGTGCTGAAGGCGGTGGCGCAGCGCCTGCGCGATACGACGGCCGGCACCGCCTTTGCGGCGCGGCTCGGCGGCGACGAGTTCACCGTGATCCATCGCAGCGCTGCAGGTCTTGCGGCGCTGACCCAGCTTGGCGAACAGCTGGTGACCGCCTTCCAGCGGCCACTGATGATCGAAGGACGCGAGCTGCTGGTGAGTGCCAGCGTCGGCGCCAGCATCTACCCCGATCACGAGGTAGAGCCGGATGCGCTGCTGCGCGCCGCGGATGCGGCCCTGTTCGAAGCCAAGAGCCATGGCCGCAGCCGGCTCAGCCTCTTCAGTCAGGATCTTCTGGCCAACGCCTCGCTGAAATTCCGCACCGAACAGAGCCTGCGGCGCGCGGTCGATCGCGGCGACTGGGAGCTGTTGTTTCAGCCCGAGGTACGGTTTGACTCCCTGAGCGTCAAGCTGGCCGAGGCACTGTTGCGCTGGCGCCTGCCTGACGGGCACCTTGTCTCACCGCCCGAGTTCCTCACCGTTGCCGAGGATTCCGGTCTGATCACCAGCATCAATGAGTGGGTGCTGCGTTCCGCCATCGAGCAAACCGCGATCTGGCATCACGGCGAGTGGCCCGAGGCGCGCATTGCCGTGAACGTAACCGCAAGGCAGCTGCTCGATCTGCGCTTCATCGATCACGTCGTCGAGCTGCTCGAGGAATACAAAGTTCCGCCGCACTGCATGGAGATCGAACTGACCGAGACCGTGTTGCAGACCGGGCAGGGCACGATCGAGACCCTGCGTCACCTGCGCGAGCTGGGCATCAGCGTCGCGCTGGATGATTTCGGTGCCGGCTACTCATCGCTCGCCTCGCTCGAACAGCTGCCACTCACGCGGGTGAAACTCGACCGCAGTCTGATCGCAACGATCGACAGCAGTGCCCGCTCGCTGGCCATCGCGCGTTCCATCATCGGCCTGTGCGCAAGCCTCGAGCTGGAGGTCACGGCGGAGGGCATCGAGCGCCCCGAACAGCTGGCCCTGCTGCTGGCTTACCCGCAGCTGTCGCTGCAGGGATACCTGCTTTCGCGTCCTTTACCAGGCGCTGCGCTGCCAGCATTCATCGCCAATGTGTCGCCGCACCTGCAGGGGCTGCTGCTCGACCTGCCGCTCGCAGCGGCGACCAATGCTCCGCCCGCACAACGGCAGCGCGAGTACACCGGCTGAACTGGCGCGAGGTTAGGGTTGGCCCGCGCGCGGGTTTGAAGCCGCGCAAGTACCACGAAGATGGCGCCGTTGCCCCTGCCATCGGTTGCGCTGAAAGGTCCCGCCGCGCAAGGCCGGCAAACCCTCTCGAGTGTTAGCTTGACGCTGCCGCACTCGCCCCGTGGGTTGCCGCGCCGCCGCGGGTTGCGAGCCACGAGCCAATCAAAATGAGGCCAAATGCCGCAAAGCCAGCGAGCCCGAGATGCTCGTGCAGTAGCGAGACGCCGAGGAGCGTCGCTACCGCGGGGTTGATGTAGGTAATGACAGAGGCACGTGAGGCGCCCGCCTGGCTGACGAGATAGAACATCAAAAGCATCGCCAGCGCGGTGCAGACCACGCCGAGGATCGCAATTGAGGAAAGCGCGACCGCCGTGGGCATATGGCGGGGAAGGGTCAGCATCGCGGGGGCCAGCAACACGACGCTGGCGATGAGTAGACTCGCCGCCAGCGGGCCAATCGCGTCCAGAGCGCCAAGATAGCGCTGAATGATCAGCGGTCCGATCGCATAGCCAAGGGTTGCAAGCAGCATGCAGGCGACGCCCAGCCAGCCGAGCAGGCCGGAAATTCCGCCGAAGCCGACCAATGCCACGACCCCGCACAGGCCCAGGCCGAGGCCCAGCACGCGTCCGGTCGTAAGTCGCTCATGCACTCCGAAGAAGCGCGAGATCAGCGTAACGGTCAGCGGCACGGCGGCGATGAGAATGGCGGTGATCGAGGAATCGATCCACCGCTCACCGATCGAGATGGCCGAAAACGGGATGATGAACTCAACCAGCGCAAAGCAGCAGACGGCTGGCTTATGCGCGCCCAACGAACGCAATGCGCCACGCTGCCAGGCTATCGGTAATAGTATGAGTGCAGCCAGCACGACACGACCCCAGGCCACGACAAAAGGCGAGCATTCCTGCACTGCCAGCTTGATGAAGAAGTACGGCACCCCCCAGATGACTCCCAGCGCCGCAAACGCAAACCATCCTCGCCAACTCACAAAAGTTGTTTCCTGAAGGGCAATTACGGCAGTGGATCTGAGGGATGCTAGCAGTAAAGGGCGCTTGCCACGAAGCACGGCTGCCCGTGGCCAAAGCGGATGAGAGCGTCCGGCGCTTGAGTGCCGCCGACGCGACAGCGTGGAATGAGGAGCCGCACTGCGGTGCGCAGGTGCTACCGAAAGCGCGTCGCTACTGGCGACACATTCTTTGGTGGCATGATAACAGCCGTTGCCATTGTAGGAAGTTTTTGTGATGCACGGGCTTGGTTGAACGGCGGGAACTCGCGAGGTAACTGTCGCCTGCTCATGCACTGTCACGATCGATCCCAACAGGAGATGCCATGGCCATCAAAGTTCTCTACACAGCGCATGCCAGCGCGGTCGGCGGCCGCAACGGCCACACCCAGTCGGCCGACGGACTGGTCAGCGTCGATCTGTCCATCCCGAAGGCGATGGGCGGTCCCGGACGTCCCAACACCACGACCCCGGAAGACCTGTTCGCCGCCGGCTACGCGGCGTGTTTCGGCAGCGCCTGTGAATTCGTCTCGCGGCAGATGAAGCTGCATCCGAGCTCGATCACCGTGAATGCTGAGGTGAGCATCGGCGAGGCCAGTGGCGGCGGCTTCGGGCTGAGCGTGGCGCTCGTGGCGCAGATCGCCGGCGTGTCGCAGGCGGATGCCGAGCGTCTGGTCGCGGCGGGGCACGAGGTGTGCCCGTACTCGAAGGCGGTGCGCGGCAACGTCGACGTCAGCGTCAAGGCGTTAGCGGTCTAGAGCCAGCCCTTGCGCTTGAAGCCGGCGAACGGGATCAGCGCCGGCACCACCATCATGGCAGGGGCCGCCCACACCCCCAGCCCTCGTGCAGCCACGCAAGGTACGTGAAGTGCATGCCGTAGCAGGCGCATGGAGCGCGCCTAGTGCCCGTGCTCGGAAGCGGCAAGTTCGTTGATGAGCTCGATGAGCCTGGCATCCCCGCCGGCCCGGTCGAGGTCGGTGGTATAGCGCCCGTTCACCACCAGGAGCGGTACTCCCTTGACGTGATAGCGCTGCGTGATCTCTTCGGCCTGCGCGACGTTGGCAGCCACCGCAGCGGAGTTGTAGGCCCGGGCGAAGTCATCGGCGCTCACGCCGTTGTGCACCGCGAACTGCTGCTGCAGATGGAAGGTCTCGTCGGCATTGTTGGTGTAGAGAGGCGGCTGGTGGTTGGCCACCTCATCATGGATGGTCGCGAAGGCCTTGGCGATGAGATCCGCACGGGCGAGCTCCTCCAGCGTGTAGTAGAGGCGCGCGTGTGCCCCATACACCGACTGCCAGTTGACGGGCACGCGCACGAACTCGACGTAGGAAGGCTTGGCTCTAAGCCAGGCCTGCAGGTAGGGCTCGAGCGTGTAGCAGTGCGGACAGGCCAGCCAGAATATCTCCAGCACCTCCACCTTGCCGGGCGCGACGCTGGTGGGTTGTGCCGGCACCAGCGGATCGTAATTGACGCCCGCCTGCCACTTGCCGGACGGCAGCTGCGCGCCGGTGGAACCGGCGATCTGCTCGAGCGAGGCATCGCTCTTGGCCTGCTCGGTGTCACCGTCAGTGGATTCCTGCGAGGCGGTGGCCTGTTCGGTCTCGCTCTGGGTCTGCGGGCGGGGAGCCGCGGGTGCCGCGGTTGCGGCGGGGGCCACGGGCGCAGCCGCAGGTGCCGGCGCCGGGGTGTGGCGGCCGCAGCCCGCCATCGTGAGGATCGCCGCGAGCGCGATCAGGCGCAACATGTGCGGTACTCGGCTCAGCGCATGCCCTGCAGGTAGGAGGCCACGTCGCGGATCTGCTCGGGTGACAGCCGCTTGGCGATCGTGAACATCATGACGCCATTGCGGCTGACCGTGCTCGGGTTGCTGCCGGCGTAGCGAGCGCCGCTGGCGTAGTCGCCCAGCTGCTTCACGACATAGACCGACTCCTGGGCGCGCAGCGCCGGGTAGCCCGCCGCGAGGTTGCCGCGCCCCGCAGGTCCGTGGCAGGCGACGCAGGCGGGAATCTCGTGGGCGCGGTCGCCGCGCTCGTAAAGCGCCTGGCCGCTTTGCCAGTATGACGGGTCGGCCTCGAGCCCGGTCACGGTCTGGGCTTCGTAGTACACCGCGATGTTATCGATGTCCTGGTCGCTGAGTGAGGTCGCCATCGGCATCATCACCGGGTTGGCGCGTCCGCCGGAGCGGAACAGGCGCAGCTGCTCGGCCAGATACACCGCGCTTTGACCGGCAAGACGCGGCCAGGCGGGATTGGCGCTGTTGCCGTTCGGGCCGTGGCAGGCGGCGCACACGGCCGCCTTGGTGGCGCCCGCATCCGCTTTGCCGTCCGCGAACGGGTCAAGTGGCGCGGCCGGCGCTGCGGCGGCGGTCGGCGCCGCGGCAGCGGCGCTCAAGCTGGGATTTGCGGCGGCCGGCGCCGGCGCGGTCTGCGCGACGGTGAGGGCAGGTATCACAAGGCAGAGCACGGCGGACGCGACGGTCAGGCAACTCGGCAACTGCGGCATTGTGTTGTCTTTCGGTCCGTAACGGGGGCGCCGAATTGTACACTACGGCACTGCCACGGCTTTCTTACCCCTTGAAAACATGAGCCGCTTTAACGATGTGCGGTTTCTCATCAGTGCCGCCGCACCGGCTCAGTTCCCCGCCGACGTCGGCGCCGAGGTGGCTTTTGCCGGGCGCTCCAATGCCGGCAAGTCGAGCGCCATCAACGCCATCGCGCAGCGGCACGGCCTGGCACACACCAGCAAGACCCCGGGGCGTACCCGCCTCGTCAACTTCTTTGAGCTGCTGCCGTCGCGGCGGCTGGTCGACCTGCCCGGCTATGGCTATGCCAAGGGACCGGCCGCCGAGCGTCTCGCCTGGCAGCCGCTGATCGATGCCCTGCGCACGCGTGCCTCGCTCAAAGGCCTGTTCGTCATCGTGGACGCACGCCGCGGCATCACGCAGGCCGACGTGGGTCTGTTCGACTGGGCAGCCCCGCCGCTCGCCGTGCACGTACTGCTGTCCAAGGCCGACAAGCTCAACCGGGCCGAGAGCACCGCGGCGCTGCGCGAGGCCGGGCAGTGCCTGGCCGGTCGCGGCACGGCACAACTGTTTTCGGCGCTGCGGGGAATCGGGGTAAAGGAAGCGCAGGACGCGCTCGTGGCGTGGCTTTCGTAAGGGGAAAATAAAAGAGCCCCGGCGGTTTGTGCCGCCGGGGCCAGACTAACCCGGTACAGGTCTCATGAACCGGGTCGACCCGCTCAGGGAGGGAAGCGGGGAGTGCTATGCACTCAGTAAGTTGGATGCGGGGGCCTGCGGCAAGTTCCGAACTTTCGTAGAAAAAATATCTTTGCAAATCATAAGTTTGCTTAACAAGTTGTATCGTCCGTACCACAGCTTGTACTCGGCTTGCGCACGCCCCTGCCACGGCAAAAACGCGAAAAGATGCGGGTACTTAGGGGCGACTGAAGCGGCGGCTGGACGCGCCGTTCAGGGCGCGCCGCCGCGGACGGGGACCTGTGCCGTGGCCTTCGCCGTTCAAGAATGCCGCTACGTTGAGGCTGTGCCCCGGGCATACGCGGGCTTGCGGACTTAAGGCAGCAACAGGATCGCCGACAGCGAGAGGATACCGGCGCCGTTGGTATGCGTGATGTTGAAGTTCTCGTACTCGAGCCGCGCGCCGATCATGCCCAGGTGCACCTGCGCGCCAGCGCCATAGGCGAAGGCGGTGCCCGTGGTCGAGAAGTAGAACAGCTGCGAGTCGGAGGCGTTGTAGGCGCTGCTGCCGTCGAGCTTCCAGCGCGACAGGCCGGCCTTGGCGAACAGATCGAGGTACGGTATCGGCACCGGCAGGAAGCCGACGGCGTAGGCGGCGAACGCCTTGGCGTCCGAGTGCACGGTGCGGTCGCCGAAGAAGGTGCTGGTCTCGCCCCCCAGGTTCAGATAATCGGCTTCGACGGCGAAGAAGCTGATCGGGCGGAAGCCGGCGAGCGCCTTCCAGGAGGTCGTGTGGATGTCGGAGAACGACAGGTTGCTGTTGCTGATGTTGCTGAGCTCGCTGCGCGTGATGCCGGCGCCCAGGTAGAAGAGGGAGTCATCGGCCTGGGCGGCCGTCGTGCCCAGCAGCAGCACGGCGACGAGCAGTCTTCGCATGGTTCGCATTTCCTTGAATTTCCCCAGAGCCTTGGCTTAACGCAAGCGCGTCGCTGCAGTTGACCAAACGAGCTTAGTGCGCCTCGTCCCAGTTTGCACCCGAGCCCAGATCCACCCGCAGCGGCACGCTTAAGGTTGCCGCACTGACCATGTGCCCGCGCACCGCGGCACTGACTGCTTCCAGTGCCTCGCTGCGCACCTCCAGCACCAGCTCGTCGTGCACCTGCATGATGAGTCGGGCAGGCGCCGACTCGCGCCGGCACCAGGCGTCCACACTGATCATGGCACGCTTGATGATGTCGGCGGCGGTGCCCTGCATCGGCGCATTGATGGCGCTGCGCTCGGCGTACTGGCGCATCTGGGCGTTGCCGGAGCGGATGTCCGGCAGGTACAGGCGCCGGCCGAACACCGTTTCGACGTAGCCCGTTTCGCGCGCCTGCGCGCGCGTGTTGTCCATGAAGCGCTTCACCCCCGGGTAACGCTCGAAGTAGCGCTCGACATAGCGCGCCGCGGCGCCGCGCTCGATGCCGAGATTGCGCGCCAGGCCAAACGCCGACATGCCGTAGATGAGGCCGAAGTTGATGACCTTGGCGGTGCGCCGCTGGTCGGCTGTCACGGCGGTGAGCTCGACCGCGAACACTTCGGCGGCGGTGGCCTGGTGCACGTCGCGGTCGGCAGCGAAGGCATCGCGCAGGCTCTCATCGCCCGACAGGTGCGCCATGATGCGCAGCTCGATCTGCGAGTAGTCGGCCGCCAGCAGCACATGTCCGGGAGGTGCGATGAAGGCCTGGCGGATGCGCCGCCCTTCCGGCCGGCGTATCGGGATGTTCTGCAGGTTCGGCTCGATGGAGGACAGGCGCCCGGTGGCGGCCACCGCCTGTGCGTAGTTGGTATGGATGCGGCCGGTGCGCCCGTGCACGAGCTCCGGCAGCTTGTCGGTGTAGGTCGACTTCAGCTTGGCGAGCGCGCGGTATTCGAGCACGATGCGCGGCAGCGGGTAGTCCGCGGCCAGCTCCTCCAGCACGTCTTCGGCGGTCGAGGGCTGGCCGGTCGGCGTGCGGCGCTTCACCGGCAGCTGCAGCCGCTCGAACAGTATCTGCTGCAGCTGGCGCGGCGACTCGATGTTGAATTCGTGGCCGGCTTCGCGATGCGCCTGCTGCAATAGTTCCTGCAGCGCTCGCGCGAACTCGCGGCTCTGCGCGCGCAGGAGGTCGCGGTCGACGAGCACGCCGCAGTGCTCCATCGTGTAGAGCACCGCTACCAGCGGCTGCTCGCATTCGGTGTAGAGGCGGGCGAGGTCCGGGATCCCCTCAAGCTGCGGCCACAGCGCCGCGTGCAGGCGCAGTGCCATGTCGGCACGCTACGCGGCAAACGCACTCGCGCGCTCCACCGGCACCTGGTCGAAGCTGAGCTGCTTGGCACCCTTGCCCGCCACTTCCTCGTAACTCGTGGTACGCAGACCCAGGTAGCGCTGCACGTCGGCATCGAG
>Ga0302326_10015522_pt1 | contig 16016 bp, 19 predicted proteins | sample Palsa_T0_3_FD_202264 | JGI IMG/M metagenome (GOLD analysis project Ga0302326, IMG submission 202264) | Peat permafrost microbial communities from Stordalen Mire near Abisko, Sweden - Palsa_T0_3 | ecosystem: Environmental > Terrestrial > Soil > Palsa > Peat permafrost | place: Sweden: Abisko... | reverse complement strand
CGCTGTCGCGCTGGCTGCGCGACTACCTCTACATACCCCTGGGCGGGAGCGCCAACGGTCAGGCCCAGACCGTCCGCAACATCATGATCACCATGGTGCTGGGCGGTCTCTGGCACGGGGCGGCGTGGACGTTCGTGGTCTGGGGGGCCCTGCAGGGCGTGGGGCAGAGCTTCGGGCACGTGCGCCGCAAGAGTCGGGAGCGGCGCGGGCTCCCGGGCGTGGCCGAGGGGCCGGTACGGGACTGGGTCCAGCGTTTCCTCACCTTCCAATACGTGTGCCTCGGCTGGGTCTTCTTCAATGCCACCGGCATGTCGCAGGCCTTCGCCGTCATCGGCCGACTCTTCAGCGGCTGGGGCGAGGCCTCCCCTCTGATCACGCCGCTCCTCATCGTGACCATCGTGGGCACCCTCGCCTCCCAGTTCGTGCCGCCGTTGCGTATCGACCGCCTGCAGGCGGCATTCTCCCGCCAGAAGGTCGCCGTGCAGGTCGGCCTGCTCGGCTTCGCCCTGCTCGGGATCACCACGTTCGGCCCCGTCGGCGTCGCGCCCTTCATCTACTACCGCTTCTGATGAGCGACGCCCCCACACCCCCGCACCACGTCGACTGGGAGCCCCAGTCGGAGTTCGCGTCGCGTGCTCCCGCCGAGCTGCCTCCAGCCGGCGACGACCGGGAGCGGGCGCCCTGGCGACACGTCCTGAAGCTCGGCGCCGCCGCCTTCGCCGTCTGGTTCCTGCTCTACGCGCCCACCCTGCAGCACAACGCCCAGGTGTCTCCGGTCGGGACACGGCGCACGGTGAGCCTCGACGTGACCGGCCCGGTCGCAGCCGTCAGCCGCGCGCTGCAGCTCTCGCACATCGTCTCCATCACGGGCCGCGGCAGCGGACTGGGCGGGCCGAGCGGCGGCCTCACGGTGTCCGGACCGCGCCCGGGCGGCCAGCCGGTGGGAGGGTCGCTGCCGAAGTCCGGATCGAACCCCAAGCAGGGGGGCACCAAGCCCACGACGCCGACGACGGTCCCGCCAGACCCGAAGGAACCCACTGCGGCCAACCCGTTGCGCGTCCTGATCGTGGGCGACTCCATCGGCATCGACCTGGGTGACGCGCTGCAGCCCGACCTGGCCCAAACCGGCGTCGTCACTGCTGCGCTCGACGGCCGGGTGAGCACCGGGCTGACACGGCCCGACTACTTCAACTGGCCCGCCCAGTTGGCGGCCGACCTCAAGTCACAGAATCCACAGGTGGTGGTGATCATGATCGGTGCGAACGACGCCCAGGACTTCCTCGGGCCCCCCGACACGCCCTACACCTCGCCGCAGTGGAACACCCTCTACGCACAGCGGGTGGCGCAGTTCATGCAGATCGCTCAGAGCGGCGGCGCCACCGTCGTGTGGGTCGGCATGCCGCCGATGCAGAATCCCGGCCTGAACGCACAGATGTCCGACGTGGACGCCGTGGTCCAACAGCAGGCGGTGAAGACACATCCACCCGTGACGTATCTGAGCACCGCCCGGTCGCTGGGGACGGCGCAGGGGGGGTACACGGCGTTCGTCACCAACGGAGCCGGCCAGGTGGTCAACGTGCGCACGCCCGACGGGACGCACCTGACCCCGGGCGGGGGCCAGGTGGCGGCCCAGCAGGTGATCGCCGAGCTGCAGACGCTCGGATACAAAATCCCCTAGAACTGGGCGCGGTCGCGGAACGGACTCAGACCAGCGGCCACGGATACGGGGGCCATCCCCCGTCGTCGACGAGTTCGGGTAAGGCGCGCAGGCTGAGCAACCAGGCCACCCTGTCCATGGTGGCAGCCAGCTCGGACGGCTCCATGAGCTCGGCGAGCCCTGCCGGCGGCCCCTCGCGGGCCAAGCGGGCCAGGTCCTCCTCCACGCCGGCTTCGAGCGGTTCTCCGCCGAAGTCCCAGATCACCGTGCGCAACTTGTCGTCGCGGTTGAAGCAGAGGCCGTTGTCGATGGCCCACAGGCGGTCCTCGGCCAGGAGAACGTGGCCGCTCTTGCGGTCGGCGTTGTTGGCCACGACGTCGAACGCGGCCAGCCGCATGAGCACGGGGTGCCACCTGGGCTCGTCGCGCAATGTGAAGTAGTGCGACGTGCCGTCTTCGTGGACGAAGCGCTGCACGGAGCCCTGACCGAAGGGGCCCTCGGGCCGCTCGACGGTCTCGGGCACCAGCCCCCAGCCCAGGGTCTCGGAGAGCACGTAGGCCGCCACCTCACGCCGGAAGAGCCCGCCGGGGAAATCCCACAGCGGCCGCTCGCCCTTGAACGGCTTGTAGACGGCGAGCAGCTCCTCTCCTTGCAGGCGGCAGGTGACGAGCAGCGTCGCGTTCGAACTTCCGGCGATGCGCCCGTGGACCTCCATGTCACCCTCGACGAGGACCCGCTCGACCTCGGGGTCGGGCACCGCCGCTAGGTCACCGGCGGCCGGTGCCCGTTGGTGCGCGGGCAGTCGTGTCCGGCCGGGTCCAGCGGGAGCGAGCACAGGGGGCAGGGCGGGCGGCCCGCCTCCGCCAGGCGGGTGGCGTGAATGGCGAAGGCCGCTGCCTGCTCGCGGGTGAGGGCGACGCGCAGCACGTGTCCGCTGTCCATGTCGTCCTCGTCTTCGTCCTCGTCCTCGACGCCCACCTCCTCGAGGACCACGATGATGCGGTCGAGCTCTTCGTCGTAGGAGACGCCGATGGTCCCCACGACCCATTCGAATTCCTCCGTGCCGTAGAACGCCAGATCGTCCGGCAGGTGGCCGGGCCGTCCCAGCTCCTTCACAATGCGCCCGAGGTAGCCGGCGAGGACCGCAACCTGCTGCTTCTCCACCTTGACTGTCGTCTCGGACAGGCCCTGGCGGCAATAGAAGAGGAAGAGCCGCTGGCCCACCTCGCCGACGACGCCGACCGTGCAGTGGTCCGGCGCGTCGAAGTCGTTCTCGTCACTCATCGCGGTCGCTCCGTCACGACAGCGCCAACTCGTTCAGCGAGCCCGTGGAGTTCGTGCACAGGACCACGGGGCCACCGGCGGTGAAGAGGAGGGCCGAGATCGAACAGGGCGAAATGACCAGACGCTGCAACAGGTCGAGCGGCATGCCTGCCGCGGCCGCCACGATCGCCTTGATCGGGTCCGCATGGGAGACGGCGACGATCGTCTCGCCGGGATGCTCGGCCACAAGGTCGAGGACGGTGTCCAGGGAGCGCACCGACATTTCGGCAAAGGACTCCCCGCCCGGGAACCTGAAGCCGCTGGGCCAGCGCTGTACCGTCGGCCACTCCGGTCTGCGGTACAGCCGGGCCAGGGGCTTCTCGGTCCAGTCACCGACGTCGACCTCGACGAGGCCGGGCGCGGTCCGCACCCGCAGGCCGAGCGCCCGGGCGATGGGGGCCGCGGTCTCGCGCGTGCGCTCCAGTGGCGACGCGTAGACGGCGGTGGGAGGTTTGGTGAGGGCGGCGATGCGCCCGGCCGCCGCACCGGCCTGCTCATGTCCCTTGTCGGCGAGATGCAGACCCGCGGCCTGGCCGGGGAGCATCTTGCCGGTGGTGGGGGTGACGCCGTGGCGGACCAGCAGGACGACGGTGGCGGGAGGAGCCTTGCGGCCGCGCCTCGTCGGCGGGCGTGCGGCGGCGGAACGGGCGGTTGGGGGCACGAGCGCCCATCGTAGGCTCTGCGCCGTGACGTCCAACCGGGGCCAGGGGGACTCGGTGGCGGCGGTGCAACAGGAGGTGGCGGACTGCCGTCGCTGCCCGAGGCTGGTGCAATGGCGCGAGGAGGTGGCCCGCGCGGGACGGGCCTCCTATGCGGGCCAGGTGTACTGGGGCCGCGGCGTCCCGGCCTTCGGCGACCCGCACGCATCGCTCCTACTGGTCGGCCTCGCCCCGGCCGCGCACGGTGCCAACCGCACCGGCCGGATGTTCACGGGGGACCGCTCCGGCGACTGGCTCTTCGCCGCCCTCTTCCGGGCGGGTTTCGCCTCGCAACCCACCAGCACGGCGCGCAACGACGGCCTCGAGCTCACCGGCGCCTACATCACCGCGACGGTGCACTGCGCGCCACCGGCCAACAAGCCAACCCCGGCCGAGCGCGACGCATGCGCGCCGTACCTGACCCGCGAGCTCGCACTCCTGCGCGAGGCGACGGTGGTGCTCGCCCTGGGGCAGTTCGCCTGGCAGGCGGTCAGCGCCCACTACGGGATCCGGCCGCGCCTGGCCTTCGGCCACTTGGCCGAGAGCCCGCTCCCCGACGGGCGGACGTTGCTCGGCTCCTACCACCCGAGCCAACAGAACACGTTCACCGGCAAGCTGACCGTGCCGATGTTCGACGCCGTGTTCACCCGGGCTCGCCTGCTCATCGACGGCGCGGGTCAGGACACCAGGTCGTAGAGCAGACGAAAGAAGCGGATGCGTTCCGGGTCCGGGGTCACTCCGTAGCTCTCGCAGAAGAGGGGCTCGAGCTCCTTGCCGAAATTCCAGCCGATGCTCCATGCGCCGACCGCCACGTCCCACCAGCGATCGGCGGCGCCCAGCTCGCCGAGGTCGACGTAGCCGGTCACCCGGCCCCCCTGGAGGAGCACGTTGGGCGGGCAGAAGTCGCCATGGCAGACGACCAGGTCCTCGTCGTCGGGGGCGGTGGCCTCCAGTTCCGCCAGTGCGGCCGCCGGGGTCAGGTGGGCATGCTCCTCGTGGAAGCCGCTGTCGCGGATGTCGCCGGTGCGAACCCGTTCCTCGACGTGCGCCAAGGCGCGGGGCAGGTCGAAGCGGAAGGGGCACCACTCCTCGCCGACGGCCTCGTGGAACCGCCGCAGCCCACGGCCGAGGGCTCGCACGAGCCCGGGGAGGTCGTTCCGCCAGACCGCGCTCGTCGCGTCGTGCCCCGGGAGCGCCTCCGTGAGCAGGACGGTGGCATCACCAACCTCGGCCAACGCGACGACGACCGGAACCGGCAGATAGGGAGCCGCCCAGATCATCCGCTCCGACTCCCCGCGCAAGGTCGGGTAGCGGTCCCCGCCGCGGGCGACCTTGGCGAAGCGGACAGCGCCGTCGGGCCCGGTGAGGCGCCAGGTCGTCAGGTGGGGGACGAGGCGGTAGGCAAGCGTCGCCGTCCAACCGGGTGCGACCTGGTCGAGCTCTGGTGGTGGCGCCGGCGAATCGGGCGGGGACGGCACTGACGCGAGGGTAGGGGCTGCGGCCCGGTCGGTCGCAACGGCTACCGTCTCGGCGACACCGCAGGGAGGATGGAGTGCGCGAGCCGAACGACGTGACACCGTGCGAGGCCGGGGAGGTCACGCGCTGGGACGACACGGCGGACGTGATCGTGGTCGGATTCGGCGCGGCCGGGTCGGCGGCGGCGTTCAGCGCGGCGGCCGCAGGCGCCCAGGTCCTGGTGACCGAAAGGACGGGCGGCCCCGGGGGCGCCGCGGCGTTGGCCGAGGGCATCGTCTACCTCGGCGGGGGGACGCCGATCCAGACAGCCTGTGGCTTCGAGGACTCCCTCGACGACATGTACCGCTACATGATGGCGGCCTGCGGCCCCGACCCCAACGAGACCAAGATCGCCCGGTACTGCGAGGAGAGCCTGGGCCACTTCGACTGGTTGGTGGACCGGGGCGTCCCCTTCGACCCGAGGTTCTGCGCCGACACCTCCATGGCGCCGGACGGCACCGAGGGTCTCGTCTACTCGGGTGGCGAGGACGCCTATCCGTTCAACGAGATCGCCCGGCCAGCCCCACGCGGGCACCTGGCCAAGACGAAACGCTCGACGGGCTGGCTCCTCATGGAGCACCTGGCGGCGGCCGCCGTCGGGGCCGGCGCGGTGGTCTCGACCGACACCCGGGTCGACCGCCTGGCCTGCGAAGACGGCCGAGTGGTCGGCGTCCAGGCGCACCGTTTCGGCGAGACCGTGACGTTCCGGGCCCGGCGCGGCGTCGTGCTCACCGCGGGTGGGTTCATCTTCAACGACGACATGCTGCGCCAGCACTGCCCGCCGCTGGCGCGGGGCACCTTCAAGGTCGGCACCGAGGGCGACGACGGCCGTGGCATCCGCATGGCGCAGGCCCTCGGCGCTTCCGTCCGCAACATGTACGCCGGCGAGGTGTCACTGCCCATCACGCCGCCGCGGACCCTGATCCACGGCATCCTCGTCAACGGCCAGGGGCAGCGCTTCATCAACGAGGACACCTACATGGGACGGGTGGGCCAATCCGCCCTCTACGAGCAGGACGGGGAGGTCTACCTGATCGTCGACGAGGCCTCCTACGAGGTGAACTGGATGGGACTCGCCGCCACCTGGGTCTGCGAGACGTCGGCGCAACTCGAATCCGAGATCGGCCTGCCGGCCGGATCGCTCCAGAGCACGGTCGACCTGTACAACCGTCACGCGGCGACGGGGGAGGACCCCCTCTTCCACAAGGACCGCTCCTGGGTGCGCCCGCTGGTGCCGCCCATCGGGGCGGTGGACCTGCGCATCGGCCCGGCGCCGTACGCGCCCTTTACCTTGGGTGGGTTGGAAACGACGGTCGCCGGTGAGGTGTGCGACCTCACCGCTGCACCCATCGGGGGGCTGTTCGCCGCCGGCCGCACCACGTCCGGGGTTTGCTCGTTCGGCTACGCCAGCGGTCTGTCCATCGGGGACAGCACCTTGTTCGGCCGCTTCGCCGGCGCGAGCGCCGCGGCGGCCCCGCCCTCGGCCTGAACGCGTGTGCGCGCCCGGGGGCACGATCGGAGTCAGCCGTTGACAACTGAGTGCCCGAGCACCTTCTCCAACTCCGCCAGCGCCTCGTCGGGATCGCTCACCTTGATGGTGTGCATACCGAGGAGACGAGCGGGCTTGAGGTTGACGCCGAGGTCGTCGAGAAACACCGACTCGGTCGGGTCCACGCCGAGTGTCGCGCAGGCCAGCTCGTAGAACCGCGGATCAGGCTTGCGCACACCCAGCACGCGGGATTCCAGCACCGCGTCGAAGAGCGCGTACACCTCGGCGACCTCTTCGGAGACGACGCGGTCGGGCGATGCGAAATTGTTGGTGAGGCAGGCGGTCTTGTAGCTCTTCCGACACGAGTCGATGGCGGCGACCATCTTTGGGCGGATATCGCCCGAGAGCTTTTCGAGTACGAGCCGACCGTCGAGCTCATGTCCGAGCGCGCGGGCCTCTGACGCCCACGCCGCCGCGAAGGCGTCAAGGCCGATCTCGTTCCGCTCTAAGCGCGCCCACGCGTTCTCGTCGGGATTGGTGGCATTGACGGTGCGTATGAATCCCTGAGGAAGCCCGCGCTCGACCTCCAGACGGGCGAACGCCTCGAAGGGGCTCGTCGTGACGACGCCACCGAAGTCGAACATCACCGCTCGTATTGCCACACGCTCCCCTGAGATCGGACCCATTATGGGGCCGCGCCACGACATGAACTGTCCACATTTGGGTACGGCAGCATAAGAGGGAGAGGAGGGATCATGGATCTCGACCTGCTTGACCTGTATGGGCGGGCCAGCGACTGGACGTCGACCGAGGTGGTGGGGGCCACATCGCAGCTGGACGAGCCGACGACCTGCGATGGGTGGGACGTCCGTGCGCTGCTGAACCACATGCTCCAGACCCAGCGGTACTTCGTGGGGACGGCGCGCGGCGAGGACGTGGCGCCACCCGGCGGCACGTCCTCCCGGATGTCTTGAGCGACGAGCCCCCAGCCGATTTTGCCCGCGCTCGTGCGGAGACGCTCGAGACGTTCGGAGAGCCCGGCGTCATCGACAAGACGGGTCCCGCCATCGCCATCGCCATCGCCTTCAGCGATCAGCTCCTGCACGGGTGGGATCTCGCCCGATCCACCGGTCAGGAGGCGACCGTGCCCGAGCGACTGCCGGATGCGGCCTACTCCCTCATTCATGGTCGCTTCACCGACGAGCAACGGCAGGGCATCTTCAAGCCCGAAGTCCCGGTGGGGCCCGACGCGTCCGCCCAGGACAGGCTGCTCGCCTACACCGGGCGCGATCCATTGCTGTCGGAGTAAGCCAGGGCCCCGCGGCTCACTGCCGCAACGCGGCGTATTCCACAACGCGGGTCATGACGGCATCGTCTGCCTTGTCCACCGAGCCGCAGTCGAACGGAGGCTGCGGGTCGTACTCAATCATGAGCTGCGCCGCTTGCGCCGCCGTGCGGTCGGCCAGGAGCTCGACGAGCCGGAGCGCCATGTCGATGCCGCTCGAGACGCCGGCCGACGTGATGATCCTCTCGTCCAGATGCTCGACCACCCGCACCGGTGTGGGCTCGGCGCCGTGGGCTGCCAGCTCCTGGTAGCAGGACCAGTGCGTGGTGGCCGTCAGCCCCTGCAGAAGCCCGGCCGCGCCGAGCACGACCGAACCGGTGCAGACCGAGGTGGTGAAGCGACTACCGGCGTGGGCCTGGCGCACCCAGTCGAGCACCCTTGCATCGTGTTCCAACCGCCGCGTCCCGACGCCACCGGGGAAGACGACCACGTCGGGTTCAGCAATGTCCTCGAACGTGGCGTCGACGGAGAGACCGATCATGCCGTTCTCGCTGCGTACCTCGCCGCGGTCGTGGCCGACGAAGACGACTTCGAAGTCGGGGATCCGTTGCAGCACCTCGTAGGGTCCGACAGCGTCGAGCGCGGTGAACTTCGGGAAGAGGGGGATGGCGATCTGCAGGTGGTCGGTCACGCGGACGTCCTTTCTCGGGGTGCGGCACGAAAGCGCCGCCGGTAGGCATCGGGTGGTACGCCGAGGTGCTTCTGGAACACACGGCGCAAGGACTCAGCGCTGCCAAGCCCACAGCGAGAAGCGACCAGATCGAGCGTGTCGGTCGTCTCCTCGAGCTCGCGGCGGGCGGCTTCCAGCCGGGTGCGTTCGACGAAGCGGCTCGGCGTCTCGCCCACCTCCGCCGTGAAGACCCGTGTGAAATGCCGAACGCTCATGGCGGCCGCCGCCGCGAGCGCAGGGAGACGATGGTCGCCACCCGGGGCAGCCTCGACGAGGGACTGCACGGCCCGGATGGTCGAGCGCTCAGCTCGCGGAACCCACACCGGGGAAGCGAACTGGGTTTGCCCCCCGGGCCGGTGGAGAAACATCACCAGCCAGCGGGCGACGGTCTGCGCGACGTCAACACCGAGGTCCTCCTGGACCAGGGCCAGCGAGAGATCGATGCCGGCGGTGACTCCGGCACTCGACCAGTACTTGCCGTCGCGGATGTAGATCGGATCGGCATCGACGATGACCCCGGGGTAGTCCTCGGCGAGCTGGCGGGAACGGGCCCAGTGGGTGGTGACGCGCCGGCCGTCGAAGAGCCCGGCGGCCGCCCCGAGGAAGGCGCCCGAACAGACGGTGGCGACGCGCCGGCAGCGTGGCGCCGTCCGCCGGATGAAGTCGAGCACCGCCTCGTCGCGCGCGGCCGCCTCCGCTCCGGGACCACCCGAAAGTACGAGGGTGTCGATGCGCTCAGATGCTGCGGGCAGCGGTGCCGCGCCCAGTATGAGCCCGCTCTCGGCCCGGACGGCGGCGCCATCGGGCGAGGCCAAGGTCACCCGGTAGGAGCCGGCCCGCCCGAGCGCGGCAGCCGCCCGGCCGGCTCCGGCGAAGACCTCGTGCGGCCCCACGGCGTCGAGCGGCTGGAGGCCCTCGAAGGCCACGATCACGATGTGACGTTCCCGCACGGTCCCACTCTGGGGGCCGGCGGGGTTGGCGTCAATGACCCGATTCCCACATATTCGGCCATCGGCCGCCTCACGACGCTATCTCTGTGGCACCTTCCAGCCTCCCGTCCAGCCTGACCTCGGTCCGGCACGCCACGGCTTCTTTTGGGAGGGACTGCCCGAGCTTCAACCAGGTTTCTCGGGTGCATATACCCACTAGGCAGCCTAGTGGGTATATGCATTTGGAATACCCACCCAACCTGGGTATCTGCGGCGGGGGGTTCCTGACTCAGGCCGGGCGGGCCCGGCGCGTCCCACGCGCCCGCACCCATGCCAGCAGGTCGCCACCGTCGCCCCGTCGCACCGAGCCGGTGAAGATGTCCTCCCGGCCGGTCGAGACCTCTCGCGCCACCTCGGCGTAGAGCTCGTCGCCGAGCGCGGCCGGTTGGAGGTACTCGACCAGCACCGACGAGATGATCCCTGAGTTCTCGGCGTCGTTCGCCGCCGCGGCGACCGCGGCGCCGGCCACCGCGTAGAAGACGGCGCCGTGAACGGTGCCGTGCGGGTTGGCGTGCCGCTCGTCGGTGGTGAGAATGGCCACCGTGTGGCCGCCGTCGCGGCGCTCCACGTCGATGCCGAGTAGGGCGGCGAATGCGTCCTCTCGAAGGCTGTTCATCGCGGCATCTCAGGCGGTGGACGCGGGCGCCGGCAGGCGGCCCGGCATGGGCACGGCCGTCGCCGGCCAGCGCTTCCGGCTGACCCGGCTCAATTTGTTGAGGAGGGTGACCGCTCCGGGGTCGTCCTCAATGGGACGGGTCTCGATCACGCCGGCCGCCTCCATGTCGTTGAAGAGCTCCTCACCCTTCTCTGTCCGCAAGAGCGTGAGGGTCCAGTCGCCGAAGGCCCCGATGCCCCCGGTGGAGATGTCGGCGTGCTCCGCCGCGAAGTCGGGACAGCTGGTGCAGCCCTCCCTGGTCCAGGCGTGCGCCTCCTTCAACGGGACCTCGTGGTAGCTGCCATCCTTCATCCAGACCTGGAAGACGCCCTTGATGTTCATCTTCGCGATGTCGGCCCGGGCCAGCCCGTACTTCGCCTCGAAGAGCTCGCTGAAGATGGCGTCGTCGAAGGTCTTGGAGCACAGCAGCCCAATCGAGAGGACGAAGCGCCGGGCCACCTTCCCGGCCTTGCGGGCCTGCATCACGGGAGGGGCGGAGGCCTGGCAGCCCATGCCCACCAGTGCGATGCGCTCGGCGCCGCCGGCGATCGCCTCGGCATAGGCCAGCGGATTGGCCGAGTAGGTGTAGCGCGAGCCGGCCGTGGCCAGCACGTCCTCCTTGGAGCGAGCGACCGTGGGGACCGCCTTCCAGGTCGAGCCGTCGCCTTCCAGACCCGAGACCAGCGCGGCGTCGATGACCTCGTGCTCGAAGGCCCAGATGAGGAGCGCGGAAACCAGGCCGCCGTCCTGCCCCGTACCCTGCACCGTCGGATCGGTGGCCCGGGCCAGGACCGTGCGCCGGGAGATGCCGGCCACCTCGTCGTCGGTGCGGGGCCGGCCGAACAGATGGGTCTCGATGTCGGGCTCCCAGGTGCGAAAGCGCGGGCAGGCCCGTGTGCACAGGGTGCAGCCCTTCAGGCCGTGGGTGCAATTGTCGGGGCCGCCGTCGGCAGCGACGTGGAAGGGCCTGTAGACCCCGTCCTGGTCGTTGTAGCCGAGGACGTCGTAGGGGCAGACGACGACACAGGCGGAGCACCCGGTGCACAGCCCGGACGTCACGACCTCGGTGAACAGCTCGGCCCATTGCGGCTTCTCGGGAGGCATTGGCCCACCATATTCGGCTGGGCGGCAGCGGTCAGATACCGTGCGCCGGTGCCCGAGATCCTCGAAGTCGAGCTGTACCGGGTGAGTGCCGAAGCAGCGCTGGACCGGCCGATCACCCGGGCGTGGATGGTCGACTCCCGCTATGGCCGCGGCGGGACGACGCCGGCGCGGCTCCGGTCGGCGCTCGTCGGCCGTTCATTCAGTGCGGCCCGGCGCGTCGGCAAGCTGCTGCTCCTCGACACCGACGGGGGGCCGACCCTGGGTCTCCGCTTCGGCATGACGGGTGGCCTGGTGGTCGACGGCAACGAGGCGCTCGACCGGCTGCGCTACGGACCAGGAGTGTTCAACGAGAAGTGGGTGCGGTCCCGCTTCACCTTCGACGACGGGGGCGAGCTCCTGGTGCACGACCCGCGCCGATTCGGCTCGCTCGAGCTGGCCCCCGACGAGGGCCGGCTGGGCCCCGACGCGCTCACGGTGTCGTTGGCTGACCTGCGGGCCGCCTTGACCATCGCGCCGGGGCGGTCAGGAGTGGCGGCGCCCCTCAAGGCTCGCTTCATGGACCAGGAACGGCTCGCCGGGGTGGGCAACCTGCTCGCCGACGAGATCCTCTACCGGGCCGGGCTGGCACCGGACCGGCGGACGCCGCTCAGCGATGCCGAGCTCCGCGAGCTGCACAAGCAGCTCCGCTCGACATTGCGCCAGCTGGGGCGGCGAGGTGGCTCGCACATGGGCGACCTGATGGAGGAGCGCGTCGAGGGGGCACGCTGCCCGCGTGACGGGACCGAGCTGCGCCGCGAGACCGTGGGTGGCCGGACGACCTACTGGTGCCCTCTGCACCAGCATTGATCTCACAAGCACTGATCAGCACGAGCACTGATCAGCACGAGCACTGATCAGCACGAGCACTGATCAGCACGAGCACCGACCCTCTGTCCGTCGGGTTCAGTGTGTCCGGTTCAGCTGAGCCGGTGGCGTACCCACCACACGCAAAGGCCGGCGAGCGCAGCAGACGCGACAACAAACAGCAGGGTCTCATAGGTCTGAAAGGCCCAGAACCGGTTGGCCGGCTGGTACGTGACCACCTGGTGGTACTTGGTCGAAATGGTGGTGACGCACTGCTGGAACGCCTGCTGCCCGCGGGCGGACACTGCGGCGTGCGCCTGGCCTCCCTGGACGGCGGGAGGCGGCCCGTTGGGCCCCGGCAGGTTGGGGCACGCCTTCTGCAGGAAGGCGGTTGACGGTGACTGCCCGGCGTTGTCGACCACATCGTTCGAGACGATGAGCGCGTTGGGGAAGTCCGGCGGATTGGTCGTGAACTGGAGCGCGCCGCCAGGGGTCTCGATGAAACCGAACCCCCCGTTCGGGCCGATACCGAACGCCTTCGTGACCGGAGTCATGAAATGCGGCCTGATCCAGTAGGCGACGGCAAACCGCGCTACGACGAAGCCGACGAGCGTGACCGCCATGGCGGGGAGCGTGCGGCGGAAGAGCAGCCCGGTAGTGGCACCGAGCGCGAAGGCGAACAATGCGTACCCCGCCGGGACGAATCCGTGTGTGCCGAAGGCGGCAGCACCAAAGCGGTCCTGGTTCACCTTGTCGATGGGGCTGAACCACCACGTCACCATCAGGCTCAGGAGCCCACCGACGGCGGCGCTGGCCAGGCCGACGAGCCCGAGCTTGACCAGTAACCAGCGCATCCGGCTCACGCTCTGCGTCCAGGCGAGGCGGAAGGTCCCCGTCTCGAGCTCGCGGGCGACGAGCGGTGCTCCCCAGAACATGCCAATGAGGACGGGCACGATGAGCACCAGAGCAGTCGCAAGGACCTGCAACTTCGAGTAGGTGCTGATGACCGGGTTGTTGCAGTCGCTGCTGGCGCCACCGCTCGCCCGGCACTGCGCCACGGCAGTGTCGTAGATCGTCACCAGGTGGGGACCGGTGACGAGCAGGATGATGCCGAGTACGACCAGCCCGGCTCCGCCGATGATCGCCTGCGTGCGGAACTGGCGCAGGGAGAAGGCGATCACGAGAGGACCTCAAGACCCTGGCGTCCACCGGCCCGGCGTGTGGTGCGGGCATGGCCCATGTAGGCCAGCACGATGTCCTCGAGACTGAGTTCCTCGACGGCCCAAGCCGGGTCGAGCACCGGACCGTCGCAGCGCACCAGGAGGGTGCTCTGGCGATCGGTGTGGCTTTCGTCAATGATCGCCTGCCCCGACGGGAGTGACGCGGGGTCGCGGCGCGGCCCTACCAGCCGTCGGTGCGATGCCAACAGGTCGTCGACCTCACCGGCCAGCTGGAGCCGGGAATCGACGAGCACGATCAGGTAGTCGCACACGCGCTCCAGGTCCGCGACGAGATGAGAAGAGAGCACCACGCTCACTTCCCCCTCGGCCACGAATTCCATGAGGCTCTGGAGGAATTCCCGGCGGGCCAGCGGGTCGAGGCTGGCCACCGGCTCGTCGAGGATGAGCAGTTGGGGCCGCTTGGCCACCGCGAGGGTCAGGGCGAGCTGCGCCCGCTGGCCCCCCGACAGCGAGCCCGCCGACTGGTCGAGACCGAGTTCCAGCTCCGTGATGCGGTGCGTGGCCAGTTCGTCGTCCCACCCCGAGTTCATCTGCGCCCCGAAGCGGAGGTGGTCCGCAACGGTGAGGCGGGCATACGTCGGCGTGTCCTGGGCGACGAAGCCCACGCGCGCCAGCTGATCCGGGTCGGCGGCGGGTGGACGGCCGAGCACCGCGATGGTGCCGGAGCTCGGTGCGAGCAGGCCGACGGCAAGGTGGAGCAGCGTGGTCTTGCCCGCTCCGTTTGGGCCGACGAGACCGACGACATGGCCCGAGGGGATCTGGAGGTCGCAGTCGTTGAGCGCCCAGCGCCGGCCGTACCGCTTGCCCAGACCCTGGGCGTCGATGACCCAGCTCACGCTATGTCCTCCTCGGCAGCTGAACGAAAGGAGTCGCGGAACAGCGCCTCGATGCTCTCGTCGTCGAGCCCGGCCCGGCGCGCTTTGACGATCCAGCGCTGCAGGGCCTGACGCAGCGGGCCCTGGGCGGCGATCGACTCGGCGCCGAGGCTCCCGGTCACGAAGGTACCGACGCCGGGACGGGCGCTGGCCAATCCCTCGTGCTCGAGCTCGCGATAGGCCTTCAAGACGGTGTTGGGGTTGATGGCGAGCTGCCCCACGACCTCCTTGACCGTCGGCAGCTGGTCGCCCTCCCGCAACACGCCGACGCGCAGGGCCTGGCGGACCTGCTGGACGATCTGGAGATACGGGGAGACGCCGGAGCGGCTGTCCAGGTGGAACTCGATCACCTGACCTCACTTACGTTATCTAGTTAACTAGATAACTATGCACCTATCACCCGCGCCCGTCAAGGGCCGCCAGGTGAGGCGGCCTCGGCTCAGTGGGTCAAGGGCGGAAGCCCCTTGGCGATCAGGTCAACGCCGAAGACGAGGAACAGCACGGCCATCACCGCCGCGTTGTGTGCGGTGAGCCAGGTCTTCGCCGAGTCGAGGGAGGCCTTCGCCTTCGCCCCGCCGACCAGCGAGTAGACGACGGGACCGGCGATCGTGAGGCTGGCGATCACCACGAATACCGCGATGGCCACGACGACGTCCGTGGTCGTGAGTCCGGAGACCTGCGCCAGCCCGGCGGCGGCGCCGGCGGTCAAAATCAGGTTCTTAGGGTTCACTGCGGCCAGGGCGATGCCCAGCCCGAGGGCCTTGACCGGCGAGACGGATTCCACCGTCGCCAGCCACTTCGGCATGACGGGCTCGACCCCGGGCGCCGGGCGCTTGCGCCAGTTGCGACGCGCGAGCGCGAGCAGGCCGACACCAAGCGCGATGGTGCCCCACGAGACCGAATCCGACGCCGTGCCGCTCGTCTGCGCCACGTTGCCGTCGTGGGAGACGACGTAGACGATCGTGCTGACCGCGGCCAGCGCGACCACCCAACCGACGAGGAAGGCCGGCCCGTTCACCCGGGCCCGTTGTGAGAAGAGCATCAGGATCACGGCGATGATCGGCACCGGGCTGATGGCCACTCCGATGGCGAACGTCAGGACTGCACTGATTCCCTGCCCCATGTCGACTCCCTCTCTACGACGTCACGTCACTCGTCACGCCACACGCGGTGCACGGGGTTGGTGTCGCCCTGACCCGTGGTGCGGGTCAGGAGGCACGAACCCAGCAGGAACTCGAAGAGAGTTCGGACCGTAGCCCAGCGTCCTCCACGAGGCGCACCTTTCCGACGCACGAGAACGCGTCCTCATTGTCCTCGCAGGGGAACGACTGGACTGCGTAGCGGCCGTCCCGCCGGAGGTAGCGCTGCTTGAGCGAGGGGATGATGAAGGCGAGAGCCGGCCCGGTGCAGCAACGGGCACATCGGATGCACCCGCGGCAGCGCGCCGAATTCCGGCCACGTCTTCATTGCAGGGCGTCAGTCCTCGGCGATCTCCTCGAGCACCTTGGCCGCGTGGCCGTCCGCCCGTACGTGATACCAGGCCCGCTGGATTTTGCCGTTCGGCCCCACCAGGAACGTCGAGCGGATCGTGCCGACCGTCTTCTTGCCGTAC
>Ga0302326_10015521_pt1 | contig 16016 bp, 16 predicted proteins | sample Palsa_T0_3_FD_202264 | JGI IMG/M metagenome (GOLD analysis project Ga0302326, IMG submission 202264) | Peat permafrost microbial communities from Stordalen Mire near Abisko, Sweden - Palsa_T0_3 | ecosystem: Environmental > Terrestrial > Soil > Palsa > Peat permafrost | place: Sweden: Abisko... | reverse complement strand
AATCCGCCAGCGCATCGGCCCAAGACGCAGCAACAACCAACTGAAGTCGTTCCTGGCCTGCACAGCAGCCATCCGCGATCCCTCGCATTGAAGTGACATCACTCTGAAGAACTTCTAAATTGAAACTCTGCACTTCCAATAACGCCGTATCGCAAATCTGCGAAGACAGACAATTCAAGTCATCTGCACTTCGAGGCATTTCTGAGGCGGAACTGCCTTGCAGGGGTATTCGAGTTGAGATGTGCAACTTACAGAGAGATTCAGAAGGCGCAGAGGCCAAACGCTTAAGAAGCATCGCACAGACCCAGTTGTCGAGCGCAGGACGGCGATAGGGGAATTTCGCGTAAGCAACATGAAGTTGACTGGGCCGCAGCGACGGTGGCGCATGGGAACAATCAGGCATTATCAGCTCCTGCCGCCCGATGTTTCGTACAAGCAACAAGCTCCGGTCAACGATTGCCTCTTAGCGGAGAGCATAGTTTTCTGTTTCCATTGGCAGGCGTCTCGTCTTGGCGATTGCACTGCACCGATATCGCGGCGCTCATTTGCGCTTAAGTGACCCTCTGCCTGGAGGGAACAGCTGTGACAAGCGGCCCCACCGGCAAGCTGTCGACGATCGAGATTGAGGTCATTCGAGAGATACGGGCAATGAGAGAGTCGCCTGGAGATGGCCTCAATACCTCTCTTCTTGGGAGCCCGGCACGCGCTGCGCATCATTTCATCCTTGATTCGCACGGGAATGTGCAACTTCGCCTTGCAACCATCGCTCGTGAATTCGGTGCAGAGATGCGAACTATCGAGCGAGCCTTCTTTGAGAAATACCGAATGACCATGATCGCGTGCCAGGTAGAGACGCGGCTCGCTCACTCAAAGCGACTGCTGAGCATTTTCCCACCCACGAAAATCAGTGCAGTCGCAGCGCTCCTTGGTTACGATGCGGTGCAAGACTTCAACCGTTTCTTCAAAAAGCACATGCACCAGTCGCCGAAGGAATGGAGCAGAAAAGAACGGGCGAGAATCATCAGGGGAGAGCAGAGGGATGCGCGCGACTGAGAGGCTGCCAATCGTTCCTTAAGACCTCACTTCGGATCGAAGGCGATTCCAGGACTCTTATTTTGTCGCATTCTGCGAATCGGTTTCTGTTGCATCTCGGAATGAGAAGTGTCAGACTCGCCCCACAGTTGGATTAACGGTGCCTGCGCTCACAAGAAACACCGGCCGCCGCTCACATCAGTGGCGAACTCCCCCGGCCAATCTGAGAACCATCCACTTCACCCATCTGAATTGCCTTACTTCAGCTTTCTGCGCCCGCAACATGCAAGGGCAGAGAGACAGGAGTGGTGCGCGTCACAGAGGTTCACGCAGCATTCCACCCGGAGACTTGGACAATGGTTGAAATCGTTCCCCACATTCGGTCCATTGTCAATCACGACGGCGCGGTGATCCTCGATATACCCCGCAATGCCATGACGACACTTGATTGCACCGGAGCCTATGTCTGGGGTTGCTTGCAGCGTGGCATGCAGGTTGACGCCATCGCGGCCGAACTTGCACGGGATACCGGGGCTGATCAATCGATGGTCGCCAAGGACGTTGAGGAGTTCATGGAGCAACTGAGGTCGAAGCATTTGGTCAACGTCTCGTAATAGCGGCACACACCGGCAGCGGAGTTCGACATGATCGAGCAAATGGACTACCGATTGGCTTTCATTCTTCCGCAGACGCGGCAGATTTTAGCGAGTGAGGCTTCCGGAATCACCGCGCTCCCCTCGATTGCAATTTCACGATGGAATCGCCCGGCGGAGCAACTAACGAGGCTCATTCGGTCGACATGGAATATCCAGGCGATCGTTCTCGATTTACTGCCAGGTAGTTCTGTATCCAGTCCGTGTGCGGTCATTGAAGTGCTCACGAAAGACTGGCGCTACGTGGATAAGAGATTCTGCGCGGTTGATCCGAACCTTATTGAATCGGCCTGGTTGTCCGATGCGGAACGGCTGCATCTGGTGTCTATTTTCAACGACACCGATGCTGTTCCTGTGTTCTCACGCCTTGGGTGGGTCGATAAGGCCCGGCGATGGATCCAGGCAAGTGTTCCGGATTGCGTCGTTCGGTTCGATGGTGAGATTCAACAATTTCAGGCAGGAGGCAATTTCGCTCTCGTTCGCTTCGGAACGCTAGAAGGGTGTGGCTACTGGCTCAAGGCCACGGGTTCCCCAAATGCTCATGAATTCTCGATCACAATGAAGCTCGCTCAATACCTCCCGCATTTTCTCCCGCCGGTTGTCGCGGCGCGCGAGGACTGGAACGCCTGGGTAATGGAAGAAGCGGGCTCGCCGATTCGTGAGTGCATGAACCTACCCGCGCTCGAGCAGGCCGTTGATGCTCTCTCTGCTCTGCAGAAGCAAAGCATCCTCCACGCCAAGGTCCTCCTGAACGCTGGCTGCGCTGATCGGTCTGTTGCGGTGCTCCAGTCAAGCCTCGAAGAGCTGATCGAATATCTCGATGAGGCAATGGAGAAACAGCTGTCAACAAAGGTGCAGCCTCTCGACAAGACGCAGCTTTCAAATCTGCGATCAGCTCTCAACGATGCTTGTCTCCGTATGCAGGATATCGAGATATCCGACGCACTGATTCACATCGACATCAATCCAGGCAATATCCTCTTCGATGGAACTCGCTCGGTCTTCATCGACTGGGCTGAGGCCGCGATTGGCAACCCGCTCGTGACCTTTGAATACCTGGCTGCGCATTTGGCGCGAGAGGAAGAACATACCGAAGCATGGCTTCCGATCCTCAGGGCGCAATACAGAAAACAGTGGTTGGACCTGCTGTCCGAATCGACGATTGACCGCGCATTCGCACTGACTCCGTTGCTCGCCGCCGCGACCTATCTCTATGGCAGAGGGGACTGGCTCCGGTCCCCTCGACGTCACGATTGTGGCTTTCTGGCGCATGCCCGCAGTTTGGCCCGGCACATGCACCGTGCAACTCTCGCGCCTGAATTCATGGAGGCACTATGCCGGTAGGCGCACCTCAGCCCGAACCCGCCGTCGACATCCTGCACGGTGTGAAGGTTGTCGATCCCTATCGCTGGCTTGAAGACCGCGATTCAGACCAGACCAGGGAATGGCTCAGCGAACAGATGCGCGTCCATGAGCGCTATTTCTCGAAGCTTCGTGGACTCAACAATCTTCGATCACGCGTGAGCGAGTACCTGAATGTGGAGATCCTTGACCAGCCTGCACAGGTCGGCAGTTACACGTTCTTTCGTCGAAGAAGGAACGATCAGGAGCAAGCATGTATATGCGTCAGGGATATCGAATCGGGCACCGAGCGGGTTCTGGTCGATCCGTCGAAGCAAGGACTGCATGCGGCTATCAGGATTCATCGCATTTCAGAAGACGGACGTTTGCTTGCCTACTCCCTCAAGCATGGCGGTGGGCGCACGGAGGAGATCCACTTTGTGGATGTGGTGAATGAACGGACTCTGGAAGACTATCTCGAAGCGGGGTTGAGCAGAGGGCTGTCTTTCGTCTCCGACAATTCTGGATTCTATTATTGCCGCGAATCCGAATCTTCGGCTTCGCCAACGCTGCCACACCAGATCCGCTGCCACAGCTTTGGAGATTCTACCGGCCTCGACCGCGTTCTGATCTCACTGCCACGAACCGAACGAAGCCGGCTGGTCCTGACTGGGGACGATGAGAATCTCGGAGCAGTCTTCGTCCATGACATGGGTGATGGGGTGGGAGTTGACCTCTATGTCGCAACTCGCAGAGAGGACAACCGCTGGCGGCTCGTCTTTCAAGACAAGCCAGCGCCCTACGGTCCGTTCTTGTACAGGGGACGGATCTACACGGTCAGTTCGACCAGCACTCCCAACGGCAGCGTTCTCGAATTGAACCAGGACGGAAGCGAGCGATCGCTGCTGGTTCCGGCCTGGAAAGCACCGATTGGGAGCCTTTGCGTGGCCAAGGACCGGCTTTATCTTACGTATCAGGTCGAATGGAAGACGATCATTCAGTCCTGGACATGGACCGGGAGGTTTCTCGGAACTCTGCCAGACCACCCGGAAGGGTCTTTCGGGATGTTGCGCTCTTATACCAACGGGAGCGATGTCCTGTTCTTCTCGCATGAGTCATTCTGGGAACCTCCGTCGATTTTTGAGTGGAGGGAGGGCAATCGCTCCTTCGTTCCGTGGGCGTTGCAGCCACTTCGGCGCAAGGAGTACCGGCATTCGGTCAGGAGAACGGTCTATCCCTCGAAAGACGGAACGGCAATCCCAATATGGCTGGTCGCTCTCGATCCGTTCGTGGCGGAAGAATGCCATCCAGCCCTTTTGACCGGCTACGGCGGATTTGGCATTTCCATGACCCCGCGGTTCTCTGTCCTGGTGTCGGTGATGCTGGAACTGGGTTGCGTGTTCGCACTCCCGTGTATTCGCGGCGGCGCCGAGTTCGGAAACGAGTGGCACGAAGCGGCCCGCAGACGCCGCAGGCAGGTCGCCTACGATGATTTTCTAGCCGCGGCAGAGTGGCTGCGCGCCCGCGGGATTACAAAGCCTGAGCGTCTCGCCATCTTCGGCGGTTCGAACTCCGGCTTGCTCGTGGCCGCAGCCATGACGCAAAGGCCAGACCTGTTTCGCGCAGTCCTGTGCCTGGCCCCGATCCTCGATATGCTGCGCTACGAACGATTCGGCGATGCCAGCAAATGGCGGCAAGAATACGGAACCGTCGCCGATCCTGACGATTTCCATGCTCTCCATGCGTATTCTCCGTACCATCGCGTCCGCGAAGAGGTCAATTATCCGGCAACGCTGTTCGTCACCGGCGACAAAGACACCCAATGCGACCCGGCGCACGCCCGCAAAATGACGGCGCGGCTCAGGCATCGAGCGTCCCAAACGAATCCAATTCTGATCGACTACGGCTCTGAGCGCGGGCACTCCGCTGTCCTTCCCCTCTCCGAACGGGTCGACGCACTCACCCGGAGAATCGGCTTTCTATGCAATGAACTCGGTATCGACATCCCCAAGGAGGTATTCCGATGAACAGGCGCCATGTGCTTCGAAGCTACGCACTCCTGGTCAGAGTCGACTTGATGATGAGATTTCGGTCGCTCCAGGCAGTTCATTGCCTGGTCAGAGACCAAACAGTCGCAGGAATTGCAGCTGAGACGAGATCCGAGGTTGAAGCAATCTGTCGTGCGGTGGACTTGGCATGTGTTTTCTACATAAAACCTGTACTTTGCCTGCAGCGCTCGGCAGCCGCAACCGTCCTGCTGAGGCGCTGCGGCTGGGACGCACGGCTCTCGATCGGCGCTCAGGTATTTCCGTTCAAATCCCATGCCTGGGTTGAAGTCGACGGAAGGGTTGTGAACGACAAACCCTACGTACAGGAAATCTACAGCGTGCTCGAGCGTTGCTAGGTGAGATCCATGAGCATCATTGTTGGAATACGCAGATCCTTCGGGCAGCGGGTGGAACGGGAAGAATTGCTCCAGCTTGCCTCGGCGACAGAACGCTATGCGCCCGACGGAACACGCGCCCATGCAAGCGCCAATCTCGGGATGTGCTTCCAGGCCTATTCGACGCATCAGCGCTCGCGTCTGGAGTCGCAGCCTGCATCCGATCATCTCGGCAACGCTTTGGTGCTCGACGGACGGATCGACAATTACAAAGAACTGAAAAACGAACTGGCGATCGACAACCCAGATGCTTCCGACTCGCTCATCGTCCTTCAAGCATTTGAGCGCTGGGGCGCGGAATGCTTCGCCCGCTTCACTGGCGATTGGGCGCTGGCGCTGTGGTCCTCAACAGATCAAGTCCTTTATCTTGCGCGCGACCACGCCGGAACCCGGACTCTTTATTTTCAAAATGAAAAGGGCATCCTTCGCTGGGCTACGCATCTTGAAACCTTCCTTGCCCATGGTGAGCGATACCTGCTCGAAGAACAGTTTGCTGCATGCTTTCTCTGCGGACAACCGATTCGAGAACTTACGCCGTACCAAGGCATCTCTGCGGTGCCGCCCGGACACTACCTTGTTTTTCGAGATCGTGCATTCACCAAATGCGCGCACTGGAACTGGGCCGAAGGCACTCAGATTCGCTATCGGTCAGACACAGAGTACGAGGAACACTTCCTCGCGCTCCTCCAGCAGGCAGTCGAGCGCCGTACGGGCCCCGGCGCACCCATCCTCGCCGAGCTCAGCGGCGGCATGGATTCGACATCGATTGTTTGCATGTCGGACCATATCCGCCAATCCCAAGGCGCAGGCTCAAGTGATCTGCTCGATACCATTTCGTATTTCGATTCGTCGGAGCCAGGCTGGAACGAGAAGCCATATTTCACCATCACCGAAACAAGGAGAGGCAAATCCGGCATTCATCTTCGCACTTCAATGTTGAATCGAACATTTGAGCCCTGCGACTTATCCCAGGGCCGCTACCCACTGCCAGGAGCAGACAGCGCAACAATCGAGCAGGAACAGACGCTCATCAACGCGATCGGAGATCGAGGCTATCGGGTCATTCTGGCCGGCAACGGCGGAGACGAGGTCCTGGGCGGAGTTCCCACGCCCATACCCGAATTGGCAGACCTCCTTCATTCATTTCATCTTCTCAGATTCTTCAGCAGGGCAATGGAATGGTCGATCAGCCAACGAGCGCCAATCGCGCACAACATTCTGGGCGCCTTCGGCTTCCTGCGCAATCTCTATCTTCCGCAGCTGTCCGGTGAAGGGGGATTTCCCCTGTGGATTGACGATCGGTTGCGGCAGCTTGCGACGGAAATTGCGCGACGAAATGCCTTGGGAAGGACGCCCTTCCGCGGACGTCCATCCCAGCTAAGCAATGAGCGAGTGTCCTTCTCGACCATCGAAGCACTCCCGCACCGTTCTCCGGGTATTCTCACTCGGTTTGAGTACCGGTATCCCTACCTTGATCGCGATCTGCTCCGATTCCTCACGCTGATTCCTCGAGAGCAACTGGTCCGCCCGGGAAGGCGGCGTTCGCTCATGCGCAGAGCGCTCGCAACCATTGTTCCAACAGAGGTTCTGGAAAGAAGACAGAAAGCCTACCTTTCCAAAACGCCTCCCGTATCTCTGATGAATGCTCGTTCAACGCTCATGAACCTGTTCTCCGATCCGATCACTGCCCGGCTAGGCCTGATCAAACAGGTCAACTTTGCACAAGCGCTCGATCTGGTAACGAGCGGCAGGGATATTCAGGATTGGCCAGGGGTCCTGAGGGTCGTTTTCTTTGAAATCTGGTTAAGAAGCAGCGCCCATCACGGGATGTGCCCAGAGCCGGTATTGGTCGGCGCGCACGGCCCGGCGCCTTCTTGCCAAACAAGATCCGTTTCAGCCGGTTCGTAACTTGAACTTGTCTGGCACGGAAATTCGCACCACCGAGAGGAAAACCACATGCGCTACAGCAAACCGCAAATTGTCAACACGGTGAACGCAGCTTCGACCATTCAACAAGTGGCCCAGACAAACAACGAAGGCAAGATCCCGCTGGGCTTCCTGGACAGCGCCACACCCCGGCACGCATGCAGCGCCGGCGCCTACGAGTCCGACGAGTAGGTTGGCAGCCGTCGCTCCTTAACGCAGAGGAGCATCCCGGTGAGCCGGTGGGAATTTCTCCGCCGGCTCAGCCCGGTCTGGATGCCGGTTCACATCCTCGGCTTCCTGTTGTGCCTTGAACTTCCGCCAGCGAAGGTACTGCCCGCGATCCTCAGGATCAGCCCGCTCATATCCCTCGAGCCAGAACCTAAACCAATCGACATTGCGCTGCATCGTGGCCCAGCGGGCTTGCGGACCATTCGGCTGATGCCCCTCTTTCGGGTAGAAATAGAGCTCGACTGGATTGGCTAGTCTGCTCAGGCCGGCAAACACTTCATAGCTTGCCGCCAGCTCAAGAGGCGGCGCGAAATTATTGATCTCGTTCGTTATCCCGCTTCCCATCTCCTCCATCAGAAGTGGGGTATGAATCTTGTCAAGATTGAAAGATACCGAGTAGTCGAGCCAGTCTTTCAAGGTAGCGCCATAGGGAGGCCCTCCGTAAACGTGCTCATAGGCAGAGATGGTCTCCGCATCGTGCGACAGCCAATACTCTCCGAGACTGTACTGAACGTTGTCCGCGACGGTCGCGGCCCGATACCGGAGCTTCGAGTGAGCGAGAATAAACTCGGTATACCAACCGGTACGGCTGAATCCGATCATGCCGACACGGTTTTTGTCGATCAGCCCTTGGGCATCAAGCGTTGTCACTGCGCTGTCCCAGACATCCTGATTGAATGCGGCTTCTGCCACACCACCGGGACCTGGATACCCTGGATAGTTCTTTGGGTAGGGGATTTCGGCCACTCCGCCATCAGCCTTTGAGTCCGGATCCAGAGAGCCTAACCCCAGATACATGATTCCGGCATTCGCGATGGGTTGAGGCGCGAAAGACGGGGAGTCTCCGAAACTGCAAGTGAAAAAGCTCCCGAAGGGCTTCGTCTGAATCACAAGTGGGTATCTCTGGCCCTCGACATAATCCGGCGGCAGCAACAGGACTCCGCTCAATTTGTACCCGGCCGACGTCTCCCAGTGAACTTCCTTTGCCGGAGCCAGCGTCAGTTTGTCGAATTGGGGATTAAGCACTGCGAACGGCGTAACGGCCTTCTCATCTGGTCTATAGACAAAAAGCTCGGGGGGTGTCATCGTATCGCTGAAGCTGCCAAGGACCACGCGGCCATTGGTTGCTACTTGAGCAAGATGCTTGAGCGGAATTTTAATCGAGCTCCGCTCCATCCATGCTCCCGCGATGCGATCAAAACGTACAGCCCGGTCCGACGCGCCGACACGGACGAAGACGGAACCGTCGCCATCCCGGTAAAGCGCCCCCTCCCACGGAGCGGCCAGATGCGATGTGATCAACTCCGCTGCTCCGTTCGAGGCATTGACGAAATAGAGGGATGATTGATCCGTGAACCCGCCCGCCAAATCAGCCGTTGCACCTGCAGATCCGGCCCCAGGCAAACCAGACGCAATAAAGGACTTACTGTTGTCGCTCCATAAAGGGAGACTGGTGGCTAGCGTTGTCTTGAATGGAACAGATGATTTTCCGTTCGTCAGATCGTACATGACCAGAAGCCTGAAGGCTTGAATCAAACCTGCCTGCTGCCGAAGTTTCATGTGGCTGGTCGCACGCCACTCGTCCGGCATCTCCGTTGCTGTATCCCAGTAGCGAAACAGGACCTTCGTTCCGTCTGGCGCTAATTCCGGACCAAGACTGGCATTGCCTGCATGAGCGAAAGAGTCCAGGAGTCGTCCATCCAGCGGCGATCGAATCACGATGGGTTGCGGCCTGCTCCACCGCCCCCGGGACCATCGCAAGACAAAGAGTCTCCGATGTAACCACGCCTTGTCCTCGCTGTCATTGTTCTCAAACGGAATCCGGTACCCTCTTGCTATCTCCTCGGGAGTATGTGTGCCCTGAGCCTGATCTATGGGCACATCCGTTGCGTAGACGATGGTCTTCTCTGCTCGATCGATCGTGTATTCGGAGATATCCTGATCCTGACGCACGAGCACTCGACGCGATCCCGATACGGGATCGACTTCTTCGAGTTCTTTGAGCCCCTTGTCCCTGATAAGCAAAGACAGATGGGTTCCGTCCGGTGTCCAACGCATTGAGGAGATATCTCCAACAATGACGGGCTTGATCGCGCTGGGCACCTCGGCGTTCAGACTTTTGACGTAGATCTCGATCCGATTCTCGTTGGAGCGGAGGTCCGGCGATCTCACCGGATATGCCGCTCTGTTGCCGTCTGGACTTATCTTGATTGCGCTCCCGGAGACTTCCTCGCTGCGCAGCAAATCTCGCACCGAGACGCAATCACTGGCCGTGATTGGCCGTTTTTCTTCTATGCCCCACGCGCAGCACGATAGCATCTCCACAGCAAGCATCGCTAAACAAACAATCCTGGCCATCTGAATCTGTTTCCCTTCTTGAGAGCGAGCCTTGAACACGTCTGCCCGGAAAGAGCGGGACATCGTAGTCTTTGATCGCTCCGCTGGCGGCAACCAGGTTTCGTGACGTGATCTCGAGATCGGTCTTCCAGGAACGCAGCAAGCCGGTTCGGGCGAACGCGAGATGAATATTGACCAACTCGAGGGCGTGAGCGATCTTCGACGGGTGAAGAATTTGTTCCGTATCGCTGGGCAGTGAGACCAGACAATGCCCGCGCGACTCAAGACATTCAAGGCCCTGTTGGGTGATCCGGTAGACAGGCCTTCCGAGAAACCGTTGTTCGTTGAACCTTGCGACCAGCCCAACTTTTTCGAGGCGTGCCACCCGCCAGCGCAGCGAGCGCACGATCACCGCGAGCATCTCGTGCGACAGCAGCTCGCGGAGTTGATCGACACAAAGTGCACGCGCATTCCGGACATGGAGCAGAACCGGCACATCGCATGTTTCGGAGAGCGCAATATAGCCCTTGTAATATCTCACTGGAGTGCTCCTTCGCGAACAACGTTCAACCGGATTCGGCATCCGGACTGATCGACCTGCCATCGCCCGAGGTCGCTCTCGACCCAATCCTGGTCCCCGAAAAGCAACATCGCTTCGTACCTCTCGCCGCGAAAGCTGATCGAGATGGGCCGGACGCCGGGCGACTTCCACCCCGGTTTGCCAAACTGGATGGCGCCATGTTCCGAGGACCGTAGTGTGACGAGGCATGCGTCTGGCATCGTCTCTGAGGTGCGGCGCTCGAACAGCAGGTGCATCTTTCCGGCGAATTGACGGGGTTCCGAGCAGAGAAACGTCTTGCCGATCGCGCGCAACGGGAACTCCGGATCGAACCCGCTTTTCGAGTTGAAGCGGATCTGGCCAGGGAAGATCGCGCTGTGATGAAGCCGCCTTCCCGACATCAAGGCGGCGGCATTGAACCAGGCCGCTCTCCGCCGGAAGCAATGCGGATCATTCGTGTCGCATGAATGCATAGCCCACCAATTCGTCCCGAAGCTGACTACGCGGATGTACATGCCGCCAACTCCGCTGTTAGCATTCCCAGGACGGCACGCGTCTGGAGCATTCGCTCCGGGCCACGGAGGGAATGCAGGAACCAGATGCGCTCGAAGGAGAGGCCGGGAAGCACCCGATTCCCGTCATGGAAAAGGGAGAGAAGCTTTTCCAACTCGACCATCGCGTGCGCAAACGCGATCTCTTCGGGGCTCCGGGTCCCGAGTTCCTGAAGGAGATGCTCGCCCCACTCCTCGGTGACCGGGTGGTCTTTCACATCCCTCTTGTAGACGACCCAAAGACCAAAGTACGGGTTCTGCTGCGCAAGATGGTCGCGCAGTTCCTGAATCTGTTCTCGTGGGGAAGGTAGAGTTCGCGAATCACTTTCCGGCGCGTTGGACCTCCGCCTGGCGGACCCCCTCATTCGTAATTACAGCGACAATCCAAGCACCATCATCGTCGACAAATTCACCGCTGGGGTACCTGAGCCTACCTAACGCGTAGAAATCGATTCCGACCGCAGAAAACAGCGGGCTAACTAGCCGAGAACCGTAGGCTCGCTCTTGGCCGACGGCCATTTCACTGGGTGGCCGATAGTGTTCATCAGAAACGGCCTTCTTGCATTCCTGAGCCCCCTGTCCGAGAGCGACCGAAGCGAGACAAGAGATGAAAAAAGTGAACAATATCCTCAAGCGATCCCCCTTCGCAAAATAGCATAATCCTGCGCGGGGGCGCGGCGGGCATCGCACCAAAGCCTTCGCGATCCTCGCACAAACCATAGGGCGGGTGACGCGCGGCGCAGTTCTGAAATCAGCAACAAACGAGGGCACCCCAGATCTCGTTTCTGAGATCTGGATTTCTCAAAGCCCGAGAATGCCGGTGGACATCACAGAAGCAAACTAGATGAATCTAAAAGTCATAGCTCGCTATGGCGCAACGGTCCATTCACACTCGTCGGGAGTTGAATTCACCCAGTGGCGACCGCTCGAGAAAGTCACTTCCGTGACCCTCAGTATTGTTCGTCCCGGCTCACTTAACCCGACATCGATTTCAGCCTTCTTCCATTTGCCCGGAGGGGCTACCGATGCAATTGGAGATTTGTTCGAGTTGTCCACCATGCTTTGGCCCATCGCGCCATGTTCCCGATAGGAGGTGGCGGCATCGAAGACCACTTCCTTGATCTCCTCTTTGGTGACATTCATGTACTGGAGATAGAGGGCTACACCTTTAATTTTGTACGGAGAGAATCCGGAACTTGCCGCCTTCCAATTGGTGTGGCGAATCTGCACTGGGCAGCCAGTGCTGCCGGTGCTTGATTGAGCGCCGCACGGATGCGGGTAAAGCATCAGTGCGGCGGCCAGAACGGGTATCGAAAGTAGTATGCGTGAGGGACTCATACCGATCCGTTTCTCCAACTGCTTGGACGAATGGCTCCTCAGTTCGTTTGCGATGCAATCACGCGCGACTGCGGAGCCGGGACGGTTCTGTACCTGGCCGGGACCGTGAAGAGGCTACTGTCCGGTGGGGTCGCAGTTGAGATATTTTCGTACTGAGAAGTGGTGGTTCCGCCGAGCGGATCGGTGATGACCGTAAGCAGCGGGAGCCGGAGATCGGCGGATCTCCACACTTGGATCGTCTTGGTAATGGGAGATGTGTTTCCAAGTGCGGAATTGGCCGCTATGGTTGTCGATTGCTGAAGGCCGTGAACACTGTAGCCGGCAATCACCTTGACTCCGAGATCGGTCTTCCCAGCGCCGGTCTTCCCAATATTGATCGATCCGCTCAGACTGATTCCGGAAGACTCAGACTTGGATAGTGCTGCCGCAGGTTTCGTCCCGTTCGCCGCTGACAGCGGAGCATTCTGCACCTGGGCAACCTTCCTGATCGTATCGAGCACGGTCACCGTATGGGAACTGTTGTCGACGATGACCACCCGGTTTGGTTCCTCGACCCTCGTGCTGCCGTCCGCGCGACGATAGAACTTCATCTTTCTTTCCTGGCGCAGCGTGTTTCCATCGGGAAGAGTGCGCACGCTGACAACATCGATATCGGCGCTCAACGGAACTGTCTGAAGCGAAGGGGTTTGTGCTACCAACGGTGCGATTCCCAAGCAGGTCATCGCGGCGAAAGTGATTGTGAAGCGGTTTATCACACGCATAGTCATCTCCTTTTTCAATGGGTTGTGTTGCTTGAAAGTGTGAAAAGTAATGGGGGAAGTGGATCGACCGCTGCTGCCTCAGTAAGCCACGTCGGCAACGATGAGAAGTTCGACGGTCCCGTTTCCTTCGAACAAATCCCCATTCGATGCATCGACCCCCGTGACAACGTAAGCGCCCAGGGAAAGCCACGGGTATTGGTAGAAGTCGATGTTGCCGTCGGGATCGACGACGTCGATGAATGACCGGTCGCCATCGTCGTAGAACACTTGCGGCCAAGCGTAGAACTGTGTATCGAGGCCTTGGTAGGTGAAGGTTCCTATGGTGAGAGAGCCTTCATATTCCTCAAGAGGATCTTCGAGAGCAAACGATCCGCTTGTTTGAATGCAGCTCGGAGGCAGTGTAAGCGTCGTCTCCTGAACTGGACCGGTAGTAGAAAACCCGTCGTACCACGCGTTTCCGGAGTCGTCGATCGTCCAGTAATCCGTGGATTCGATGAGCACATCCGGGACGTTGCCGCCCGCAAAGTCCGCGTCGTTGCCAAGGGCATATCCAACTACACAGTTTGAACGGCCGGAAGAGGGTGGGGTGCAATCCAGACATGGCCGTGCACACCGGTACTCAGCACATGCTTTGCCCGGTTTGCAAACAGGATTGGTGCATTGCGAGACGACAGCCTGCGCCTGAGCCACATGCTGAAACGCGGAAAGGTATAGAACGGCCGCGCCCATCAGGCAGCATCTTGTGAAGAGGCGGTGCGGTGTGGTTGATCGAGGCGTGGCTGGTTTGGTCGAGTTCAGCCAGAAATTCAATCCGATTCTCATGTTTCACTCTCCTGGACGCGGCTGCTCAAGGCATCCACGTCGAAGCGGAGAATCGGTTGGAACCGAAACTCGGTCAATTGACTGGCGGCGGTTCAGAATGGAATTTCACGGTATCTCCAGTCGAATGTTTCACTTTTGCGGCAAGCCAGGAACCGATCTCCATTTCGCCATCTTGGGGTTCTAGCCCAAATTGAACCAACGGCGCTAAAATTTCAATCGAAGGGGCTGGTGTCGCAAACTGTCGCCAGGTCAGGGACAACGGAATGGCATCCGTATCGCAGTTGAATCTTTACCAATGCGACCAGTGCGGAACCGCGAACATCGTGGCTGCCCCCGTCCTCTATCAACAGGGAACTCGCGCTTATTCGGGAACGTTCAGTTCCGGGACGAGCCAGTCCTACTCTGCTCAAGCAGTCTCGCCACCCCGCCCGCGAGGTTATCTCCGCCCCCTTGTTTTGTGGGGACCTGCATTCGTGATCCTTTGTGTTTGGACGATTGTCGGGTTCAGCTCGATTCTTAAACACCGAACGACAACCGCTTTGCACCCAAATACTGTCGCCGTTTTCTTGTTCTTCTCTTTGGTTTCTCTTGCAGGGATGGCCTTCAGTTTTCGCAAGATAGCCCGTTACAATCGCGAGGTCTATCCTCGCCTCCATTGGAACTGGGAGCACACCTATATCTGCAAGCGTTGCGGGAAACCTCGTTTGATCCCTTCATAGGCGCTGGTAGGCTTAGGTTGCTGAAGACGGAATGATCCCATGCTGATGACGGCGGCGGGAGGGCTGGGTTCATTGCCCACATCACACGATTTTGTCTCAACTCCACACTGAGTCATCGGGGTCGATCTTTGCTCATTTCCAAATTGAGCAATCGGAATCGAAGATGCCTCAATCACACACTGGGTCAAACGGACCGATCTTTCCTCAAACGCGAATCGGGTCAACGGGAGCCAACTTTGCTCAACCGCACAGTGGGTCATTCGGAACGGTTTTGACCCGACTCCAGAATTGAGCAATTTGGGCGATTTTGCCTCAACCGCACACTGGGTCAATTGGACCGATCTTTACCCAAGCGCGGCCTCTGCAAACACGAACGACACTCGCCCGGCGGAGAGATTGCACGTGAAGCTAGAAGAGATCAACAGGCGCAGGAGGAATGGACACGACGGTTCTGTGATCGATCGTGCAAAGCCTGCTGCTATCAATCTCTAATAAGCGGCCCGCGAACGGAATTCCGTCACGGCACACAGAAAGCCCTGGCACGCGGGCCAGGGCGAAGAGCGGAAGTGTGTGATTTGTGGCAATCTACTGGGCTGTGGCGACTACCTTGTGAAGTTCGGCAGGCCTTTGTTCATGCTTGGTGAACACGACGTAGATCTTTGTATCAGCGGGAACGGAAACGACCACGCGACTGTTGCCATTGAGGTTCATGACTTCGGAATCGCCCGCCGTGCCGATGTTCTCGGCCAGCCGCTCCCGAAGCATATCGTCCTCGGAAAATGCGGCGCTCGAATTGCTGCCTGCCACTTCGGCAAGAACCGAACCAATTCCCGAAGCAGCGCGCACCAGAAAGTTCTTGCCGGTGTTTTTCCCGTACACATTCCCTTTGATCGGCCCCAGATCGAGTCCGGTTGCAATCGCATCGATCTTCTCCCGCGCTTCATCAAGTAGCTCAATCTCGTCGAACTTCACGCTGACGAGTCCGCTCCGATCGGCCTGCTGGAGTTGACCATACACGCGTGCGCCGGCCGGAACGATAATTCTGTCGCCGACGGCATAGGTGTATTCGACTACCGCTACCACGGGGGCCTGCACAGCACTCGATATCTGGGTCTCAAGCTTGGCTTGAATGCGGGTACCCGGCTTCAGTTCCAATATTGCTACACCATCGTCATCGGCATTGACCTTCGGCGCCACCCCGGCCTGGTTCTGTGTCACACTTCGCACGAAAATGATGGACGGCTCCTTCAGGCCATTTTGCTGTACCTGCGAGGTCTGCTCAGCAGGAGGTCCGCCGTATGGCGCT
>Ga0302326_10015519_pt1 | contig 16017 bp, 10 predicted proteins | sample Palsa_T0_3_FD_202264 | JGI IMG/M metagenome (GOLD analysis project Ga0302326, IMG submission 202264) | Peat permafrost microbial communities from Stordalen Mire near Abisko, Sweden - Palsa_T0_3 | ecosystem: Environmental > Terrestrial > Soil > Palsa > Peat permafrost | place: Sweden: Abisko... | reverse complement strand
CGCGAGATTCTCACGAAGATGTGAGACTGAGGATGTGCCGGGGATGAGCAGGACGTTCGGAGAGCGCTGTAGAAGCCAGGCGAGTGCCACCTGCATGGGCGTCGCGTGCAGCGATGCGGCTGCTGAATCGAGGATGGATGATTGGAGCGGGGTAAAACCTCCCAATGGGAAGAATGGTACGTAAGCTACGCCTTGCGCGGCCAAGTCAGTGATGAAGGCGTCGTCGTGGCGGTGCGCCACGTTGTATAGATTCTGGATGCAGACGATCTCGGTGATCGCCTGAGCCTCCGTTAACTGCTTGGGACTGACATTGCTTAACCCGAGATGACGAATCAATCCCTGACGCTTGAGTTCCGCCAGGGCGGTGAGCGGTTCTTCGATGGATCCCTCTTCGGGCCCCATCATGCCTCCCATGCGAAGATTGACGACTTCGAGCGTGTCGAGGGCCAAGTTGCGGAGATTGTCGTGAACGGCGCTGACGATTTCCTGGGGCGAACGAGCAGGAATCCAAGATTTGTCTTCACCGCGGCGAGCGCCGACCTTGGTCACGATCACGAGATCGTCGGGATAGGGATGAAGAGCTCGCTTGATGATCTGATTGGTTACGTGCGGGCCGTAAAAATCGCTAGTATCGATATGATTCACGCCAGCGGCGAGGGCCTCGCGCAGAACGGCGACGGCCGCGTCCACATCGCGCGGCGGTCCAAACACCTGCGGACCGGCCAGTTGCATAGCGCCATAGCCCATGCGATTCACGGTGGTGGAGGTGCCAGGGAGGGTAAAGCTGCCGCCTAAAGATAACTGTTTTGTCATGGTGTTCGTAATTTTAGTCTAGTCGTTTGTTATTCCGATCTGTATGGGTAGACGAAGGAAGAGCGCCGATTGCCAATCGGCGCGCAGAATGCCATTCTGCCCTACAAAGGGCCCGTGTCACCGCACTCTAGGCTGATTCGGGGGGGACGGGTTAGGCAACGCGAATCACCTAAGGACGGGCGATCTTGGCCTCGATAAGAACTTATCAAGAGATCGGTCTGAAGGCATTTCCATGAAACCCACAGGATTCTTAGTTCCATTTACCCTACTCGCTACCACCCTATTGGGCCAAAACCAAAAACTTTCGCGAGAGTTCGACAACATAGCTCCGAGCGGCAACGTGAACGTGATCGTGCAGTACGATCATATTCCCAGCGACGCCGATCGCCAGAAGGTGATCGCGCGCGGAGGTTCACACCGAGTGACCGTTAGCTCGATCAATGGCGACGCTTATAGTGTTCCCGCTTCGTCAATAGCCGATCTGGCCAACGATTCGACGGTCACGCACATATCAATCGACCATAAAGTGAGCGCGCGCAACGACTATGCAGCGGCGGCCATCAATGCGACGGTGGCTTGGAGCACTTACAGCGCTACCGGCAAGGGTGTAGGTATCGCCATCATCGATAGCGGCATCAGCGGGCAAAATGACGTTTCGTCGAAAATCGTCTACAGCCAGGATTTTACGGGCGGCAATGGAACGGATGCCTATGGGCATGGAACACACGTAGCCGACACAGCGGCGGGTAACCGGTCTTGGATGGGCACTTGCGGTACCTGCACGCGCAACCTGGATGGCATGGCGCCGGGCGCCAACCTCATCAACCTGCGGGTTCTGGACGCGAACGGCGAAGCGAGCGACAGCATGGTGATTAGCGCTATTGAAACGGCTATTCAGCTGAAATCGAAATACAACATTCGAGTGATCAATCTTTCGCTGGGGCGCCCACCGTTTGAGAGCTACACAGTGGACCCGCTTTGCGAGGCGGTGGAAGCGGCTTGGAAGGCGGGGATTGTGGTAGTGGTTGCGGCTGGAAACGATGGCCGAGTCAATGCCGCGAATAACAGCGGCTACGGCACAGTCAACTCGCCGGCCAACGACCCTTATGTACTGACGGTCGGCGCGATGAAGACGCTGCAGACCTACAGCCGGACGGACGATTTAATGGCGAGTTATAGCTCGAAGGGACCGTCGCTGATCGACAATATCGCCAAGCCCGACCTTGTCGCGCCTGGTAACTACGTGGTGTCGGCCCTGGCCAGTCCGACGGCGACTTTACGAACGAACTATCCGGGTACGGCCGTTTCGCAGGATTATTACGACTCTTCTGCCAGCCCTACGGAGGTGTCCCCACATTACTACTCGCTCAGCGGGACCAGCATGGCCGCGGCGGTGACGAGCGGAGCGGTAGCCGATTTACTGCAAGTGCAACCGAATCTGACGCCCGACCAGGTGAAAGCCCGGCTGATGCTGACCGCCTACAAGACGTTTCCCACGTCGAGCGTAGCCCACGATCCGGTTACCGGTCAAAGCTACACGAGTTACTACGACGCGATGACGCGCGGCGCCGGTTATCTTGATGTGGCGGCAGCGCTGGCGAACACCACGGTGGCTTCCGGTCCGGCGCTCTCGCCCACGGTTAAGTTTTCCAGCAGCGCAGGCAAGCCTTACTTCCAGTTCGCCAGTTCGACTGTTTGGGCGCTAGCCGGAACGTCGGGAAGTTATGCGGCGGCGAACGTGTGGGGCAGCGCGGCAGTGAATACGAGCGACTTAGTTTTGACGCAGGCGGCAACATTGAACACGGTGAGCAATTCGGCTTCATCGGCGGCGTGGGGAACCAGCGCGGCGTGGGGTACTTCCTTGCTGAACACGCTCGCGGCCAGTTCCGCCGCGTGGGGCACGAGCGCTGCCTGGGGTACTAGCGCTGCGTGGGGCACGGTGGCGACAACAGGTTCGGATTCAGTGATTGGCGAGAAATAGCTCTCCTCTGGCGCTTGGGGGGATGGCCATAAGCCATGCCTCCCGAGTGTTAGGAGGATCAAGCGGTCGCGCGTAATTTTTTCCTGGCTTCGCCCCACGCTCCTGTAGCGACGCCTACCGGATGCAAATGGCCTTCCGAAAACAGTAAGCGGACGGCACAGCCCTTTTCCCACGGTTCGGCCGAAAAGCCAACAGCAGCGGTTTCGAAGTCCGGAGTGTGGGCGAGATTGTTAATGCTGTCGTCCCGGGGGTCGGACAGCCGGGCCAGCAGATTCTCTGCCTTAGTCCGTTGTGTTTGCAGGTTGTGGCGGAAGACCCCGTCGACGATTAGTATGCCGAGGGTGATGAAGTAACGCGCCGACGGGCCGTATAATTCCGGAACGGTTTGCGCGATTACGCTTTGCAGCTTTAGCATGGCGTCGCGACTTGACTGGAAAGCATAGGTTCTGATGATTTCGCCCGCAGCCATGAGGGACATACACCCTTCAGCTAGCACGGGATTGAAGAACTTCTGGACGTCCTTGTATTGGGACTCGGGAATCTGAAAACCCGCGGCGGTGTGGGTGTCGTCCACGTTCACGAACACCGGCGACAGAGGTTCAACATACGGCAGGATTTCCAACAGCGCAGCACTAAGATCCTTGTAAGTGGCAAGTCTTCCTATGGCTTCCCAGTAATCAATCATGACAGTCTCCTTTTCAATCGATCCATATCTTTGCGGGCTTGACGCATGAAGCTGCACGCGGCTTGCGGGTTTGCCCAATGTTCAACCACTCGTTTATACATGCGCAAAGACTCGTCAAAACGTGACAGGCTTTGCAAACATTTTGCTTGTTCAAACCAGCCCAGGACAGCCAGGCCGGCAAAGTGATGCTTGTAGACGTTTCCTCGCATGCGCTCCAACTCCTCCAGGCTAGCGAGCTGAGCCTGGAGGAGATTCGTTTTCCCTTCCCAGCGGGAGATGTAGAAGAGATTCAGAGGGTCGGGCCATGCGCCCTTCGCTTTGGCAAACAGGCCGTCCGCGCCAGCCTCGCCTTGCAGATCTTTGAGCAATGCCTGTGCCAGCCATACCGCACTCTTACTATGCTCTGAGGGCCACTTAGTTTCGATCTGTTGAAGCCGGCTGAGGCCCTCCTCGGCAAGAGCGATTTCACTTAGATCGAAGGCGAGCGCGAAACCTTCGCGAAGATGAACTAAATTGGCCCCGACCGGGTTGAGATGAACCAGAAAGTCTGCCTGCTCGGCGGCGAGCGCGGAGGCGTCTTTCAAGCGTTGCAATTGGCCCAGGGCATTGCGGCGTATGTAGGTTCGGGCTTGTTCCTTATCGGCTGCTCGGCGCGCCGAATCTAAGGCGAGATCTCCCTCCAGCCATTCGATGGCTTCGCTAAAACGGCCGCTCATGATCAATGGGCCTATACCTAGCTTTCTGGCCCAGGATTCGCGTTCAGCGGTGTCTTTTCCGAACGAGCGGGACTCTGCCAACGAACGCGCATAATCGCCCGCTTGCATATAGGCGAGCGCAAGATCGTAATGAATCAGATTGGGCGTTCTACCCGCTTCTTGCAGCCTTTTCGCTTCGGCGAAGCATTCATCCACCCGGTTGGCTTCGGCTAGATTCATTAGTAATTCGCTGCTATTGTTATCGCTGAACGGATCGAGCTCCACAGCCCTTCGATTGTGAGGAATGGCCGCGTCGTAACGTCCCAGCCGAGTCAGGGCAAAGGCAAGTTGCCGTTCAAAGACGGCCTCGTCGGGGAACAAGACCGTGTTCTTCTCTAGCGCGGCGGCCGATTCCGTCCAAGCTCCGATGATGTTGTAATACTGTGAGTCGATCCAGTTGCGCTCGCGTTCCGTGACGCGGAGGCGTTTAGCGAAGGCTTTTTCTTCCGATTCCTGCGCCGCTTCCATCATGGTCTGGGCGGTTAAGGTGAGCGCCCGGTAGTGATGCGCCAACACAAAGTTGGGATCGATTTTCAGAGCCTGGTCGAGCAGAACAAGGGCCGAGGTGGCGTCGATTTCTCATAGGCGAAGACGGCCCGAAAGTAATAATCTACGGCCTCCGGCGAGGAGGATGTGACCTGTTCGAGAGGCACGTAAGTGGAATGCATGGCTGATTCGCCAAAAGCGGAAACTCGCAAATCCGTGGCAGCGAGTTCGGCCAGATGCACAAGATCGCGGCGATCCGGCACAGTATCTCCTTGTTCGCTGCCATCGGCTCCAAGGTCCTCACTGAGAACGGTGCGCGGGCTCTGCTTATCGGCTGCTGATTGTCCTTGCGAGAAAATCGATTGCGCTTGATAGGCCGACCGGAGGGCGGAAATGTCCCTCGGATAAAACAGCGCCACGGGCCGATGGGACGAGTCTGGATACAGGATCGGGTCCGACCACAAATGGCAATCGTGATCATCCGCTGCCCCGCCGCCCGGATCAAGCGAGCCGCCGTATGCCGTCTCGTCCTCCGACAAAATCGCGACGTCCCTCAGGTCCTCTCCTTGGCTTCTCAAATACCGAAATAAGCGGTACAGTTGGAGTCCGTCGTTTTCTTGAAAGACTCCGAAGCGCGTATGAAGGCTTACTGGGAGATTCTTTTGAAACCACTCCACCGATTGGCAACTCCCTACCGTTCCGCTAAAAACGTAGGAACCCGTCCCCCAAATGGCGGGGTCGAGTGAGGCTTCGATGCCCTCCGTCTTCAGTTTTTCGAGCAGCGACGGTAAGGTGCCGGAAAACGACGGCCCGATGACCCGCAAAGCCTTTCGGTCGACCTGCTTCTGATGTAACCACTCGACCGCATTCTCCCACTCTCTCGAGTTGAGCCCTTCTGTGGGCTGTTCGCCCACCATAAAGACGAATAAGCCCTGCCGATAAGGGGCGTCGTCTGTCGTTTGCTCAATGCGCTTTCGGAAAAGCATTACTCCCGGACACTCTTCGCGCGCCTCCTGGCTTTTCCTGGCTTTCAACTCGTCATCGCGCGAGCCATACGTCTTAGTCTCAACGCGCCAAGGCAGCCAAGACGAGTCATAGATGGCGAGCGAACACCCATGCAATGGGACTCGGGAACGAATGCCGGTTTTAGCAAGGGCTCCCCGTGGCTGCCTGTGGAAACCGGATACCAGCGCTATAACTTCGAGAGTGAGAAAGAGGATTCCGCCTCAATCTACTCCTGGTACGCCAAGCTGCTGAAGCTGCGGCATGAAAATCCGGCTTTTCGCGATGGGAGTTATGTTCCGCTCGACTCTGGGAATCCAAATGTGTTTGCCTTTGCGAGAAACGCGGGAGCGAACGAAGCCGCTCTCGTCATTCTGAACACCAGTCCTCAGGAGCAGCACGTTCGCCTCAGCGCAACGCGTTTCCGAAATGTGCTAATGGCCAGCCCACCTGCGAGCGCTCCCCCATCTGAGAGCTTTACCATCGCTCCCTACGGAGTGTTGATCGCCAGCTCCTAGCCTCGCGTGCATGGTGGCGCAGGCGGTTCCGCCTGGGGTTTCTTAACGCCCCTGCACCACCGCCTCCAAATTCGCTCCCCGGATCCAGTCGAGTATCGTCTTATACTGCCAGCTCGATTCGTTTCCCGGCCATCGTTGACCGCCGTTGTGCGTTGCCAGATAGTCCGCCACATTCCCCGCCGAATCCGTGGGCCGGGTCGGCTTGATCAGAATCAAGCTATGCCCGGGATCGCCGATATCCACCACCCGCATCGCATACTTGTAATTCTCTTCGCTGTCCTGCGGTGAGAATTGTCCCTCGGCATTCGGCGGCTGCAGCTTAAAGATGACATGCGACGCGTGGCACATAACACACGCTTTGCCATCCGCCCCCGTGTTCGCCAGGATCGGTTCCACCTTCGCCACAAAGTAATTAAAGTCGAGAACCGACCCAGGCTTCACATCCTGCAGCGCTTCCGCCAGCTTCTTCCCCGACAAAACATTCTTAGCAATTAGCTTTAGCCGCGAATTCGGATCGTTCTGCATCCGTTCAAGCGCGGCCCGAAATCCCGCATTCTCCTCAATACCTGGCGATTTCCTCAGCAGATCGAGCGCCGCCGCTCGCACATTCGCCTCAGGATCGTTCAGACTCGCCAGCACCGCATCAAAGACAATCGACTCCGCCAGCAATGCCATCGAAGGATTGACTCTCTTTTTCGCGGCAATGTAAGCCGCATCTTGCGAGACCGCTCCTCCGGCAACGCCGCCGTGGCGCCGGATGAACTTCGGGTCGTTCACCTCCTCAATCAGAACTGTGCGCTGCGAACTGCCCAGGTGCCCAAAGATCTCGGTAGAGAGCGCCGATTCTCTCGGGTCTTGCAGCCGGTCAAGCGCGATCTGGATCGCCGCCCGCTCAACATCTTGATCGGGATCGTCAATCGCCGCGAGCATCCGCTGGCGGATGGCCGGATTGCTCATGAGATCGGGGAACGCGACCGCGGCGGTCAACACATGCGCGTAGTTTTTACTCCGAGGTTCCTGTGTAAGCAGCCTTTGTAGAGCTGTTACAACCTCTCGTTGATGTGTCCACGGAGAGCCCTCGGGTAAAACCGCCAGCAACGGCAGAACAACATTCTGCGCGCTCTCCTCGCCCCTCGCAAGAATCGTGGTGATGGTGTGGATCAATGCCGGATCGGGCTTCGTTTCGGCATCAATGTTCAGGCTCCCACGCTGCCCATTCTCGTAAACATAACCAACCGCTTCCCGCACTTGTTTATCCGGATCGAGCGCCAGTTGGAGCGCTACTTGTGCAAAACGCGCATCTCCCGCCGCGCTCAGCGTGCTGCCCGCCTTCAAAACATCGATTTTCAAATCGCTATCGGCGCCTTTGAGACACTCAATCAAAGCGTCTTCCAATTCAGGCCCCGAACTCTTATAGAAGTGGATCAAATCGCTGTCGTTACCCACCCGCGTTTGGTAAAACCCGTTATGAATATCGTAGTGAAAATCGGCCGTATCGCGATACGGCTGATATTCATAACCCGGAACATGCAAGTCTGGCACCCCGGAGACATATTTCGTGAACACCGCCGGCAAAGCAACCGAAACCTGACCGGCCTTAAGCTGCGGCAGAGAATAGTGTCTAATGTGAAAGTCCCAAAGTGAGTCGAGAATGCCCTGCCGTCCCAGCGGAGTAGCCGAGCGCAGCACCTTCGCAAGCACCTGCGCCTGATCGTGCACCACAGCTTCATATCCATCCCGAATGCGGCTCTGATCCTGCGTCGTAGCGGCCGCGCTGATCCACGCTTCCAGATAACCGGTATTTTCATCCAGCGTGGCATAAATCGCTTCGTGTACCGCGCGTCTCACCGTCGCATCGTTCTCCGTGTTCATCCGCGTCGCCAGCGATTCAAGAATCCGATTGCGCCCGGCCTCATCGTCAGCACTCCAGTAAGACCACTGCCAAAGACCGCGCGCGGCATTCAAACGCACTCCCGCAGCCGCATCGTTTAAATCCTGCATGAGCGCTTGCCGCAACCGCGCGTCCTGCGCCACATATTTAAAATGCTGATTGAAGAATTGCGTCGCGCCCCAACGCGTGCGCGCATTGGACGATTCAAGCGCCGCCGTCAATTGCGCCCGCCCCGCAGCGGCAACTTCGGGCCGCCGCTCCAGGATCATGCGCAAAGCCCAGCCTGCCGTTCTCTGCACCATTTTGTCGGCATCTCCCAAAGCGCCTATCAGCACTTTGATCGATTGCCCATCGGCCATGTGCCCGAGCGCGCGCGCCGCCGCCTCACGGGCCAGTGGTTGATCGCTTTTCTCTAGCACCTCGCGAATCTGTTTGAGAGTCGCCGGCGGAGCGAGATCCCAAAACTGATCAAGTTGAGACAGGAGCAGCGGCAGATCCCCCGTGCTCAGATGCAAAGGAGGTTTCGGAAACGCGTCATCCCAGCCTTTCGCCGCAGCTGGTTTCTCGTCCGGCCCCGGGTAGAGAGTTGATAGCGCCATCACCGCAAACTGAGTCGCGCGGAACGGCGTATTGAAGCCTTGATAAACGGGATCGCCCTCCCAACTTCCCTCCGGCCTTTGCGCCTTCAACATAGCTTCCACCGCGCGCTTGAGATTCGTATCGCTTTCAGGCCGCCGTCCCGCCAGCGCCAACGCCAGAACGGCATGATAAGAAATGAAGTCCGCCGGCTTGGCATTCTTGTCGAATGGATACGGCCACATGCCACTCGGTTGCTCGTAACTATAAAGTTGCTGGATCAGTTCATCTAACTGCGAAGCATACTGCTGTCGATCCACCGTTGCCAGAAAGTGGATTTTCCAATTCAAGTCGATCATGTTCTTCGGCTGGTACGGAAGCGCCAGGCGCATAACCATGTCGCGCTGCTCCAGCCACTGCTGGTCGTGCGTTTGTTCATACAGCAGATTGAACGTGTCCCAGCTTTGCGAAGCGATCTCAAACGGACTTACATCGGGTTCGCAGCCATCCGGCTCGTCGCCGGGCATTAGGGTACGGTCCTTGTAATGAATCTTCAGGTAGTTCGCATACGGAATCTCGAAACTGGCCACGCGCGGCGTGTCGTGCGTTACGTTCGCTTCATACAAGTGCTCAATCACCGGCAGTCGGCTGGCCACCGTGCGCGCTGTATAAATGACGCGCACCCAATCCGATCCTGGTTCGCCATAAAGCGGCCGTTCGTTGTTGTAAATGCGATCGGTGATGAACTCGAGCGCCGGCCTTTGCGTAGGCGCGTACCCATGCTGGACGGCGGTAAGGTAGCCGCGCGTCGTGAACTGCGCGGGATGGCAGGCGATGCACTGCTGCGTATCGCCATGATTCATGGTCGTCCGCAGCGCGATCGCACCCCGCCGCGGCGTATTCGACAACCAGGAATCGCCCATATTAATCAGAAAATCCATGCCGGTGCGCACAGCCTGCCGCGGATCGTCATAGGGCGGCACCGGATACGAAACGGTGTGCAATTGGTAAGAAGGATGATTCGCATCTACGCGCAGGTAATAAGTCTCTCCCGGCTGCAAAATGCGAGTGCGGAATTTATACAGTCCGGGGTAGTTCTGCGTCGCTTCAATTTGATAGACAAACGCCCCGGTCCCATAAGGCACAACGTCAGGATTCCCCGCGCTGTCTTTTCCCGGCGTGAAAACATCGACATCCAAAGGCACTTCACGATCCGTAATGTCGAGCACGAAATAAACCAATCGCGGTTGATTGCCGTGATACGTAAACTTGAACCACTGAAATCCCTTCAGCAACGCGGCATAGCGATCTTCAGTTGGTCCCGGCGCATATGGCCTTTCGTCGGCCGCTCCGAAAACCGTTTGGCCGAATTCGATGGGCTGTGCCGTCTGCCAGGTATTGTTAGGCTGCGCCGCAATGACGGCAGGATCGGAAGACGATTGCGGAATGCGCTGGAACGCCACCGTCACCTGCGGCGCAGTTTGACCCGGCGCGGCATCGAGCGTCGCCGTCACACTCCCGCGCGCACGAGGCTGCAGCGTCACATACAAATCGAGATCTTGCGCATGCAGCCATTTTTGCGCCACCACACCTTCGGCATCGGCTATCGAAACCTGGAACGCCGCGTGGCCTTCGAGCTTTACTGGATCTTTAACGGCAACAGTCACGGCATACATCGAACCCGGCTCGCCTTGGCCTAAAGCGATCTTGCTCTTAGCCGGTTCCGAAGTAGCATGCACCAATAGTGCGATCAGTGCAATGAAAAAGATACGGGAAAATCGTGGGAGTGGATATGCCATACGGTTCGCTTCGCTTGAATTATATGCCTGTTCGCACCAAGCCAGTACCGTCTCCTTGTTCTAGTCGCGGTAGGGATGCCAGTTACCCAGCACCGCCCGCACAGATCCGTACGGGCGCTCTTTAGCGCATATTCCTTTCCTGTAGGACTCTTTCACTCCCTCTCCTATGCCGGTTTATCCCGGCGCACTCCGTATTCATCCGTGCCCCTTCGGCGCCCGTTGCTAAACCGCCAAATCACCCTTGAACTTCATCGTCTTCATCTCGAACTTCGCCTTCACCTTCAGCGGATCCATCGTCGTTTCAAACGTTACGATCTTGTCCCCATCCAGTTGCACCAGCTGCGGCAGAAATCCAAAATAGAGTGTCGAGGTCTCTTTCTTGTCCGGCTCTATAATTCCGGGTTGAACCGCCGCCTGGCCTTTTACCTGTAATGAGGTCTGCTGCTTCAGCCCCGCATAAGAATCCTCACCCGAACTATCGTCTCCGCCATGCCCGGAGACGATGGGCAGCCCGCTCACACTAATCACAAAATGGCCTTCCAGGTCGTCGGGAAACTGCTCTTTCAATGCCAAGCGAATTGGCTTCGCGCTGGCCCACCTCACAACCCCTTGAAATTTAGGGCTGCCGCTCGTATCGCCCGCTCCCGCCCGCGGAATGGCTCCTCCCAGGTTCCGGCGCCGTCCACCGGCTGACGACAGTGGCGCGTAAGCCTTCAGCTCCGCGGTCACCGGCTTCGCCCAGGGCGATTTCGTCGTCAGCTCTTGTATCTCTTCGCTCGTCCATTTATCCGGCTCCTCCGTGTTCCAGAACTCGTTGTCCACGCCAAAAGCCCGCAATGATTCAACACGGATTGCGAAAGATGCGGCCATGGCCTGCACAGCCCCGCGCCTCGTAAAAAGCATACTCACTTTGACGATTTCCCCTTCTTGCGGGTTACTCCGCGCCCCCAAGCCCCTCTCGTTATACACTACGATCTACTAGGAGGCCCACAGATGACTCTCCGCCCCGGCATGTCCGGCGACGCCGTCAAGCGCATAGAAGAGTTCTTGGCAAACTCGAGACTCTATCTAGGCCCTATTGACTCCTCCTTCGGCGGGGGGCTATCGAGCGCCGTCAAATCTTACCAAAAACAGCAGGGTATCGCACCCTCCGGCGTGGTCGATCCACCCACTTGGACCCGCATGTTCCCCAACGATCCGCCGCCCGTGTCCGAAATCGCCTCTCTGTCTCTCGCCGAACGCTGTCTGGCTCTCACGGGTTCATTTGAAACCGGCAAGTATCCGCCCGATTGTTTTTGGGGAATCACCGGCGATTTCGACGGCATGGGGCTTAGTTTTGGCGCCTTACAGTGGAATGTTGGGCAGGGAACTCTGCAACCCATCTTGCGGCAATTGTACTCGCAGCATGCCGATGTCGTCCGCGACATCTTTCACGAATATTTCGACACCATGGCCCAACTTGCCAGCGAGGTTGTCGCCGAACAACTGGCGTTCACCCGCTCCATCCAAACGAACGGCGTCCTGCACGAACCTTGGCAAGGTATGCTCATCACTCTCGGCCGCACTCCGGAGTGTCAAGGGATTCAAACCCAGCAAGCCAGCGGTGTCTTTAAGCAGGCTTTGCAGATGTGCGCCGATTACAGCCTTGTCTCCCAACGCGCCGTAGCGCTCATGTTCGATATCGCCACCCAGGGCGGTTCCATCTCAAGCCTGGTTCGTGCGCAAATCATGGCTGACTTTGCTCACCTCTCGCCCAATGACCCCGGCAACGAAGTCGCCAGGATGTGTATTGTGGCCAATCGCCGCGCCGCGTCATCCGGCCCGAAATTTGTCGATGACGTCCGCACCCGCAAACTCACCATTGCCAACGGCACCGGAACAGTCCACGGCATCTTTTACGATCTCGACGACATGTTCGGCCTGACCCTCAATCCCTTCGCCCAAGCCCTCGCCGCTCATACCTGAGCGGGTGCTCGCGCCGTCCGCACCCCCTTTCAGAACCGCGCGCGTCAGCAAGCGTTCCCGAATGCTACCTTCTCTTATGTGTCCTCCTCCGAATACCGTTGCCTCCGAACCCCCTCGCCACTCGTCGTGAACGGCGACCTGACCAAAGAACTTTGGCTCCGCGCCGCCCGCTCCCCGCGCTTCGGCGATATGGTCACCGGCGATCCAGGATTCTTCGACACGCGCGCCGCTGCACTCTGGGACGATCAAAACCTCTATGTCGCCTTCTGGATCGAAGAGCCGTTCGTCGAGGCCGCCCTCACCGAACGCGACTCTCTCATCTTCAATGAAAACGATGTCGAGCTCTTCATCGACGGCGGCGATTGCTACTACGAGTTCGAAATCAATGCCCTGGGCACTATCTACGAAGTCTTCTTCGTCTGGCAGGACGCCTTCCAAAAGACTGATCGCTTCAGCGCGCCCCAGTTCGACGTCCGTACCCGTCAAGCCGTTACCTTCGGCGGCGATTACGACCGTCAGCCGAAAACGTTCTGGCGCGGCACTCATCCTCGCGGCCTCCGCTGGGCCTTTCTCGACTGGGATTTCCCAGGCCGGCGCTCCGCCGTTCAAGTCGATGGCAAAATCAACGACCGCTCCCACGTCGATCGCGGCTGGACCGTCGAACTTGCTCTCCCTTGGTCCGGTATGCAAACTCTCGCCAATGGCCGCGCCCTCCCGCCCCATGAAGGCGATGTTTGGAAACTATTCTTCGGCCGCTTTGAAAAATTGCTGGTCAACGGCGCTGAGGTAACTCCTCATCCAGCCTGGGTCTGGACCCCGCACGGCGTCTATGACACGCACCGGCCGGAATGCTGGACACCCATTCGTTTCTCTTCGCTTACGGTGTGATTTTCAATTGCGCCGTTTTGGAAATACCTTCCACTGTCGCGCTAATAGTCACCGTCGCCTCGCTCTTCACTCCCTTCGCGCTAATCGGAAATGTCGCCTTCAATGTGCCGGGAGGAATCGTCAGTTCGCTGGGAAGGGAAACCTGCGCCAAAGAGCTGCTCAGCTTTACCGTCACCGCTTGCTTTTGCGGCGCAACGAAAAGCGTCACCGTTCCAGTCACTGTCCCATCGCTCTTCATGCTCGATTGGCTCAGCGTAACGTCCACCAGCGGCGCAAAGAGGGACAGCGTGTTACTCAGTGTTTCGTCTCCAGCCTTGACTGTAATCGTCACAATCGTCCGCTCCTTGGGCGCTTTTACAACAATCGGGAATCGCACTTCTTTTCCCGTCACCGTCATCGTCGCGTCTGGCGGCAGCGTCACCAGTTCCGGATTCGTGCTCTTCGCGCTCACCTTGATTTGCTTTCCGTCTGCTTCACTCAATACGAACGTGCCGAAAACGGTACCGCTTCCCACTACATCGTTCGGCGCAATGCCAAACCAACTACCGTGATAACTCGCCGATTTGAACGGGCCAATCCCGCCCGGAAACGGTGTGTACAACGGATCTCCGAAATTCATGATCATCCATTTCAGCCATCTCGTCCCGCGCAACACTGCGTCTCCCACATTCGCGCCTTGAAACAAATACAGGAAGACTTGATCCGGATGAATCAATCCTTCTAAGAATGGCTCGGTCAGCGCGCCGCTTGTCACTGTAATTCCTTTCAGCATCGCCGCGCCCGACCAGTTGTCCGCCGTGTGCGGATTCGTGGCCGAGGCGCTATCCAAATGAAATCCAATCGCGCCCGGTACCCAACTGAAGGCATCGTTATAATGCTGCAACGAATACCAACCGGCATACAACGCCGCGTTCTCGCATCTGAGGAGCGACGGTGCCGTGCCAAACTCCGTCAGTTTGTCGTCCAGCGTCGTGTCAAACCCGGCTTTCTTGGCGAACACACTGGCCCGGTAAATATCCCACTCGCCCGCGCCGTAGCCGCTGTCTACATAACTCTCAATCGCGCCGCGGATATCGAAGTACGCGTTCCCCTTCAGGCCGTGACTCTCCGCATAAAGCGCTTTGTCCAGCATTCCCTTTGAAAGCTCCGCCGTCGCCGCATCCAGCCGCCATACTGAATAGATCGTCTTCGCGCCCGGTCTCTCACGGTATTTGGCGAACGGCACGTACGGTTCATAAGCGTTTCCCTGGCTTTGTGCATTTCCGAAGTAAGGCTGGTTACCCGCTTGTCTTCCGTTGGCTCGCGGCCCCGCATATTCATCCCATATATCCGCCAGCAACTGATCTGCTGCCCCTCGGTTGGCTCCGAGAGTCACATCGTACGGCGTTCCGTACGAAAGCACGATGTAGAGGATCCTCTGTTTGCCGGCTTTTTCCAGGCAGGCTCGCACCGGTTTCTTCATCGCCGGTTCATACCAGTTACCTTCCCACATGCCCTCGTCGTACGTGTCTATTCTGCAAAGATTCTGCTTCGGTATGTTGCGCTTCTCCATGTAATACTTCGCCACTTTGTGCGAGTCTTCATTAGCTGCGTCGTACACCACCAGCACGCGCTCGTTCAGCGGAACACTGCCCGTAGTCTGGCCGTTGACCAGCACCGTAAACACACTGCTCGCCACGAGCGCAAAGGGCACGGCTGCGCGCCGCCAGACAGCAGAGAAACTCGCCGATACTTCGGGCGGAGCGCTTGACACCGTGCCCGTCTTGCGCGCGTTCCTTATGAGCGCAAAGGGCACGGCTGCGCGCCGCCAGACAGCAGAGAAACTCGCCGATACTTCGGGCGGAGCGCTTGACACCGTGCCCGTCTTGCGCGCGTTCCTTATGAGCGCAAAGGGCACGGCTGCGCGCCGCCAGACAGCAGAGAAACTCGCCGATACTTCGGGCGGAGCGCTTGACACCGTGCCCGTCTTGCGCGCGTTCCTCGGAAGCGCCACTACATGTTTCATCTCTTCCTATTGCAGCACTGCTTTATTTGGTTTGCCGCGCCATGGCGATCCGGTACTTCTCGGCGTCCCAATTCATGAGCCGCGCCACTTGGCTCGCCGGCAGATAAACGGGCTGAGCTTCGTCGGGTATACGTTCAATCACTCTTTTTACGCACAACAAAAGTTCACGCGCTGCGCGCTTCATGTCCCGCCTTGTCAAAACTCCCGCTCCTGCCACAATCAGAAACACCGGCTCAAAATTGTAAACCTCCCGGTAGCGTTCAGCCGCCGCCAGCGTGTCTCCCGCATCGACAACCGCCGCTCCCGGCCCTAAATACACGCACTGGTCCGGGAAGAGGGTCCCTCCGCGCGCGATCTCCCGGGATTTGGCTGACATCGCCAGTGCATGCGTTTCGCTGTCTGCAGCGATCTCCCATTCGTCCTGCATCAGCGTCTTCAGTCGATCCAGATCGGGTGCGGACGCCAGCCGCACCGGGCCATCCAAGCGGCGCTCCACGTCGCGCAGTAAGTCTTCCGCCGCCGCGCAGTCTTCGCCTCCCACCACCAATCCGTGATTCTCCAGAATTAAAACGTCCGGACGTTTTTCAAGTTCGCGTTGAATACGAATGGCCAAAGGTATGCCCGGATGCGTATAAGGGATCCAACTCCACCGC
>Ga0302326_10015516_pt1 | contig 16018 bp, 11 predicted proteins | sample Palsa_T0_3_FD_202264 | JGI IMG/M metagenome (GOLD analysis project Ga0302326, IMG submission 202264) | Peat permafrost microbial communities from Stordalen Mire near Abisko, Sweden - Palsa_T0_3 | ecosystem: Environmental > Terrestrial > Soil > Palsa > Peat permafrost | place: Sweden: Abisko... | reverse complement strand
CGTCCCTGGCGGGACTACTCAACCTTTGTAGACCGTAACCCAGGACTGACGTCCTGGGCTACTTTCAGGTCGTCCCTTCGGGACTGGATCTCCAGGTGAGGGTGAGGTTCCATTTGGTGTGATGGTGTGAATGATGACAACTCCGGTTGTTGTTCATTTCTCCCTCTACTTGCCGCAGGCAAGTTAGCTGCTCGGCGGGCCACGCGAATGATCCAACTAGTTACAAGACGCCATCGGTGACGCACTACACTAGATGTTTTTTAAGCAAGACAGGAGAATGTAATGTCAAACAATGAGTCGATCCTCTGCACAAAGGCTGTTCTTCGGACTTTGCTTGGACTGGCAGTGGTTTCCGCTGTTGGTTTTGCCGGCGCGAAAGGTGCGATTGGCCAGGAAGTTGTCGCCATCGCCGCCGGCGGCCCGGCGCAGAGTAACTCGTCCGGAGGCGACTACTCCTTTGTTGCCGATGAAGACTTTAGCGGCGGTGGGGATAACCAGGTTAGTACCGCGACCATCAACCTCACGCAGCCGGGCGCTAACGCGGCCCCGATGGCCGTCTATCAACACGCGCGGGCAGGGATCTTCACGTACACCATTCCAGGCCTGACGGCCGGCACACAGTACACCGTCCTGCTGCACTTCGCCGAGACGTATTTCACCGCTGCGGGCCAGCGCGAATTCGACGTGGCCATCAACGGCACTTCTGTGCTCACGAACCTGGATATCTACGCCACCGTTGGCGTTAATGCGGCGCTGCTGAAGTCCTTCACCGCCACTGCCAACAGCAGTGGCGATATCGTGATCGCTTTCACCCAAGGCGCGGCAAACCAACCCGTCGTGAGCGGCATTGAGGTCAGGGATTTATCCACCAGCTGCACCACCGTTGCTTCCGCACCGACCGGGCTTACGGCGACAGCTTCCTCCTCCAGCGCGATCGGCCTTAGCTGGACTGCAGTGACTGCGCCCACCAACTGCACCATCACCTCTTATGCCGTCTACGGCAGCACCACCAGCGGGTTCACTCCGTCGTCGAGCAACCTGCTAGGCTCGCCGACGGGCACCACCTTCACCAGCACCGGTCTCGCCGCTTCGACGACGTACTACTACGTGGTGAAGGCCATCGACGCGGAAGGCGCGTCGGCGCCCTCATCACAGGCCAGCGCGGAAACCTCGGCTGCGCCCTGTGCCGCAGCCCCATCTGCGCCGGCCGGCTTGACGGCGACAGCGACTTCCTCAAGCAGCATCGGGTTGAGTTGGACCGCAGTGGCTCCTCCGGCCAATTGCACAATCAGTTCGTACAGCGTCTACGGCAGTAAAACCAGCGGGTTCACTCCTTCGTCGAGCACGCTGCTGGGCTCGGTGACGGGCACCACCTACACCAACACCGGCCTCGCGGCTTCCACTACCTATTACTACGTGGTTGAGGCGGTAGACGCGGAGGGCGCATCGGTTGCCTCGGCCCAGCAATCCGCCACCACGCAGGCGGTGACCTCGGGCACGGAGATTGTGGCCATCGCCGCCGGCGGCCCTGCGGAAAGTAACTCCAGCGGCGGAGACTACTCCTTTGTTGCCGACGAAGACTTTAGCGGTGGAGGGGAAAATGCAGTCAGCTCCGCCACCATTAAGCTGACCCAACCGGGCGGGAACGCGGCGCCGCTGGCGGTGTATCAGCACGCCCGTGCCGGAGTCTTTACCTATACCATTCCGGGTTTGACCAGCGGGGCGCAATACAGCGTCCTGCTGCACTTCGCCGAGACTTACTTTACGGCCGCCGGTCAGCGCGAATTCGACGTGGCCATCAATGGCACGACGGTGCTCACTAACCTGGACATCTACGCGACCGTCGGAGTCGACGCCGCACTGCTCGAGACCTTCGCCGCCACGGCCAACAGCAGCGGCGATATCGTGATCGCCTTCACCCTGGGCGCGGCCAACCAGCCCGTCCTCAGCGGAATTGAAGTTCGCGGCGGCTCCAGCAGTAGTTGCAGCACCGTTCCCTCGGCGCCCACCGGGCTCACGGCCACGGCTTCCTCCTCCAGTTCCATTGGCCTGAGCTGGTCCGCGGTTACGCCGCCGGCTGACTGCACCATTACTTCCTATAACGTCTACGGCAGCACCACCAGCGGCTTCACTCCGTCATCGAGCAACCTGATCACGACCACGGCCGGCACTACCTACACCAACACCGGCCTGGCGGCTTCCACCACGTACTACTACGTGGTCGAAGCGGTGGATGCGGAGGGCACATCGGCTGCCTCGTCGCCAGCGTCTGCTGCCACCAAAAGCTCCACCTCCACGGAGATCGTTGCCATTGCCGCCGGCGGTCCCGCGCAAAGCAACGCGAACGGTGGTGACTACTCTTTTGTGGCTGACGAATACTCGAGCGGTGGAGGAGATAATGGCACGGTGACCGCCGCGATCAACCTGACCCAACCGGGCGCCAATGCAGCGCCGCTCGGGGTATATCAGAACGGGCGCGTCGGAATCTCCACTTACACCATTCCCGGCTTGGCGGCCGGGGCCCAGTACAGCGTCCTGCTGCATTTCGCCGAAACCTATTTCACCGCAGCTGGGGACCGTCAGTTCAATGTGGCCATCAACGGTGCATCCGTGCTCACCAACCTTGACGTCTATGCCACCGTAGGAGGAGACGCGGCTCTGCTGGAGACGTTCCCGGCCACCGCAAACAGCAGCGGCCAGATTGTAATCTCCTTGACCGACGGCGCCGACAATGCACCCCTGATCATGGGGATCGAGGTCCGGGGTGCTTCGAGCGCGTGCACCCTTCTTCCCCCGGGCGCCCCAACGGGTGTGACGGCCGCAGCGTCTTCTCCCAGCATTATCGGCGTCGCCTGGACGGGAGTGGCCGCTCCGCCCAACTGCCCTATCACCTACAACCTGTACGGCAGCACAGTTAGCGGTTTCACCCCGTCTCCATCCACATTGATCGCCAAAGGGTTGACGGGAACCAGTTATTCCAATACAGGTCTGACACCGTCAACCACCTATTACTACGTGGTGGTAGCAGCGGATGGGGCCGGCACATCGGCCGCCTCGGCACAAGGCAGCGCGGAGACCAATTCCGCTACGTCGTGCGTCTCCATTCCCGAGGTGGCGCCGACAAGCCTGGCGGCCACCCCGTCTACCTCCACCGCCATTGGAGTGAGATGGAATGCCATCACGCCCCCGGCTTACTGCACCACCATCACCTATAACCTTTACGGCAGCACCGTCAGCGGGTTCACGCCGTCTGTCAACAATGAGATTGCGGTAGGGCTCACCGGCACACAATTCTTCAACACCGGGCTTGTGCCTTCGTCCACCTACTACTACATTGTGCAAGCGGCGGATGCAGACGGCGTATCGACAGAATACTCGGCACAGGAAAGCGCGACCACGCTCGTTCCGCCAACCGTGTTGACTGCGGCGGCATCTTCCGCCAACGAGATCGATCTCAGTTTCCCCCAAAGCACAGCCGCGGCCCCGGTCGAATACCTGATCTTCCGGAGTACCTCGCCAACCTTTACGCCGTCGAGCGCCAATCAGGTTGGTACCACAAAGTCCAATGCATATAACGATGTCGTACTCACCGCTTCGACGACCTATTACTACCAGGTCGAGGCCAGCAATTCGGCCGGAGTCTCGGCGCCGGCTGGGCCGGTCAGCGCGACGACTCTAGCCCTCGGCGAGGGCACTCCTTTCTGGGGAACAGGCAACATACCGGCCGCACCGTCCGGGGATGTCATGACGTTGGCATTCGTGAACCGGACAAACGGACAATATCCAGACAATCAGGTGTGGTGGAGCACAACCATCAACGGCGTCACGATCACGAATACGATTGCGGCTCAACCTTATTTCGAGATGCCCGCCAACTCTTCCGGACGCATGGAGTTCTACCTTGGGCCCCAGGGTACGAGTAGCCTGTACTCCGACTTCATCGAGTTCACCATCGGACCTACGTCTTTCAACGGCGACACAACCCGGGTTGATCAGTTCGGCGTTAAGTTGGCGATGCAGCTTACTTGCGGCGATGGCACGGATATCGCTGTCGGCGAAAACTCCGCGACCTTTGCGGAAAGCCGGGCTTCAACATTCCAACGCTATGTCACCCAGGTGCAGGCGCCCTTCCAAATCCTCGGTCAGACAGACGCACCGTACGCTATTCTTTCTCCCGGTGCGGGTGGGTTCGACACCGGTGGACCATACGACACTTACTACAACGCTTACATTGCCCAGATATGGGCGGACAACAACCTTACCATTCCCCTAGCGGGAGACAATGGAGACGGCCTGGGCGCTTATCCTGACCTATCCGCCGCAATCTATCGACATACCGCGGCTGCCGGAACGTTTAATCCAAATGGCACGCTGATCTCTGAGTCGATGTGGGGTAATCCTAACCTCTTCTATCAGACGGCTCCCGCGAGTTACTATGCGCAATGGTTCCACGCCAATGCCATCAACGGACAGCAATATGCGTTCCCGTATGACGATGCGGGCGGATACTCGAGCGATGTTGGCTGCTCGAACCCGCAAACCCTGGTCCTAGCCATCGGTTGGTAGTGAAAGCAAAGCGCGACAGGTCGGTCCTCCGCCATCACGACGGGTTCCTTTTGGCTTAAAAGCTTAATTTGGACAGCTCTGAAGTTCAGGCCGCCCCTTTCGGGGCTGGATTTTGTAATCCGAGTTCTCACGCAGGCGCTCCAGGGCTGCCGGCAAACGCAGCAACCTTGGGCGGCATCGATTATCCTGATGTCCTGGTGAGAACTTGCAGACAGGTCGCTTGGATGCCGAGCCTGGTCCGGGCACTGCTCTTTTTGAGCTTGCTTGCCTCATCGGGCTCCCGGCTCGCTGCACAGGCTTCCCCTTCCAACAGCCAGCAGGCCTGCCTTTCAGAAATAGGCGTGACCGCATCGGAAACCTGCTCGCTCACACTGGCGACGTCCGAGACAACCCACCTGCGGGTTAGTATCTCGACCGGCCAGGTGAGGCCGCTGGTGGTCGAACAGTTGGCAGGAACCGTGGAAGTGGGCTGGCAAAAGGGCGCCGGCTCTTCGCCAGCGGAGCCGTTCTCCAACAAGGCCGGACTCCACTCGAAGATCAGTGTTCTCTTATCTCCGAACGATGCGGGCATCGCCCTGGTGGAGTTAGTCAATATCTCCAGAGCGGATCACGCTGCGAAGATATCGCTGTCTGTCGGTGAGCAACATGCCGCGAATCCAGAAGCGGAGAACGAACAAAGCGCGGAAGCGTCGTTCGCGCACGCAACCTGGCTCAGAAGCCATCACCCGGAAAAATCCACCGAGATCCTTGCGGCCTGCGATCGCGCCATCACCCTCTGGGAGGAGCTCGGCGACCGGCCGTCCCTGGCCCGTGCTCTCACCGCGAAAGCTTCGTATCTCAGCAGGAGCGACCCTGCCGCGGCGGAGCCAGTGATGCAACGCGCGCTTGAACTCGGCAGCCCAGACGACACGGCAGAAGCAGCCAGCCGCTTCAAGGCCGCCGGGATCATAGCGGGCGAACTCACGCATTATGACGCCGCAACCGCGGATCTGAATAAATCTCTGGCGCTCTACCAAGGCAACGGCGACGCGGTAAACGTCGCCTATGTGTACCAGAACCTCGCGACCTTCGAACTCGACCGGGCGGACACGACGGCGGCGCTTGACCATCTGAGGGCAGCTCAGAGCATAGCCAGCGGCGTGGGAGATCCGAGGCTGGAAATCATGTGCCTCAACGGAATCGGCGCCGTGTATGTTGGCAGCAAGGATTTTGAGTCGGCCTACAAGGCCTACGAGCAAGTGCTGATCCTGCTGAAGCGCGACCCGGACAACCCCGAGGTTGGCTATATCTGGGCGGCTATGGAACAGATCTATGAGCAAGCCGGGGACCACCGGAGGGCGCTCGATGCACTCGATCAGGCGACGGCCTACTGGAAGCGCAATCCAGACGTGCGCGGCGAACTGATTACCATCCTGGGCTACGGCGATGTCTACTTCGACATGAATCAGATTGGCAAAGCCCAGGAGATGTACCGCAATGGATTGAACCTGGGATCGAGCCGCTCCCAGGAATACCTCAAGGCGTATTTCATAACCGGCATGGGCATGAGCCAACTGGAGCAGGGCAACCTGGAGGGCGCGAGGAAAAGTTTACTCGCCTCCATCGACCTGGCGAAGAGCCGGGACTTACAGGGCAGCCTGACCGCAACCTTCTGCGGGCTGGGCGATATCGCAGTACGGCAGGATCATCTGGAGGCCGCCAGGTCGTATTACGCGCGCTGCGATGACCGGGCAAAATCGATGAACTCGTACACCATCATCACGGCCAAAGGTGGACTGGCGCGGCTCTCGCTTAAATCGGGCGATCTGGAAGAAGCGCTCAGGCATGCGGAAGAATCTCTGGGCGCCATTGAATCGATTGGCGGCCACCTGGATGCACAGGAGCTGAAAACCTCTTTCTTTTCCTCCGTTCACTCTTACTACGATGTCGATGTCCAGATCCTGGAGGGGCTTGCCCGCAAGTATCCTGAGGATGGGTACGAGTGGAAAGCCTTCCTCGCCGGGGAGCGATCGCGGTCGCGAACGTTGCTCGACGAGGTGAACGGTTCGGTCGACCTGACTCCACCCGGCGCATCGCCCGCGCTGCTCGCGCAGTATGACGATGTGCAACGCAGACTGCGTCAACTAGATGGCGCGTCCTACCGTCGCGATGCGGCGGTTACCAGTTCGATCACGCGGCTCACTCTCGAAGAACACCAACTGCGAGCGGAGATCCGGGCTGCGAGCGAGGCTGCAGCAGCCAAACCTGCTGACCCTTCCGCCCCGGCAGCTGTCTTGAGCCTGGCAGGTTTGCAGAGCGCATTGCCAGACAGCCGCTCCATGCTGGTGGAGTACTGGGTGGGCGAAACGGCCAGCTATGGCTGGGCCATCAGCGGCGCGGGCATCCGTAGCTTTCGCCTGCCGCCGGGGGCGCAACTGGATCGCCTCTGCGCTGCCTTCCGCAAGTCTCTGCTGGCGCAGGCCTCACTCGACCCCGGGTTATCCGCCGAGCAACGAGCTGCGGCGCAACCGGCTATCGAAGCCGAACAACGCCGGCTGGCCACAAAACTGGCCGTGACTCTCTTTCCTGGGGATCTGCTTGCGCATTCCCTATCGACGCTCGTCGTGGTGGGGGATGGCGCGGTCAATGCCGTACCGTTCGCGGCGGTAGCGAAGCTGGCCGATGTCTCGCCCGCGCGCGCCGGGCTGCGACGAATTTCGTTTCTGAATGAACCGTCGGCGACCATATTCACTGTGCTGGAGTCAAAGCCCGTCACCGCCCGCCCGCTTCGCGTGGCCATCTTTTCCGATGCTCTGCCCTCCGCCGGCTATGCGCGGGCAAAGACGGAGCCCACTGCTTTCGCTCGCGGCAGCCACGCCACAGGCGAGCTACCTCCTCTCCCGTTCGCTCACGACGAAGCGGCCATGCTGCGGGAGATCTTCGGGGCTGCGGCTACGCACTCCTTCGCCGGCGCGGCCATGGCGCCTGAAAATCTGCAGACCCTCGACTGGAGCGAATTCAGCATCGGCCACTTCGCCATGCACGCCATCCTCAATGAACGCTACGCCGAGCTCACTGGGCTCTCCCTGGGCAACGATGCGCATTCCGGCGCGCCGAAGATGCTGTGGTACGGAGATGTCTGCCGCCTTCATGCGAAGCTGGACCTGGTAGTACTGAGCGCCTGCAACACTGCCCTGGGCGAGAGCCTTCCAGGCGAGGGCTTGATGGGAATGACGCAGGCATTCTTTGCGGCCGGCGCGCAACGGGTTCTGGGAACGCTCTGGGAGGTGGATGACCAGGCGACCAGCGCGTGGATGCGGCATTACTACCTGGCGCTGCGAGAAACCCACTCGCCCACCTCGGCTCTGCGCAAGGCGCAGCAGGCCATGGCGGCCGATGCGCAGTGGAGCGCGCCTTACTATTGGGCTGGTTTTGTTCTGGCGGGAGACTGGCGGCCGCTCCCTTGAATGGCGATCCATCGCCGCGGCTCTAAAGGCACACATAAGGTTACATGGACATGATCGGGGTATGGGTTTGTCCCATTATTTGGTCGCGTCCTCGGCGCTCTCCCCAATGATGTCGTACTGGGACTCTTTCGCGCCGATCCGGATATGCATATGCTTCCCATCGTTCCAGACTGCGACCGCGGCGCCTGCCGGTTGCCTCCAGAGAGACTCTCGATGAGGCCATGTCCCGTAAGGTGTCAGGGTATAGACCGTTTCCCCAGCTTTCACGGTGTAGACGAGCTCTTCCGCGTCGTGACAGGTGGTCATGCTGCTACCGTACCCGGATCCATAGCAGTTCATGCGGACAGATTCCGCGTGGGTTTCCTGGTAAATGGCGTCCTGATACTTGGGGCCGGACCTATCTTTGGCCGATGCTGCGGAGCAGAGGATGAGCGTGACTAACAGAGTTTTCACGGGGAAGCCTCCCGGCAGTTCTACATTGCCGGAGACAAGTTGGGCTTTAGCACTTTTGGTTCATTACTTCTGTGTCTTTCGTGGTTGGAAGGAGTGTTGAATGTGCAGCCATTCTCCCACTCAAGCCAAAGTACGGCTTGAATGGGCCACCCAGCATCTTCTTGCCGAAAAATGGCTAAAGGAAAAATAGTCTCAGGTCAGTCCTCTTGAGGCGGCGAGTGGAGGGGGCCGATAGAAAAGTGGTCGAAGGTGACTTCCAGAGGCTGCTTACCGGGTGCAGCAGCCATCATGCCAATTTTGACTGGCACCTGCGGCGGAAAGTACGCGAGCCGAATCATCGACCATTCCAGGTTGTCCCGCGAATACGAAACCTGGACCGTGTCGTGATAACGTTGCATGCGCAACCAGAGAAACGCGGGGTTGTCAGAACAGGGAAGTACAGACCAATCGGAAAACTCCCGCGTGACCACGGCACCCACGCTTTGCTTGCCGTTCAGGAACTCAATTCCAGCTTTGATCCAGTTCTGGTCGTCGATGCGTATCATCAAGCCCGCATGATGATAGAGCTCATGGTATTTGCCCGCGATGCGGACCTTTGCCTCGAAGTTTCCAGTCTGTTCCTGATAGCGAAATGGACCGTTGTCGTGAATGAACCCGTAATGGGTCACGCGCCAATAGTCTGTGCCGGGCGGCGCCGTTTCGGTCAGGGTATCCCCGTTCTCACTCCAATGTGTTGGCGGATTAAGCCAGGTGCGGTCGGCGGTGTGATCAGTCATCGTAACCGTAAGCATACTGAAAAGAGGTCAAAAGCAGCCACACCGGTTAGACTGAACGGCATGCCGGCTTATCAGATCTTCGGGGAGTTCTATGACGCGGTCATGGGAGATCGCTCGGGAGCAGCGAAGCATCTTTTGAAACTTATACGAGCGGCGAAACCAAACGCGCGAAACGTGCTTGAACTGGGATGCGGAACCGGATCGGTGTTGAAGCATATGCAGCACAAGTACCAAGTGTCTGGACTGGATACGTCCAGTAAAATGCTTTCGATCGCCCGTCAGAAAGTGCCTCACGCCAGACTTTTCCAGCAGGATATGGTCGATTTTCAAATCGATGACAGATTCGACGTGATTTGCTGCGTATACGACTCCATTAATCACGTTAGGCGCTTCTCGGATTGGAAGAAAGTCTTTGCCGGGGTCCGCCGGCATTTGGCTCCAGGAGGCTGTTTCATCTTCGACATCAACACGCAGCGCAAGCTCGAACGCCATGTTGCCGAACCACCATGGGTGCATCGTTTTGAAAAGAACCTTTTGATCATCAAGGTGACGGCTCTAGCGAACCACGCCTCTAACTGGAACATCAAGGTGTTCGAGCACTTGCATGGCAACCGCTATGTACTCCACGAGGAAGACATTGTTGAGGCCTCTTTTCCGTCGCGGAAGGTCGTTACCGCTCTGCGTGTTCACTTTCGCAAAGTGCAGGTAATTGATCCTGACGGCAATCGACCAGCTGCGCGGTCAGAGAGGCTGTTCTTTATTGCAACAAGCGGGCGTGGCATTCGCGAGCTTTGAGGAAACTCTTTGCACGCCTCATTCAATTCGCCGACGGATGATCGACGTGATCGATCACAATTACGTCAACCGCCGTCTTCTCGGAAGACAGTTTGAGTCCGAGTTGCTCACGAATCGCGGTGAAGAGCGGCGGAGGCGCGTCCGCAGCATCGCTGGGCGGCGTGGCTTTGACCCCCATGGCGGCGAACTGCGAGTCATCCGGAGTAAACTTAAGCGTGAAGTCCCAACGGCCGGTTAGACCCGTCTGATCGACCACCGGACGATCGAACACGTGTCCCTGCAGCAATTGAGCGAAGTCGAGCATAGGCGCGTTGTGGACATGGAGCGTTCCGATCGGCCCAAACCCCAAACCCTCCTGGGTGGGATCGCTGGTGTCCTTGGTCATCTTTGGCGGGTCCGCGATCACCGTGAGCACGTAGGCAGGCATCTCCTTCTTGTCGTGATGAAATTTAAGCTGGAAACGGTCGGCCATCAGCTGACGGGTCATGCCTTGCGCCTGCTTCAGGCTGGGCCTGCCAGTCATATCAGGCTTGGCAGTGATGTCGAATTTCTCGCTGAATACCCAATCGGGCGCCCCCACGATCTGCTTCGACTGGATGTTGTAGACGGTGCATATCAGGGCGGCCAAGGTGTTGTTGATGGCCTTGATCACGCGCCCGTCCCATATGAAGCCTCCGCCCTGCGCGTCCGGTTTGGCCGGCTTGATGGTCGCCACCTCCACGCCGGGGCTGGCATCGGCCGGCATCGGCGGCATCTCGGGTGGCGCCTCCGGAATGGTCCACTCTGTCGCCGGCGTCGTCTTCTCCAGCACGAGAGCGAGGGGATTGCCACCTTGCGTCCATGTGCCCGCGATCGACTTGCCATCGGCAGAAAGCTTGCCCTCATAACTGCCATCGAGCATCTGGATCTTGAACTTGACCACGCTCCCGGCCAAGCTTGCTTCAGAGGCCGGAATGGCTCGCCCACCCTGATCGATGCTGTACATGGTGGCCTTGAGAGCGCCGCCGTCGCTCGAAAACTTGGCGACGATGCGCAGATTCTGGCCCGCGTGCAGCGTGCCCTGCCAGGCGCCGTCAACGGCTGTATTCGGTCCCGGCGTCTGCGCAGCAGCCGATGGGGTCGCAGAAGGCTGAGTCTGGGCGTGAGCCGCCGGCAAAAGACCGGGGGCCAGCGAAAAGCTGACCATCAAGGCGGGAACCACGAGCAACCGCTTTTTGGCTGAGTCTACTTGAGGCGACCAATATTCCATCATTTCCCCGGCCTTTCTTTTCGAGCAGCTGTAGTAGCAAGAACAGGGTTTGCTCCGCAGGTATACGCTCGCTCGAAAGCCGCGGTTCCATTTTTGGGAAAGGGCACGCCGGCGATCTTGTAAGGGGATCCAGAGGTTTCGCTGATGGACGGTCCCGTTATGGGGTCGGCGTCTCGGGTGCAAGGCGTAGCTTTCTGTTGATAGCCGGCCAGTACTGGCGTAGCAGATTTCCGCCGAATCTCCAGCCCAAATCGCTGGCATAACGGGTAAGGGTACTGCCGGCAGTGCGGTTTTTATCGGGATAGTAGGCATTGGCGAGGCCTTCGGCCATCAAGGGGCCGATAAGACCCGAATAGTTGACCTGCCTCTCGCCGGAATCTTTACTCGTGTAGACCACCCTGACGGCGGCGTACTTGACCGATTGCCCAAACGACAAATTCTTTTTTACAAAAAAGCGCGGATCCTGATGTAAAGCAGAGGCCAGCAGAAAAGTCCCGAACAGATTATCCGACGCGGCACGAGCCATGTCTGCTCCGAACCGCTTCCCGTACCCCTCGAAACCCTGGTGATAGCCCGAAGGACGATTGGTGGCCTGATCGTAGGCTGAGGCAATCAGCGCCTCCCCAATCGTGGATAAGGCCACACTATTGTTCGCCGCCAGCTTGAACTTCTCCAAACTGCTCAGCCGTCTCCGGTTGGTTGCGAGGTCGGGAAAGACCAGTGATTTCTGCTGCAACAATTTAAAGAGAACTACGCTGCTCTGTATCGGATTGGCCGGTTGTGACGTCGTCTGCGATGGTTGGCTTTGAGAGGTGGCATCCGGCGCGGCATCTGGCTGGGGTTGTTGCGCCATAGCGCAATTGCAGATCAAGAACCAGGGGGCGGCGAGGATCAAGCAATGCAGTCCGCGCTTTCGCTTAAGGGCCTTCGTCTGAGAGCCCAAGATTCGTCGGAAGGCAGCTCTTGCGGATAGAAACGAGGTAGCGATATTTGCCCCCTTTAAGGTCGTTCGGGTCAGCGTCATGGCCTATTCTAACAACCGACATCGCTTAGCTTCCTGATGGCAGGGTTGCGCTCGAAATATCAAACACGCTGCGAATTTTTGCTGCCAGGGCAGCGAACTCCGCCGCGCCGAGCAGTTGAGCCGACCGGGGACGGGCGAAGGGAATATCGAAGACCGCCGCGACCCGGCCGGGACGCGGTGTCAGGACCACAACGCGGTCACTCAGAAAGACCGATTCCGCAATGCCGTGGGTTACAAAGAGCACCGTCTTGTGCTGCTCGGACCAGATGCGCTGAAGCTCGATGTTCATCGTCTCCCGCGTCATGGCGTCCAAAGCCGCAAAGGGTTCGTCCATCAGCAGGATTTTCGGATTGTGAACCAGGGCTCGGGCGAGCGCCACACGCTGCTGCATTCCCCCCGAAAGCTCGTTGGGAAGCCGCTTCTCGAAGTCGCCGAGTCCCACCATGCGGATGAGGTCGCGCGCACGATCCTGATAGTCGGCAATCCGCCGCCCCTGCACGTCCACAGGCAGCAGCACATTGCGCATGACCGAAAGCCATGGCAAAAGCAAAGCCTGTTGGAATACCAGCCCGACATCCGGCCGCGGCTCGCGCACTTCGACCCCGCCCACCAGGACCTTGCCCGAGTTCGGAGCCAGCAGTCCGGCGACCATACGCAACAACGTGGTCTTGCCGCAGCCGCTCGGGCCCAGCAGCGAGACAAATTCACCAGGCATGATATCGAGGTCAACCCCCGCCAACGCGTTGAGCTGCTGTCCCTCGCGGCTTTCAAACTGGTGCCCGACATCAACGAACGTGATGCCCTCGGAGGACGAAGGCCGGATAGGGCTCGTGGTCACGTTATTTCCAGTTTCGCGCCTGGTTGACGATGATGGAACGGTCAAACTGATTGTACTGGGTTGCGAACGCGTTGGTGAACAAGCCGGTTGGGGCGATGGGACTGGAAATCTGTCCGGCATTGACCAGGTAGTCCTCGATCTTTGTAAAGATCGCAGCCTGCTGGCTGCCCCATGGGAAATCTACCGGGAGTTGATCGGCTCCCATGTCAGCTATCTGTGACTTGAGGATGGCCAGATCGTTGGCGAGCGCCTTTGGATTATTCCTGTCTTTTGGCGCGCGATCGGGATATTGCTTCCAGAAGGCACGGACGGCGGCCTCGGGGTTGGTCATGAGAAAGACGGTGGCCTTTGCCGTGGCTCGCCCCAGCTTCGCGATGAAGTCCGGGTTGTTGGCGATGAAGGATTGGGTGGCGAACAAATTGTAACTGTACTGGTCCATTTCCGTAGGAGTTAGAGGCAGGACGCGCACTGCGTATCCGGCGATCTGCTGGCGCGCGACGCCTCCGGTGAAGCTGACTTCCGCGTCCACGCTTTTGTTCTTCAAGGCTTCGAAGGATGGGGTTCCGTAACCGACACTGAGCAGTTGGACATCGTTCATAGTCATGCCGGCCTCTTTGAGGCGGACCCGCAGATAGATCACGCCGCCGCTGCCGAGGTCATTCACGCCAACCCTCTTGCCCCTGAGGTCGCGTACCGATTGAATGGGCGAATTGGGGTTGACGACGATGCGGTTGGTGGCGCGCCGGCATACAGCGTAGAACGAGAGGAGCGGAATTTTGATCTTGACGCACTGAATCACGATCGGGTCAGGCTGCGCCAGCCCCACATCGGCCCGCCCGGAGAGAAGCAATTGCGCGACCGCCGCGGACGACTGTCCGGGCACGATCTCAACGTCGAGGCCTTCCTGCTGGTAATAGCCGAGGGCCTTGGGGAGGGTCGCATAGGGATAACCGACATTCAGATCGGCGGTGGCGACGGCATAGGTGATTTTTCTTAGAGGTGCAGCCTTGGCAAAGCCGCAGCCGGCAGCGAGGATGCCGAGGCGGCACAAGAAGCCGCGGCGCGATGAGCGATTGGGATACAGAACGACCTCTCCTTCCCCTGCCTCAGGCACCGCGCGCTCCGTCGGGATGAGGTCCCCAGAAGACCAGGCGCTTACCCACGAGGCGAACCATGGCGTGTAATACGAACCCTGTGAGCGATAACACTGCCAGCGCGGCGAATTCGCCCGCCATATCCAGATTGGTGTTGAAGGTGAGGATACGGTAACCAAGCCCCCCAACCGCACCGAGGAACTCAGATACCACCGCCGCGATGACCGCCAGCACGATGGCCAGCTCGAGGCCGGCGAATAAAGCGGGCAAAGCGCTGGGAAGTTTCACCCGCAGGAAAACCCGCCAGCGGCGCCCGCAGTAAGCGCGCAGCATCTCGAGTTGATCGGGATCCGTGCGCTCGATCCCCGACAGGGTGTTGATCAGAACAGGAAAGAACACCGTGGATACGACCAGCGCCACCTTCGACTCAATGCCAAAACCAAACCAAATCAAAAACATTGGCGCCAGCGCCGTCTTGGGTACCGATTGGAGACCGATCACATACGGGTACACAATGGTTCGCACGGGACGAAATTCGGAGATGACAAGGGCCAGAAAGAAGCCCACCAAGCTGCCGCCAAAGAAGCCGATCATGACCTCCCGCAGGGTCACGACGAGATCTTTGGGGAAGGTGCCATCGGCGAGATTCGCCCATAGGGATTTCCAGACTTCGAGAGGACTGGGAAAGATGGCGGGCGACACATCGAATTTTGTGGTGTACCACTGCCAAAAGCATACGAGGAGGATTGCGCTCAGGAGCCAGGCTGCGAAACGCGCTGGCTTTCGCTGAAGTGCGGGCGCCGGGGCACTCACGATGCAAACGCTCCCACTTCGGCAAAGCGCCGCTTTTGCCATGCCAGCGCAGCGGAGACTCCCTGCTCCCTGGCGATGCGCGTGAACTCATTGGCAGGCGCTGCACTCAGACCCATGACCGAGCGGTCCTCGGCAATATCGAGAACGGTGGCATAGCCCATGACGTCATAAAAACGATTGAGAAGGCTCTTGTTCCTGGTGAGTGTGCCGGGCGGCAGCAGGCACATGTGGCGCACCACCTGATCGACGCGGGCATCGAGTGCGTCGGCGCTTACCGCCTCGTTGATCAACCCCCAGGCTTCGGCTCGTTTCGCATCCAGAGGGCGGCCAGTGAGCACCAACTCCTTGAAGTGGCGAGGGGACAGAGCCCAGGCCAAAATCGGAGACATGGTGCTGCCGCCGAACTTTACTTCCGGCTCGCCAAAAAAGGAATCTTCGCTGGCATAGGCCAGATCGCAGGAAAGACTCAAGGCGAGGCCACCGCCCAAACACGCGCCACGAATTTTGGCGACCACCGGCTGGGGCAGCGACCAAACACGCTCGAGACCGGCATAGGCGAGGCGGAAATGCTCGGCCCAGCCGGCGGGCGTCCGCTCGGGCATGTCCTTGTCTATGCTCACGTCGAACCCGGCCGAGAAGGCGCGGCCTTCGCCGGTCAACACGACCACACGGATGGACTCATCGGCCGCGATACGATCCAGCGTTGCTACCAGTTCCTTCATCACTCCGTCGGTCAACGCGTTCAGCTTATGAGGACGCGCGATGGTCAGAGTGGCAATCGGCTCCGCCGTGTTGCAGTGAATGAGGGGTGTAGAACTCATGATTGAGGCCTCCTAATGGACGAGCGGGGCTTTCGTTTTAAGGTGGATGCTCGTCGAGGGAACAGCAGGTCGCTCCACTACGCTACGCTCCGCTCCTAATGAACAACCGGGTCAGGCTGCTCAGCCGCCTTTAATCTCCAGTC
>Ga0302326_10015514_pt1 | contig 16019 bp, 13 predicted proteins | sample Palsa_T0_3_FD_202264 | JGI IMG/M metagenome (GOLD analysis project Ga0302326, IMG submission 202264) | Peat permafrost microbial communities from Stordalen Mire near Abisko, Sweden - Palsa_T0_3 | ecosystem: Environmental > Terrestrial > Soil > Palsa > Peat permafrost | place: Sweden: Abisko... | reverse complement strand
GCCGTGGTGGCGGCCATCGCCCAAGCCCGCGCGCACAGCCGGTCCATCATCTGGGGGCTAGGCGGGCACGTGATCAAGTGCGGCCTAGCCCCCATACTGATCGACTTGATGCACCGCGGCTACGCTACCGCCTTCGCCCTAAACGGCGCGGCCGCCATCCACGATTTCGAGATCGCACTGGCCGGCCAAACCAGCGAAGACGTGGAAGCCGTCCTGCCCGACGGCCGTTTCGGCGCAGCCGAAGAAACCGGTCGCGAGATGAACGGAGCCATTGCGGCCGGCGTGCGCGACTCGCTAGGCATGGGCGAAGCGCTGGGCCGTCGCCTCAACGAAATCGCGGCCGTCGAATTTGCATCCGCCAGCCTGGTGCTCGAAGCCTGGCGCGCGGCCACGCCCGTCACGGTGCACGTGGCGGTCGGCACGGACACCCCGCACATGCATCCGGCGGTGGACGCGGCGGCCCTCGGCAGCGCCACGCATCGCGATTTCCGGTTGCTCTGCTCCCTGGTTTCGGGACTCCACGATGGCGGAGTCTATCTCAACGTGGGATCCGCGGTGGTGCTGCCGGAAGTCTTTCTGAAAGCTTTATCGGCGGTGCGCAACCTGGGGCACCCGCTGGCGAATTTCACCACCGTGAACCTCGACTTCGTGCAGCACTACCGTCCGCGGCTCAACGTAGTGGAACGCCCGCACGCGAAATCGGGCGGCGCCGGCTACGCCCTGACCGGGCATCACGAGATCCTGGTGCCCCTGCTCGCCGCCTGCCTAATCGAGAAACAGCCATGACCCCGGAAATTCCGCCACCGGAAATCGCCGCGCCGCCCGCGCCGCCGGCGGAGAGCTATCCGTTCTGGGGCTATCCGGATTTGTTCGGCTTCATCCTGATCGCGGCCGTTGGATTTCTGGTGGAATCGGCGCTGGCAGCCGTATTCGTCGATGCCAAGCACTTGAAGCAGATCGTCGTGCTATTCCCGGCGCAAATCCTGCTCTATGCGCTCCTGCTCGGTACACTCGCCGTCATATTCCGCCGTTATTACGGCCGGCCGTTCTGGCAATCGCTGCGCTGGCTGCCGTCGGATTTGAGCACGCCTTTCATAGCCGCCTGCGGCGTCGGGGTGGCTTTCGCCGTAGCCTTTGCAAGCACGCTGCTGCGGACTCCGGACGTCGATAGCCCGATGAAGAAGCTGCTTTCGGACCCCACGTCGGCCCTGCTGATCGGACTGCTCGGCATTACCATTGGGCCGTTGTGCGAGGAGATCGTGTTCCGCGGCTTCCTGCAACCGCTGCTGGTGCGTTCGCTGGGCGCGGCGCCCGGCATTCTGCTGGCGGCCGTGCCCTTCGGCCTGCTGCATCTGCAGGAGTACAACTCCTGGCGGCACGCGTTGCTGATTGGCGCGGCCGGCGCGTCGTTCGGCTGGATGCGCCAGCGCACGGAATCCACCAAGGCGGCCGCGCTGATGCACGCGTCGTACAACTGCGTCTTTTTCCTGCTGCTAGCGCTGCGGCAGGCCGCGTTGCACGGCCGGTGGGCTGGGCGTTAGCGTAGGACGGGCCTCCCAGGCCTTTCCGTAATATTCCGATCAAAAAATCTGATATTCTTCCCGCCCCGCGCCCACTACCCTAATGTCATGAAAATCTTGCCCGCCGCCCTGGCCCTGGCCGCCTGCCTGTGCGCCCAGGACTCCAATGCGCCCAATTACACCGCCGCCGGGATCGTGAATGGCGCCAGCTTCGCCCCCAGCCTGGCGCCCAATACCATCGTTTCCATCTTCGGCACGAATCTCTCCTGGAGCACCGAGACCATCGATGCGGGCGACTTGTCCGGAATCGTTATGCCTACCACCATGGGGAACGTAGAGGTCTACTTCGAAGGTTGGCCGGCCTATCTCTATTACATTTCGCCCCTGCAGATCAACTTTTTGGTCCCCAGCACCCTGCTCCCCGGCACATTCCAGTTCTGGGTGGACAGGCAAGGCACCCGCGGCCCCATTGTCAACGTGACTCTGCGAGGCGCGGCGCCGGCTATGTTCCAGACTGCGTCGGGCGCCGTGATTGCCACCCACGTAGACGGATCGCTAATCTCCAGCGAGTCGCCGGCTACCGCGGGAGAACTCGCCACGCTATGGGCGACCGGTTTGGGAAACACCATTCCCGGACTCCAGGACGGCGCTCTGCCCATCGCCGCGCAATGGCTCAGCCTGCTGAGCCAATTCGAGGTCCAAATCAACGGCACTTCCCTGGATTCCAGCGCGATCCTCTATGCCGGCGTGGCCCCGGGCTTTGCGGGCCTCTACCAGGTCAATGTGCGGCTGCCCGATCCACTTCCGGCCAACCCGGAGATCCGCCTGGCGCTGGCCGGCGCCCTGAGCCCCGCAGGGCTGATTCTGCCCGCAAATTAGTCCTCACTTCCCATTCTTTCCCGCATTCACTCCCACACCCGTGCAAAAATCCCAGCCCTTCTTTGCCAGGTAGCCGGCGTAATTGCCGCAGTTGCCCGACACGATATCGGTGAACTCCGTGGCCACTCCAATCTGGCTGTAGATTTCCGTCAGCTCCGCATTGCTCGACGGATATAAATGCCCAGCCCAGTTGACGATTCCCGCCATCCCCGGCGCGGACACGCTGGTGCCGCTGCCCAGCCACCAGGTGCCCGCCTGCCCGTTGATCGGTATCGTGTCGTAGATCCAAACCGGCGTGCGTCCGTCGCCCACGAATGCCACGTCGGGAGTGCCGCGCTGCGTGCCCACAATGCTCGAAATGCCGCTCTGGTAGCTCGGTATCGGTTCATTCGGCGAAGGACCGCCGCCGGTGTCCGGCCAGGCGCTCTGCTGCTCGAAGTTTCCAGTTGTCGCATTGCGGCTGATGGTGGTACCGCCCACGCACACCACATCGGGCGAAGTGCACGGATAGCTGATGCCCGCCGAGTCGCCCGAAGACGAAAAATAGACCACGCCCGTCGTGGTGAAGTAGCCGTCCAGTCCATTTTCGCCGGCGAAGTCGCCAAAGCCCCAGCTCATGCTCACGTCTCCGCCGCCGGCCGCCACTACCAGGTTGCTGGCTAGCGTCACCGCCGGCAGCAGATCTCCGGACCCGCTGGAGTTCGCCTCCACCAGGTAAAGCTTCGCTTTGGGAGCCATAGCATGCGCCATTTCGATATCCACCGATTCTTCGAATTCCCATCCGCCGCTGGGATCCTGCGGCGGCGGCGTATTGGTCGCCGTAGAGCTTCCCGGAGCCGCGTATACCACCTGGAAATTCGCCGCGGGAAGCCCGAATTCGGTCGAAAAGGCCGCCAGATCGCTGGCCGCATTCGGATCGTCGTAGGCGTCCACCAGCGCGATCGCGCCCACGCCGCCGTGCGCTACAGCCGTCACGGTGGAGGGATTGCAGGTCTTCGCGCCGGTCGCCAGTTTGTATACGCAGGCCAGCGATGCCGGAGTTTCGAAGAACCCGCCCGGCGTATTGTCCGGCTTCATCGGCAGCCCTCCATCCGGAACGAATATGTATACGAACGTCCGCGCGCGTTTCCCCAAATCCCCGGGCCGCGCGATACTCGATTGCGGCGCCACGATGGTGCCCCCGCCCGTGTGCCACTGCGGGAAGACCGGATGGGCAAGGCCCAGCGCCGCAGCGCCCGCCAATACAACTTGCCAAATCCTCGTCATAGACCCTCCTAATAATGATAAGGCGTAATCCGCCGCCGAATGCCCTCAGCAAGGCATTGTGGTCATTGCGTAGGTTTTCTCTACTCGGTTTTTTGCACGCGGATGGGCTGGTTTTTGACTTCAACCGGCAAAGTGTAGACTGGCGCTCCGGGGATTCCGAGATTTATTCCTGTAATGACGCAATTGACATTTTGATTATCGGCCCGCACGGGTTGCGGCTTGACGTATCACTGAATACATAGCCAAACGAGGCACGAGGCAATCACGGTAAGGACGCACTGCGTATAGCGATTTGTTCTCATGGATCGGATTATACACGACAGGGTTCCGTGCTGTCAGTCCCCTACCGGCCCGATATGTAAGCCACACTGACCTGTACTTGAAGCGCGCCCGACGAAACCGTGTATTCGCCGGCCGGCTCCGGAACCGGAGGCAGCGTAAGTACCGCTCCGCCCAGGTTGATCCCAGGCCCAGACTGCGCCCGCGCACCCACCGCCAGCACGGTCGTGATGACCACGGCCTAAGCGACCGCAAATACCTTTGCAAACAGGATTAGCAGAGAGCGGAGGGCGGCCAGAGCCGACTTACGGCGTAAGTTTAAATACGACACCACTCTGCTCGCTCCCGCCCGTAAAGGCCGTCCCGTAAAGATTCCCCGCCGAGTCCGCGATCACTCCCGCGTACGGCCTGCCACCGTCCGCGCCCCCCGTAAAACTGTACAGCACCGACTCCTGGCCCGTCGAGCTCAATTCAAACACCACGCCCGCTTCGCCGCCAAGCTGCGTCGTCCCATACAAATCTCCATGCGCGTCGCGGATCAAATTGCCATACGGGAATCCGCCGTCGGCTTTCCCCGTAAACGGGTACAACACACTCTCTTCACCCGCCGGAGTCACCTTGTATACCGTGCCGTAGAATGAAGAGCCGCCGGTCTGCGTAGTCCCATACAGGTTGCCCGCCGAATCGCGCACCAAGCCTCCATAAGGCTGGCCGCCGTCCGCCCCTCCCGTGAACGTATACAGCGTGCTTTCCTGGCCGGCCGCATTGATTTCGAATACAACGCCATGATTTGTGCCGCCGCTGTCGGTGGTTCCATAAAGATTGCCCGCCGCGTCGCGGATCACGCCCGACATCGGGTAAGCCCCGCCGGTTCCCGTAAAGGTGTACAGCAGCGTCTCCACGCCCGCGGCACTCAGCTTGAACACCACCCCGCAGCCTGAGAAACAGTTGCCCGTGCCGCCGTGTTCGGTTGTCCCATAAAAGTTGGCCGCCGCATCGCGCACTAAACTTCCCGTGGGCTCGCTGCCATCGGCTCCGCCCTTGAAGCTGTATAGGACGGATTCCACCCCGGCGGCTGTCAGTTTGTACACCACGCCCGCGCCGGCCGTCCCGCCTCCCAGCGTGGTTCCGTACAGATTACCGGCCGAGTCGCGCACTAGTCCCCCCAAGGGATAGCCGCCATCGTCTCCGCCGGTGAATGCATACAGCACCTTCTCTTTGCCCGCCGCCGTTATCTTGAAAACTACGCCGCGGTTCGCCGGGCCGCCAACGTAAGTGGTGCCGTATAGATTGCCGTTCGAATCGCGGATCAGGCTGGCCTGCGGGCTGTTCCCATCCGCCGCGCCCGCAAACCCGTAGAGCACCGTTTCCGTGCCGGCCGTATCCACCGTGTACACCACGCCCAGCAACGCCGTACCTTCCTGGGCCGTTCCGTATACGTTGCCCGCGGAGTCGAGAATCACACCGGTATTCGGAGCGCCCCCGTTCGCCCCGCCGGGAAAGGTGTAGAGCACGGTCTCCTGCTGGCTGGCGATGTTCAGCTTGAAAACCACGCCGTATCCCGCGTAGCCCGATTTCAACCCGCCTCCCGAAGTGGTGCCGTAGACATTCCCCTCCGAGTCCATGGTCAAACCGGCCTCCGGATAGCCTCCATCGGTCCCGCCCGTAAAGGTGTGCAGAATCACCAACCCGCTCGCCACAGTCACTTCGAACGCCACGCCCTCAAACAACGACCCGCCTTCGTTGGTGGTGCCATAGAGATTGCCGGACGAATCCACGGCCAGCCCGGAGTTCGGATAGCCCCCGTCGTGGGCGTCCTGGAAGGCGTAGAGCACCGTCTCCGTGCCGGCCGTGTCCACCTTGAATACGACGCCCGAGAACCCCGATCCGCCGTCCGACGTGGTCCCGTATAGGTTGCCCAGCGAATCCCGGATTATGGCCTGCGGACCGGATCCATCGTTCTGGCCCGTGAAGGCATATAGCACCGTCTCCTGGCCCGCCGGGCTCAGCTTGTACACCACACCGGCGTGCGAGGCGCCGCCGGAGGAGGTGGTGCCGTAGAAGTTCCCCGATGAATCGCGCACCACGCCCGCCTTGGGGCCGCTGCCGTCGGCGCCGCCCGTAAAGCTGTATAGCACGGTTTCCTTACCCGCCGTGCTCACCTTGAACACGACTCCGTAACCATCCGCGCCACCCGCATTAGTTGTCCCGTATAGGTTGTCGGACGCATCGCGGATGACGCCTGCCTGCGGCGCCTTCCCGTCCGCGCCGCCGGTGAAGCTGTACAGCACGGTCGGTTTTCCGGCTGGGCTGAGTTCGAAGACGGTTCCCGCGTTGGCTGCGCCGCCTTGTTCGGTGGTCCCATAGAGATTCCCCGCCGAATCGCGGATCGCACCCGCGCCAGGAATCGCGACTTTCGGCGGGCTGGCGAAATTGTGCAGGACGGTTTCGCTAAACGTCTGCGCCTGCATGGATGCCAGCCCCAGGGCGGCGAATGTCAAAACAACTCTTCTCATGAAACCTCCACTCCTGAAGGCGTAATCCGCCGTCAAACCCCCTCACGGCCCGGCCTGCGGCCAGGATTGGCCGCCCCACCAGGACCCGCTATTCTGGTGCGGCTACACTGTAGTTGTGCCCCGCTCCCGCAGTATCCTCCTCCTGGCCCTGGCGCTGACTCTACCCGCTGCCACCAAACCGCCCGCCCGCCAATCGCCCTTCGTGCGCCGCTGGATGAAAGCTCTTACTCTGCGCGAGAAAGTGGCGCAGTTAATCTTCATCCCGTTTCACGGCGCGGCGCCCAACAGCCGCTCGCGCGAATACCGGCAATTCATGAAGCTGGTTCGTGAGACGCGCGTCGGCGGCATGGTGCTGGTCAACTGGTCGAATAGCCGGCTCACGCAGAAGGCGCAACCCTATGCGCTCGCCGCCTTCCTCAACCGCATGCAGAAATTGTCGCGCGTGCCGTTGCTGGTAGCGGGCGACTTCGAGCGCGGCGCATCCATGCGCGTCGATGCCACGACCGTATTTCCGCAGGCCATGGCTTTCGGCGCGGCAGCCGACCCGGCCCTTGCCCGCTTCGAGGGCCAAGTCACTGCCCGTGAGGCGCGCGCCATTGGCGTCCACTGGCTCTTCTTTCCAGTAGCCGACGTCAACAACAATCCCGATAATCCCATCATCAACATCCGCTCCTATGGCGAGGATCCTAAGCAGGTGTCCGCACTGGTGGCCGCGTTTATAGAAGGCACCCGCGCCGACCCGCACTATCGCGTGCTCTCGACCGCCAAGCACTTCCCGGGACACGGCGATACGGCAGTGGATACGCATCTGAACATGGCCGTGATCGACGCCCCGCGCGAGCGCCTGGAGTCCACCGAACTGCCGCCCTTCCGCGCCGCCATCCAGGCTGGCGTGGATGCCATCATGACCGCGCACATCGCCGTCCCCGCGCTGGCCCCCGCCAACGTGCCCGCCACCCTTTCGTCCGCCATCCTTACCGGCCTGCTGCGCGGCGATATGGGATTTAAGGGAATTATCGTCACCGACGCCCTCGAAATGGGCGGCATCGCGCAAGGCTATTCGAGCGGCGAAGCCGCCGTTTTGGCGGTCGAAGCCGGCGCCGACGCACTGGTCATGCCGCCCGACCCGGAGGCGGCCGTGAAAGCGATTCTCGCCGCGGTCCAAAGCGGACGCCTCACGCGTGCCCGTATCGATGACAGCGTGGCCCGGCTGTTGGCGGCTAAGGAGCATGTGGGCCTCGACCGCCGCGCCACCGTGGATCTGGAAGCCATCGGCGACCAGATCGACATGCCGGAGGACCAGGAGCGCGCGCAGGAAATCGCCAGCCGCGCGGTCACCCTGGTAAAGAACGACGGCAACCCGATTCCATTGCGCGCGCCGGCCAAGACTTGTTTCCTGACGCTGGCGGAGAGGCATTATTCAAACGAAGGTCTGGAGTTCGCCCAAGAAGTACATCGCCGCGAGAAGAACGCCACGGTAATTGAGCTGGATGCTTCATTGCCGTGGGCGTCGCTGGATGCGGCGGTCCAGAAGACCGCGGCATGCGAAAGCGTCGTAGTCGCGGCCTTCGCCTCGGTGGCGGCCTACCGCGGCGACGTGGCGCTGGGCGGCGAATTCCCGCGTATGCTCGACGCGCTGTTTTCGATCGGCAAACCCGTGGCTCTCATCGCGCTGGGCAATCCGTACCTGGTACGCAGCTTCCCCAAGGCGGCCGCTCTCCTGCTGACCTTCAGCACCGTGCCGCCGTCGGAAACCGCGGCGGCAAAAGCCCTGTTCGGCGATTCCGCGATTACCGGCCACACACCGGTTTCCATTCCCGGCTTGGCCAAACTCGGAGACGGCATCCAGTTGCCCGCCGCGCACGCCCAATAAACAGAATGCCAGTAGAGGACGGGACGGTCCAGGTATACACCGGCTCATGCTTGCGGCACGAGCGCTACTACTCACGACGATAGGCATTTTACATTTGAGCGCGCAGACTGGCTTTTGGCGGGATAGCGCGCTAACGCGGGTACATCCCTGCAATCACGGCGTCGGCAGGCGTCGCTGCCTTCGACGTCAAATGTTCCCGATCCAATAGGCTATGGCCTATCGCCGATGTAATTTACAATAGGCTATAGCCTATCGCTTATAACTGGTACAATAGGCTATAGCCTATGAGCAAAGCCAAGATCGCCGCCCGATCGCGCGCCCGCCTGGATACGCGCTGCAAGGCCTTGGGGCCAGCCACGCGATTTACGCCGCCCGTGCGCGGATGGACCAAGGCCATCCGCGAAGCGCTGGGCATGTCTACCGTCCAACTCGCCCGGCGGCTGCGGGTCAAGCAACCTTCGGTCATCGATCTCGAACGGTCGGAAGCCAAGGGCACTATCGAGCTGGACACGTTGCGGCGTGCGGCCGCGGCTCTCGATTGCACTCTGGTCTACGCGCTGGTGCCCAACCAGCCGCTCGAAACCGCCGTCCGCGACCGTGCCCGTGCTTTCGCGCGCCGGCGTTTGGGGCCGGTGGAGCATTCCATGCTGCTGGAGAACCAGAAGGTGACGGCGAAATCCGGGTACTCCAAGGCGCGCCTCGATGAGATTATTCGCGAGACAAACCCACGACTGTTTTGGGACTAACCCGTGAACGGCCCTTTCGAGCAACCGGACGGCGACGCGACCCCGTTGACGCCGGAAGAAACGCGCGGCCTGATCCCCGCGCATGTCGCCTATCGCAGCGAGCTGAACGAAGCCGAGCAGGAGAACATTGCGCGCCCAGGACTGAGCGCTCAGCCGCCGCCGCGATCTGCTGAGCGAAAGGTTCGTCAAAGACCTGCACCGGCGAATGCTCGGCGAGGTGTGGCGCTGGGCCGGAAAGTTACGCACCAGCGAGCGCAATATGGGAATCGAATACTGGCAGATTCCCATAGCCCTGCGCCAACTGCTGGACGACACTAAAGCGTGGATCGAGTACCACACCTATCCGCCCGACGAAATCGCCGTGCGCTTTCATCACCAGCTGGTGCAGATTCACCCGTTCCCGAACGGCAATGGCCGCCACTCGCGCCTGATGGCCGATCTTCTGGCGATGCAGCTTGGGCGGGAACGGTTTTCCTGGGGACGGGAAAGCCTGCGCGCCGCCGGCGTGGCGCGGAAGCGCTACATCGAAGCCCTGCGCGCCGCCGATAATCATGCTATCGGTCCGCTGCTGGCCTTCGCGCGGGCGTAGAACGAAACGACGCGGCGGACATTAGCGTATTACAATCGCCTTATGCGCTGCGCATTGACGCTCGCCCTCTGCGCGGTGTGCCTGCCCGCCGCCGATCTGAAAATCGACCATATCACCGTAGCCGGCGGCGACCTGAAACAGCTCCAGGCCAAGCTCTCCGCCGCCGGCATCGCGACCGTTTACGGAGGCCCGCACAGCAACGGCGCCACCGAGATGGCGCTGGTGAGCTTTCCGGACGGATCCTATCTGGAACTGATGGCGCCTCAGGCGAACGCCGATCCGCAGGCGCTAGCCCGCCAGCCGTGGGCGAAATTCATGCGGGAGGACGGCGGTCCCTGCGCCTGGGCGGTGCGGGAGAAGGATGTGGCGGCGGAGGTCCAGCGGCTGCGGGCGGCGGGCATCGCGGTTTCGGCTCCGGTGAGGAATGGGCGGCGGCGGCCGGACGGCGTACGACTCGATTGGGAAACCGCGCAGGTTGGCACGCAGCCTAACGGAACGTTTTTCCCGTTTCTGATTCACGACTTCACGCCCCGAGAGCAGCGCGCCTTTCCGCAGGGCAAGCCGCTGACCAAGGACTTCGGCGGGGTCGCCAAGGTGGTGATCGCGGTGCACGATTTGGAAACGTCCCTGAAGCGCTATAGCCAGGCTTACGGCACGCCGCCGGCGATCAAGCAGGTGGATCCAGCTTTCGGAGCGCACCTGGCGCTGCTGGGTGGCGTCCCCGTGGTGCTGGCGCAGCCGCTGAATGCAGACTCGTGGCTGGTTGGACGCCTGGCGCAGTTTGGCGAAGCGCCCTGCGCCTTCGTGCTGGACCGGCAGCGCGGCCGCTATCAGGCGGCTTCCGAGACGCGCTGGTTCGGCATGCGGATTTCGTGGTTCGACTCGGGGAAGCTCGGCTGGCGGCTGGGTTTCGAGTCCGCGGAGCGGTGATCGAGGCAGGCGGAAGCCGCCTGCCCCACCCAGCTAGCCGTTGCTGGGGTTCTGGCTCTCAATCCGGCGCTGCCGCATCTGCCGCAAATGGGCTGGCAGTCGATCGGCCTTAGCCCGCTGTTCCGGGTTCAGGGTACTATACAGTTTTGCGAACGCCTCGTGGCGCATCGCCGATATTTGGCCCTTCAGCCCGGCTTCCTGCGCGCTCAATTGATCGATCTTAGCGGTGTCGTTCGCTCGAACCGCCTGGAACATTGCCAATCGAACCTGTTTCAATTGCCGGCGGATAGGTTGCGCCGATTGATGCGCCGCCTGAAACTCCGCCTTGGCCTGGGCTCTCTGCGCCGGGGTCAGATTCAAGTAGCGGGCCAGACGCGCGCCGCCATCGTGCCGATGCGGCTGTGCCACGGCGGGTGGCGCTGGCTGGCTGTCAACTTCTTGCGCGGCCAGTAGCATACCTCCCGCGATCGCCGCCGCCGCTGCGAAACGTAACCACGTGTTTTTCATGTGCTGTACTCTCCTGTTCCCAGACTAAGAGCCGCTTGTAAAGCGCGTTTGTACGGTGCGTAAGAGATTGTAAAGATCGGAGTGTACGACCGATCACGAACAGTACTCCATCCGGAGAAAATGCGATACAACCCGGCGTCCGGCGTTTTACAATGCAGCCCAGGAGGCTTTTTATGTCCAAGAGAACGCTTTTTGCTTGCATCGTTAGCGGGCTGATCGCCATCGCCTTTCAGCCCATGTCCGCGTCCGCCGCGACGCCGAGTCTAGCCGGGTCGTGGCAATTCACCTTAACGCCCACAACCCCGCCTACGCCGCCGGTTGTGGAGATTGCCGGGCTGGCGACATTCACTACCGACGGCTCGGTGATCGAAACCGACGGCTCGGAGTTTGTACCCACCCCGGCCTCAACCACACCGGTTGAGCATCCCGCCAGCCCGGGCCACGGCATCTGGCAACTGGGTAACACGCCGATCTCTCTTTATATTCAATACTTCGGCCTCTTGTTCGAGGCGGATGGCTCGTTGTATGCCAAGAATGTCACCACGATGTTTGTGTCACTCAATAGCACGGGGGATGCTTTCACCGGCACGTACACGACAGACCAGTTGATTGGCGGCAGTACCAAGAAATTGTCGTCCGGCACGGTAAGCGGACAATTGATCCCGCACATCCCATTGCCATAAGCTTTGGGGGGCGGGATCTGGCGGGACCAAAGTTCCGCGCGGGCTGCAGCCCGCCCTCCAATTTCTATCCGCGTCCGGAGCAAATTGATGGGGAGAGCAGGATTCGAACGTGATTGCAGACTCCGGCCACCCAACTTCAAATGGGAAACAAGGATGCATGGGCCGCGCCGCGCTTACCACGCTCAGCGCGCTATGGCCTTATCCTATACACGGTTCCGGACGGTTGCGGGAAGGTCTTGGTTGACCCGTAGAGCGCTCCGCTCTCGTCCATCACGAGCGCTCCGTAAGGCGTCTCACCATTCGTGAAGAGATGCAGGATAATCCTGTTCCAGGCGCCTCCAGGCGTCGAGGGTGGCTGCAATTCGAAAACCGCGCCGCCCGCGGGCGACGAGGCCGTGCCGAAGATATTTCCGTTGCGCAGGATCAGCGGCGAATCCGGGCCGAACCCTCTGCCCCAGCCGAACTGGTGAAGCGTGGTTTTGGCCCAGGTCCCGCCGGGTTCGGCCGGGGGAAGCAACTGAAAAACCGTTCCGAGTCCGTAGGGTCCTTCATAATCGCCGATCAATGTGGTGCCGAACGTCGTGCCATAGATTGCTCCATCGCTGCCGACTGCCGGCCAATAAGGGGTGCTTCCGTCGGCAAAGCCCGTGAAGCTGTGCAGCACAGTCTCGGTCCAGGATCCGCCGGGAGTGGCGGGTGGAGACAACTGAAACACAGTGCCTGCCGAGATCCGCGATCTTCCGCCCAGTTCGGTCGTGCCATAGATCACGCCTTGATCGCCGAGCGTCAGGCTCACCGGTACGGCCCCGGCTGCATAGCCTCGTGGGAAGTCATAGAGCACAGTCTCGGTCCATGCGCCGCCGGGCGCGGCAGGGGGATCGAGCCTGAAAACGCACCCTGAATCATAGGTCCCGCCGCCCGTGGCGGTCCCGAGGAGAGCGCCGTCAGGGCTGCGGACGACAGCCGTGAATGGGGTTGTCCCGTCAGGACCCGAAAAGCTGTGCAGTATTTTCTCAGTCCAGGTTGCACCCGGTGAGGTTGGCGGGTCCAGCTCAAACACCGTGCCCGAAAGGGTGATCCCCCCGCCCGCGATCGAGGTACCGTATAGGACGCCGTGGGGGCCGGCGACCGGAGCCGCTGCGGGTTCGCAGGCGTCCCCGTTGATGCCGGTGAAGGTGTAGAGTACGGTTTCGGTCCACATTTCGGCGGGCGCCGAGGGGCCGCCGTCCGGCGGCTGCAGTTGAAAGATGTTACCGCAGTTAAACCCCGTCGCCGCCGTAGCGCCATAAAGCACGCCGTTGTAAGCGGTCAGCCCCACGGGATCGCTGCCTTGAAGATTGTAGAGGGTGGCGAAGGAGCCTTGGGCTCCTGCGCGGAGTGCACCGAGGGTGCCTATAAGCGCCAGGAATAGAAACGTCTTCATCCGGACCTCGTTAAATGCCAGTAACTGCCAGTGTAGGATTCCCGCCGATCGACAGCCCTGCACAGTAGCGGTGCTAATACGCATGTGTCTCCCCAGCCGGTCATGGCATCACGCCGGTGTCGATCAGCGAATAGAGTTGGTACTGCGTCGGCGAGTAGGGCTTTGTGAGAGCAGTATTAACGAGCCTGCGCACGATTAACACGCCTGTGTTCGAGGTCGGCTCGTAGGTGCAGGCATTCGGACCATACGCCTCTGAAATCGTTCCCGTTTGCGGTGTGTCAATATCGGTGAGCGTGGCGACGACGCTGCCGAAGAACGAACCGCTGCCCGAGGGCCAACTCGCGGGCGGGTTGAGGTTCACCACCACGCATCCGAACTGCGACACCGTGTTCTGGCCGGTTTCAACGGCTGGCGAGACCATCCCGACCAAAGTCCCGTCGGCACGTCGGGCCCAATCGAATTCCGTCAGGTAAGTAGCGCCCAGACCCTGGTAGAAGCTCGCGTCTGGCAGGTCCGCAAGGTAGATCGGCCCCGCATACCCAGTCCAGGTCGAGAGGGTGGGATACGAGGCCAGGCTCGTGCTAAAGATGTAATAGCCCAATGTCGCTTCAAAGTTCTTATTGAAGCAGGCAGCCGCCAGATACGCAGTCCCAGTGTTGTCGACCATGATGGCCGGCTCGCCCCAGACGGAGCACGAAGCGCCGGACCATCCGTTCAACTGCGTAAATGAAATTTCGACGTTAGTGGCAATGGTGTCGTTGGGCAGCGTAGCGCCGCATTGGTTCAGGGTGTTGGCCGCCCATCCTTCCGCGAGGTTAGTGGGCGTCGTTTGGGCCACGGTCATCACGAAGCAGCCGCTCTTGCCGATGCTCTTCGGTATACTGTCCGGCGGAATCACGAAGTACATGAGGTGCACGGCGTACCAGTTATTATTATACGGCCAGAAATTGGGAACCTCATGCGACGAAAACTGCGTAGGGTATGGGTAGGTGGGGCTATTCGACTGGACCGACGGCCACATGGCCGTCGCGCTTGGGCACGAGGGCGTTGTGGTGCACCACGCCGCCCAGGCCACGCCACCGGGTTCGCCGGACGGGTTGGGATTGCTATAGGCGAGATGCGTTTCCACCGCACCACTGTAGGTCACGGGGGCTCCGCTTTGGTTAAACAGTGGGTAGGAATACAACATCCAGAGGTTTGTGCCGTACGGATTCGCCGTGGTGATCGCCGGGTCGCGGCGCATGCTGGGATCCGCGTAGCCGCTGAATGCGATTTGAACCTGGTTCGGCGGGTTACCGACGGTATACATCGCACTCGGCGGATCGTTCGTCATTGCCGGGCTTTGGCCGGCGAGGGCTTATACACTCGACAGCCGGAGCTTGGGCGGACGGTCCGCAAGTCAGCCCGTATCCGTTAGTGCCCGTCGGCAGGCTTGCGCCGAAGATGCTGAAGACCGGCGTGGAACTGGTTGTCGATGCCGTGGTGCCCGCCTGGTTGGTCGCGGTCGCTTGAATGTAGTTCGTGCCGGCGGGTATCGCCGAGCCCCAGGCGTAGGGCGGGCTAACCGCGGCGATCGTGTCGAACGGCGATGTCTGGCATCCGGCGCTGCACGAGAACAGTTGCACGGTGATGGCGTCCCCCGGAACCACGTCCGAGGGCGGAATGGAGGCCGTAATAAACTGCGCATCGCCGCTCAGCATCTGCCCGTCCCCGTTGCCGGACAGGCCGGTGGGTGAGTTCAGCGTAATCGATAGGGGAGAGGTATCCAGGAAGATCGAGGCCGAGCCCGGCAGGCTGTACGTAATGACACCGGCATTGTCGGTCTTAATTTGTATATAGACCGTTTGGGTAGTCCCGCTCGGGCCGGCCAACGTAAAGCTGGACGGGAGCCGTGGCTCCCAGTTGCCTATGCAAGCTTCAAGTATCTGGCCCTGCATGGTTCCATTTTGCGTGGCACAATACGCTTGAGTCAAGTAGCCAAACTGTGCGCCTTGGCCATAGGTGATGTTGACGGTTGTCGTGCTCGTGTAACCCGGCTGGGCCGCCGGGTTGGTCGAGCTGAGAGTGAAATTTACCTGCGCGGTTGCCAATCCGGCGGGAAATCGCGCAAATAATGCGCAAGGAAAGAGGCACCCGGCGATGCTGAAAACAAGCCGGTGCGCACGGTTTAGATCGATTTTCACGTCGCGACACTCCTTCTCTGGGCGGGGACCGCCCGGATTCGAGGGCGCCTGCGACAAACGTCTAATCGAATAGTTTAAGAACCTATGGTATCAAATAAAGGGGGGTTCGTCAAGCGTCTTATCGCCTGCGTTTTCCGAGCCGTACCGTTCCGCACAGAGTTTGAGAGCATCGCGCCCGTGTCGACTACGCGAGCGAATCATGGCGGAGACGCTGGGTCTCGAACCCAGACGCCCCGAAGGGCCCTCCCGTTTCGAGCGGGCTGCCGCTAGGCCGTAACTCGGCTTACGTCTCCGCATTGGAGCGCCGGGTGGCCGTCGAAGCCACTAACGCGGGATTTGCAGTCCCGCCGCTCCTCCACTTTGCGTTCCGGCGCATTGGTGCGCCCCCTGGGATTCGAACCCAGATGCCCGAAGGCCACAGTTTTTGAGGCTGCCGCGTGAACCGTTCCGCCAGGGGCGCATAACTTGGTGGGCCTGGAGAGACTCGAACTCTCATGTCCGAAGACGCCAGTTTCTAAGACTGGTGCGTATGCGATTCCGCCACAGGCCCATGGCACTCCGGGGCCGATTCGAACAGCCAATCGTGGGTTTGGAGGCCACTTGCGTCACCATCCGCATCCGGAGC
>Ga0302326_10015512_pt1 | contig 16020 bp, 15 predicted proteins | sample Palsa_T0_3_FD_202264 | JGI IMG/M metagenome (GOLD analysis project Ga0302326, IMG submission 202264) | Peat permafrost microbial communities from Stordalen Mire near Abisko, Sweden - Palsa_T0_3 | ecosystem: Environmental > Terrestrial > Soil > Palsa > Peat permafrost | place: Sweden: Abisko... | reverse complement strand
AGACACAAGCAGAAGAAGTATAGAGGTAACGTTTCACGCCATTGCAGCGTGCCGCCTCCAGAGTATGAAAGTTCATCAGCGCGTTATTGTAGAGAATCTCGGCGTGGTGATTCTGGATGAAGCCCATGCCGCCCATGTCAGCGGCAAGCGCATACACCTCAGTCGCCCCGCGTGTCACTTGCAGACAATTGTCCCATCGCCGCAGATCCACGACCTCGAACTCGTCAGCATTCGTTTTGCCATACTCTGGATACTTAATATCGGCGCCGCGCACCCTGTACCCCTGCTGCTTGAGATACGTGACGAGGTGATGGCCAATAAAACCGCCCGCTCCCGTGACTACTACCGTTGCTCGTGATTTCATTTGGCTCTCTCCTGCTTGAAAGTTCGTTTGAGACCGATAGATTCAATTTATGAACCGTTTATTAGGTGCACCCCTGCTCTTATGGGTTAACCGCATAGGGGCGGGCGCACGCGACACCGGAAGGGGAAGAACATCGCTTTGCGCTTCTCGTCTTCCGTTAAAGGTGTAGGTAACGACCTCGAGAAACTCATCGCAGATGCTGTCGATGGAAAAGTTATTTTCCGCATATGCACGTGCGTTGGCGCTGTACTCCGGTAGCCGGGGTTTATCAGAGAGCAACTGATTCGCTCCTTCAAGAAAGTCAGTTGTGTTTGCCGGGGTCGCAATTCCCGCCTTCGCACCGCGGACAATTCTGCTCGCCAAATTGTCGGGAGGCGCGGCCAGCAGCAATGGACGTTCGGCGCACATATACGCCAGCAACTTGGAGGGAACGGAGAAAGCTCCACACTCCGAATCAAGTAACGTGATGAGCACATCGGAGCTGGCGAGGATTTCCGCGTGCCGATCATAAGGCTGGAATGGAAGAATCATCAAAGAGTTGGCGGGCGCTTTGTTCATGTTCTCTCGTAACCACTCTGCGCCGGCCCCCTGTGCAATCACCACTGTCATAACGTCACTCCGGTTGCCGAAGTGTTGCGCCAGTTCCAACAGCAGTTCCGGCTTGTGCTTCATCCCTAATGTCCCCGAGTACATGAAGCAGAATGTGCCGTCGAGGTCATGCTCCTGAGAAAACGCAGTCTGCCTGGGAAGAGGAGAGATCTCTTCCAGGGGAGCCCAGTTCTCGATCACGAACATCCGCTCTTCCGCTATTCCCCACGTTCGCAGAGTTTGACGGAACTCGGGCGCGATGCAAACAACGGCATCGCTCTCGCGCAGAAGCCGTTGTTCCAACCGCGAATACAATTTGCCTGCCAGCGCGGCGAAGGGCACACCCTTCTTCTGCAATGCGAACTTGATTGCCAAGCTCAGGAGGTCCTGCATCCAGAAGATGAATTTTGCTTCCTGCCTCCGGGTTTCGGACATGAGAAGCCGTTGCGCATCGAGGGGAGTGTTGGCCGAGATCACCACGTCAGGCTGAAAGCCAACGACCTCCTGGCAGAGCTTGTGGCCGTAGGCGCGATCGGCGGATCGCCGCGAGAAGGCGGAATGCGGAGAGAACTCCTGGTCGATCATGATTCCCTTGATCGTTAGCTGCGCTTGATCGCTGGAACCATCGTTGACGCTACCCTTTGGCGTTTGGAAAGCCGCAAAATATGTGTGCAGAACCGTGTGGCCCCGGCGCGCCAATTCGCGACTCAGTTGCAATTCAAATGGATGGCCTGCATAGTCATTCACCAGAATTCGCATCAGATGCTCTCCTCACTTTCATCAAAGATCTCCACTCGGCCCTTCACTTGACTGCGGATACTTACACCCGAACGATGTTCACCGGCCGCTGCATCGCGATTCGGAGGTTGCGGAACGCACGGACCTTGAGCGCCAGTCCGACAATCATCAGCACCCCAAGAGACAGCGCCAAGAGACAGACTGCCCGCAATGCATCTTCAACGGATCTTTGCGTAAACATCGAGCTGCCTGCATAGCGCACGGTGAGCCACAGAGCAAAGACCACGGCGAAACCAGCGAAGGAGCCGGCCAAGCCGTGCCTACCCGCGTTGGTCTTGTGGCTCTGCCAGGTCAGGAAAGATACGGAAAGGAGGATTTCGGCAACGACCAACAGTGCCATATAGAAATCCAGTGATTTGATGATCACTGCACTCGCCGCAAAAAGCGCCGAATACAGAAGGTAGGCATACTGCCGGCGCGCGGCCGGAGCCAGTTGGCCAATTCTGAAAGCGAGCGCCACGATGATTTGGTAGGAATAGAAGGGAGTGCTGAGTGCGAACGACAAATTGATGTTCTGGAACAACAGCCGGTCACAGTGCTTCAGCCACAGACCCAGCAAGCGCATGTTGTCTAACACGACCGCGCTTGCGAGCACCGTGCCAATAAGCCCGGCCAACAATAAAAATAGGGACTGCAGAGATTCGGCGGGCGCCTTCCTCCGCTGTCCCAAAAGGCGAAGTACCTCGACTGACGCAACGCGAGCCACCTGCTGTATGGTGGTGCGAGCCGCGCCGTATATGGCGCGCAGCGCTACGTAAGCGGTGACGGCCGTATCGGGTGCGATCAACGCGATCACCAATACCGGCAGGCTTAAGCGAACCCAATTGGCGCAGGGCTCAGCTATGGTGTACCGCACGACGGAGACTGTGGCAAACGAAAGCCGATGGGGAAAGCGGGCGAAGATCCGCAAACCCCGAGGTATGTTGCACAACCAGCCCTGCAGGACCAGCCCTAACACTGACGTTCCCAGGAAAAGCCAGCAAAGCTTAAGCGGATCCACCCGGAAAAGCAACAGCGCTGGAGCGGCCACCGCCAGCCTGATGGCGGCAAAGAGAAAGTAGCTGGACTCAGCCCTGCTGTACTCGCCCAATGAGTCCAGATAGACGATGCGAATGGTCAGCAGCGTCTCAAGCGCATAGGCCAACGTCAGAAGAACCCAGGCCCGTTGCCATTTTCCCATTCCGTGCAGGGCCCCATAGGTCAGGTCTGCGACGAGAAGGGTTGCGGTCACGAGCACAACCAGCAATCGAATCCACGCCCAGACTTGCCGAAACTCCGCCCTCGCCTCGGGTTCGTTTGTGCGAACAAGCCGCAGCAGTGCTACGTGGCCGGCAGTTCGCAGTCCACAGTCTGCTACCGTAGTCACCGTCGCGAGAGCAATTGCGGCATACCACAGCGCGGTCTCCGCGTTACCCCACAACCTGATCTGCATGGGCAGCAGGACCACCTGGTTTAACAGGAGGATCACCTGGGTCATGGCGGCGAACGAGAAGAACTGGGCAAACTTTTTCATGGCTGGCTCACAAGTCCCTACGCTAAGGTTCCTTGCTGAACAATGGGGGTTGCGTGCGCTACGACCGAGGCAGGCACGGTCAACGCAGACGGTGCAGGCATGACCCGAATGGTGGCGCCCGGCTGCTTAGGCATGCAAAAGACCCGGCTGAGATAGCGAACAATCGGCTTGTCCACCTTCAGGTAAAGAAAGGCGCTTATCGGCAGTACAACGCCCATCGCGATTAAGCAGCCGATCGGCTTGTCGATGTGAAAGATCGGCAAGAATCTACCAACCACACGATCAAGGAACTCCTCAATATACGGATGCGTGAGATACATCACATAACTGGCGTCTCCCAGCAGCACGATCACGCCGGCCTTGAAATCCGCGCCCAACAATGCGAGGAGGCAGACGCTGCAAATCAAAACAAAGGACCCTGGGCCAAAGCGCAGGATGTTAGGCAGATAGACCATGAAGCCAAATTCTTCAATGCACGGGAGCAGTAACAATGAGCCTATAGCCAGCACCATGAGCGCCGGTTTCATGGCCGGAGTTAACCGCCTTGACACCGCGCGGACGCAATAGTAGGAGGCCAAACCCAGGATGCATTCCAGCAATACCGTATCTGAATAGAACCTGGCGACGGCACTCGTCGCAGCGAACAACGAACATGCGGCCATCACCGCGAGCATGATGGATCCACCCAGCAGAGCGGCCCGGCGCTTATTGATGAGGACGGCAATGGACAACATCATGTAGAAAAACATCTCGTAGTTGACTGTCCAGCCGACGAAGAGAATCGGCTGATAGAGGCCGTTGCTCTTTTGAAAGGGAACGAAGAAGAGGCTCTTGAGCAACTCCGAGGGGAGAGCTCGCGTTGCATTCATCAGGTGCGGAAACTTCCACGCGACCGAATAGAGAAGAAGTGTCAGGGTCCAATAAAGGGGGATGATACGGATCAGACGACGCCTTACGAACGCCGTCGAATCAGTGTCACAAATTGAGGCCATGATATAGCCGCTGAGCAGGAAGAACATATGGACACCGAACACCCCTATCGGGCGAACCCCTGGCAGTCTGAAATTGGTGTGATACAAAATCACCGGGATGGCAGCATAAATGCGAAGGGCCTGCAGGTTACGGATTCTCGACAGTGGTTTAATCATGGACCTATCCTTAATGGGTTTTGAATGACAGTCTTGGTTCAGTCTTAAGTCGCTATCCCCGCCGGCACGTTCCGAGACCAGGAATCAAGCGACCTGTTGAGAACTCTCTTTGCATTGGTGCGTACATAAGTGTGCAGTACAAGCGAAGCTGACACTCCAAAAGCGAGCCAGAAAGGCAGAAAATAAGTGAGCGAGAAAGCGGTGAAGGAATAGAGCGTCATGACCAGTAGAAGAAAAGCGAGTGTTCTTCCGCCGGTGCTGACCGGGAGTAACCAGGCACGGATCGCCAGGGTGAACCACGGGAGAAAGAACAACAAGGCTCCAATGGTGCCCCGCTCCAGCCATACCATGATGTAGTTCACGGTGGTCACGTCTGCGCCGTCACGCCCCGCGGCGGCCATGCCGGAAAGACCGTACCCCCATACAGGCGAAGCTTTGATCAACTCGATACAAGTCGGCAGGTGATCCACTCGGCCAGAGTCAGCGCGTCCGTCGAAGGAAGCGGCTTCTTCAATGCGCTCGGAAAAGCGGTCGAAGGCCGTAGGTGCGAGCGACTTGAAGGCTACGGCAACCCCGGCGAACAAAATGACCAACAGGAAGATTTGACGGAGATTCTGCCTGCTGATCCCCTGCACGATGAAGTATGCCAGACATATCGCGGCTGCGCCCAGGACTGCTGAGAGCGATTGCGACACGAGGATCCCGATCGCGGCGAGTGCGATCGAAAGGACTCGGATCTTCTTGCTTTGCGTTGCGAGCCCGATGACCAGGAGCCACAGGCAGTAATAACCCAACTCGGAGGGCTCAGAGAAGAATGACGACGCCCGGGTCACCTCAGCCTTGTCCCAATCGCGCTGTAACCCACCTTCGACGTAAAACTGCTGATTGGTGACCGGGAGGAATGCGCCCGGCAGATGCGCAACCCTGGCGAGCATCTGGTAACAGCCGTAACCCACGATCGGAATGCCCATCGCAACGATGACCCGCTCGAGACTATTTCGATGTTGGTGCCAGTTGATAGCGGCGATGCCCGCAGCAAAGGTGATGGCCAGCGTTTGTAAAGCTGCCTGTGACAGAATGTGGCTGACCTCTACGCCCCGAAGAAAGCCCACGGCGATTGCGAAGAGGCTCGAGGCGATTGGGAGCACGAGGAAACTGAGAGACCGGTAGGTGATAAGCAAGCTAAAGGGCAGGCCAACGAAGAGGATGAGAGGAAACGAATAGCGCCCGATGTCAAACAGGGTAAGAGATTGCGTGCTCCATCCGAGGACAAAGAGTAGTAACACAAGAAAAAGGATGGCCCTTGAGCTGATCGTCATGCAGCCTCCAGCAAACGGCCAAGTTGTGCTGCGATGGCGGGACGTGAATGGTTCTGGAGCACCCACTCCCGTCCTGCGTGGCCGATTCGTTTATTGCTTTCCGCATCTTCAATCAGGTCAGCGAGAGGATGTGCGGACAGGAACGACCCCATATCCCAATAGTGCTCGCCTGCAACCAACGGCAGGCCTTCCACACCGCGCGACGTACTTATGAGCGTTCTGCCGGCAGCGAGCGAAGTTAGGGTCTTAAGCTTGATTCCCCCGGTGGTGTTTTGAAAATTTAACGCAAAGCGTCCTTTGCGGTATGCGACGACGTCGTCCGTTATCCGCCCGGAATAGGTCACTCCCGGCGCATCGATTTGCCGGCCAACGAGGAGACCCGCAAAGTCAGCCGCCGCGCGGGGCACAGCCGCCCGGATCTTCGGCCAACTGTTGCGGAGAAACGACTCGAGATCACGCCTGCGGCGAAAGTCGAGCGATCCAATATGAACGAAGAAAGTTTGTGCTCCTTCATCGATGCCGATAGGGGTGTAGCGTTCGTGCCCGACCGACACAGACAGGCTGGCGGAAGGGTGGCCATATAATTCGGTCATCCGAACAGCGTCTGTAGGAGAGATAGCCCAATGCGCGTCACAACTCTCCATCGCATGCTTTTCAAATGCAGCGTAGCGAGAGAAGTCGAGCCCGACCGGTAACTTGAGCAGCCCCTTGGTTTGCGCCAAGTGCTCTCCGCGAACATCCTGCATCACGTTATGTGTCCTTAAGATGACTCGCGCGTTCGGGACCATCTCGCGCACCACGGGGATGTAGCCAGCCATGGATACGTCATCGACAATGACGTAGCCAGGCTTCCATGCTTTCAATGCCGTACGGACACCTGCGATGGAGTCAGCCGAATACAGCCTCTCTGATGAGGGAGGAACCGGGGCAAATAACCCGCGTAGGAATCTAAGCGCAAAAGATCCCGCCCGCACCGGGAAAAATCGCGCCTCGCATCGTCCAGGATTTTCTGGATGTATCGACTGCTGCTGACTGCCATATAGAAAGGAAATCACGCCGACGGAGAGACCGTTGTCCAAAACGGCCCTCAAGTCGCTGGCGACCGCCATCGAATGTCCGTCCCGGATTTCGAAAGGATTCACGGGCGCCAGTAAAAGGACATCCATCGCGTTGCTCCCCCTCTTTTTCAACGTTGGCCTACGGCGGCCCTGCCGGACAGGTATCTATCCTTAGTTCGCTACTTTGACTAAGGACACATCCTGCAACGGAAGCCCGCTACCTTGGGGGATAGGGCGCTAGCACCGGGGGAGACACTTACTACAAGTAGTTATTCAAGACCGCCCCCAGAATCCGTACATTGACCGTTTCCAGTCTTTCTTTGGCTTTTTTTGCCTCTGTTTTCTTGGTCGACTTCGGCTCAAACACAAGCACGGCGGAGCCAACCACCTGGCCTAGAAGTGGAGCGTCTGAGGATGTGTTTGCGCCCGGCGCGTCGAAGAGAACATAGTCGAAGCTACTGGCGAGAATCCGGATCCGGTCCCTGATTTCGCTCGCTGCAGCAAGCCTTCCCCCGCTGCCCCCCAGAAGGCCGGTTCCTCCAACAAAGAGGTTTTTACTCACGTAGGCGATTTGTTCCCGCCACGGGACCCACTTCCCATAAATGGCATACTTCTGCTCCAGATCGAAGTGTCTCGATAGCTGTCCGAGCTGAACATTGGCGTCCACGAGACACACCGTTGCACCCGTCTGCCTGGCCAGAATCCGTCCAGCATTCGCACACACGTGACTGCTGTGGTCCGTATCGATGCCGCAGAACATCACACTTTTGGTGCTCATCGGGGCGGGCGCTAGAAACAGCCGTTGTACCAGCTGAAGCATTTCGTCGTGGTCCCTTCCCTTTGGCAACCGGGAATCGAGAATCTCACCGGCCTCGGCTGGGTCTCGTTTCGAGCGCCACCTTTCTCTTGAGCCACCGGCATCGGCGGTGAAGCCCTGCAAGACTGAATCCATTGGGTCGAAAATGTCTTCCTTAGCGCTCATCCCAATTCCTCCGGAAGGTCCCATAGTCACTTGTGCTCCGCTATTGCGCCCATGCAGGCTGACAACACTCGCACTCTCTTGCGTGTTTCTTTACTCTGGGGGAACGGGGGTAGTTGCCACTTCGGTCTGCTGTTTTGTTATTGGTAAGCTCCACCTTTAACCAGGCAAGCCAGCACGGGAGCATTCAGGTAACGCACGACTTCGTCCGCGGTGCGGAACGAAGGAAACATCAGATCGACAACAAAGGCGCTTGAAACGCCACAAGTGATACATAGCAGGAGGGTCATCAGCGCAGCATATTGCCGGGTTCGTGCAGGAAATGCCGGAGTGACGGGATGTTGTGCGATGACAACGTTCATGATTCCCCCGCGATCCAATGCTTCGCTGCTGCGCGCTTCTTCCAGTTTGTGCAGATACAGCAAGTAGTTTTCTTCCTGTGTTTTTTCTTCCCTAAGCAGGTCTTGCTGAATAACGCTCTGCTGGTTCAACCCCTGCGCTTTTCCCTGATACTGGGCCGAGATAGACGTCGCGGCAACCGCTCGTTTCTTCATCATGCCGACTTCGGCCTCTGTTTTCGCGAGCTCCTGTTGCGCCCATTGATAAACCGGGTTCGCCTGTTTCGTTTCGTCATGCAGTGGTGTGTTGATCTCCCCGGCGATCGAGTCCTTTAGTTCGGCGATCTGCGCATCAAGGTCCTGAATCGGTCGATAGGTCGGTGCGTAACGTCCCAGCATCTCGGTACGTTTCAGTTCCAGATTGCTAAGAGCTTGTTTCAGTTGACCGAGAAGGGACTCATTGCTGGATGTGCGCACGGCAGCTAAGGTCTGCGGCTGCATGTGAGCCAACTCGTTACGAAGTACTTCGAGTTTCTCATTCCCTTCCTCGACCGCTTGCGTGGCCTGGCGTGCACTGGCGCTGAAGTCGTTGACGCGCTCCAGGGCAAGGTCTCTTTCCATTTGCGGGGAAACAACTCCATTTTGGGAATCAAACGTCAGTAGTCTCTGTTGTGCATTTGCGAGATTCTGCTTATAGAGCGCAACTTGCTGACTGAAAAACTTAACTTCACCGGAAGGCCGGTGAACTTCCATATGTTTCTCCGCGTAAGCCTGAGAAAGGGCGATGAGCACTTTACTCGCCAACTGCGCGTTTGGGGACTCATATTTTACGGAAATGATGTTGGTTTTACGGATGGGTTCGACCTTTAGGCGCTTCTCCAATTGGAAGACGGAAGCTTCCATCGCTCTCTCCGGCGTGCTCTGAGCTCCGAGGGACGGATCGTGATCCAGGCCTGTCGCGCTCACTACTTTCCGCAAGAGGTCCGTACTCTTGAGAAGCTCCGCTTCTGAGTTCAAGTCCTCTTCGCTGACCTGATCACCGCCCCAGATCACGGGTGAAGTCGCTTCCGGTGATATGACCGCGTCCACGCGCTGACGAACAACCAGGATCTTCATTTGCGCAACGTACATCGGCCGCCACTGCCCCGTCCACCACATCGTCACAGCCACCAGGACAATTGCTGCCAGGACAACCCAGCGCTGGCGGATAAGGGCCGCACCGAGTTCCCGAGGGGTCGGTAAAGGAACAGGTCTGAAAGGCTCGATTTGGAAGTCGTTGGTGGTCACAATCGCCATGGTCAGTTCTCCTCAGTACGTGAATGGATTGAAGAAAACGTTGGTTGAGGGGAGATAGGGACGAACCATGGACATCTTGCTTTTGGGCACGTAGAGCACATCACCCGGCAAAACATGCGCGTCCAGATTAAGGTCGCGTTCGGCCAGGAGTTTTTTGACATCGATGACCCTGGATTGAAACGTCTCATCACCAACAGGGCGGAACAGAACGACTTGGGAATGCTTGGCATCCTTGTCGAAACCGCCCGCTATGGCTACTGCTTCGGTGATGGTCATAGAGGAGCGAAGATCATATTTTCCTGGCTTCACAACCTCGCCCGCAGCAATGAAATACGGCTTCTCAAAGTCTTTGAGTGCGACCGCGATGACGGGCTCGCGCATGATAGAGGAGTAGGCGCGGGTGAGACCGTTGGTGACTTCATCGAGCGACTGTCCCTCTACACTGATTGGGGGTACGCCGCGCAGACTTATCTCCCCATCTGGCTGCACGGTGACATCCTGATTGAATTCAGGGCATAGTTGAAAGCTAAGGCCGAGGACATCGCCCTGACGGAGCCGATAAGGCGCGCCGCGGCGGACCAGTTGGGCATTGGGGGCGACTCGATGAGCGCCTGCCGTGTCGGGCAAAGAGGTGATGGGAGTTCCCGGGATAGACGCGACTTGAGCGAGGCAACGCCCAGGTCCCGAGACAACCATTCCGGCAGTTCCAAAAGATAGAAGCAATGGCAGAGTCAGCGTCTTGCTGATCAACTTCATAGGCTTTTCCCCAATCGCCACCTTGAAGCGGCGCAAATATAATCGAGCATCACGTGAACATCTTGTGCGTTGTTTGTGTGGCTACTTTGAAGCCTTCGGTCTAAATTCGCAATAGCAATTGTCACTAATTCTTATAGCTAATAGTTGCCACCTGCTTGGCAGATCTCTCCAAAACATAGACAGATATTGCCAGGGTTACGAATTTGCCGCTGAGGGCGGGCGAAACGTAACAAATGGGATTGGTTTTTGATCTATATCAAGCCAAAAACTATCCAACACCGGTACGTTTAACAAAAGGCATTGCACGTATGACATCGCGTCGATGACCGATTCGCAAAGGTAAACAGTAGTAATCTGGAAAAGGTAGTACTGTTGTTTTTCTGCATCCACTCCTTAAGCGGACTGCCCTGGTGGTAGCCACATGACCGGGTTCGGACCGTAATTGACTAACGCTAGGCTTAACGGTATCTCGTCAAGAGTGCGCCTCCCTCGGGCTCTTCAGGTCAGTAGTTCAGTTACCTGGACGACGCGTGCATTCTCAGCAATATTGATAGGGAAAGCTGCTTCGCTCGCAGCCTTTCTCCAGGCCAAGAACCTCAAACGGAGGGACTGCGCCGCAGCCACGGCTAGTGAGCTCATGCTTACCGCCGTGCAATATGCAGGGAGGGAATACGATGGAGCAGGTGCAAGTTATTCTAGCTGACTCTTCGCCGGTCGTCCGATCCGGTTTGCGCAGTTTCCTGGAGAAGCACCCTCGTATTCAGGTGATACGCGAAGTGGCGACACTCGGCCTTCTTGAGGAGGCTCTCCTAACAAATCGGGGATGCGTCGCCATAGTTGACTGGCGATTAACTTCACTTGAGACCGCCGGTCGCATCGCGAAAAACAGCATACTTATCTTGTATGCGACGCCTGAGAGCATCGAAGCGCAGCGCAATGCATTGCAGATAGGGGTACGAGGGTTCATTGGTAAGGATCAGTCAGCTGCTGAAATAAGGAGGGCTGTCTTGACCGTTGCTGACGGACAGATCTGGATTGGAAAGACCAGCGCTGAGGCGATTCTCGGTTATGAGCTGTCTAGCGGTCGGGGGCACACCGCCAGGATAGAAGGCCCGGGGCAGCTGACGAAACGCGAGAAGCAGGTGATTGAGGCGGCTTGCGGAGGATTGAAAAGCCGTGGAATCGCTCTCGCGCTGCGAATCTCTGAACCCACGGTCGCGCATCATTTGACCTCCATTTATGCCAAGCTGGGGGTGACAGACCGAGTCGGCCTGATTATCTATGCCTACCAGCATTCGTTGCACGTTCCGGAGATGAAGACGACGCCTGGCGAACCATCCGATAGCTTCCAAATCCCGGGTGTTGCATAGATTGCCGGCTCCGATAGGACCAAACCTGCAGGACAGCAGGCCGTTGCCCCCCCGCGGTTCGCTTGCTGGACGATAGGAGACTTTGGAAGCCCTGGAATTGGTATGCGCACGGGAAGAGCTCTGCTTAGCTTGTGGGTCGCCGCAGTGTTTCTGTGGAGTCTGCCGGCAGGCGGACAATCGAGCCAGGACGCAACTCCTCCTCGCCCTAAGATCCTTCTCCCGCTCTCCGATCCCTTCAACAAGGGCAATTGGACGGTGGATGCGTCGATGAGCGACGAGTTCAATGGAACCCAGCTCGACTCTTCAAGATGGAGAACAAACATCGTTGGATGGCCGGGTCGGCCCCCTGCGCTATTTGTCGACCACAACGTAGCGGTGACGTCTGGGGCTCTGCAGATCACGATGCAGAAAGAGGCCGTCGACGAGCAATTTGCGAAGTTGGGCTACTACGATTACACGACTGGGGCAGTGCAGAGCACCAGGAGCGTGCTTTACGGGTACTTCGAAATAAGAGCCAAGGCCATGAAGTCGGCCGGATCCAGCGGATTTTGGTTCTCTGACAAAGATCAAAACAACTGGAACGAGATGGATGTGGCCGAGATGGGCGGGAGACCTCCGGCGAATCCAAGACGAGTTTTTATGTCAGTACATGTCTTTGAAGAACACGGCGTCAAAGTGACGCAGAACGATACCAGCAGCGCGATGCTGAGGTCGAATGTGGCAGATAGTTTCCACGTATACGGCATGCATTGGAGCCCCACCTGGGTCGACTTCTACATCGATGGGCGTCTCCACCGTCACCTGAGGAATACGGGCTGGCACACGCCGGCAACGATGATTCTGGATGCCGAAACTCAAGTCGATTGGTGGGGTATGCCGCTGGATCGTGATCTGCCTTCGGTATTCACGATTGATTATGTGCGCGCCTGGAAACAGGCCACGCAGACCACTCATTGAACTCCCTTGCCCTTTTCATGCATTCGCTGATTGCGCAAGCGGCTCAGATGCTCCGGGGAACAAGACAGTAGTTGTGCCAACTCCCTCTGCTTTAAGAGCGGGAGCGGATCCTTTGCTTCCCAGTGGGGATCAGTGATTGTTCGTTCCTGCATCAAGTGTTCAAGCCTCTCTGCCGCGCTGCTTGAATGAATTTCCGCGTGAAGTTTCGCCTGTAAGATCGAGTCCATGCAAATAGATTTCATGAAATGGCGCAGCTTCTTCACGTTTCTCGTTGTATACGCAAAAAGCTGCTCTGCCGGTATCTGTGAGACCGTGCAATCGCTCACGGTCAATACAGAATAGAAATTTGGCATGCCGAGCAGAACCGAGGCAGCTCCGGCGTACCACCCTGTTGAGCGAAGACCCAGGCTGACTTGGGATCCATTGTCGCTCGTATACATGAGCTTCACGACTCCGCCGCGGATGAGATAAACATGGTCACACTTCTTCCACTGGTCGATCAGCTTTCGCCCCGGCTCTAAAGCCAGGAATGTGGAGGCGTGGGTTTTGGTAGCGGTATTTCGATCTGCAACGGGTGCGAACACTGGTATAGTCTCTTCCCGGCAACGATCAGAGAAGTCGGGCGAGTTCTTATCAGAGATCGTTCGGTTATACATCGCTCTATCCTTAGCAGAAGATGCAACAGTTGTTCAGCTAAGCAAAATTATCAAGGAGTGGTTCTAAGATAGTCCAATAAATCCACCGGGCAAGCGTTACCGAATGGCTTACTTTGGTTTGATTGGTCTTGGCTATCGCATTCCATCAAGGGCGTGGACTCACCGGTGACATCGCCCGTGCACCGATTCAGGCCGCTGGTTGATCCGAGCGAGTTGTCAGCAGACAAGGACAGATGATCGATCAAGTCCCACTCCGAAAGCTTCAAGCTGGCACCCCGAAGCCCACCCGCCTTTTCCAACGCGCTGCGTTCCTGCTCATGGACGTGCCCGAGGAGGGTCCTTTTTTACCGAAAGAACATCTCGACAAGGCCGCAGAGACGCCGATTTGCCGGTGCTTTTTGAAGTTTCAAACAAAAGTGCGCGAAAAGCGCGTCGTTCATGAGGAGCAATCTTGGCTGCGATGCAACACCATACAGCCGCTATCTTGACAAGTTGGTAGCTACCTTACGATAATTGTAAGGTAGCTAACAACCTGGAGGACGATGGCAGACAAGCGTGTGAATCTGAAGCATGATTCCGTGGGCGCATGGGCGAAGCGGTTGTACTTCGCAGCCCGCTCGGTCATGGACTCCGTTTTGCGCCCATACGGCCTTGGATCCACGCAGTGGTATGTGCTGCATCAATTGGCGAACGAAGGACCGACGATGCAGCGCGATCTGGTGCGCATGCTCCAGATCGAGAGGGCCACGCTGAGCGGGATCGTGACGACACTGGTGCGCAAGGGTCTTGTCGATCAAACGCCCGACTCCGAGGATCAACGTCAACGGATGCTTCGCATCACCCGCTTGGGCACAAAGCTTTGGAGAGAGTTGCCCGATCCGATCGAGCTGATCACGGCAGTTGCATTCGACGGCGCCGACCCCACTGAGTTGGCAATAGCTCGTCGCGTGCTGCGAACCGCAACGCAACGACTCAACGAACACATCTCAGGAGAAAATCAAGCATGACAATCTTAGTTACTGGTGGAACGGGGCTGGTGGGTTCGCGGCTGTTGCGGCGTTTCGTCGATGCCGACGTGAATTGCCGTGCGCTCGTACGGCCAGACAAAGAAGTTCCCGCTGGAGCGGCGCCTATAGAAGGCGATCTTCTCGATGCGGATTCGTTGAAGCAAGCGGTGGAGGGCGTTTCGGCGATCGTTCATCTTGCCGCGGTTTTCCGGACTCAGAATGAGGATGACATCTGGCGAGCCAATCTCGATGGCACGAAAAACCTGATCGCCGCTGCGAAAGCCCACGCTCCACAGGCTCGCTTCGTCATGGCAAGCACCGGACTGGTCTACGATGCGGACGCATCCCATCCCGGCCTCGAAGATGACGCGACCAATCCCAAGCTCGCGTATCCGGCAAGCAAGATCGCCGCGGAGAACGAACTCCGCAATAGCCGACTCAACTGGAGTATCCTCCGCCTCGGCTTTGTCTACGGCGACGGGGACGGACATCTGGCCTCGGTACCGCCGATCGTCGCGAGGTTCAAGTGGCACCCCGCGAAGACTCTCAGCCTCGTTCACCAGCGAGACGTTGCAGGCGCGGTCGAACTTGCTCTGACCGGGGCAATGGACGGGCACATCGTCAACATCTGCGACGACGCGCCGACCACTCTCTACGAGATGGCCAGCCTTGTCGGCTACCCCATCGAGCCGTCAGCGGAGCCCTTGACCGATCCATGGATGGGCCGCATGGATGGATCACGGCTTCGCAGCCTCGGCTTCCAACCTAAGGTTCCGACTCTGTATCAGGCTGCGCAACGAGGAATCCTGTAACCATTGCCAGCGACCGGGGCCGTGAGATAGCACTTACGGATCCCGGTCTGCGACACGCACTCGGTTTACCCAATACGCCCAGGCCACAGTCAGCGAAAAGACACTCAGACTGGCGAAGGGAGCGGTCTTGGGATTCTGAGGTGGAGGGCCTGCAATGTTACTAAACCACAGTAACGTGAGAAGACCGATTCCACCCCAAAAAACGAACGCCGCCGTAAGGCTTTGTGAACGAGTACATCGAGCGTAAAGAATGACCGCGAAAAACCAGAAACCGCCTTCTACGAGGAGAGTCGCGGGAATCGAGTTCCAAAGCCCCAGCCCAACGTATATGTGCATTCTCGGCGCGATCGGCAGGTCAGGCCGATGACTCACGAAATCGAGCAGCCAATGGCTCAGAACCACGAAGAAGATCATCCATGCACCACGCGGATAACGCCTTCGCAATAAGTACGCGAAAGCGAGCAAAGTAGCCCAGACTACATCCATCAAAAGGCTGTGGCTCCATGCGATGTTCGTGGCAGAGAAATACTTTCCCGCGCCCATTCCAGATTTGAACTGCACTTGTTCGAACCCAAAGATCATAAAGACACACCAGGCGAAATCAGCAAACATAGCCGCAAGAACCAGTGTGCCAAGGTTGATCCTCGACTCCGCACGCTTTGCAATCAGGGCTACGGCATAGTGACCTACAAGCATCAGTCCCCTTCAGAGTCTCGCGTGCCGGACAGTATCCATGTATCGATCCAGACCGCGCCGTTCGCTCAGTATCCGCAAGTGTAGAGCCTTTGCGTCCGCCAGGATTGGGCGTGCCCGACTGGGAAGTTGCCCTCTGCATCTGTTTTCTCGAACATCCGCCGGGCAGATCTTCTTTATTTTTAATGTCTTGACCAAACGGCTCCCGAATGGTTCCCTTTTCCAGCTCGCCAACATGCTATCGCTTCAGTGATGTCAAAATGACAAATTGACATCACAAATGCCTGACGATAGCCTATGACTATGGCGCGAGTTCCCTTCACCTTAAGGATTGACGCAGAAGAGCGTGCCGCTCTGGAAAACCTCAG
>Ga0302326_10015511_pt1 | contig 16022 bp, 26 predicted proteins | sample Palsa_T0_3_FD_202264 | JGI IMG/M metagenome (GOLD analysis project Ga0302326, IMG submission 202264) | Peat permafrost microbial communities from Stordalen Mire near Abisko, Sweden - Palsa_T0_3 | ecosystem: Environmental > Terrestrial > Soil > Palsa > Peat permafrost | place: Sweden: Abisko... | reverse complement strand
CGCGCGGGTCCCCACAAGCGATGATTCTCATCGCTTGATGAAGCCTTTGTAGTCGCGCATCGCGAGGCGCGCTTCGATCTGGGTCATCGTGTCGAGCGCGACGCCGACGACGATCAAGAGCGACGTCGAGCCGAGGTAGAATGTCGTCACCCCGAGGCCGCGCTGCAAGGTGGAGGGCAGAATCGCAAGCAGCCCGAGGTAGACGGCGGCGACCGTCGTGATGCGCAGCAGGATGCGGCGAATGTACTCTTCGGTCGGCGCACCGGGCCGGATTCCGGGAATGAACGAACCGCTCTTCTTGAGGTTGTCCGCCACGTCTTTGACGTTGACGACGATCGAGCTGTAGAAGAACGTGAAGATGACGACCAGCACGAAGTACGCGAGGTTGTAGAGGAAGCTGTTCGGGCTGAAATAGGTCTGGAACGCAAGCGCTACGGCCGTCGTGTTCGTCGGGAACTCGAGGAAGCCCAAGTGTACGTAGCTCGGGGCGACCTGTGAGTGCTGGAACCACGAGAGCGCCTGCTGCGGCAAGAGCAGGATCGAGATCGCGAAGATGATCGAGATGACGCCCGAGTTGTTGAGCCGCAACGGAATGAACGAGGAGCGCCCGGCAAACATCTTGCGGCCCACGACGCGACGCGCTTGCTGGACCGGGATGCGCCGCTGGCCCTGATACATGAAGATGATCGAAACGATCGTAAACAGCGCGATCGCCGTGAACAGCACGAGCCCCAAGACGTTGAGGCCTTCCTTCTGACCGGCTTGAATCGTCTGCTGGACGTAGGTCGGATAGCGCAGCACGATACCGATGAAGATGATCAGCGAAACGCCGTTGCCGATACCTTTGTCGGTGATCTGCTCGCCAAGCCACATGAGGAACAGCGTCCCCGAGACGAACGCGATCACGGCGTACACCGTGAATTGCCAGGATGAGTCGTAGAAGACGTGGTTGACGCGCATGGCGTTGGCCATTGTGGTCGCCTGCACGACCGCAAGCACGATCGTCAACCAGCGCGTGTACTGGCTGATCTTCTTACGGCCCTCCTCGCCGCCTTTCTTCGCCATCTCCTCGAGTTGCGGCAGGACGACCGTCATGAGCTGCATGATGATCGACGCGTTGATGTACGGGGTGATCCCCATCGCGATGATCGAGAGTTTCTGCAGCGCGCCGCCCGAGAGAAACCCGAGGAAGTTGTAGAAGGTTCCGCCCGCGAGCATCTGTTGCCACGTCTTCTCGTCGACGTCGGGCAACTGCACGTGAATCATAAAAACGAACGCGGCGAACGCAAACAGAACGAAACCGACACGCTTGCGAATGTCGGGGACTAGGAGTGCGGCGCGGAGATTCTCGAGCAAGCCCTACGCGCTAGCCTCCGCTTCTTTTACGTCGCCGAGGTCGGCGCCGGCGGCCCCGAGCGCTTCGCGCGCGGTGCTGGAAAAGATCACGTCGCGGAAACGCAGCCCCTTCGGGAGCGTCTTGCCGGGCTTGGTGCCGCCGAGGATCTTCACGCCGTCGGGCGCCTTCGAGAGCAAGCGCTTCTCGATCAGCGACTGCGGTGAAACTTCGACCGCAGGATCCCAGGCCGCGAGTGCCGAGACGTTGACGACGGCATAGGTCGTGCGGAAGTGGCCGATGTCGCGTGCCTTCTGCGAGTAGCCGCGCTTGTGCGGCAGGCGCCGCGCCCAGGGCGTCTGCCCGCCTTCGAACGCGGGCCCCTTACCGCCGCCCGAGCGGACCGTCTGGCCTTTGCCGCCTTCGCCGGCGGTCTTCACCATGCCCGAGCCGTGCCCGCGGCCGACGCGCGTGCGCTTCGGGCGCGCGCCCTTGTTCTCACGCAGGCTCGCAAGGGTTACGCCGGGTGACGCCGCGGCGAGGCCTGCGCCGCGCGCGACCGCACTCGACGCAACCTTCTTCGCTGCTGCCGGCGTTTTCTTCGCACCGGCCTTCGCGGGTGACTTCTTTCGGGTCGTCTTCTTCTCTGCCATGGGAACCTCTACGCGAACAGCTCGGCGACGGTTTTCTCGCGAAGCTTCGCGACCTGTTCGGCCGTCCTGAGCGACTTGAGCGCCGTGTACGTGGCGAGGACGACGTTGATCGGATTCGAGCTGCCGAGCGATTTCGTTAGGATGTCGTGGATGCCGGCGAGTTCCAGCACCGCGCGCATCGCACCGCCCGCGATCACGCCCGTCCCGGGTGCTGCCGGCTTCATGAACACGCGCCCCGCGCCGACTTGCATCGTCACTTCGTGCGGGATCGTGCGCTCGACCATCGGCACGACGATCATCGCTTTCTTTGCCTGCTCGACGCCCTTGCGGATCGCCTCGGGAACTTCTCCCGCCTTGCCGATTGCAAACCCGACCTTCCCCTTGCGATCGCCGACGACGACGAGCGCGGAGAAGCTGAACCGCTTGCCGCCCTTAACGACCTTCGCCACGCGATTGACGCGCACAACCGTTTCTTCGATCCCGGAATTGTCGCGGTCGCGACCGCCCCTGCTACCATAGTTCATTTTAAAGAGCACCCCACGTTGCGGGGTGCTTGGCGCTCCGCGCCCCCGCGCCGACGTTGCGGCGCGGGACCCCAAAAATGCTTCGCATTACTTAAAACTCCAAACCGGCTTCGCGCGCGGCGTCCGCGAGCGCCGCGACGCGACCGTGATATTTGAGGCCTGACGTGTCGAACACGACGCTGTTGATGCCGGCGGCCTTGGCCTTCTTGCCGATCTCTTCGCCGACTTTGCGCGCCGCCGCCAGGTTCGTACGGGAATCCAGAGCCGCGAGATCCTTACCGCGCGTCGAGGCGGCGACCAGCGTGTGGCCGCGCGTGTCGTCGATCACGGCCGCGTAGATGTGGTGCAGGGTTCGATGGATCTGCAAACGCGGACGCTCCGCGGTGCCGATCACGCGCCGGCGGACGCGCGCGTGGCGCTTGACGCGCTGGACGTTGCGAGAGAGCACGGCCATTACTTCTTACCGGCCTTCCCGGCCTTGCCGAGCTTCTTGCGCACGATTTCACCCTCGTAGCGGATGCCTTTGCCCTTGTACGGCTCGGGCGGGCGCAGATCGCGGATTTCGGCGGCCACCTGGCCGACGCGCTGCTTGTCGATCCCCTCGACGTGGATCTTGGTCGTGCCCTCGAGCGCGAATGCAATTCCATCCGGCGCTACATACGAAACCGGATGCGAGTAGCCGAGCGTGAGGTTGAGGTTGTTGCCGGCCTTGGCGGCACGGTAGCCGACGCCTTGAATCTCGAGGCTCTTGCGGAACCCTTTGGAGACGCCTTCGACCATGTTGGCGACCAGCGTCCGGGTCAAACCGTGGGCCGCGCGGTGCGGCTTGGTTTCACCGTTGCGCTCGACGATGACGCTACCGCCTTCGACTTTCACCTCGACGACCGGCAGAACGCGCTGCTCGAGTTCGCCTTTTGGCCCCTTGACGCGCACGACCGAATCGGCCACCTCAACGGTGACTTTCTCGGGAATCGTGACAGGCAGTTTACCAATTCGTGACATCGTGCTTACCAGACGTAGGCGAGGACTTCGCCCCCGCGCCCCAGCTCGCTGCGCGAGCCGGGGACCCCAATAGTTGAAAAGGCGCTGCGGCCTTCGGCCTCCGCGCCCCCCGCACGCAAAGCGCGCGGGGCCCCGACGCTACCAAACATAAGCTAGCACCTCTCCGCCGCAACCTTCTCTCTTCGCGCGTTTGCCGGACATGATGCCCTTGCTCGTCGACATGATGACGAGCCCAAGGCCCCCGAGGACGCGCGGAACCTCACCGCGGCCGGTGTAAACGCGCAGACCGGGCCGGCTTATCCGGCGCAGGCCGGTGATGACTTTCTCTTTTTCCGGGCCGTACTTGAGGGTAACGCGCAGGACGCCTTGCGGCCCCTCGGCGACGCGCTCGTACCCGCGGATGAAACCCTCTTCCTTGAGGATCTCCGCGACCGCGAGCTTCATCTTCGACGCCGGAATGTCGACCGTCGGATGGTTTGCCGTGTTCGCGTTGCGAATGCGCGTGAGCATGTCGGCGATGGGATCCGTGATAACACCCATGGCTTACCAGCTCGCCTTCGTGATGCCGGGGATGAACCCGCGGTGCGCGTTCTCGCGGAAACAGATGCGGCAGAGCCCGAACTTGCGATAATATCCGCGCGGACGCCCGCAGGAGAGGCAACGGTTGTGTTGCCGCACCGCGAACTTCGGGGTACGTTTCGCCTTCTCGATGCTCGAGGTTTTCGCCACTAGGTACGCTCCTTTTGAAGCGGGAGCCCCATCTGCGTGAGAAACTCGGTCGCTTCTTCGTCCGTCTTGGCCGTCGTCACGATGACGATATCCATACCGCGCATCTTGTCGACCCGATCGTAGTTGATTTCCGGGAACACGATCTGCTCGCGCAGACCGAGATTGTAGTTACCGCGGCCGTCGAACGACTTGCGGTTGAGGCCGCGGAAGTCGCGAATGCGCGGCAGCACGATGTTGAAGAGCTTGTCGAGGAAGACGTACATCCGCTCGCCGCGCAGGGTCACCTTCGCGCCGATCGACATCCCCTCGCGCAGCTTGAACGCGGCGATCGATTTCTTGGCCTTCGTGATCACGGCTTTCTGGCCGCTGATCGTCTCGAGCTCCTTGACGGCGGTGTCGAGAACTTTCGAGTTCTGGATCGCCTCGCCGACCGACATGTTGATGACGACCTTGCTGAGCTTGGGCACTTGGTGAACGTTCGAATAACCGAACTTATCGATCAGCTTCTTGCGAACGTCGGTCTGATATTTCTCGCGCAAACGGGGAAACGCCATCGCGCTAACGCCCCTTCGCCGAGACGAGGAGTTCCTCGCCCGAGCGCACGGCGACGCGCGCCGTCGTGCCGTCGTCCTTGTGAACGCGGCGCACGCGTGTGGGCAAGTTGGTTTTGGGATCCACGATCTGCAGCGCGCACAGCGGAATCGGCGCTTCCTTCTCGTAGATGCCCGCGGACTTCGCGCCGTCGACGCCTTGCTTGGCGTGACGCTTCACGACGTTAAGACCCTCGACGGTCGCCGTGCCTTCCTTCGGGAAGACCGCCTTGACCGTTCCGTGCTTGCCCTTCTCGCGTCCGCGGCGCAGCACGACGGTATCGCCCTTGATGATCCTTTGCTTCACAAGACCTCCGGGGCGAGCGAAGCAATCTTCAGGAAACCGCGGTCGCGCAGTTCCCGGCAGACCGGCCCGAAGACGCGCGTGCCGCGCGGATCGAGGTTGTCCTTCTCGCCTTTGATGATGACGCAAGCGTTCTCGTCGAACTTGATGATCGAGCCGTCGGGCCGCGTCATCGGGTGCGAGCAGCGCACGATGACCGCCTTGACGACTTGGCCCTTTTTGACCGCCGCGCCCGGGATCGCACTCTTGACCGTGCCGACGATGATGTCGCCGACATAGGCATAGGGGTGCCGCGACCCGCCCTGCACGTGGATGCAAAGGAGTTCTCGGGCCCCGCTGTTATCCGCGACTTTCAGCCGCGTCTCTTGTTGAATCATGGGTGCAGCTACTTTGCCCGCTCGAGGATCTCGAGTAGGCGCCAGCGCTTGTCTTTGGAGATCGGGCGCGTCTCCATGATGCGCACGAGGTCGCCGATCTTTGCGTCGTTCGTTTCGTCGTGCGCCTTGAAGCGCACCGACTTGCGGACGATCTTCTTGTAGGTCGGATGGGGGACGCGCGTCTCGGTGACGACGACGATCGTCTTGTCCATCTTGTCGCTCGACACGCGACCCTGCTTGACGCGCCGGCGATTGCGTTCCATGCTAAGCGGCTCCATGCGATGCCTCGGTAATTTCCGCGAGGCGCTTCTCGCTGATGACGGTTTGAATTTGCGCGTACTCGCGCTTCGTGGCTTTCACCCGGCTAAAATCCGAGAGATGCCCCGTGCGCAACTGAAAGCGCAGGTTGAAAAGCTGCTCCTTCGTCTCGCGCGCCTTCTGCAGCAGCTCGGGAACCGTCAACGTGCGCAGATCTTTGAGCTCGCTCTGCTTCATTTAAAGGCACCCCACGTTGCGGGGTGCTTGGCGCTCCGCAGCGCTTTCGGCACTATCGCGCCGAAAACGCCGCTGCACGCCCCCGCGCGACGCTGCGCGCGGGACCCCTTCAAGATGCTTCGCATCATGATACCGCTCCCATCTCCGAGCTGCGGGTCACGATCTTGGTCGAAATTGGAAGTTTGGAAGCAGCCAAGGTCAGCGCTTCGCGGGCGACCGATTCGGGGATGCCGGCAAGCTCGAAGAGGATCCGGCCCGGGCGCACGACGGCGACCCAGCCCTCCGGATTGCCTTTGCCGGAGCCCATCCGAACCTCGGCCGGTTTCTTCGTAACCGACTTGTCGGGGAACACCTTGATCCAAACCTTGCCGCCGCGCTTGATGTGGCGGGTCATCGCGATACGAGCCGCTTCGATCTGCCGGTTGCTCATCCACACGGGCTCGAGCGCCTGCAGGCCGTATTCGCCAAACGTCAGCGTGTTGCCGACGAGCGCCCTGCCGCGCATGCGCCCGCGGTGCTGCTTGCGCCATTTGACGCGCTTGGGAGTGAGCATCTTACTCCGTCACCTCGTCGTTGCCGGCCTCGGGCGGCTGCGTCGCTTCGGCCGCCGGTTCGCTTGCGGTCTCGAGTTCGGGCCGGTGATGGGTACCGCCGCCCGGAGCGGGCTCCGGGTGATGTGCCGTTGGAGCGCTCGAGGGGGCTCCGGGGCGCTCGGCTTCGTCGACCGTGTGCTGGCTTGCGGGATCGACGACGGAGGTTTCGGCCGTAACGCCGTGGCCGTGTTCGGCTGCAACGTCGTGAACCGCGGCACCGCCATGCGGGCCGGTCGCGCGAGGATGATCCGGGATCGCGAACGCACCTTCGAATTCGGCCGCCAGCGACTCGGTGTCGCCTTCGATTTCGCCGACGGTCGGAAAATCGAAATCGTCGACCTCGTTGTCCGTCGACTGCGCCGGACGCGGCGCTCCACCGCGACCGCGGCCGCCGCGACGCTCGCCGCGACGATCCCGGAAGGTGGCCCGCTCGCCCGCGGGTTTCTCGGGCTCACGACGCTCCTGTCGCGTCGTTTCGGGCAGCACTTCACCTTTATAGATCCAAACTTTGCAGCCGATGCGGCCGAACGTCGTGAACGCTTCGACGTGTGCGTAGTCGATGTCGGCGCGCAGCGTGTGCAGCGGAACTTTGCCGTCGTGGTTTTGCTCGGTGCGCGCGATTTCGGCACCACCCAAACGCCCCGAGACCATGACCTTGACGCCGCGCGCGCCGGCCTTCATCGTGCGCATGATCGCCTGCTTCATCGCGCGGCGAAACGCGATCCGCTTCTCGAGCTGATCGACGATATTTTGGCCGACCAAGCGCGCGTCGAGTTCGGGATGCTTGATCTCGACGACGTTGACCTGAACGTTTTTCTGCGTCAGCCGCTCGAGGCTCTTGCGGATGTCTTCGATACCGACGCCGCGCTTGCCGATAATGATGCCGGGCTTGGCGGTGTGAACGATGACGCGCGCCTGGTTCGCGCGGCGTTCGATTTCGACTTTGGAGATCGCCGCCGCGCGCGTCAGCTTTCCGAAATACTTACGGATCGACTGATCTTCGTGCAGCCACGCCTTGTAGTTCTTTTTCTCGAACCACCGGCTCTCCCACGTGCGCGTGATCCCCAGACGCAGACCGACCGGATGAATTTTTTGACCCATTATGCGGAGGCTCCGGCAGCGGCCGCTGCGGCTTTCGGTTTGCGGGCGCGCTTCGCGGGCGCTTTCTTGGCGGGTGTCGCGGCCGCGCGACGGCGCGTCTCGACCGTCGACAGCGCGATCGAGGCGCCCGACTTTTTCTTGGGTTGCTTCTTCGGCGGCGTATTCCCGACGGCGATCGTCACGTGCGACATGCGCTTGCGCTTGAAGGCGGCACGGCCTTGCGCGCGCGGATCGAGCCGGCGCGTGTACGAGCCGCCTGGGCCGCCGTCGACGGTGATCTTCGTGATGTAAAGATCGTCCGTTGCCATGCTGTGATTGTTTTCCGCATTGGCAACGGCGCTCTTGAGGAGTTTTTCGAGCGGTTCGCTCGCGAAGACACCGGAGAATTGCAGCAGTACGAGCGCTTCGCGCACGCTCTTGCCGCGGATGGCGTCGGCGACCCGGCGCAGCTTGCGCGGGCCCATCCGGGCGAATTTGAGATGTGCGAGCGCCTGCGAGCGTTCTAGCGTCTGCGTCTCGGCCACGTTACTTCACCGCGCTCTTTTCTTGGCCCGAGTGTCCGCGGAACAGGCGCGTCGGCGAGAACTCGCCGAGCTTGTGCCCGACCATGTTCTCGGTGACGAAAACCGGAACGTGCGTCTTGCCGTTGTGCACGGAGATCGTGTGCCCGACCATCAGCGGCACGATCGTGCTCGAGCGCGACCACGTTTTGATGACGCGCTTCTCGCGCGTGCTGTTCATCTTCTCGACCTTGGCGAGCAGATGATCCGCCACGAACGGACCCTTTTTTAAACTGCGACCCATTACTTGGCACTCCGCTTGCGGACGATCATTTTGCTGGTGCGCTTGTTGCGGCGCGTCTTCTTGCCCATCGTCATCTGGCCCCAAGGCGTCGTCGGCGGCCGGCCCGATGTCGAGCGCGCCTCACCGCCGCCGTGCGGGTGGTCGACCGGGTTCATCGCGATGCCGCGGACCGACGGGCGCTTACCCATGTGGCGGATGCGGCCGGCTTTTCCGATGACGACGTTCTCGTGATCGAGGTTTCCGAGTTGCCCGATCGTCGCGCGGCAGACCATCAAGATCTTGCGGACCTCGCCCGACGGCATGCGAACCTGGGCGTAGTCGCCTTCCTTCGCCATTAACTGGGCCGAAGAACCCGCGCTGCGCACGAGCTTGCCGCCTTCGCCCGGGCGCAACTCGATGTTGTGAATCACCGTGCCGAGCGGGATGTTCTTGATCGGCAGACAGTTGCCGGTCTTGATGTCGGCGGCGTCGCCCGATTCGACGACCTGACCGATCTCGAGGCCCGCCGGTGCGAGGATGTAGCGCTTCTCGCCGTCCTTGTAGTTGAGCAGCGCGATGCGCGCCGAGCGATTGGGATCGTATTCGATCGCCGCAACTTTGGCCGGGATCGCATCCTTTTGCCGCTTAAAATCGACGATGCGATATTGACGCCGCGTGCCGCCGCCTTTGTGGCGCACGGTGATGTGGCCGTTGTTGTTGCGGCCGCTGTGCTTCTTTTTGACCTCAACGAGCGCTTTTTCGGGTTTCTTCTTCGTAAGATCGCGGGTATCGATCGTCGTGATGAAGCGCTGGCCGGCGGACGTCGGGCGATAGCGTTTGACTGCCATTTAGAATACCTTCGCAGTGAGCCGCGTGCAGCTTACGTTCGAGCGCGAGGCGCGAAAAGCGAAGCGTGCCTTAGCACGTGAGCGATGAGCAACGAAGCGACCGGACGTAAGATGCATGCGGATCACTGCTCGAACGGATTCACGCCGCCCAGTTCGATCTTCTGGCCGGCTTTGAGGGTGACGATGGCTTTTTTCCAATCCGACTGCTGACCGGACGTGCGGACGCCCCGGCGCGCGAAGTTCTTGATCTTACCGCCGACATTGGTCGTGTTGATCTTGATGACGGTAACCTTGAAGATCTCTTCAACCGCATGCCGGATCTGCGTCTTCGTCGCGCGCGCATGCACTTCGAAGCTATACTGCGAGATGTGTGTCCCCGTCATCGACTTCTCGGAGATCAGCGGCGCAATGATAATGTCTCTCGCCTCCATTTAAAGGGCACCCCACGTTGCGGGATGCCTGGCGCTCCGCAGCGCACTACGCATGAGCTTTCTCCCTGCTGACCGCGAAGGCGTTCGCGAGGTGGCCGAGGGCGGCGGTCGTCAGGACGATGCGCGCGTACCCGAGCACGTCTTTGATGTCGAGGGCGCCGGTGTGGGTGACGGCGACGCGTTGGAGATTTGCGCCGATGCGCACGAGCGTCTTGCCGACGGCCTCGTGCTCGCTCTCGGCGTAGACCACGAGCGTCCGCGCCCCGCGCTTGGCAACTTTGGCCGATCCGAAGAGCAGCCCGGCAAGATCGCGGGTCTTGGTCAGATCGAACCCATCGGTCGTCAGCACGGTGACGCAATCGCTCGCGAAGCGATCCGAGAGTGCCGCTCGCAGCGCAGCTTTGCGTTCCTTCTTATTAAGGGAGACGATGTAGGTGCGCGGCTTGGGCCCAAACACGACGCCCCCGTGGCGCCACTGCGGCGAACGGATCGATCCTTGGCGCGCGCGGCCGGTCCCCTTTTGCTTCCACGGTTTCCTTCCGCCGCCCCGGACTTCGTCGCGGCGCAAGGTCGAAGCCGTGCCGGCTCGGCGGTTGCTCAGCTCGCGGAACACCGCGCGGAACATTGCGTTGGCCTTGCCGCCGCCCGCACCAGCGAACGCCTCCGGGACGGCTTCGTCGCGGACGTTTTGGCCCTGCGAGTCGATGACGGCCGGCATTTACTTCGCCCCCTTCGCGGCCGGCGACGCCTTCGCGGCCGGAGCCGGCGCCGGCACCTTGGGCGGACGAACTGCGGCCGAGACGAGCACGAGGCCGTTCTTGGCCCCGGGGACCGGGCCGCGCACGAGGAGCACGTTGCGCTCCGGGTCGGCACGGACGATCTCGAGGTTCTGGTGGGTCGTACGGTCGACCCCGAAGTGGCCCGGGCGGCGCGAACCGCGCACGACGCGGCCGGCATTCGTGTCACCGTTCGAGGCCGGCTGGCGATGGATCATCGAGCCGTGGGTCTGGCCGCCGCCGTGAAAGTTGTGGCGCTTGATGCCGCCGGCGAACCCGTGGCCCTTCGAAATCCCAACGACGTCGACGCGGTCGCCCTCGGCGAAGACCTCGACCGAGACCGTTCCGCCGACCTCGGGGGCGCCGTCGATCGCGCGGCGGAACTCGCGGACGTACTTCTTTTCGGCGATTCCGGCTTTCTTGAAGCGGCCCGCCTGGGGCTTCGTGAGGCCGTTCTTGCGCGGGTCGGCAAATGCGAGCGCGACGGCCGCGTAGCCGTCGGTTTCTACCGTCTTGTGCTGCAGCACAAGGCACGGCCCCGCCTCGATGACGGTGACCGGGACGTACCGCCCATCCGCGGTAAACACGCTCGTCATCCCGACCTTCCGGCCGATGATGTTCTTCATCTCAACTCCACGTAGCCTGGCGTTCATCTACGGTCTTCCGCCGCGAACGCACCAAAAACGCGTCCGCGGCTGAGGACCACAACCCGCGTAGTGTACCGTAGCCGGGCAAAGGTTGTCAATTTGGGGGAGACGCGTCAAATCGACGCACTACCTATCTTCGACCCAAGACGCATGAAGAACCCGGCGGATCGAACATATCAGAGCGGATATGCGTGGAGAATCGTTCTGCCGCTATCGGACGTGATGTCGAGGAAAATGCGCATAGCACGACAGCGGTATTCGATGTCCGTGTGGGGCCCGGATGCAAGCGCGACGCGCGCGCAGGTCGCCGGGAGCTTTGACCGATACCAGCGATCGATCGTCGTCACGGAATCGTGCGATTGAAGCACGTATCCGGGGAGGCTTGCGCCGTAGGGTGACACGGGCGACGCGTGCGGGTAAGCGGGGAAACCGGCCATGCCTGCCGCAGCGGCCGACGACGGGGCGCCGGCCGCGACAACGGCGCAGAGGGCAAGTAGGGGCAGCCATCTCGTTCTCATGGCCCAACCATAGCAGGCGGCCGTGCCGACGCCGTCGGGCACGCGCAGAGACGCGCCCATCGTTCTATGTCCGCTCGAGGAATTGCTCGATCGCAGACATCGTTTCGGCCGGCTGCTCTTCCATGATCCAATGACCGGCATTCTTGAGCACGATGACGGTGGCGTTCGGCGAGATGAGCTTGGCCTGTGCGCCGAGCTGCGGGCCAAGGGACTTTGCGCCGCCGATAGACAGCACCGGAATCGTCAGCGGGACCGTCGCGAGCTTTGCGAAATCGGTCGCCGTTTTGGGGAACGAAGCGAAGTATGCCCAGCCGGCGGTCATTCGCCCCGGCCGCGCGTATGCCGCGGTGTACTCGCTGCGTTGGACCTCGGGTATCGAATGATGTGCGTCGGCGGCGAAGTCGTTCCAATAGTAATCGAAGTAGGTGCGCTCGCGACCGGTAACGAGTGCGAGCGGCGTTGGGCCGTGGAATCGGAAGTGCCACAGATTGGGGTTGTCGTAGATCGGCTCCCAGCCCGCTACTCCCGGTAAGAACGCGTCCATCAACGCGAGTCGCTCGACTTCTCTTGGGTACATCGCCGCGTAGGCATACGCGACCATCAGCCCGATGTCGTGACCGACGACGCGCACCTTCGAATACCCCAGCGTTTTAACCGCATCGCGGACGCGCCGGGCCGATGTTTTCATGTCGATCCCGCTCGACGGTATCGACGAGTTCCCGATTCCGGGCAGATCCGGCGCAACGACCGTGAACTGCGGCGCTAATGCAATCGCCAGCGGCTTCCACATGCGCGAGTCTTCGCCGTAGCCGTGTAACAGGACGACGACCGGACCGCGACCGCCGACGGTGACGCTCACGGTACTGCCGTCGACCTGAACGTCGCGGGTCGTGAAGCCGGTACCGAAGTTGACCGGGAATGCCTGCGCCGCCTGGCTCGAAGACACGAACCAACCGAGCGCAAGTAGCGCAAGCCTAAGTGAAACCAGAGATACGTATCCCATAGCACGCTCCATGAAAGTTTACGAGTGAACAAAAAACGAGCGAGGAAACTACGCCAAAGCGGAGAGCGCGACGCCGGCAATGCGCCGCAGCGCGGCACGATCCGAAGTGGCTCTGGCGAGCTGTCGCATCCCTTGGATCGTTGCGAGAAAGAAGTTTGCGAGCGCAGCCGGATCCTTGTCGGCCCCGAGCTCGCCTCGCCGTTGCGCCGATCGCAGAGCCGCCTCGAAGATCGCCTCCACTTCGGATTGATTCCGTCGCACGAGCGTCGCAACGTCCCGATCGTCGCGATTGCGCTCGAGGTTTGCGCTCAGTAAGAGGCAGCCGCGTTCGTGGTCGGCGCGCGATTCGTCGCAGATCCCGTGCAGAATGGCGCCGAAGCAATCTTGAACGGAGTGCCCCGCGTCGAACAGCGTCTTCATCGCCTGTTGGGTCGACGTTCGATACTCATCGAGCGCCCGCAAATAGAGCGCGCGCTTGTCGCCGAACGTATCGTACAAGCTCTGACGCCCGATCTGCATCCCCGCCATCAGGTCGTCCAGCGATGTCTTCTCGTACCCGTTCTGCCAAAACACGCCTACCGCCGCCTTCAGGGCCCGATCGGGATCGAATTCTTTGCTGCGAGCCACTGTTCTGGACTATACAGTCCAGAAAGCGCCGTGTCAAGCGAAGCGGGCGGACTAGCGGGTCAAGGGCGCCCGCGGTCCGTCCTGCTTTTTGGCAAGCGCGACCAGCCCGGAGCGCGTGCTCACGTCGAGCTTGCGAAAGATGCTGATCGTCTGGTTGCGGATCGTGGATGGGCTGCGACCCAACTTCTTCGCGATCTGACGGCTCGTCAAGCCTTCACAGATCTTTTCGAGCACGCGCTGCTCGGCGGCGCTCAATTGCAGGAACGGGGATTTCGAGGCGGCGACGAGCCGATCGGCTTCCGCCTTCAACCACGAGCGCGGAACCTTTCGCAGGAGTGACGTCAGCCCGGGCGTCATTCCGGTCCGCCCAATGCGCATCAAATCGAGCGACGCGATGCAGGTCATGTAACGGTCTCCGCAGGCCTGCCAAAGCGCGATCGCTTTTTCGATGTCCGCGCTCGCGTTCGGGGTATTCCCGCGCGCCGCCTCGATGCGGCCGCGCGCGAGCAAAGCCATTGCCCCAGCTCGATTATCGTGCTCGAAAGCCAACAGGGGATCGCGCTTCCCCGTGTGCGAGAGCGCTTTCGTAAGGGCACGTCCGGCTCGAGGATCGCCGCTTGGCGAAGCTTCAACGGCAAAGAGCAGGGGGATGACGTGGGCTTCCAAATCGGCCTTCGACCAGTCGAAGCCCTCGAGGCGCTTGTAGGCCATGTCGAGGTGCAAGGCTGCCGCGTCGGGGCTGCCTCGCCGCCGGAAGAAGCCGGCCAGCGCGATGTCGGCGGCCGCAGAGAAGGGCGCGGGAGCGACGATCGCCCGCGCCCCGAGGAGCGCCGCATAACAGAGTGCGTCGTCGCCCAGCAGTGCGTGGAGCGACGCAAGATTCAGGCGGACGGACAGACACGCACGAGCGATCGGCGCGGTCGGCTGCAGGGTTGCCGCTTCGGCGATCAATCGCGGGACCACCTCAAAGTCGAAGGTCTCGACAGCGATAAACGCCGCGCCTTGAAGCGTACTCGACCTCACGAATTCATCTTTGTAGTCGCGCGCGAGGAGGTCGAGTACGTCGACGAACTTGCGCAGGGCGGCGCCATTATGGCCGCGCGAAAATTCGATCCACGCTTGCAACTCTGTTCCGAGGGCTTTGATCTCGGCATCGCCGGCTTGCACGGCGCGCTCCGCGCCCTTGGCCGCGGCATCGAGCTCGCCGCGCGACCAATCCGACAAGGCGGCATGGTAGTCGGCGGCCGCACGGACCTTTCGATTCGTACCCGGCGGCAGTTCCGGAGGTAAGCGTGGCGCGCGCGCCGAGTCTCCCCGCTCGGCGGCGGCGGCGCGCAATATCGCAGCGATCGCGGTGTCGTCGGCATCGTCGAACCGAACGCCGCGAAGCGCATCGAGAGCTAGTCGATATTCGTGACGCCGCAAGTACGTGCGGGCGAGAAGCAGGCGGCTTCTCGGCTCGGGAGCCGCTCTAAGGCGATTGACGACGTCGTCGTATCGCGCTTCGGCCCACGATTGCTGCGCGATCGCGAAGTCCGCCTCAGAATCACGAGCCTCAAGCCTTCTTCTTAGCGACGCCGGCACCGCGCCCCACGTTTTCGTTTGCGCATTAGGGGACCTTCCAATCAGTAGAAAGACTGTCGCAACGCTCCGACGGGCTGAACGCCCCGGCGTCTTTTGCGTTAAATTCGAATAAACTAGATATTTTGAGCTATACCAAACTGATGCCGGTCACCTTGTGATCGGCGTTGCGGTTGCGTTGGATCGCGACCCCTCATCAGGCTTGGCGGCCAATATTGGCGCGTCGGCCCTGCGTTACGGCGGGAGAGACGGTGCTCGATGCGAGAACTGCCCGGGCTACGGCTCCCCCTTTTGGAGGTTCGTGTGCATCGTTTTCCCTCGATGTGGTTGCGGCTGCCGGGCGCTACGGCGATCGTCGTTGCGGCCGCGTTTGCAGCGTTGGCCCAGCCGGCCCCGGACACGAGCCCGGTCGTTAGCCTAACGGTCCTCAATCCAACCCAGCCAGTTGCGGGCGATGGATCCACGGGAGAGGTCGCGTACGTGCCGGACACGGCCGGGCCGTCGTCCGCGATCCTTGCAACCTACGACGATTCGACGCAAAGCAGCGCGAGAAAGCAGCTCTTCGTCGAGATCGACGATACGCATGGCCACGCACTATTTTTCCGAGCGCAAACCGACACCGCACATCGCCTGCTCTTCGCTCCGGTAAATGGCGCGGCGCGGGTGACGTTGTTTAAGAGCTTCACCAGAGATCGAAAGCCGGATGCGGCAGCCGTGCAGTGCGAGATCGGCAGCAGAGAACCGGTCGCCACGACGCCGGCGGTTGCAAATGTCCCGCGTACCGGACCCGCGATTGTGGAAGCCGCGACGTCATACGAACGCGGTGGAATTAGTCAGGGCCTCGTCAACCTGCAGACGCGCGATCTCGATCCGAGCCGCGCCCGGCTGCTCGTCGACGACTCCGCGCAACTGGTCACGACCTTGGCCGCGTCCGACATCAACCTGAAGGGGCGGCTTGCGGACGATATTAAACTTGGAAGCCACGTGTTCAGCGTGCGCTCCGGCAGCTCTACGACGAATCGGATACGTGCGGACGTCGTTGCATTACGCGCCGATCCGGTTGCGCCCGCACAGCCGGGTGCCCTTGAGACGCTGACCGTGCACGTC
>Ga0302326_10015507_pt1 | contig 16028 bp, 14 predicted proteins | sample Palsa_T0_3_FD_202264 | JGI IMG/M metagenome (GOLD analysis project Ga0302326, IMG submission 202264) | Peat permafrost microbial communities from Stordalen Mire near Abisko, Sweden - Palsa_T0_3 | ecosystem: Environmental > Terrestrial > Soil > Palsa > Peat permafrost | place: Sweden: Abisko... | reverse complement strand
CGGGTTCTACCTCAAGTCGTTCTTCGCGCCGGCGACGGACGGCGTGGAGGTGTCCGCCGAGGTCCGGGCCACGGTGTCCTCGATGTCGGAAACCGGCGGACTGGCCCGCCTCCTGGATGAGCTTGCTCGGCTCAATCCCGGCGGGCTCGGCGGGCTCGACACCGCTAATCCGCGCCGCGTCGCGGGCGCCCTCGGCCGCTGCCTCGCCTCCGGGCTCACGCTTGCCGAGCTTGCCTCGCGCTTTTCGCAGGTGCTGCCCCCGTTTTCCGGCTGGCAGGTGAGGCTCGTACGGCTGGAGAGGAGCGGGCCCGATCTCGACGTTAGGATCACCGGGCGGGTGGACGGCATGATCCGGGCGGGCCTCATCGATGAGGTGGCGCGCCTGCTGCGCGCCGGCCTGCGCTCCAACCGGAGCGCCGCCCGGGCCATCGGCTACCGGGAGACGATCGAGGTCCTCGACGGCGTCGCTCCGATGGAGGGCCTGGTCGCCGCCGTCGTGCGCGACACGAAAGCCCTCGTCAAGAAGCAGCGCACGTGGTTTCGCACCCAGCTGCCGGCGCACCCTGTGGTGGACGCCTCCCTCCCGGTCGATGCGGCGGCGCTGTTCCCAGGGTGACGCTAGGGTGACGCTTTCCTGCGCTGGTAGACGTCCCTGTAGTAGACGAGCGTGTCGCCCACCAGGTCGACGACACCGCTCTCGACGGTCGAAAGGCACAGCAGGCCGTCATGGCGGCCGAACCTGTAGGTGTCCTTCGTGTCGTTGATGGGGCCCTTGGCGCCTATCTCGTAGAAGCGCATCTGCCCGGACGCGAGAACCTCTATGACCCGGTCGCCCGTATGGTTTCCCGTCGCGTAGAGGCCGGCGACGGCGGCGTCCCGCGTCTTGATCTCGTCGGCGTCGGTGATGAGCGTCACCTCGGGCTTTTTGTTGACGCTCTCGACGTAGAAGACCGAGTAGAGGATGTAGCCGTTGAGCGCGAGCCCCACGACCAGCATTGCGAATGCGATCCCGCGGTGGGGTGCGGTCGGCACCGGCTGCTCGGGCTCGAGGTCGCCGAAGGGCGAGCGCGTCTCGGGTATGCGGTCCAGGCGCTCGAGGAGGCCGGCGACGGTCGTCTCGACGGCGGGCGCGGAATGGTCCCGGATGTCGTACACCTGAAGCCGCCCCCTGCTCGTGCGGATGATCAGCTTCGCGCCGCGGCCCGCGGCCACGATGCTGGGGTCGAAATCCTCGTTCTCCACCGCGTCGATCTCGCAGAAAGCGTCCAGGAGGGTCGTGAACTCCGCAGCGCTCATGTCGCCGCGGTCGACCGACTCGTTGGTTTCGCTTGCCCTGCGCCCGTCCGGGCCGAGGTGGTTTGTTGAAACTCGGTACATCCTAGTGCTCCAGAACGAATACAGGGTAGTTGCGATATCCGAGGAAAAAATTGCCCGTGACGAGGTTGCCGTCGTCGAGCTTGGTGTCGATGTCGGAGAGCTGCTTGAGGTCCGAGGTGACGGCGTTGGAGCCGACCGTCGAGATGATGATGACCGCCGCATACCGGCCGCCGCCCTGCGGACTCTGAGTCGCGAACTGGTAGTAACCGCCGATCGGGGTGACGCGCGACCAGTTGGTCGCGCTCAGGTAGCCCTCCATGCCGGCGGGAAACACCCCCGGGGCGCCGCCCCCTGGCGGCCAGTCGCCGTGCTCCTGCGCGTAGGCCTGGAACGCCCCCGAGTAAACCCGCAGGTCGTTCATGACCGCGCTCGATCGGGCGTTGATCGCGTTCTTCTTGAGCGCGGGAACGGAAACCGCGGCCAGGATGCCGATGATGAGGACTACGACCGCAAGCTCCAGGAGGCTGAAACCGGCCGCGGGGCCGGTGTCCTCATTCGGGAAGGTTGATTCGGTAGAGCTGCAGAGAGCTGCCCTCAAGGAACCGCAGGTTCGCGATGGCCGAGAGCAGATTGACCTTCGCCTGCAACTCACTGACGCGGGCGGTTTCAAGAGTGTTCTGAGATTGCAGCACCAGATAGCTTGTTGCAAGACCGGCGTCGAATTGGGCCTTCGTGAGCTCGTACGCCTTCTGGGCGAACTTCGTGTTCTCCGCCGACGAGCGCACGCTCGCGATGCTCGTCTGGACGGCGCGGACCGCGGCCCGGACCCCGACGACGAGAGTCTGGTCGACCTGGTCGTAGGCGACCTGCTCGCTGCGGACGCCCGCGATCGCCTGGCGGTACGCGGCCCGTCCGGCGCTCAGGCCCCAGGGTACGCTCAACGTCAGCCCCGCGGTCCAGTTGTAGCCGCTCCAGCTGCCGGTGATGGACTGGCCGGCGGTCGACGCATACGAGTTGTACCCCAGGCCGCCGTTGAGGTTGAGCGTGGGCAGCATGGAGCGCTTTGCCTTGAGCGCGGCCAGCTTGAACTGGTCGATCGTCGCCTGGGCGACGGCGAGGTTCGGGCCGTCGTCCCGGGCGAGCTTGTAGGACCGCTCGAACGACACCTCGGGCTCGCCCACGAACGGGAAATGGGTGGCCCCGACCGCCGTGGCGAACTGGCGGTCGCCGAGCAGCTGGAGGAGGTCGTCCTCGCTGTTGTGCACGGCCTGGTCGTCGAGGATGAGGAGGTTCTTTGCGGCGGCGACCCCCGCCTGGGCGTTCATCACGTCGAGATCCGTCTGGACCCCCGTCTCCCTCCTGATGGTGTTCTCGTCAAGGAGCTGCTGGGCCTGCTTGAGCTCCTCCAGCTGCACCTTGTACTGCTCGCGCTGGAAGAGGAGGTTGTAGTAGGTCGTCTCGACGTTGAGGATCATCGTCAGGACCGCGCTCTTGAAGTTCAGGTTCGAGATCGTCACCCCGATCTTCGCGCTCTCAATTGAGGCCAGGTTGTAGTCCGTGCCGGCGCCGTTGAGGAGCGGCTGGGTCACGGAGAGGGAGACGGCGCTCCCGAACGCCGGGTCGGGCTCCGAATAGGCCGGCTGGAAGTAGCCGCGCTCCAGGCTGTAGTTGGCGGCGATGGTGCCGCCGGTGACGACCGTGTCGGCGAGGGAGAAGGTCGTGGTCTCGGTGCTCGTGTAGGGAACGGTCCCCAGGTTGGCCTCCCCGGACGCGTCCTGGACGACGGACCTGTTCGCGTTGAAGCCGAACGTGGGCTGGAAGGCCGCCTGCTGGATCACGACCGAGTCTGCGGACTGCTGGATGCTGAACCACTGGATCCTGACGTTGAAGTTGCGGCCGAGCGCCTGGGCGACGCAGTTCTCCAGGGTCACCTCCCCGGAAAGGTCGACCGCGGTCGCTGGGTCGCCGAACGCCGGCATCCCGGGGGCGCCCTGGTCGGCATGCACGGGCGAGATCGACCAAAGGCAGAGCAGGGCCAGGCCCAGGCGGGCAGGGTGTCGGGGCATCATGTCGTGGAAGGAGCGGGCGATGCACGATTGAACACGTGCGGACCCCCCAAAGTTGCTCTTTTTCTACGTGCGGCGCTCACAGGTGCCGGAATGGTCGAAATTCGCGGTCAAGCGGCGCGCGGACGGGCCCTACTTTGCCGTCGTGTCGGTCCGCTTGAGCTCGCGGTCGACGATGTCCCCGAGGATCGCCACGGATTCCGGGCCTGAGGAGGCCCTGGCCAGGGCCTCCCGCATCCCTGCGTACTCCGGGGCGGATTCGCCGAGGGGGGGTAGCCTCTTGTCGGCCGCATAGACCAGGATCCCCTTGTCGGCCGTCGCCTCCATGTCGGACACGCTTCCCTTGCCCAGGCCGTCCAGCACGCTCATGACGACCGGGTCGACGTCGCGGGGCTGGTCGCGCAGCCTGAAGGCCGGGTAGCTCTTGACCGCGACCTTTGTGTCGCCGGCCGCCTCGGCCGCGGCCTTCTCGAAGGATTCGCCGTCCTTCAGCCCGTGCTCGATGCCCGCCTTCAGGAGACGGCCAAACTCGACGAAGCGCTTGCGCTTCTCGTTGTCGAGCGCGTCGGCCCGGACCTTGTCGCGCACCTCGGCGAGCGAGGGTTCGCGGGAGGGCAGGGTGTCCCTGAGGATGAGCACCACGGCGCCCGTCGGGCCCGGGATGGCCTCCGAGAAATAACGGTCGGCGTTCAGGCGAAAGGCCGCGTCCGAGATCTCGCGCGATCCGCCGAGTTCCGCTGGTCCCGCATCGAGCGTGAAAGGGGCGAGGCTGGCCGTCTTGAGCTTGAGCCCGGAGAGGAATGCGTCGAGGGCGGGGCCGCGGGCGACCTTCCCGTCAAAGAGCCCGAACGCGAGGTCCGAGGCGGCCTTGATCGCGGCGCGCTTGGCCTTCTCGGCCACGAGGGCCGTGCGGACCTGCTCCTTGACGGCCTCGAAGTCGGCCATGGGGTTGGCCTTGGCCCCGGGTGCCTTGACGCCGGGCGCGGGAAAGCGCCCCGGGTTCGAATTGTAGAACTCCGCGACCTCGCCGTCGGTGGGAGGGGCGACCTGGGAAAGGAACGCCGCCGCCGGAAATTCGACGTAGTCCGCCGAGACGCGCGGCGCTATCGTGTAGCGGAACGAGTTGTCGGAAAAAAACTTGGCGATGTCGGCGTCCGTGAGCCTCGTTCCGGGGTCAAAGGCGGCGTAGTCGACGCTCGCCGTCGATATCGTCCAGCTCGTGTCCCCCTTCACCATGATGGCGTTGACGTCGCCCGGCAGGACATATCCCGGACCGGAAAGCAGCGCCTCGATCTTCTGGGCGCGCGCGTCGTCGGCGATCACCCGGGCGATGTCGGCCTCGGAGACCGTGCTTCCCGATTTCAGGTTGGCGCGGAAGAGGTCAGAGCGGGAGACGTCGAACTGGCCGTCCTGGCCCGCGAAGATGCGCAGGTGCTTGATGTAGTCCTGGAGCTCCCCGGAGGTCGCCGCGGGGACGTGCAGCTCGTCGGCCATGTGGAGGGCCGCGACCCTTTGGAACGCATAGAACTGGATCTGGTCCGCGGTGGCGCCCGACGCCATCTGCAGCTGCGCGCTGAGGCGCCCGTCATCCAGGATGCGCCCGGACTCCTCGAGGGACGCCAGGTTGTGGCCGAAGAAATCGCGGGTAACCGCCGTGCGGTCGGCGCGCCCGATCCCCGGGGTCGATCCGATCGTGAAGATGAACGGCACGACCATGATGATCAGCATGAGCGCGAAGATCAGGCGAAAGTGATGCTGGAAGGACCGCTGGATCCAGGAAATCATTGGGGGAAAAGGAGCGGAGGCTAGGCCGCCCCCCTTGGCTGGCAACGCTTTATTTGGCCGGGAGCTCCTCGGAGAGGAGCTCCTCGACCGACTTGCGAAAGAAGGCCTGCTCGCCGAGGCGCCCGATGGCCTCGCCGAAGTCGCGCACGACCGGATCGATCCTGTCGAGCGCGTCCCCGGAGGGGTCCGCCCCCCGGCTCTCGGCCGCCAGCTTGAAGTCGAGCATCGTGATCCGGTCGAGCGGCATCGCCGGCTGGTAGCGCAGGTCGCCGGAGTCGGCGCCGGGGCCGGGGGGCACAGCCCTCACGAAGCCCAGGTCGACGATCCTGTTGAGGCACTCGTTCAGGACCTGGGTCGGGAGCCTGACGGCACCCGAGAGCTCGGCCACCGAGATCGGCGGCTCGCGCCGGCGGAAGCGCCGGCAGACCGCCATCAGGACCGCCAGCGAGAGCCGCTCGCGGTTGACCGCGCTCAGGCTCCCCCACGCCAGGCGGCTGTTGCGCACATGGACGTTCTGGACGGCGTAGCTGATCTGCCCACCCACGAGCACGAAGAGCCAGAAGATGTAGAGGCCGAGCATCAGGACCGGGATGAGCCCGAGGGAGCCGAATAGGCTCTTGGTGAGGAGGACCCGCCGCAGGTAGAGGAACTGGAGGAAGTTGTTCGCTATGAGGAGCAGGGCCACCACGAGTGCCCCGGAGAGCGCCGCCCACCATCTCACGCGGGTGTTGGGCACCGTCCGGTAGAAGAGGGCCAGGGCCGCGACGAGGAGCAGGAAGGAGAGCGACGGCAGCGATCCCCGCAGGAGCCTGACGATTTCGGCGCCGAAGGGCAGGCTTCCCATGAAGACGTTCATGAAGGAGCCCGCCCCCATGAGCGCCACCATCGTGAATAGGGCGACGCCCCCGAGCGTCAGGACGGTCCAGTAGAAGACGACCCGCATGAGGAGCGAGCGGCCGCTGCGCACGCCCCAGATCTCGTTGAACACGTCCTCGATCGCCTTGAAGAGGAAGAGCACGATCACGATGAGGGAGAGCGCGCCCACGTACCCGACCGCGCGGGACTGCGCGACCTTGATGAAGTTGTTGAGCAGCACCACCAGCTGCGGGTTGACCTCGACCGAGCCGCCGTTGTCCAGGCTGTCGTACTGCTCGAGCTGGGGCGCGACGAAGCTGATCAGGCGGTTGAGCGCGTCCACGGCAAGGTTCGGGTTGCGCTGGCCGAGCTCCGTGGAGGCGACCAGCATGGCGATCGCGATCAGCGGGCCGAGGCCGAGGAGCGAGCCGAAGCTCAGGTCCGCGGCCCGGCTGCCGGTCTTTGTCTCGGAGAACGTCGTCCACGAGAGGGAGATGACCCTCAGGAGGGCGTAGAACCAGCCCCTGGGCGACCGGTCGGCGACCGCATGGGCCTGCCATATCTCATTGCGCCAGAGCTGGGAGAGCCGCGTCCCGATGCCCTTGGCCGGCATTTCGGGGGGGTCAGGCGACGAGAAGGAAGTACGCGGCCGCCGCGGACCCCGCCAAGCCCAGAGCCGACGCGACCACGACGGGAAGCATGTCCACCCACACGGTCGCGAAGTAGAGGCCGCCCGAACCGGCGAGGACGGAGAGCAAGGGCAGCGGCATGCCCTGCGCGAAAAAGACGAACCCGAAGAACCCCAGGCCCGCCGCCGCCCGGAACCGGACGACCGGGTAGAACGAGTCGACACCGAGGCCGAGCATGATGGCCACGAAGAGGTCGAGCGCCCCCAGGAAGGCAAGGGGCTGGCCCATCAGCTTGCCGATGTCGGCCGCCGCGATCGCGTCGGCCGACGGCAGGATCTCGCCCGCCGCCGCCAGGACGAGGCAAGCCACGGCCGACCACATCCCAATCCGCGCGGCCTGGGCCTGGGCGATCGCGGGATCCATCTTGTCCTTGGTGTCGGCGGTGCGGCCCTCGGCGCCGGCGAGCATGTCCTCGACCGTTATCGGGGCCAGCGAATCGGTCGACTTCTGGACGGGAATGACCTCCTTCGCCTTCATGCGGAGCTTCCGCTTCTCGGGGAAGAGGGCGGACTTGAGCTCGTCGCTCGCCGCGATGACGGCCCAGTCCTCCACGGTCGAGTCGTACCAGAGCGTCTCGACCGTCACCTGGCCCGTCTCCGCCAGCGAGACAAGCTGCTCAAGGTTGAAGGGTCCCCGCGCTTCGGTTTCAGAGGCTTCGCGAATGTAGAACTCCTGCGTGGCCATTCTCGAAAATGCTGGTCTGGGCTGCCCGGGGCGGCAAGCGCGTTTTGCTCCTACATGCGCTCCAGCGTGCGAAGGCCGAGGAGCCCAAGGCCCGTCTCCACGGCAAGGTGCGTCCGGGCGCACAGGAGGAGCCGCCGCGAGCGGGCCGCCGGCTCCGCGTCTATCACCCGGTCGGAGTTGTAGAACGCGCTGAACTCCCCGGCGAGCTCGTAGAGGTAGAGGCAGAGGAAGTGGGGCCCGAGCGTCTCCACGGAGAGCCGCAGGGCGTCCGGGAACTTGACCAGCTTTCGCGCGAGGGAGACCTCGCCGGCCGTCTGGAAGACGTCGGCGCCCGACTCGGCCGCGGGGTCCCCGCACTCGAGGCCGTGGCGCCGGAAAATGGAGCGGATCCTGGCGAGGGCGTAGAGGAGATAGGCCGCGGTGTTCCCCTCGAGCGATATCATCTTCTCCCAGGAGAACACGTAGTCGCTCGTGCGGTTCTGGCAGAGGTCGGCGTACTGCACCGAGCCCGTCCCGACGACATCGGCGATCCGGCGCCGCTCATCCTCCGGGAACTCCGGGCTCTTCTCGGAGACGAGGGCGAACGCCCGCTCCGACGCCTCGTCTAGGAGGTCCCGAAGCCTCACGTTATCGCCCGCGCGGGTCTTCAGCGGCTTGCCGTCCTCGCCGAGGACGGACCCGAAGTCGACGTGCTCAAGGCGCGGCAGCCGCGTTCCTCGGCCTTGGAACCACTTCCTGGCCGTCAGGAAGAGCTGCTCGAAATGGTCGGCCTGGCGCTTGTCGACCACGTAGAGGATGACATCCGCCCGGAATTGCTCGGCGCGGTAGAGGATGGTCGCCAGGTCGGTCGTCGCGTAGTTTGCGGCGCCGTCCGACTTCTTCACGATCATGGGCTGGGACTTGAACCGGGGATGCTCGGGGTGGAAGACGACCTGCGCCCCGAGGCTCATCGTGGAGACTCCGTGGCTCGCGAGCTCGGCGTACACCCGCTCGACCCGGTCCCTGTAGAAGCTCTCGCCGAGCGTCTCGTCAAAATGGATGCCCAGCTTGTCGTATATCCCCTGGAACGCGGCGAGGCTCACCTCGTTAATCCGCCTCCAGAGCGCGAGGCTCTCCGGGTCGCCCGCCTGGAGCTTCACGAGCTCGGCCCGCGCCGCCTCCAAGACCGCCGGGTCCGACTCGGCCGCCGAGTTCCCGACCTTGTAGAGGCGCTCGAATTCCTCGATCGGATCGCGCGCGAGCGCGGCCTCGTCGGCGTGGCCCCTGAAGGCCCAGATCAGCTTGCCGAACTGGGTTCCCCAGTCGCCGACGTGGTTGTCGCGGATGACCCGCGCGCCGGTGAACCCGACGAGCCGGGCGATCGCCTCCCCGATGACGGCAGAGCGCAGGTGGCCGACGTGCATCTGCTTGGCCGTGTTGGGGGAGCTGTAGTCGACGACCCAGGTTTCGCCCGCGTGGGCCGCCGCCGCCCCCGCCGCCAGGTCGGCCCGCGTCCGGTGCGCCTCAAGCCACGGGAGCAGCAGGCCCGGCTTTGCCGTGAAATTGATGAAGCCCGGGCCGGCGACAGCGACCTCGAAATCGGCGAGGATGTCGCCCGGCAGGCCGGCGGCCAGGGCCTCGGCGATCGGCCTCGGGGGCTTGCCGGCCCTCTTTGCCGCGCCGAGGACCCCGTTTGCCTGGAAATCGCCGTGCCGGGCGTCCGCCGTGCGCACCCCGGGCTCAAACGTCCCGGCCTCGATGCCGGCGGCCGGGGCGGACTCCCTCAGGGCCCTTTCCAGCCTGCCTATCAAATCGAATGCCAAACGCATCCGGCCACTCCACCATCCCGTCGGCGGCAGGCGCAAGCGTGGAGTCCTTTGAGCCGTTTTGGCTCGACATTTCCACAGGAGCCTATTGGCTCGTACGCTTTCCCCGCCTCGGGGGCTCTCCCTTCACCGCCCATCTAACTCCATGACGAGCAAACGCACCATCCCCGCAAGACGCTTCATCAAGCCCACGTTTAACTTCTTGATTGAGAAGAAGAGGGACGGCGGGGAGTTCACCCAGGAGGAGATCCGCTACATCATCGACAGCACCCTGGACGGCGAGATGCCGCTCCACCAGCTGGCCGCCCTCGCCATGGCCATCTACTTCTCGGGCATGTCGGCCCAGGAGACCGCGGACCTGACCGAGGAGATGATGCTCTCGGGCGAGGTGATCGACCTGTCCCACATCGCCAAGCCGAAGATCGACAAGTATTCGACCGGCGGGGTGGGCGACAAGACGGCCCTGGTCCTGGTGCCCCTTGCAATGGCCTCGGGCGTCGTCGTCCCCATGATGTGCGGGGTCGAGCACGACTATGTCATCAACACCCTGGAGAAGCTCGCCGCCATCCCCGGCTTCAAGAGCCACCAGACGAACGAGCAGTTCGCGGCGCAGCTGGCCAAGATCGGCGGCGCCATCGTGGCCCAGAACGAGGACCTGGCCCCGGCGGACGCCAAGCTCTACGAGCTGCGCAAGGACACGGGCACGATCCCGAGCCTGCCGCTCATCACCGGAAGCGTCCTCTCAAAGAAGCTGGCCGAGGGCGCCGAGGGCCTCGTCATCGACGTCAAGTGGGGCAACGGATCGTTCATCAAGGATTTGGAACAGGCAAAGCAGCTCGCCCGCTCGATGACGCGGGTCGGCCGCTCGATGAAGCGCCGCTGCGTGGCGCTCGTCACGGACATGAACCAGCCGCTCGGCGACTCGGTGGGCACCGCGCTCGAGGTCAAGGAGGCGATCCAGCTCCTGCGGGGCGAGGGTCCCGAGGACGTGAAGGAGCTCGTGCTCAAGCTCGGCATGGAGATCGTCCGGCTTGCGGGCGTGGCGGGCTCGACGCTCTCGGCCAAGCAGACGGTCCAGCGCCACCTGACCGACGGGTCGGCCCTCGAGAAGTTCAAGGAGCTGGTGAAGGCGCAGGGCGGCGACACGTCCTACATCGACCATCCGGAGAAGTTCCCGCAGGCAAGGCACATACGCAAGCTGCCGGCCCCCAAGCGCGGCTACGTCCACACCATCAACGCGTCGATGATCGCGCGGGGCGTGCACCTTCTCGGCGCCGGCAAGGAGCATGCGCACGACAAGATCGACCACTCGGTCGGAGTCTCGGAGATCAAGAAGGTCGGCACCCAGGTCAAGCAGGGCGAGCCGCTCATGATGATCCATTACAACGACGAGGCGAAGCTCGAGCAGGCCCTGGAATACTTCAAGAACGCCTACCGCCTCGCCCCGAAGCGCCCGACGCCGCCGCCGGCGATCGTGGAGCGCGTGGCCTGATCCGGTCAGGCGCGGCCGAGGTACGAGCCGTCGGCGGTGCTGACCCGGACGATCTCGCCCTCCTTCACGAAGAGTGGGACCTGGATCGTGAGGCCCGTCTCGAGCTTCGCGGGCTTCTGGACGTTGCTCGTCGTGTCCCCCCGGATGCCGTCCGCCGACTCGACGACCCTCAGGTTGACGGCCGAGGGGAGCTCGACCGTCAGGGGCTTCTCGTCGACGAAGAGGACGTCCACCTTTCCGCCGGCCGTCAGGTAGTTCTTCACGTCGCCGAGCGTCTGCTCGCTGAGCTCGATCTGGTCGAAGGTCGTCGGGTCGATGAAGGCGTAGGCGTCGCGGTCCGCGTAGCTGAACTCCAGCGTGCGCCGGTCGGTCGGGAGCACCTCGATCGATTCCGTCGAGGCGAAGCGCTGGTCGAGCGCCTTCCCGTACTTCAGGTTGCGCATCTTCACCTGGACAAACGCCCTCAGGTTGCCCGGGGTGCGGTGCTGGGTCTCCATCACCAGATGCGGTTCGCCGTTATGTTTGATTACCTGACCCTTGCGAATGTCGTTTGCTGCGGGCATGGCTGCTTGTCTTGTCGTCGTGGGCGTTTCGGATCGTGGAGCGATGAGTCCTAAGGCCGGGGCGTTGCCTGTCAAGGCCGGGACCGGCGGGACGCTACGCGCTTGCGCTGCGCGCCATGAGTTGCCGACACTATTTCACAAACCCATGAAGCAACGGACCCTATCGCGCCCGGTCTCGGTCAAGGGCAACGCCCTGCACACCGGCGAGGCCGTCAGCCTCACCCTCAAGCCTGCGCCCGCGAACCACGGGATCGTCTTTGCCAGGGTGGACCTCAGCGGCATGCCCGAGATCAAGCCGCGCGTCGACAGCGTGACCGACCTCGTCCGGGCGACGACGATCCAGTCGGGCCACGTGAAGATCCACACGGTCGAGCATGTGCTCAGCGCGCTCAGCGGCTGCGGCATCGACAACGTGATCGTGGAGATGAACGCGTCCGAGCCGCCGATCCTGGACGGGTCGGCGCGGCCCTTCGTCAACATGATCATCGAGGGCGAGCCCGTGGAGCAGGACAAGGAGCGCGAGTACTACGTGCTCGACGCGCCCGTCTCGGTCGCGCGCGGGAACTCCTCCATCATCGCCCTCCCGCACGACGGCCTGAAGATCTCGTGCACGTCCGCGGACGACCGCGGCATCCACACCCAGCACCTGTCGCTCTCGATCGACCCGGAGACGTTCATCGCGCAGATCGCCCCGGCCAGGACCTTCACGATCTACGAGGACATCGAGGAGCTTCTCAAGCTCGGCAAGATCCGCGGGGGCTCGCTCGACAGCGCGATCGTCATCAAGGGCGACAAGGTGATGTCCAAGGAGCCCCTGCGCTTCAAGGACGAGTTCGTCCGCCACAAGATCCTCGACATCATCGGCGACATCTCGCTCCTCGGGACGCCGCTCAAGGCGCACATCGTCGCCACGCGCCCCGGCCACGCGATCAACGCCGAGCTCACCAAGGCGCTCTTCGAGCGCCAGAAGGAGGGCAGGGGGGGCGGGGCCAAGAGGAAGGGGGCGGCGCGGCCCACCCTCAAGGCGGACGTCGAGTCGCTCGACATCAGGAGCATCCTCGACGTCCTTCCCCACCGCTATCCGTTCGTCATGATCGACCGGGTCGTCGAGTTCAGGGGGGCGAGCGAGCTGGTCGCGGTCAAGAACGTCACGTTCAACGAGCCCTACTTCGGCGGCCATTTCCCGGGAAACCCCGTCATGCCCGGGGTCCTCCAGCTCGAGGCTATGGCCCAGGCGGCGGGCGTCCTCATCGTGCGCCACAACGACTGGACCCCGAGGCCCGCGTTCTTCATGAGCGCGGACAAGGTCAAGTTCCGCAGGCCCGTGCGCCCGGGAGACCAGCTCATGATCCACGCGAAGCTCACCAAGGTGCGCGGGGGAAAGATCGCCGTCGCCGAGGTGACCTGCTCGGTCGACGACCAGGTGGTCTCGAGCGCCGAGCTCATGATCACGATCATGGACGAGGCCGACGCCGAGTGACCGGCGCTCGGGCCGTCACTTCGCGTAGACCTTCTCCGGGTCGAACGTCCTCTCGGCCGCGAAGACAAGCCTGAGGGAGCTCTCGGAGCCGGGATCGGCCCCGGGGGCGAGCTTGCGGTAGAAGCAGGAGCGGTAGCCGTTGTGGCAGGCGCCGGGGCCGGTGTTCTCGACCTTGAGGAGGAGCACGTCCTGGTCGCAGTCGACGTAGAGGTCCACGACCTTGAGCACGTGCCCGGACTCGTCGCCCTTCACCCACAGCTTGCCGCGGGAGCGGCTCCAGTACGCGGCGCGCCCGGTGCGGATCGTGTGGGCGAGCGACTCGGCGTTCATGAATGCGAACATGAGGACCTCGTTCGACGCGTGGTCGACCGTGATGCACGGGATCAGCCCGTCGGGGCCGAACCTCGGCTGCAGGAGCGTCCCCTTCTCGACGTCGGAGGCGCTCGTGGGTGCGGGGAACAGGGCTGGTTTCACCGTGGAGGAGGGTTCATTTCGCAGGCAGGTTGCCCAGCTTTCGCAGGTAATCAAACGTGTAAAGCCCGGTCCTGTGGCCGTCGCTGAAGTCGAACCTGATGGCGTAGTTGCCGACCTGCTCCCATCCGAGGACCCGGACGCCGGAATAGGTGCCCCCGGAGCCGCCCCCGTACTGGTTTCCGAACACGTCGCGCTCCCCCTGGGTCTCGGCGCTCGGCGACGCGCGCCGCAGGAGATCCTGGCGCACGAAGCTCTCGGCGCCGTCGCTCCACGCGAAGGCGACCTCGTCGCCGATCAGCTGGATGTTTCCTGGTGTCTGCATCTTGGGCGCCCGTCCATGGGAGAAGGGCGCCACCCTCGGCGCGGTCCCGGCGGTTCGCAAACCCGATTTGAACGCCGGCCGGAGACCGGTCCCCTGCCGTGGCCATGCGGTTGCGTTGACCCCGGGGGCCCTTCCCGGCCGTTTGCAATTGCCCGGGCACCGGCCGCCTGCTTGGCTCCGCGGTCCCATGGGACGTCAATGGCTCCACGCGAAGCGCCAGATCGTGAACCTGAAGAAGGGCCAGGTGGTCGGAAAGATGGTCAAGGAGATCACGGTCGCGGCGAAGCTGGGCGGCCCCGACCCGGCCGGAAACGCGCGCCTCTTCGCCGCCGTTGAGAAGGCGCGCAAGGCGAGCGTGACCCGGGACGTGATCGAGCGCTCGATCAAGAAGGCATCGGGCACCGGCGACGACAAGAGCGTCCTCGAGCACGTGGTCTTCGAGGGCTACGCCCCGCACAAGGTCCCGGTGATCGTCGAGGTCTACACCGACAACCACCAGAAGACCGCGCCCGAGATGCGATTCCTTTTCAAGGCGGGCGTCCTTGGGCACGCGGGGAGCAACAAGTTCCTTTTCGACCATGTCGGGATCGTGGAGGCCCACCACCCGGATACCGCCACCGACATCGAGGCGGCTGCCATCGAGGCGGGAGCCGATGATGTCGAGGCACTTACGCATAACCAAAACGACGATATCCCCGAGGGGCACGCGGGGGCCAGGTTCGTCACGGCCAGGACGGCGGTGCACGCGGTCTCCGTCTGGCTGGCGCAGCACGGCTGGTCGGTCGTGACCAGCGAGCTTGGATACCGCGCGAAGAGCTTCCCTGAACTCGACGACGCGACGCGGGCCGAGGTGGGCGAGTTCCTGCAGGCGCTGGAGGACCATGACGACGTTCAGCGCGTATGGGCCGCTGTAAAATAATGTGGCTTCCCCATGCTCGCCAACGGTTGACACCGGGGTCCGTTTTTCCGAAATGAAGGCCCAACCCACCCCTCTGTGAACATCCTTATCGTCGAAGACGAAGCCACTTCGCGGGAGATGCTGCTGAACATCCTTCAGTCTGAGGGCAACCATGCGATCAAGACGGCGGCCGACGGCGAGGCGGCCCTGAAGCTGATGGAGGATCCCCGGCACCCGTTCGACGTGGTGTTCCTCGACCTGCAGCTGCCCTCGATTTCGGGCCTGGACCTCCTCGAGCGCGTGAGGGCGACGCCCGCGTGCCGCTACGTGAGGGTCATCATCTGCACGACGTCGACCGACAGCGCGACCGTCGTGCGCGCGGCCCGCCTCGGCGTGCGCCACTACATGGTGAAGCCGGCCGACAAGATCCGCGTGTTTGAGCAGCTGAACATCATCAAGGCCGAGATAGCCGGCCTGCAGAAGATCGAGAAGCCCGAGGAGGCCGCGGGCCGCCTCGGCGTCGACCTGACGACCTACAAGGCGAAGGTCGGCACCACCCTTGACGACATGGAGCGCTGGCTCACGAAGGCCAAGGCCGGCGCGCAGTCGGAGGACCGCCAGCAGCTCGCAACCGACTCGGGCCGGCTCAAGACCGACGCGCTCGACCTGGGGCTGCGCGAGGTGGGGCGCCGGTTCTCGACGCTAGAGACCAGGCTCTCGATCGAGCCCAAGGGGGACGTGCCGGATTCAAGGGCGATCGAGATCGCGTTCATCATGAGCCACCTTCACGGCGAGCTCAACCGGGTGCGCTCGGTGCTCAAGATAATCGCCCAGGACAAGGTGGAGTCGTAGGGCCCCTTTGGGCGGCCGGCGCCCCTACGGGCGCCTCGACGAGTAGAGGGCGACGAGCGCGGCCCCGACGGCCTGCGAGAGGTCGCCCAGCTCCGACGCGGCGAAGACGATGCTCGCGCGCTGCGCCGGCCAGAGGAGCGGAAGGGCCGTCTCCCTGACGATGGCGATGTAGCGCTCCCGGAACTCCCGGGAAGTCGACCCGCGGTCCATGAGGCCGCCCCCGATGACGACGAAGCCCGGGTCGAGGGCCAGGCAGAGCGAGGCGGCGTGGATGCCCAGGGCGCGGGCCTGGAAGTCGAAGGCCTCGGCCGCCAGCGGATCGCCCGCCTGCGCGAGGCCGCGCAGCGAAATGGCCTTGGCCTTCGGGGGCAGCGCGGACCTGGAAAGGGCGTGGCCGGGATGCCCCTTCAGGAGCTCCTCCAGGAGGTGGGGGAGTCCTGAGAGCGCCGTGTACGCCTCCATGCAGCCCCAGGTCCTCCCGCAGCCGCAGGGGAAGGCCCGCATCCCGAGGAGCTGGAGTGGCGCCGGCATGTGCGCCGCCTCCATGCCGGCAAGGGTCTCACCGTCGAGCGGCAGTCCGTCGGCGTCGATGTAGGCGCAGCCGAGGCCCGAGCCCGGAGAGAGCATGAGAACGGAGGCCTTCCTGCCCGCGCGCACGAGCTTCGCCTCCGCGACCCCCCCGAACCTTCCGTCGTTTCCGACCGAGAGGGGGACCGGGCGGCCCGCCGCGGACGCGAGGGCGCCCA
>Ga0302326_10015505_pt1 | contig 16028 bp, 16 predicted proteins | sample Palsa_T0_3_FD_202264 | JGI IMG/M metagenome (GOLD analysis project Ga0302326, IMG submission 202264) | Peat permafrost microbial communities from Stordalen Mire near Abisko, Sweden - Palsa_T0_3 | ecosystem: Environmental > Terrestrial > Soil > Palsa > Peat permafrost | place: Sweden: Abisko... | reverse complement strand
CTCTCAGAGGCGCTACAACGCGTTGCCAGGGCGCAGTTGAAGGTTAGTGTACCCCTGAAATCCGCGGTAGAGCTCGTTTTCAGCCGGGACTGACTACTGCCACGGACTGCTAGGCGAACGAACAGCAAAGATCGCCCGTGCCGTTCGTGCGCCGGAGGCAGCCCGCCCCCACGATTACCGCTTGAGTCTTTCATAGCGCCGTGGTGCTGGTAGGAACGTCAATTCACCAACTCACGCGCACAATCCGGACACATGCCATGGGTGAAATCGGCCTCCGAGTGATCGTGAATGTAGGCCTCCAACATCTGCCACTCACCCTGCTCGTCACGGACTCTCTTGCACCAGGCGCAAACCGGCAGCAGACCGCTCAGTACTTTCATTTTCCGTTGCGAGGCGTGCAACTTCTGTCCTAACCAGCAGATGAGTAGCCCTAAACAAATAAATAAAGCGAACCTGAGCAAAAGCCCGATGGCAAATAAGTGGAGAGAACTTTCCGCAGCAAGGAACAAGAACCACTTGGCCAAGCCGGTAACCAGGAGCGCCGAGGCTCCCGCCCAGACGCCCGCGTACATAACGCTGATGGCGACGGCGCTAAGCAGCAACTGGTACGAATCTGGAGCTACCAACGGAGCTAGAAGCTTTTGCAGAGCCACGCTCAGCGCGCCCAATAACAGTCCATTTGCGGCACACGAAAGCTTGGACCGCTCCCGCGCGCCCGAAACGATCACATACTCTCCTGTCCGCTGTGCGGAGCGGGCGCCGTCATCTACGTGATTACCCCCTTGCGTACGGCATACAGGACCAGCTCCGCGGTGCTGTGCAGATTCAGCTTCTGGAATATGTTGCTGCGGTGAGTCTCCACCGTGTAAAGACTCAGATTCAGCATGGAAGCCACGTCTTTTGCCGTCTTGGCCTCCGCGAACAATTGCAGAGTCTCCCGCTCGCGCGTGGTCAGCAGTTCGTAGCTGTCCTCCACTTCCCGTTCCCGCAACTGGCGCATATACTCGTCCGCCAGCATCTTATTGATCGCGGGACTGAAGAAGGCCTTGCCATCGTGCACGGCTCTGATGGCGCTGATTAAGTCGTACTCGGCGGAATCCTTCAGCAAATAGCCCTTGCCTCCGGACTTCAGGGCTTGCAGCACGTATCCCTCGTCGGAGTGCATGCTCAGAAAAACGATACCGGTTCGCGGCAGCTTGGCGGAGATCTGACGCGCGGCCTCGATACCGTTCAGAAGCTGCATGGCCACATCCAGCACCGCGATGTCGGGAGCATGCTCCGCGGCCAGGCGACCGCCTGGCGGCCGTCGGAGGCTTCCGCCACGACCTGAAATCCAGGCTGGCTCTCCAGCAGTAGGCAGAGACCTCTGCGCACCACCCGGTGATCGTCGGCCAGCGGGATGCGAATGGTATTCATGAGACCGCCTGCACGCTCTGCTCCGCCACCTCTCCTGTGGGCAGCACAATCGAAACCGTGGTTCCCTTTCCAGGATGCGTGTCTACCGAAAAGGCGCCGCCCAAGTGAGCCGCCCGCTCCTGCATCCCCAGCAAACCCATGCCGCGCTCCTGCTCCGCATGGAAGCCTTTACCATCGTCCTGAATGGTAAGCCGGATGCATTCCGGCTCCTGCCGTACGGTCACTCGGACCGTGGTGGCTTCGGCGTGCTGCGCGCAATTGTGCAACGACTCCTGCACGATCCGGTAGATGCAGGTCTTATGTTCTTCCGGCAAATCGTCGGAGACGCCCTCCGCGGCGACCCGCACGCGCAGCCCAGTCCTCTTGGACACCTCACGCCCCTGCCACTGCAGCGCCGGGACCAGGCCGAGGTCGTCGAGCATAGAAGGCCGCAACAGTAGCGCCATGTTGCGCACTACTCCCAGCGAGTCCTCCACCAATTCCTTAATCTCTTCCAGCTTGTCTTCTGCGCCCTGTGTGTCGCACATCCGAATACGCCGCGACAGATTCGCCAGCTCCACGCGGACGCCGGTCAACGCCTGCCCCACCTCATCGTGCAATTCCCGCGATATGGCGCGCCGGTCGTTCTCCTGTGCCTCGACCAGCCGCGCGGAGAGCTGTTTCAACTTCGCGCGCGCGATGGCGCTTTCCTCGTAACGCGCCGCGGCTTCCATCTCCAGCGCCACAATCTTGCGCATGCTGAAGATGGCCAGGATGAGGCCGACCGCGAGCGTCAACCCGATCGTCACCATCGACCTGCCGCGGAACTGCGAAAACATGGCGACGACTTCGCGTTTGCCTGCGTCTAGCTGAGCCTCGTTGATGCCGGCGATTTGATCCGCGATCCGCAGCATGGCGGTCCGGCGTGGAAAGACCTCATCCCGCAGAAAAGCGTAACCGCGATCCCGCCTTTGGCTAGCATTCCACGCGAGCACTGGCGTCAGAATACTCCAGTAGTCCCGCAAGGCCTGGTTCAGGTCCAGCCACGGGGCCGCCTGCGCCTCATTCAGCAGAGCTTTGTATCCTTCGAGTCCGGTTTTCATCCGATTGCGCATTTTCAGCAGGCTTGCGCGATGGGCTTCGGCCTTCGCCGCGTCCGGCTCGAGAAGGCAATCCCGGACGTAGGTGCCTGACAGATAAAGGTCTGACCGGATCTGTTCCAGCAACCGGGTGCGCGCCAGAAAACTCTCCCGGATCGCATCGTTGCGGCGTTGGATCTGCCGGAGCTCTTGGACACTATCGAATCCGGCGAAGGCCAGCAAAAGAAGGAACCCGCCGAATCCGATTGCCAGCACGAGCCGGCTGTACGCCGCTATATCGCCCGCCGACTTGGCTCGCTGTGAGGTAGACCGGTTCATGTTCGACGAAGTGCCGCTACCGCGACCTGTACTCCAGAATAAGCCCCTCTTTACCACCCGCCCATACCACAAGCGCAGTAGTTCCCAGCGCTTCATTGTAGTATCGCTCGCCTCCGCTGAAGGCCGATGGTTCCCAAAGACCGCCCCAGGTGACGCCCGACAAAGTTTTCCATTGCTGATTTCCGTCTAAAAAACTTCGGCTTCGTACGGGCAATTCTTGTTCAGCTCGCATCGTAACACCACGTCTGAACGCGGATCCGGAGTAATTCGAATCCCTCCGCCAGGAGCAGGCGTCGTCTGGCCGTTAACCATGGGGTAACGAGGTTGACGTATTCCAGACCACCCATATCGATTTGCCGGAGCCGATGGAGGGTGCTGCGCAAAAATCTGCCAAGCGAGGCCGGGACCGAAATCTGGGAAGCGCAGCGCGCCGCGGGCGGTTCTTTTTGAAAAGGAAGCCGTCGGAAATACTCTTGCTGTATTCGAGCGCTGACAACAAACACTATCGTGCCGGTGGCGGAAAAGAACAGTGCGCTGCATCAGCAGCCCCCCGTAATATCGCCGGTGGCGGTGCTGAGGTGCCCGGCCGGGAGTTGGGAATCGCCGGATAGAATTGAATGCGTCGCGTGCGGTCCGTCTGGAAAGGAACCGCCCTCGAATCGCATCACTTCTAAGCCGTGGAGCCCGCTCGGTACAGCTGATCCCAGCTCAAAATACCCGTAGCAGGGTATATTCCGAGGCGGCGGGCTCACTATAATTGGGATAGGTGAATACCGACCAGACGATCACGCAGGTTCCTCCCGGAATCCTGGAGCAACTACCGGCCCTTGATGCGTGCACCGTATCCAACGCCATCGAGCGGCTGGACGTAAGGCTGCGCAATGAGGGGTTTACCGATATCTCAGTTGCGATGCCTGTCGCCCAGCCTGCCTCCCATGGTAGGTTATGCCGCCACCGGCCGAATTCACACGGCCTCGGCTCCCATGGCTCGGTATTTGTACCACGAACACATGGATTGGTGGGAGTACCTGGCCTTGCACGCACACTGACTCGGCGGAAAGGCAGCTCCGATGACAACCGATACGAATACGACGGCATCTAAGGGACCAAAATCCCCACGGTTCGGAATTAGGCATTTCCTGTTTGTAGTCGTCTTGGCATTGATCTTATTTTGGCTCGCGCAAAGCATGGTGCGTCACCGCTTCCATGAAGGCGGCCGACTCAACCGGAACGGCTCCATCGTACCCTAAAGCCGTCGAGACAGAGGCGTGCGGAGTCCCGGATTCCACTCGCCCACGGCGATCGCCACGTCCCGAAGCTCGCTTAGAATCCAGGCGTCGTTCCAAGCGAAACCACTGGGCTCAATGGGAAGTGCTTTTCGATGCACCTGTTTTCCGCTCTTATCTGGACGAAGCGCCAGAGCACGTCGAGAACCTTAGCCTATGCGTTTGGCGCGGGGAAAGCCGTGATCTCGACGCCATATTGGCACGGCGCCGAATTATTGAACGACCAGCGTGGCGTACTCGTGACATTCGCGGACCCGATTGCGATTGGACGCGAAGTGCGTGGGTTGTTGCGCGATGGTACGCGCCGGAACGCCATGAGCGTTAACGTCTACTAACGGGGCCGCGAGATGGTGTGGAGCAAAACGGCGGAAATGTACATGCGCTCCTTTGAAATGGCGCGGCGGCAGGTGGCAGCGACCATGCGAAAAGCTGTTGGCCGCCGGCGCCATTCGGTCATCGGCCGGATGAATCGGCTGAGTTGAATCCAGATCGTCCTTACCATATATGACTGATTCGACAGGCATTATGCAGCACGCGAGCTTCACAACTTCGCGGGACAAGGTTGTTCCACAACGTCGGCTCCCAGGGCAGTCCTCACGCCTTTTATGTGTACTAAGACCTTTCTCGCCTCCTGCTATGGTGATCATTGTCACTTTCACCCGCACGCTACCCTTTCTCTCGTCTCCGAATACCACGCGGACGTGATACTGCCGGCTGCACGTCCCAGCTAGACTTTGAGGTGACCGGCCCCGATTGGACCGATCAGACGGCGGAGAACCTATGAGCGTCGGATCAGCGTCGTCCATCTCGTCACCAGAGCGGACTGCACTGGTCCTTGCCGTCAGTCCTTTGACCGCTGATCGCCTTCGACTTCGAGAGATCCTCTCCCAAGGAAACTGGAAACTGCATGAGGCTTCAGGCTGTCATGAAGCCTTGGAGCTGTTGCGCGGCCTAAGTGTTCCCGTGCTCCTCTGCGAGCGTGACCACGCCGACGGCAACTGGGAAGACCTGTTGCAGGCCACGGCGAGACTGCCGGCTCCACCGAACCTCATTGTGTTCTCTCGTCTGGCCGACGAGTGCCTCTGGGCGCAAGTGCTGAATCTGGGTGGTTTCGACGTGCTAATGACGCCTTTCGAGCCGGAGGAGGTCTTGCGAGTCACCTTCGCTGCCTGGAGCCGCTGGGAATGCGACTTTGTCGGGAGCACCTCCAAACAAGCGGAGACTGGCAGCCGCGCGAAGGTAACTCGTGTCCAGGCGGAGGGAGCTGTTTTGAGCGGCTTTCGTTGCCGCGCTTCTGTACTTGTGGATCAATCTTCGTAACCTTGAGAATGTCGACTGTGAACTCCTAGGAGATACTTATGAAAAGCCACGTGATGACGTTAGCGCCTGTTCTAGTCAGTTTGTTCTTCGTAGCTGCAGGCACACCGCGGTTGAATGCCCAGATTGTTAACGGGATTCGAGCGCGCCTTGACCACAGCTTCGTGATCGGCAACACGACCTTACCGCCGGGTGAGTATACATTTCGGATGATGGACAATACCGAGCTATCAATGATGACTGTTACGAGTGAAAACGATAAGGTTACTGTAGAGTTTATTGTCCGAGACGCTACAGATGATCACAGGCCTGATCATTCAGAGCTCTTTTTTCGGAAATATGGAAATACTGAGTTTCTGAGTAAGCTTTTCGGGGCGGGATCGAGGAGCGGCGTCGAAATTACGGAAACTAGCAGGCAAGAGGCGCGTTTCGCTAAACATGCCCAACACGCGACGGAACACAGCGAAGAGCAAAAATAGAGGTACTAGCACGGACACGACACGAGCCTTGCTTTACGCATATCATCTTCAACAAGGAACTGCGGAAGGCTGGGCCGATCCCAGTGTCTACGTCCGTCGCGCTCTTTCCGTGCAAACGATACAGGGGCGCAGCCTGGACAAGGTGAGATCCGCGACCTTCGTGTTGCAATGTATGGGCCGGGGCCGAGAAGGGTTGCGCTACTGCCCTAACCGGCATGGTTCGCGGAGAGCATGACTCCGCTACGCGATAGTCGGGTCATGACTGGGCGGCTCCTCCATTTGGGCGGCGGAGCCTGCATGCTGGTGTGGTAACTAAGCGCAGCCGATGTTGCGAGTAACTGGCGGAGGCACTGTTGCCGTCCGCGCACGGGGGGAGTTTCCGCCGCGATTTGCCGAATGTCACACGGAATGCGACGCCATCGATCTGGAAAGAAAGAAAGCTAGAAAGAAAGGAACATAAGTCATGTCTGAAACGAATTCGGTTGTAGCCATTTACGAAACCCACTCCCAAGCAGAGGAAGCGGTAAAGGAACTGCAGAGGGCTGGGTTTGATATGAAGAAAATGTCCATCGTCGGCAAGGATTATCATACCGAAGAGCACGTCGTCGGATACTATACCACCGGCGACCGCATGAAGTATTGGGGCAAGCAGGGCGCGTTCTGGGGTGGCATCTGGGGGATGTTGTTCGGATTCGCTTTTTTTGCAATTCCAGGCATCGGGCCCATATTGGTAGCCGGTCCGTTGGTCGCCTGGATCATAGGCGCACTTGAAGGCGCCGTTGTGGTGGGCGGATTGAGCGCGCTCGGCGCGGGGTTGTACAGCATTGGCATCCCCAAGGATAGCGTTGTGAAATACGAGGCGGCGCTCAAGTCTGACAAGTTCCTCCTTCTGGCTCATGGCACAGCGAACGAGGTGGCCAGGGCTAGGGACATCATGCAGACGACGCACCCAGTCGAGGTTACAGTACACGCGGCCGAACGCGAGCAGTTCGCCGGGGTTAGCGGCAGATAGTCTGGTTATCGGCAGGTGAGATACTGCGGCTCGGTCGTAGAGACTGTATGGCCGGGGTCTTAGCCTGCCCTGAAACAAGTGGAACCGTTAGTGCAACCGTTAAAGGAGAGATATCGTGTCTAGGAATTCGTTGATTGCTTCGATTGCGGGCCTGGGTTTGGTCCTGCCGGCTTTTGCGTCGGACCGAGGTGATGACATTGGGCGTATTCAAAAGGCGACTCAAGTCTTTCAGGAGATCATGCGAACGCCTGACAAAGGCATTCCCGAGGACCTGCTGGAAAAGGCGAAATGCCTAGCCATCGTTCCAGGAGAGAAAAAGCTCGCCTTCATATTTGGCGGCAACTACGGCAGGGGCCTGGCGACCTGCCGCACGGCTAATGGTTGGAGTGCCCCGATGTTTGTGGCTGTCGGGGGAGGGAGCGTCGGCTTCCAGATTGGCGGCTCTTTCACCGACGTTGTAATGCTGTTTATGAACGACAATGCCTTGCAAAGGCTCCTGGGCGACAAATTCACGATCGGCGCAGACGCAACCGTGGCAGCCGGGCCGGTGGGGAGACAGGCAGCCGCCGGCACCGACATAAGACTCGACGCGGAGATCCTGAGCTATTCGCGCAGCAAAGGAGTTTTTGCCGGGGTTAGTTTGGATGGTGCCGTCGTGCATGCCGATCACAGTGGAGACAAAGCCATGTACGGCTCGAATGCCACCCGCCAGGAAATCCTGCACGGCAAAGTTGCGGTTCCCGAGCCGGCGCGGCTCCTACTGGAGGACCTTGCCAAGTACCCCGCACACCCGTGAGATCGGCAACCGCCAGATGGAACAGTTTCTACGACCGCCCGGTACTTGCGATGGTGCTGGAGCGTCCAACGTGGAGACGGCGATCGCCGGCGGGGCCTACAGCGTTTTCGATCGTCTTGAATATCGCGTCCACAGTGAACCTACTCGTCACGAGTCCCCCTTCCTTTCAGTACATCGCGCCCGCACTGTCCGCGGCAGGCTTGGCCAAGGCTGTTTATATTGGGACCCAGAAGGCGGCAGCCCACCTCCCAAGCACGGCCGGCAAGAAGATCAAGACAACGGAGTGAGGAAATGAAACTCAATAGCAAACCCAACCAGACGAAAGCCTTTGGATGGCCGGGCATCGAGCCCAGATGGACGCATGGTGGAAAGGATGGCGTGGGAACCGCTTATGCGGCTTCGAGCCGGGTCTGGTTTACCTTTTGGAACGGCATCGTCACGGAGGTCTATTATCCGACAGTGGACCGGCCACAGCTCCGTGACCTTCAGTATCTCATCACCGACGGCAAGAACTTCTTCCACGATGAAAAGCGTCATCTCAAATCCAAGCTGGAATGTCTGCCGGACCACGGCTTGGGATACCGCTGTACGAATTCGGATCCAGCCGGGCATTATGCCATTGTCAAAGAGGTCATCGCCGACCCGCACCTGGCCTGCGTTCTTCAACACACCAAGTTAACCGGTGACGAGTCGTTCATCTCCAAGCTGCGGCTCTACACCCTGTGCGCACCGCATCTCGAAGTCGGTGGCTGGGGCAACAGCGGCTATGTGGCGCAGGTGGCGGGCCGGACGGTCCTGATGGCCGAAAAGAAAGGGACATGGCTGGCGCTGGCAGCTACGGTTCCCTTTTCGCACGTTTCGTGCGGTTACGTCGGGAGGAGCGACGGTTGGACCGACCTGTCCGGCAACTTTCGAATGGACTGGGAGTTCGGTCATGCCCCCAACGGCAATATTGCACTCACGGGAGAATTGGATTTAACCCAAACACGTGAATTTACGCTGGGACTGGCGTTCGGCAACAGCCAGCACCATGCCATCTCGACGCTCTTTCAATCGCTGAGTAATCCCTTCGCGGAGCACGTCAAGCGGTACGTGGAACAGTGGGCGCGATCGAGCACGGGCATTCTCCCGCTGGAGAAGTCCTCGGGCGATGGAGGCGCCCTGTACAGAACGAGCTTCAATTTACTCCGCGCACACGAAGATAAGTCATATCCGGGCGCCTTTATCGCCTCGCTCGCAATTCCTTGGGGAGAAGCCGCAGGCGATGCAGACCAGGGTGGTTACCATCTGGTATGGACGCGCGACATGGTCAATAGCGCGGGTGCGATGTTGGCCGCCGGAGATCGTGTCACACCCTTGAGAGCCCTGATCTATCTCGATGTCTCCCAGCAGATGGACGGAGGTTTCTCCCAGAACTTCTGGGTCGACGGCGATCCCTACTGGCGGGGAGTCCAACTCGACGAGGTAGCTTTTCCCATTCTGCTCGCCTGGCAGCTCAGAGGTGAGAACGCCCTTGAAGACTTCGACCCGTATCCCATGGTCCTGCGGGCGGCCGCTTACCTGGTCCGCCATGGCCCAGTGACTCCGCAGGAACGCTGGGAGGAGGTCAGCGGCTATTCCCCCTCCACGCTCGCGTCCAATATAGCCGCTCTGATCTGCGCCGCATGCTTTGCCCGCGAAAGAGGCGATGAGCCGGCCGCGAAATATCTCGAGGAATACGCCGATTTCCTGGAATGCCATGTCGAGAGTTGGACCGTCACAACGGAAGGCAAGCTGCTCCCAGGGGTGGCGCGCCATTACATGCGAATTCTTCCCGAGAGCGCCGATAATCCGACCCCCGAGGAAGACCCCAACAAAGGAGACATTACCATTGCGAACCGCCAGCCCGGCGCGCAGAGCGTCTTTCCGGCTAAAGAAGTCGTCGACGCCGGATTTCTGGAGCTCGTGCGCCACGGAATCCGCAGTCCCGGCGATCCGCTCATTGTGGATTCACTTAAGGTTGTGGACGCCGTGTTGAAGGCGGAGACTCCATCCGGCCCTTGCTGGCGCCGTTACAACCACGATGGCTATGGACAACGTGAAGATGGCGGCCCCTTTGTCGGCTGGGGGCAGGGGCGCGCCTGGCCGCTGCTCACCGGCGAACGCGGTCACTACGAGTTGGCGGCCGGGCACGATACCAAGCCATTCGTGCGGGCTATGGAAGCCTTTGCCTCGGCCACCGGCCTTTTGCCCGAGCAGGCGTGGGATCGTGCGGATTTGCCCCAAGCCTACATGTTCTGTGGACGGCCTACCGGATCGGCCATGCCATTGATGTGGGCCCACGCGGAGTATATTAAGCTGATTCGATCCGTCCGCGATGGGAAGGTATCCGATCTGATCGACGATGTTGCGAAACGGTATCTCGGCGGGCGCGCGGATCGTCAATTATTCGAGGTCTGGAAGCCTACCCGGCAGGCGCGTAGCGTCAAGCGAGGCTATGTGCTGCGCATCCAGGCGCCGGCTTCTTTCCGCCTGCACTGGTCGGACGATGAATGGCAGACCGTGAAGGACACTCCTTCTTCGACCACCACGCTGGGAGTTGAATTTGTGGACGTTCCGATTGTTGCGGCGCAGCATGCGCCCATCCGTTTTACCTTCTTTTGGACGGCAAGCAATTCCTGGGAGAAACGCGACTATCTGGTACCAGTTGCCGGCTGAGCCATGTACACGCCCCACACCTACCCGATTGCTCTCCTGACGATGCTGTTCAGCATGCTGTGCTGGGGCAGTTGGGCCAACACACAAAAGATCGATAAAGCGTGGCGATTCGAGCTTTACTATTGGGATTACATGTGGGGGATTCTGGTGTGCGCCCTGCTGTTCGGTCTTACCGTGGGCCGGACGAATCCGGCGGCTCCCGTAAGCTTCTTTCGCAATCTCGATAGCGCAGCCACCCGCTCCCTGGTTGAAGCGTTCGTTGGCGGAATGATTTTCAATCTCGGGAACCTGCTTTTGGTGGCCGCCATTTCGGTCGCCGGCATGGCGGTCGCCTTTCCCTTGGGCGCCGGCTTGGCCCTGGTCATCGGCGCGGTTCTCAACTACATCGTCTCGCCGGCCGGTAATCCGTTGCTTCTCTTTGGCGGGATCCTGCTGATCTGCGTTGCTATCGCCGCCAATGCCATGGCCTATCGTGGACTGTCGAAAGGCAAAAAGGCGGACACCAAGGGGATTGTCCTAAGTCTGCTGTGCGGTGTGGTCATTGGACTCTTTTATCCCTTTGTCGCGAAAGCCCTGACCGGAAAGAACCATCTCGGGCCGTACACCGTCTACTTCGTGTTTGCGCTCGGCGCTCTAGTGTCCAACTTCCCCTTAAATTATGCGTTCATGCGGCGGCCGGTGAGCGGTTCACCGCTTTCGATCGGCGACTACTTCCACGGCGGACGGGCGGCGCATGCCTGGGGAGTCTTGGGCGGTCTCATCTGGGGAACCGGGACCATCTGCAGTTTTGTTGCCGCCTACACGCCGATGGTGGGGCCGGCCACGTCGTTTTCACTCGGCGAGGGCAACACCATGATTTCCGCGGTCTGGGGCGTTTTCGTGTGGAAAGAGTTTCGCGGCGCCAGCAGTGAGGTGAGGCGCTTGCTGGCGGCGATGTTCACTCTTTTCGTTCTGGGTCTGGCTTCAATATCGCTGGCGCCGGTGTTCCGATAACAAGATTCACGATTTACGAAGAGAGGATTTCTTTAGATGTTGTCACACCATGCAAGCGATGAAGTCGTGGTAATTACGGGGGCCTCCGCCGGCGTTGGTCGCGCCACGGCGCGGGCGTTTGCGCGTCGGGGAGCGCGTATCGGGCTTCTCGCCCGTGGGGAGGATGGTCTGGAAGGAGCCCGTGCCGACGTTGAAAAAGACGGCGGCGAAGCGCTGGCGATTCCGACCGACGTTGCTCACAGCAAGGACGTCGAGGCCGCCGCCGAAGCAGTCGAGAAGCGGTTCGGCCCCATCGGTATTTGGGTGAACAACGCCATGACGACGGTGTTCTCGCCCCTGAGGAAAATTACGCCCGAAGAGTTCAAGCGAGCCACCGAGGTTACGTACTTGGGCACGGTCTATGGAACGATGGCCGCGCTCAAGCGTATGTACACGCGAAACCGCGGGTGTATCGTACAGGTCGGCTCCGCTCTCGCTTATCGTTCGATTCCTTTACAAGCGCCCTACTGTGGAGCTAAACACGCTATCCGAGGTTTCACGGACTCCCTACGTTCGGAACTCATACACGATCGCAGCAATATTCATCTGACGATGGTGCAGATGCCCGCACTGAACACACCGCAATTCAGTTGGTGCAAAACGACGCTTCCGCGTCACCCCCAGCCCGTGCCCCCGATTTTCCAGCCCGAAGTCGCGGCTGAAGCGATCGTTTGGGCAGCGCATCACAAACGCCGGGAGATCTATGTAGGAGGGCCCACCATCCTGGCGATCGAGGGCAACAAGATTGCGCCGGGATGGCTGGACCATTATCTGGCGCGTACCTGCTACGACGGGCAACAGACCGACGAACCGGTCGGCCGCGACCGCCCAAACAATCTCTTCGATCCTGTTCCGGGGGATCCCGGCGCTCACGGGATCTTCGATGATCGAGCCCATGCCACGAGCGTCCAGCTTTGGCAAACGACTCACCGCGGTTGGCTAGCCGCTGCCGGAGTTGGCGTGGCGGCTTTTGCTTGCGCTGCGTTGCTGGGGAGCAAGCGGTGGATCTAATTCAGAGCAACAAACAAAAGGCCGCCAGCTTGGGGTCAAGCTTGCGCCACGACGCGCGAAAATCTATGCGGCACCGCCGGGGCATATTCGGGCTCTTTCTAGCGGCGAGCGCATCAATGAGCATTGTGGCGCTATATCAGATGGGAATTCTGAAGCGCATTCCCGAACCGCGCCTGCCAGGATTGCATTCCGACAAGGTCACCGGATCAGCCAGAGCATATTCGCTTGTCGCGACACCCGATGCCGTTCTGGCGATTGGCAGCTATGCGGCCACAATGACTCTCGTGGCAATGGGATCGCCAGACCGCGCAAGCGAACAACCTGCGCTTGCGCTCGCGATGGCGGCAAAGGTTGGATTCGACGCCGTTCTGGCTGCCAAGTACACTTTTGACGAGTGGCGGGAACATCGCGCTCTGTGCTTTTGGTGTCTTTTGGCTTCCGCCGCTGCATTTGCCGCCGTGCCAGTTGTGATTCCCGAGGCGCGTGCCGCTCTCCGCCGGCTAGGTGCCATGTGGCCGGATTAGGTCCCATGGATCTGCGCGCTGCCATGGCCCTGTCCGGGCTGGGTCGCTGGGCGCTATGTGGATCGGCGTCAGGCGCCACCAAACAACCTCGGGAGTACAATTGGATCTATGGGGCTAATCCTCGATGCCAGCAGGATCGACGCCCTAATCGCCGATCCTCCTTCTGTGTGCAGGTGAGGGCTTCCCGCCGCGCAATCGCGTCGCAGTTCTTCGGATCAATCGTCGATGAGCTTAGACTTTCGCAAGAAATGGCGGCGCAGGTATAAATGGCATTGACGCCGTCTCCTATGCCGCGGCCAATCAGCGGCGGCATGATACCTTCGACGCTGGCCCGTCCCGGCGCCACCCCCTTCTGGTTGGCGGTGTTGCTCACGGGTATCGGTACAGGTGTAGCCGCGGCCGCGCTGACCCGGCTGCTGGAAATGGTGCAGCACATGATGTGGAACGGCTCCGGCGCCAACCTGTTGGATGCTGCCGAGCACGCCGGCGCGTGGCGGCATATTCTCGTGCTGCTGGGCGCCGCCGCACTGACTGGCGCGGGCCAACTCGTCCTAAAGCGTCTGTCCAGCGGTAACGGAATCGATACTACATCCGCTATTTGGTTCCATGCCGGCCGCATGCCGGCTTGGCGAACTTTGGGCAGCGCTTTGCTTTCCGTGGTCATCGTTGGCATGGGCGTGTCGCTGGGCCGCGAGGGCGCGCCGAAACAAGCCGGCGCGGTGATGGCCAACTTCTTTTCGGACAGGGCGCACTTGTCCGATGAACAACGCCGGCTTTTGGTGGCCTGCGGCGCGGGCGCTGGCATGGGCGCGGCCTATGGCGTGCCGTTGGGCGGCGCGCTTTTCGCGCTGGAGGTGATGCGTGGCGTGCTGGCGCTGAGGTACGTGCTGCCCGCTCTTTTCGCTTCGGTGGTTGCCACGGCGGTTTCGTGGGTGGCGTTGCCCGATGCGCCGACCTACCTCATCCCGGCTTATCCCGGTTCCATTTCGAGCGTGCTATGGGCGCTCGTAGCTGGGCCGGTCGCGGGTGTGGTTTCGGTCGGCTATGTTCGGGTGGTCACGTGGGCCGATCGCAATAAGCCGCGGGGCTGGCGCCGGCTGACAGCGCCGCTGCTGGGATTGGGTCTGCTAGGCGTAGTCTCGATCTGGTTCCCGCAGTTGCTTGGCAACGGCAGAGACGTCTCGCAGCTTGCGTTCACGAACCAGGTAGCGCCCGCTCTGCTTCTGATACTGCTTGCGCTGAAGCCCGCCGCGACCGCGCTGTGCGTGCGCAGCGGCGCCCCTGGCGGCTTGTTCACGCCTACCCTCACAGTAGGCGCGCTGCTCGGCGCCGTACTGGGGCACGCCTGGTCGTGGTTCTGGCCCGGTGTGCCCCCCGGGCTGTTCGCCGTGCTCGGTGCGGCGGCGGTTTTGGCGGCCACCACACAAGGCCCCATCTCGACTGTGGTGCTGATGATGGAACTGACCGGCCGGGACCGATCGTTTATCGTGCCGCTGTTGCTGGCTGTGGGCACCGCCACTCTCGTGGCGCGGACCATCGAACCGCGCTCGATCTATGACGCGCGTCTGACCGACAAGCAGGTCGCGGCACGCCAGAAGGCGCGCGAACTGCCTCCGCGATAGGCGTGGGTGCAAAATCTTATGGGGCCGGCACTTACAACAGCAGCGGTTTTCGGGTAGAAGCATATGGCAGCGGACAATCATTACGACGTCATCATCATAGGAACGGGAGCCGGTGGAGGTACGCTGGCTTACCACTTGGCGCCGTCGGGGAAGCGAATCCTGCTCCTGGAACGGGGCGGTTACCTGCCTCGGGAGAAAGACAACTGGGATGCGCGGGCCGTGTTTGTCGAGTCGAAGTACAGGGCCAACGAGACGTGGCTTGACAAGGACGGCAAGGCGTTTCATCCCGGCATTCAGTATCACGTCGGCGGCAACACGAAAGTTTATGGCGCGGCCTTACTGCGGTTCCGCGAGCGGGACTTCGGAGAAGTCAGACACCATGGCGGCGTCTCGCCGGCATGGCCCCTGACTTATGCGGACTTTGAACCTTACTACACGAGGGCGGAGTACTTGTATCATGTCCACGGGCAGCGCGGAGCCGATCCGACGGAAGGCCCAGCCAGTGCGCCCTATCGCTATCCGCCGGTTAGTCACGAAGCACGCATTCAAGAGTTGTTCAACGATTTCCGGCGGCTGGGCCATCACCCGTTCCCTTTGCCGCTCGGCATCCTGCTCGACGAAGAAGATGGAAAGGCCCTGCACAACAGTACCTGTGTGCGATGTGCCGCGTTTGACGGATTTCCATGCCTGGTAAACGGCAAAGCCGACGCTCAGGTGATCTGCGTGGATCCCGCCCTGGAGCACTCCAACGTCGAACTCCTGACGGGCGCCTTTGTCGATCGCCTCGAAACGAACCCATCCGGACGTATGGTGACCAAAGTCATCGTCACGCGTAAGGGCAGCGTAGAAGAATACTCGGCGGACATCGTAGTGGTTTCCTGCGGAGCGGTCAACTCAGCGGCGCTGCTTTTGCGTTCCGCGAACGAGAAACATCCCCGAGGCTTGGCAAATGGCTCGGATGTGGTCGGCCGGCATTACATGCGCCACAACTGCTCCGCCTTTATGGCCATTTCCAAGGCTCCCAATCCGACGGTGTTTCAGAAGACGCTGGCGTTGAACGACTTCTACTTTCGCTCCGACGATTGGGAATATCCTCTGGGCGAGATCCAGATGTTAGGCAAGACCGATGGAGAAATGCTCAAGGGGGAAGCGCCTGGCTGGGCGATTTGGAAGCCCGAGTTTGCGCTGGACTTCATGGCGGAGCACTCCATCGATTTCTGGCTGCAGTCGGAAGATTTACCCAACCCAGAAAACCGCATGACTATCAACCCGGATGGACAGATCGTGCTGAACATTCGGGACACCAACCTGGAAGCGCACATGCGCCTGAAGGCTAAGCTCGAAGCCATGCTCACCGAAATCGGCCTTCACGATGTGTTGATGCCGCGCTCGCTCTACCTCGGCAAGAACATTCCTATCGGAGGCACGGCGCACCAGGC
>Ga0302326_10015504_pt1 | contig 16029 bp, 14 predicted proteins | sample Palsa_T0_3_FD_202264 | JGI IMG/M metagenome (GOLD analysis project Ga0302326, IMG submission 202264) | Peat permafrost microbial communities from Stordalen Mire near Abisko, Sweden - Palsa_T0_3 | ecosystem: Environmental > Terrestrial > Soil > Palsa > Peat permafrost | place: Sweden: Abisko... | reverse complement strand
TGTCGGCTACCGCGTAGCCGACGTTGGCGGGTGTGTCGGGCGGCAGGAAGTGACGTGTGTCGTAGTCCGTTTCGTACCCAGGCAGCGCAAGCAGACCGATCAGTGCGATCGCTATCGTCACCGCGAGAACCGGTGCGGGCCAGCGGACGATGGCGGTGCCGATGCGACGCCAGCCCCGGGTCTGCAGCTTGCGCTTCGGGTCCAGCAGCTTGAAGAACGAAGCCACCGTCAGCACCGCCGGGCCCAACGTCAGCGCCGCGATGACCGCGACCAACATGCCGACCGCACAGGGCACGCCCAGCGACTCGAAATAGGGCAACCGGCAGAAGCTCAAGCAATACATCGCGCCGGCGATGGTCAGCCCCGACCCCAGCACGACGTGGGCAGTGCTGTGGAACATCGTGTAGAACGCTTCTTCACGCGTCTCACCTAGGCCGCGGGCCTCATGATATCGGCCCACGATGAAGATCGCGTAGTCCGTTCCGGCGGCGATCGCCAGCAACACCAGCATGTTGTTGGCGAACGTGGAAAGCCCCATGATTCCGTAGTTACCGAGGGTCGCGACGACACCGCGGGCCGCCAGCAACTCGACGAAGACCATGAACAGCATGATGAAAACGGTGCTCACCGACCGGTAGACGAACAGCAGCATCACGATGATCACCAAGATGGTGACCAAGGTGACTTTCGCGACGCCTTTCTCACCCGCGTGGGATTGATCGGCAATCAGCGGACCCGCACCGGTGACGTAGGCCTTGATCCCCGGTGGCGCGGGCACCGCGTCCACGATCTTGCGGACGGCTTCGGTGGACTCAGTGGACAGACCTCCACCCATGTTGCCGGCGAGGTAAACCTGGACGTACGCGGCCTTTTGGTCGTGGCTCTGCGAGCCTGCCGCGGTGAGCGGATCGCTCCAGAAATCCTGGATGTGCTGAACGTGCTTCGTGTCTTGCTCGAGACGCTTGACGATCTCGTCGTAATAGCGGTGCGCCTCCGCGCCGAGCGGCTTGTCGCCCTCCAGCAGGATCATTGCCGAGCTGTCGGAACTGAACTCGTTGAACGTTTTTCCGACGCGCATCATCGACTGAAAAGATGGCGAGTCTTTAGAGCTCTGCGATACCGAGTGTTTTTTGGAGACGACCTCCAGCTGTGGCGAGATGGTGTTGGTGACGAAGACGATGCCCAACCAGATCAGGACGATCGGCAGCGCCAGTCGATGGATCCATTTCGGCAGGAACGGCGGGATCAGCGGCTGGTCGACGCGCGGCGCAGCCACGGTGGTTTCGCTCATGCGGACTTGTCCAGGCAGTAGACGAATGGACTGACGTTTTCATTGGAGTCCGAGCGCATCGGAGTCTTGACGACGTCACCGCTCCCGTCGTGCTTGTTAACGACGAATTGGCAGGCGATCCAACTGCCGTCGCCCTGCGCAACCAGGTTGGCCGGGATACCGGGTTTCGTTGAACTCAATACTTTGCTCCAGGGCAAGGGCACGTTGAGGGCCTGCTGCGGATGGGAGTTCTCGTCGAGGTAGTTGATCGTCGCCGTGCTGCCCAATGGCCCAGTGACCTCGAGGGTGATCGTCTTGGCGTTGAACGAGTCGAGGACCTCGCCCGACTTGCCGCCACCGAACGAACCCTTGTGAACGCCGAAGACACCGTGCAACCGGTGCACGACGAATCCGGACAGCGCAAGGACGGCGCAGATCAGCAGAACAAGCCAGAATCGGGTGAGCAGACTAGCCACACGCCCCCGTTTGATCGGCAGAGGAGCAACTTTATTCTCCCCGGATCCTTGGGTCTTCAGTGGCTCGGTCCTCGGCTCAGTGGTCGTCATGGGCGCTTCAATTCCTTAACCAGGGGCGAAGGCTGCTCAACTAATTAGCCTGTAGGTAACCTTAGCTACTCTAATCGGAATAGGCGACCAGAAAGAAAACCGAGCAGCGCGGGTGTCGTAGACCGTAGCGCGGGTCCGGACCGCGGCTCGGCCAGGCGAGGAGGATCGGTGACGATGAGCGAACGCAGACTCAACAAAGGTAATATCCCGCCCATGAAGGCATTGAGGGCTGCGGGCATTGCGAGCATCGCCATCGCCGCGGCGGTCGGCCTGTCCGCTCCGGCGTTCGCCGACCCGGACATTGATTTCGACAACCTGATCGGCAGCAAGTACGGCATCTACGGGCCGCATGACTACAACCCGTACCTGGCCAAGATCTCCTGCCACCGCCTGGCCGCCGGGGTCGACCCCGACGCCGCCGCAACCGCGCGCTTTCTGTCCCACAACCTGCCCCGAGGCACCACCCAGGTGCAGACGTACCAGTTCCTCGGCAGTGCGATCAGCATCTACTGCCCCGACCTGGCGCCCAAGCTGCAGAACATTCCCACTCACTAGATCGGCACTACGCCGCGCGGCAACGTCAGCGGCAGATCGGTGTAGGTGGCAATCCCCGGCGCCGCGGTGACGACCGCAGGAATCGCGTGGATCGTCGGCAGCGCCGTCATGATGTGCCCGAGGTCCATGAATTCCTCGAGCGTGGTGGCCTCGAAATACGGCGGCGGCAAAAAGCCGACCTTGGTGGTCACCGTGGGCTGTCCGTCGACCTGAATGACCCAGCCGTCGCCGTCGATCTTCCAGTCCGGTTCGAGCGTCTGTCCCTTTTTCCACCGAACGTTGAGGTCGATCACGGTCCGGCCGTTGACGATTCCCTGCCAGCTGATGTAGACCCCCGCTACGCATCCTGCGGGAATGGTCCACGATGCCATCTCGAGATCCGCTGTGGTCTGGGCGAATTCGGCCTCGCATCGCACGTCGTCGAGTTCGACGCCGAGCGCGTCGGCCACCAGATTGACGGCCTCGCCGAAGATTGCGGTGCCCTTGGCGGCCATCGCCTGTAACTCCGGGTGGTCGATCGGCTGACCGAAGCCCACCGGCTTCTCGGTTTCCGGAGAGTCGTAGAAGGTGGTGTCGGCGGCTTCGTTGACGGTGACCTTGTCGATCCGGTTGCACACCATCGCCGAGACGATGGCCAGCAGTTCGGCGAACCCCGGGCTCACCCCGGACCCGAACATCGTCGAACCGCCCTTCTCGCAGGCTTCGAGGATTCGGTCGCGGCCGTCGCCGAGGTTGCGTCCGGTGATGAACGACGCCGTGGTGACCACGTTGACGCCCGCCGACAGGATGCGGACCAACTCGTCGACGTCGATCCACATCGGGTTGTAGACCACGCAGTCGGGCTTCAGCGCGAGGAGTGCGTCCACGTCGTTGGTGGCAGCCACCCCGATCGGTGCGATGCCGACCAATTCGCCGGCGTCACGACCGGCCTTCTCCGGTGACCAGGCGTAGCACCCCACCAGCTCCAGTAACGGATTGTTGGCGATTGACTTGAGCGAGCTCCGACCGACGTTGCCGGTATTCCATTGAACGACGCGATATGTGTTTGGCACGTGCTCAGCATAGGGAAGGGCGGCGCAGCTGGAAACGGGATTCGCCGAATCGGAAACGCGGTTCTCAGCGTCGGCCGGGCATAGCTGCGCCGTTGAGCGCCAGCTCGACCAGCCGTTCGGCGAGGCCGTCGTCGACGGGCTCACCGGTGAGCAGGAGTCGCCCATGAATCGGCGCGACGAGCATCTCGAGCAGCAACCGGTCGTCGGTGTCGGGGCGCAGTTCGCCGCGCTCGATGCCGCGCCGGACGACCGGAGACAGCGCATCCAGACGTTGCGCCCAAAAGTCCTTGCGCGCATCGGAGTACGTGTCGTCGACCGGGAGCAGTGCCGCGCGCAACAGCGCCATACCCGCGGGCGAGGCGGCGTAGCGGAGGACTTCCCGGACCAACACCAGCAGATCGCCTCGGGTCGAACCGGTGTCGGGGGCTGGGATGGCGTCGGCGCTGCGCTCGAGCAGGGCCGCCACAAACAGGTTCTCCCGGGTCGCCCACCGGCGGTAGACGGTGGTCTCGTGGACGCCTGACCGCTGGGCGACTGCGGCGACAGTGGCCCCGTCGAACCCGTGGGCGGCGAGTTCCTCGAAGGCGGCGGCCAGCACCGTCTGGCGGACATGCTCACCGCGGCGGTGCGTTGCGGCGGCGGTCATGCCGTAAAGCCTATCGCAACTTTACTTGCAATACGGCCTCACGCGGTGCATGCTATTGCAAGATAACTTGCGATAGGAGCTCGCCATGGACGCATCCGCACCCCGCCTCGACTGCAATCCGATCGGGTATCGGCGCTTTCACCCCGACATCAGCATCAACTTCCAGTGCAACCGTTGGGTGCAGTGGATCGGCCCGTCGGCCATCGACGAGGTGGCGGAGTTGGCCGCGCGTGCCGTCACCTACCCCGAGTTGATCGACGGCTTCCTCGACTTGGCGCAACGCGCCCGCGGCGCCGATCGTGCGCTGGCCGGCGCCTACTACGACCGAGCGGCCGAGTTCTTCATGGCGGCGACCGACCCGCGTCGCCCGGAAACCCGCGCCCGCTTCCTGACTGCGCTGCGAACCGTTTACGACGTCACGCCCGACCTCATCGCGTTCGGGTCCGGCTTCATGCCGGCCTACGACCTTCGACCAGAGCGCCAGGTCGGTCCCACCATCGTGATGTTCGGCGGGTTCGACAGCTACGTCGAAGAGTTCCTACCGATGATCGCTGGCATGGTCGACACGGGCCGACGCATCGTCGTGTTCGAGGGGCCGGGCCAGGGCAGTGCTCTCGAGGACTACGGCCTGACGATGATTCCCGAATGGGAGCAACCGGTGGCTGCCGTCCTGGACCACTATCGGTTAGAAGACGTTGTCGCCGTCGGCATTTCGTTGGGGGGCGGTCTGGTGATGCGCGCGGCGGCATTCGAGCCGCGAATCAGCCACGTGGTCGCATTCGACATCCTCGACGACTTCTTCGAGGCGATCGCTCGTCAGATCGGCCGCGGCGTCCGAATTCCGTTGCGCGCGTTGCTCACCGCGCGTGCCAGCCGGCTCGTCAACGGCATCGCCGCCCGGGCCGTGGCCCGCAAGCCGGTCTCGGAGTGGGGCCTACAGCAGGGCATGCACGTGACCGGCACCGCGACGCCCTACGACTTTCTTCGATCGACGACCGCCATGAGCACCCGAAAGATCTCGCAGCGGGTTTGCGCCGACGTCCTGCTCATGGCGGGCGCCGACGACCACTACGTGCCGCTCGGGCAGTTGCGGCGTCAGGCCGACGCTCTGGTCAACGCGCGGTCGGTGACCACTCGGGTCTTCACCGCCGCAGAACAGGCGAGCAATCACTGCCAGCTCGGCAACATCGGGGCGGTCAGCCGGCTCATCGAGTCGTGGCTGGATGTGACGGGGTCAGTCCTCGACCGCGACACCACGGCGCGAACGCCGGCGCCGGTGCACCGCTGATCCCTTGCCGGTCGGGCGTCGGTTGCGCAGACCGCCCGTCGACGACTCGTCGTCTTCGGTGTCTTCCGCTGCGGGCGCCTCGTCGGCGGTCGACTCGGCTTCCACCGCCGTCGACTCCACTTCGGGGCCTTCGACGGTCTCGGCGGCGCCGTCAGCTGTCGCGGCCGGCACGGCTGTCTCGGTGCTGTCGTCAGCGTCCGCGGCTTCCTCAGCGTCCTCGTCCGCCCCGGCGGAATCCGCCGTCTCTTCGGCTGCCGCTGTCTCTTTGGCTACCGCTGTCTCTTCGGCAGCTTCCGCTTCGCTGTCCTTGTTGCCGCGGCGCCGTTGCTTCCTGTCTTTCTTCGGCTTCAGCGGTTTCGGCGGAGGAGGAGGCAGTTCGGCGACGGATGACAAATAGAACCCGAAGATGCCGAGCACCGCGATCGCGGCCGCCGCGCCGTAAGTGGCGAACAGCGACTGCCCCACGTTGTCCAGGTTCAGCCAGATCTCGCTGATCGCCGCGCCGACAATCAGCACACCCGCCAGCACGTGGGCCACGACCGACGCGGTCAGCAGCGTCAGCGCCAGCGCGGGCGTGCCGAACTCCGGCTTGCGTGACCGCAACAGCGTGAACACCACCGGCAGTGCGGCCAGGGCGATCAGCACGCCGGCGGCAATCCGCACCGCCGTGCCCAGGCCATGTGAAGTATCGCCGGTCAACTCGGGCCAACGCGGCAGTACAAAGAAGAAGTAGAGGACACCCGCGGCGAGCGAGAGCGCCGCGTGCCAGAAGATGGCAACCCTGCGTCGCATGCTCCTCCTCGAGCTAGTAATCCGGAAGCGACCAGACCCTACCAATCGGGCCTGGTCATTCTCCGGACTTAGCGCGGAGGATGCGGGATTTGAACCCGCGAGGGCGTTAACCCAACCCGCGTTCCAGGCGAGCGCCATAGGCCACTAGGCGAATCCTCCGTCGGCCATGGTAGCCGAGTGCCGCTCGGCGACGATGCAGGCCGGGACGGCCTGAGGTGGGGGCACCTCCCGCGCGCGGGGGAGAGGCGGGCGATCACGCAGAGGGCAGGCTCTGCGGGCAAGCGATGTGCAGCCGGGTACTAGACTCTTCGTGGACCCCGCGCGGCGTCTATCCTGTGAACTCCCCCAGGGCCGGAAGGCAGCAAGGGTCAATGGGCTCTGGCGGGTGCGCGGGGTCCCCAATCACACTTCACGGTGGAAGGCGGACAGTGTCGTACGGCTCGTTCAGTTCTCTTGGCCGTACCGACCTCACGGCGTTGCACGAACGCCACCGGCAGGACTACGCCGACCTGCAAGCCCAGAAACTTTCGCTCGACCTCACCCGTGGCAAGCCGTGCAGTGAGCAACTTGATCTGTCGAACGCCTTGCTGAGTCTGCCCGGGACCGATTACCGCGACGGGCAGGGCACCGACACCCGTAATTACGGCGGCCAACACGGTCTGCCGGAACTGCGCACCATCTTCAGCGAACTGCTCAGCATTCCGGTGCCGAATCTGATCGCCGGCAACAACGCCAGCTTGGAGTTGATGCACGACGTCATCGTGTTCTCGATGCTGTACGGCGGCGTGGACTCGCCCCGGCCGTGGGCGCAGGAGCAGGGCGGGGTCAAGTTCTTATGCCCGGTGCCGGGTTACGACCGGCACTTCGCCATCACTGAAACGCTCGGCATCGAGATGATCCCGGTCCCGATGCGCGACGAGGGCCCGGACGTCGACTTGATCGAAGAGCTGGTCGCCGTCGACCCGGCCATCAAGGGCCTGTGGGCGGTCCCGGTGTTCGCCAACCCGACCGGCATCACGTATTCGTGGGAGACGGTTCGGCGCCTGGTTCAAATGCAAACGGCCGCAAAGGATTTCCGGTTGTTCTGGGATAACGCCTACGCGGTGCACACGCTGACGCTTGACTTCCCTTATCAGGTCGATGTGCTGGGCTTGGCCGCCGCCGCGGGCAACCCCAACCGGCCCTACGTGTTCGCGTCGACGTCGAAGATCACCTTCGCTGGTGGAGGCGTCAGCTTCTTCGGTGGGTCGCTGGGCAATATCGCCTGGTATCTGCAGTACGCCGGCAAAAAGTCGATCGGCCCCGACAAGATCAATCAGCTGCGGCACCTGCGGTTCTTCGGCGACGCCGATGGTGTCCGCCTGCAGATGCGGCGTCACCAGCAGCTGCTGGCGCCCAAATTCACGTTGGCGCTGGAGATTTTGGACAAGCGGCTGAGTGAATCCAAGATCGCCTCCTGGAATGAGCCGGAAGGCGGCTACTTCATCAGCCTCGACGTGCTGCCCGGCACGGCGCGGCGGACCGTCGCGTTGGCCAAGGACGCCGGCATCGCCGTCACCGAGGCGGGCGCGTCGTTCCCGTACCGGAAAGACCCGGACGACAAGAACATTCGCATCGCGCCGACGTTTCCGCCGGAGTCCGATCTGCGCAACGCGATCGACGGCCTGGCGACGTGCACGCTGCTGGCCGCGACCGAGTCGCTGCTGAACCGCGACTAGGCGCCCCTTCCGGGTTCGCATCGTCGGTCAGGCTGGGCTGGATGGCCCGCCTCCTCAACGAACCCTTCCGGGTTCGCATCGTCGGTCAGGCTGGGTAGCCTTGCTGTCCGTGGCTCTCTACCGCAAGTACCGTCCCGCAACCTTCGCCGAAGTGGTGGGACAGGAACACGTCACCGAGCCGCTGTCCACCGCGCTGACGGCAGGCCGGATCAACCACGCATACCTGTTCTCCGGTCCGCGGGGCTGCGGAAAGACGTCGTCGGCGCGCATCCTGGCCCGCTCGTTGAACTGCGAGCAGGGGCCGACGGCGACGCCCTGTGGGGTGTGCGATTCCTGCGTCGGGCTCGCGCCGAACGGTCCCGGCAGCATCGACGTCGTCGAACTCGACGCGGCCAGCCACGGCGGTGTGGACGACACCCGTGAATTACGCGACCGCGCGTTCTACGCGCCGGCTCAGTCGCGCTACCGGGTGTTCATCGTCGACGAGGCGCACATGGTCACCACGGCAGGCTTCAATGCGCTGCTCAAGATCGTCGAGGAGCCACCCGATCACCTCATCTTCGTGTTTGCCACCACGGAGCCGGAGAAGGTGCTGCCGACCATCCGCTCGCGCACCCATCACTATCCATTCCGGCTTCTGGCACCGCGGACCATGCGGGGACTCGTCGAGCGGATCTGCGCCCAAGAGGACGTGGTGGTCGACGACGCCGTCTATCCGCTGGTGATCCGGGCCGGCGGGGGTTCTCCTCGCGACACGCTGTCGGTGCTCGATCAGCTGCTCGCCGGCGCCGACGGCAACCGGGTGACCTACCAGCGCGCGCTCGGCTTGCTGGGCGCCACCGACGTGGCTTTGATCGACGAGGCCGTCGACGCGCTGGGCGCCGAGGATGCGGCGGCGTTGTTCGGCGCGGTGGAGTCGGTGATCGACGCCGGTCACGATCCCCGTCGATTCGCCACCGACCTGCTCGAGCGGTTCCGCGATCTGCTTGTGCTGCAGGCAATTCCCGACGCCACGTCGCGAGGTGTGGTCGATGCGCCCGAAGACGTGCTGGAGCGGATGCGTGAGCAGGCGGGCCGGATCGGTCGCGCGACGCTGACCCGCTACGCCGAAGTCGTGCACGCCGGCCTGACCGAGATGCGGGGTGCGACGGCGCCGCGTCTGCTCCTCGAGGTGATCTGCGCGCGACTGCTGCTGCCCTCGGCCAGCGACGCCGAATCGGCTCTGCTGCAGCGCGTCGAGCGGATCGAAACCCGGCTGGAGATGTCCATTCCGGACGCTGAGTTGCCACAGCGGTCCGCGCCGGCGCGGCGTTCCCAACCTGCGCCGCAGCCGGCACCGGTCACCGCGTCCGAACCGGCACCACCATCGACGCCCGCTCCAGCTCCCGAGCCCAGCCTGCCGGAGGACAGCCCGGCCGAAGAGGTCCCGATCGCTGCCGGCTCGACCGAACCGAGCGCGGCCGCGGTTCGCACCTTATGGCCGACGGTGCGCGACAAGGTGCGCCAACGCAGCCGAACCACCGAGGTGATGCTGGCCGGCGCCACCGTCCGCGCGGTCGAAGGCAACACCTTGGTGCTCGTTCACGAGTCGGCGCCGCTGGCCAAGCGGCTGTCCGAACAACGCAACGCCGACGTCATCGCCGAAGCCCTCAAGGATGCGCTCGGTGTGGACTGGCGGGTGCGGTGCGAGGCTGGTGCCGCGAGCCCGCTGCCCGAGGCGCCCGTCGCGCCGCCGCGCCCGGTCGAGCGTCCCGCCCGCAGGGTGGTTCCGCCGCCGCTGACACCGGCCGAAGCACCCGCCGACGCGGAATCGGCACAGCGGGCCGAAGAGGAGAGCATGCTCGCCGAGGCCGGTCAGGACGACCCATCCGCCCCTCGCCGCGACCCCGAAGAGGCCGCACTCGAACTGCTGCAGAACGAACTCGGCGCGCGCCGCATCGATAACGTTTAGCGCGAGCCAGCCGTCGCGCCACAGACCTCCAGTGGGTGTTGGTGGTGCTGCCGTTGGTGCAGCGCGACCCGAAGGTCCGGCCGCACCCCGAGCGGTTCGATCCCGACCGGTTCGCACCCCGCCAGGCCAAGAATCGCGCGCACTCTTACCAAGCCGTTCGGGACGGGACAGCGGGCCTGCATAGGCCGTCAGTTCGCATTGCACGAGGCTGTGCTCACGCTGGGGATGATCCTGCACCGCTACGACCTGACCCCGGAGACCGACTACCGGTTGCGCATCTCCGAGTCGATCACATTGAAGCCCAAAGGATTTCGGCTGAGCCTTGCAAGCGGTCCGCGTTGTCGCGGCTGCGGCAATCCGACACCGAACTGGTCCGCCGCGGCGCTTAAGGCTGCCACCACGGGCGCAGTGGGAGGCCGTCGGTACCGTGCTCGCCGAGTTTGGATGCGAGTACGTGATGCAACTGAATATTGTTGTGCTCGAACGCCACCCGAGACGCCGCCATATACAGGCCCCATACTTTCGCGGTGGCGATGCCCACCTCGGCAACAGCTTCGTCCCAGTGCGCGACGAGATTATGGGACCAGTCGCGCAGGGTCATGGCGTAGTGGTGACGGAAATTCTCCGCGTGCAGCACTTCGAAACCCACGTCTTGGATCGCGGACAGGATGCGACCCGACCCGGTCAGCTCGGCGTCCGGAAAGACGTAGCGATCGGTGAAGCTGCTCGCGCGGAAGTTCGACTGGTTGTTGTTGCGGGTGATGCAGTGGTTGAGCAGTAAGCCGTCGGTGTGCAACTTCGACTTGAGAAACCCGAAATAGGACGGATAGTTCTTGACGCCGATGTGCTCGGTCAATCCAATCGACGAGACTGCGTCGAAACCGGTTTCACCGATGTCGCGATAGTCGCAGTGACGGACCTCGGCCAGTTCGCCGAGCCCTTCTGACTCGATCGCGGTTCGCGCCCAGGCGGCCTGCTGTGCGGACAATGTGGCGCCGGTGGCCCGGACACCGCGGCGGGCCGCGTAGCGCACCATGCCGCCCCAACCGCATCCGACGTCGAGCAGTCGGTCGCCCGGCCGCAGCCGCAGTTTTTCGAAGATCAGCCGGTATTTGTTGTCCTGGGCCGCTTCCAGCGTCGCTTCGGCGTCAGGATAGACCGCGCAGGTGTAGGTCATCGATGGCCCCAACACCCACTCGTAAAAGGAGTTGGAGACATCGTAGTGATGCGAAATCGCCCCGGCATCACGAGTTTTGCTGTGCCGCAGGCCTTCGGCGATTCGGCGCCAGCGAGGTAGCGCCTCCTGCGGTGGTGGCGCTGCCGGTAGGAGACGCTCGACGCCGATGGAGCGGATGATGTTGGCCAGCAGCCGCGGTGAGGGCCTGGTGAACTCCAAGTTGTCCGTCAGCAATGCGAGCAACTCGTAGGGATCGCCAGGGTGCACACCACGTGCCTCGATGTCGCCGGCGACGTATGCACGGGCCAGGCCCAGCTCTCCGGGGGCGGTGGCCAGATACGTCATCCCACGGGGAGTCAGCAGGTCCATCCCCAACGCCGCGTCGTCGACTCCGGCCCTGCTGCCGTCGTAAGCGGTGAACCGCAACGAGTCGGTGCCGCCGAAGAATACCGCCAGAATTTCAGCGAGGCTCAACTTGGTCGCTGGAGGCTCCTTGGTAGTCGTCATCGTCGTTGCACCGCCTTTGCGTACAGGTCGAGAAGACGTGCATTCGGATCGTAAATCTTCTTCACGGTCTTATACGTCTCACCGCCGTAGAGTTCGTCGAACTTTTCTCGGCTGTAATAGGAGTCGGAGTACAGCGACTTGTGTCCGTCGAGCGTATCGACCTTTTCCTCGATCAATCGATTCGTAGAGCCATCGGTCGCGCCCACTGGAACCGACGACCAGAAGCCGACGTTGACGTAGCTGTGGCCCGGGCGGATCGGATACAGCGACCAGCCATCTCGGTCACGTAACCGCAACGGGCACAACCAGATCGGGGTGATGGGTACCGCCTGGAGGAACCATTCCAGGAACTCCGTCGTGCGTTCGAGGGGAAGTTCGATGTCTTGGACCACCCGTTCGCGCGGCGGACGTCCGTTGCGCTTTTCGATGCGGTCGGCGATACCGAACCGCCGGTCGAGTGCTACCAGCTTCCAGTAGGCGCTGCTGCGTCGGTAGCGCCGCGGCCACCAGCGTCGCAGCCGGGGGTTCTGCGTGCCGAAAGCCGCTGAACACCAGAACCAGTCGGTGTCCCACCGCCAGAAGTAGTCGTGCATCGTCAACCGGTCTTCTGTAGTCCCGGTCGCGTGCTGAATGGAGCGGTAGTAGATGTCTTGCCCGGTGTAGTCGCTGGCCGGGCCGGGAGTCGCGGTGCGCACACCGACGGACAGGTAACTCTCGGTGGCACTGAACACCACACCGTCGAGATAATCGACGGCGACACCGTCGAAACCACCGGTGTCGATGATGCGATCCATCGCCGCCATCAGATCGTCCAGCGATCCGAACCGCACGTGCCGCAGCGCGACGAACGGCTTGACGGGTTCCAACTCGATGCGTAACCGAGTCGAATAACCCAATGTGCCATATGAATTCGGATAGGCGCGAAAGAGGTCGGGGTGCTCGTGGGGTGAGGTGGTCAGCAATTCCCCTGTGCCGGTAAGGATGTCCATCTCCAGCACCGACTCATGAGGCAGACCGTTACGGAACGAGGTCGATTCGATGCCCAGCCCGGCGACTGCGCCGCCCAGCGTGATGGTTTTCAATTGCGGGACCACCAGCGGCGACAGGCCGTAGGGCAGGGTGGCGTCCACCAGATCCTCGTAGGTGCACATGCCTGCCACATCGGCGGTGCGGGCGTCCTTGTCGACCGAAATGACGTTCGTCAGCCCCGAGACGTCCAGGCCGGGGGCGTCGCGTCGCGCGCGGTCGCGGAACAGATTGGACGTCGGCTTGGCGAGTCGGACTACCCCTGTCGCGGGGATCGAACGGTAACTTGCCAGCAGGCGGTCGACGCCGGCGGCATGAACCGCCGGTTCGGAAATGGGGCCAGGCACCACATATGAGACCACATATAGGCTAGTCGCCGACAGCAGTCCGGGTAGAGGAGTTCGCTTAATGGGACACGTCAGTGCCGCCAGCACAATCCTGATCAGCGCTGAGCCGGCCGCCGTGCTGTCCGCGGTGGGGGACTATCAGACCGTCCGTCCCAAGATCTTGTCGTCGCATTACCGCGACTACCAGGTGCTGGAAGGCGGACAGGGTCAGGGCACGGTCGCCGCCTGGAAACTGCAGGCCACCAAGTCCCGCGTTCGCGACGTGAAGGCCAGCGTGGACGTCGCAGGCCACGCCGTCATCGAGAAGGACGCCAACTCGACGATGGTGACCAATTGGACGGTGGCTCCGGCGGGGCCGGGTTCCAGCGTCACCCTCACCACCACGTGGACCGGTGCCGGCGGCGTGAAGGGATTCTTCGAGAAGACATTCGCGCCGTTGGGGCTGAAGAAGATTCAGTCCGAGGTGCTGGCCAACTTGAAGAAGGAAGTCGAAGGCTAGCCGGTCGCGGCCTGGCCGCCGAGGAATGCGGCGATGCCCCTGACTACTGCGTCGGCGTATTTCTGCCGGCCGTCAGGGCTCTCCATCAGCGCCGAGTCGGTCGCGTTCTTCATGTTGCCGCACTCCACCAGCACCGACGGATACTGGGCCAGGTTCAGTCCCGCGAGGTCGGAGCGACCGTACAGGCCGTCTTGGCCGATGTAGGTGGCCGGCGGAATGCCCGACGCCTGCATCTGGTCGCGCATGACGCGGGCCAACTGCACCGACGGACCGGATTGGGCCGCATTGAGCGGCGGCGCCGAATAGTTGACGTGGAAACCTCGCCCGCCCGCGGGACCGCCGTCGGCGTGGATACTCACGACCGCGTTCGGGTGCAGGGCGTTGGCCATCGCGGCGCGTTCGTCCACGCACGGACCCAACGCGTTGTCGTTTCCGCGCGACATGGCGGTCCGTGCCCCCAGCGCGTTGAGCGCGGCGCGGATCCGCAGCGTGGTGTCCCAGGTGAAGGTGTGCTCGGGGTAGCCGTCGTTGGTCGTCGTGCCGCTGGCCTGGCAATCCTTGGTGCCGCCACGACCGGTGGGCACCTGACGGCTGATGGACCCGTCGTTGGCTCCGTTGTGACCGGGATCGAGGAACACGATCATGCCGGCGATGTTGCCCGGGAGCGCAGCGGCGGGCGGGACGGTCGGCGCGACGGTGCCGATAGCAAGGACGCCGACGGCCGCTAACGCGGAGACGGTCCCGACACGCAGGCGATGAGGTATGCGCACGTCGCCACGTTAGCCCGGCGGCGTCTACGCTTGGAACTTCGAACCGCCTGCACGGCGTAGGCGCAACCAAGTCGAGACCAAGACGCAAGGGGACTGTCATGCAACCCGGAGGCCAGCCCGACATGTCGGCGCTGCTCGCCCAGGCGCAGCAGATGCAGCATCAACTGATGGCTGCCCAGGAGCGACTCATCAATACCGAGGTGGACGGCGAAGCCGGCGGCGGTCTGGTGAAGGTCACCGTCAAGGGCAGCGGCGATGTCGTTGCGATCAACATCGACCCCAAGGTCGTCGACCCCGAAGACGTCGAGACCCTGCAGGACCTGATCATCGGTGCGCTGGCCGATGCCTCCAAGAAGGTCACGAACATGGCTCAGGAACAGCTGGGTCCGTTGGCCGGTGGCATGGGCAGCGCGCTGGGGATACCGCAGGGCTGATCAACCCACGATGTTCGAAGGACCGGTCCAAGATCTGATCGACGAGCTCGGCAAGCTGCCGGGTATCGGGCCAAAGAGCGCGCAGCGCATCGCCTTTCACCTGTTGTCCGTTGAACCGCCGGACATCGACCGGCTTACCGCGGTGTTGGCCAGGGTCCGCAACGGCGTGCGGTTCTGCGCGGTGTGCGGCAACGTCTCTGACGACGAGCGTTGCCGCATCTGCGCCGATCCGCGTCGCGATGGCGCGCTGGTCTGCGTCGTCGAGGAACCCAAGGACGTCCAAGCCGTCGAGCGCACCCGTGAATTCCGCGGGCGCTACCACGTCCTGGGTGGTGCTTTGGATCCGCTGTCCGGTGTCGGACCCGAACAGTTGCGGATCCGCGAGCTGCTGACCCGGATCGGTGAGCAGGTCGACGGCGTCGACATCACCGAGGTGATCATCGCGACCGACCCCAACACCGAGGGTGAGGCGACGGCGACCTACCTGGTTCGGATGCTGCGCGACATTCCCGGTCTGACGGTGAGCCGGATCGCGTCCGGGCTGCCGATGGGCGGCGACCTGGAATTCGCCGACGAGCTGACGCTGGGCCGTGCGCTGACCGGCCGTCGCGCTATGGTCTGACGCCTCGTTTAGTTACATCAGCAACGTTGATATCTGTGTCCGACCAATACCCACTGTTTTGAAACGTGACTACCCGCGATATCACCAGGGCACGTGATATCGCATGTGGTCACAAAACGAAAAAGAGTGCCGTCGCTCAGGCCCGGAGTCGTTCGCGGCGAAGCAACTCCACTTCGGGTAGTTCCAGCGGATTGAAGTCACCGACCACCTTGCCGAGCAGCAGGTCGGCGAACTCGGGATTGCGGGCCAAGCACGGCCCATGCATGTAGGTGGCGAACACGCTGCCTTGAACCGCGCCGTCGATCCTGTCGCCCGCGCGGTTGCCCGCGCCCTTCTTCACTGCACCGAGAGGCGACGCGGCATCGCCGAGAAGCGTTCCGCCCCGGTGGTTTTCGAAGCCGGTCAACGGCGCGGTCAATCCGGCCAGCAGCGGCGCGGTGACCAACTCGCCGATCGTGCGCGCGGGCTGTGGTGAAGTGGTCAGATCGAGCAGGCCGACTCCGTCGACCCGCTCACCCGCCGATGTCTCGTACCAGTGGCCGAGCACCTGGATGGCCGCGCAGATCGCCAGCACCGGCGCGCCGCGGTCGGCCGCACGCTGTAATCCCGGGTACTGGATCAGGTGCTTGGTGGCGAGCCGTTGCGCGTAATCCTCGGCCCCGCCGAGGGTGTACAGGTCGAGGCTGTCAGGCACCGGATCGGACAGCGTAATCTCGACAATCTCAGCGGCGATGCCCCGCAGGCGCAACCGTTGCCGCAGCACCGCCGCATTGCCGCCGTCGCCGTAGGTGCCCATCACGTCAGGCAGC
>Ga0302326_10015502_pt1 | contig 16030 bp, 14 predicted proteins | sample Palsa_T0_3_FD_202264 | JGI IMG/M metagenome (GOLD analysis project Ga0302326, IMG submission 202264) | Peat permafrost microbial communities from Stordalen Mire near Abisko, Sweden - Palsa_T0_3 | ecosystem: Environmental > Terrestrial > Soil > Palsa > Peat permafrost | place: Sweden: Abisko... | reverse complement strand
CGCGGAGCGTGCCCTTGTAGGCGCGTCCCACGGGCGTACGAACGGAAGAGACAATGACGACTTCTCGCATGAAAGTTCTCGATTCAGTTCTCGGTCCGAAAACCACTCTATTGGATGCTTGGCAAGCGCGCGCGCTTCACTTGGCCTGAGCGTAGAAGTAATAGTCCGCGGTGTAGCTGCTCTTTGTCTCGGCATCGCGATGCGCCGCGTCACACCCCTCGGCCGGAGGTTGGCCGCCGTGCGTGTGAACTCGCTGAATGGTGGTCACGTTCGTCAACAAACCGTTTCCCGCGTGACTCACCACATTCACCAGCAGCCAGGGAATTGAACCCGGATCAAGGGCATCCACGTGAGCCACGGCTTTCCCGGTGACCTCGCTGCCATCCTTTAACTTCCACGAGGGTCCGGCAGAATGCTGGCCAATGACCTTACCTTTCCGGTCGTGAAGCTCCGCCTCGGGCGCTTTGAGAGTCCAACTGAACCGGCCATCCGCTGACGCTTGGCAGGTATAGATCTGGGATCCAAGAGCATGGGCGTACAAAACAACTTCTTCGCTGGCGGGCGCCTGGATCGAGTCGGGCGCGTCCGGCGGAACCTCTTTCAGCGGGGCATCTTTGGCTTGGGCTTTTGCCAGTGAAATTCCCGCAACCCCGACGACCAGCCCGACGACCGCGGCAGCCGCTAGCAGAAGTCTGTGCATGAGGCGATTGTAGCAGGCAAGAATCCTGCGCCAGCTTAAGGCTTCTCCCAATGGGTTAAGTTGAACTGCTTGGGATCAAACGTGCCCGGGTCGAGCTTCGCATTGCACAGGATATCGGAATACTCCTCACTGAATGTTTTCTTGTCGTCCACGTAGAGCTCGACGCGCGCAGCCACCCAGCCGCCCGCCATCTGCCTGTAGTCTTCAAAGCGGATGTCCTGAAACTTGTTCGGATCAGCCTGCGTCGGTTCAAACAGCCGCACAAACAACAGTCGATTCTTATCCACCCAGAACTGCTTTGACTTCAGATCGCCCTTTTCTGCACCCACAACGTAAACCGGCTGTCCCTCCCAGGTCTCCTCGTGAAACTTTGAAAGGTCGTAGCCTTCGGCCTTCACGATCCTGATGGTCGCGTCCGGGGCCTGGCGATACACGTCAAACCCCAACACCAACAGCATGTTCATCCTGGGACGAGTTCCCGCCTCTTTGCCTCCACGCAATAGCGTGAGCGTCCCATCCACCATCAGGTATCCGTTGCCATCGCTTGGAGCTCCAACATCGATGCGCAATTTCCCCGGCAGCGCCGCCGCTTCATGCCAAGTCTCGGCCTTGGTGGTGCCATCGGGATTGTAGGTCGTGCTCTTCTGGGTGAAGGTCAAGGTCTCATACCACGACTTCGCATAGCGGTCATGCATGGCTTGCAAAACGTTTTCTCCACTCCGAACGTCTTCAGCATGAGCGCAAGTCAAGCTTAAAAGAATCAGCAGGGGCAGGCGCAATCTTAAAGAGTTCATCAGTTCCTCTCGGATCCGGACTTTGTGCTCAACGCCAAGCTGAGCTTACACGAAGAAGATCCACACGTGGTCCTGCCAAGCCATTCTACGGCTTGGCCCAGTCCTGCCACGCAAGTCCTTCACACGCGAGAGGGCGGAGACGTAGGCTGTCACCAGCGTGAGTTGACGCGCCAAGGCTGACCAGCGATCGGGGTCGTATGCGCCAATAGGTCTGCCGGCAGCTTACCAGGCTGCTCGGAACGCCGATCCTCAGTTCCTCAGCGTTTTGCCCGTCTTCAGCGTGTACTGAATCCTCTCCTGTGTCTTCTTCTCGCCGCACAAAGATTTGAAACCCTCCCGCTCGAGATCGAGGAGGTATTGCTCGCTCACCGGTGTCCCCGGGGTAACGTTGCCGCCGCAGAGCACTTCGGCGATCTTTCCTCCCAGCTTCACTTCGTAGTCGGTGACGTAGTCGCCTTGGCGCATCATGTGAACCCCCATCTTGAGCGTGGCCAGAAGGTTTTCGCCGGGGGCGGGGACGTCGGTGCGAGGCACTGGGGGTTCATAGCCGGCGCGGACGAGGTCGAGGGCGCGGGCTTTGGCGTCGGAGATCAGGCGCTCGCGGTTCATGGTGATGCGATCGCTGTCGGTGAGGAAGCCGAGGGCGCGGGCTTCGTGCGCGGACGTGGCGACCCTGGCAGTGGCAATCGTCTCAAACGCGCGTTTCATGCCTTCGAGCATCTCGACGGATCCGACGAGGGCGTCGCCGGAAATCTTTCCGCCGCGCGCGGAAGCGGCGCCGTCGACCGCCCGCAGCAACATCTCTTTGCAGCCTCCGCCGCCAGGCAGCAAGCCAACGCCGACTTCAACGAGTCCCGTATAAAGCTCGGCGTGAGGCTGGCGGACCGCGGCGTGCAGCGAGATTTCCGTGCCTCCGCCCAGGCACAATCCGAAAGCCGAGACCACCACCGGCTTAGGCGAGAACTTGATGGCCTGGGTCATGCCCTGGAACTGGCGGATGGCAAGGTCCACGTCATCCCACTCTTCTTCCTGCGCGCTCATGAGCAGCAGCATGAGGTTGGCGCCGACGGAAAAGTTTATCGCGTCGTTGGTAATGACAAAAGCGTCGAAGTTTTCGCCGGGGCCGCCGGGCTTGAGAGTTTGCAGAATCAAGCTGATGATGTCGGCGCCGAGCGAGTTCATCTTGCTGTGGAACTCGATGCAGCCCACGCCCTCGCCCAGATCGAGCAACGACGCGCCGGAATTTTTCTTCACCACGCCGTTGGATTTCTTGGCCACCGTGACCGACCACACGCCGGCGGGAACCTCGACCGGTTTCCAGCTTCCAGTTTCCAGTTGCCAGTACTTGCGCCCCGAAGCCGTCTTGGGCTCATCGCCGTACCAGGATTTCTGACCTGCGGCGAGCAAGTTCTCCACATTCGCCGCCACCGGCTTGCCTTCTTTCTTCATACGGACCACGGTGGCTTCTACGCCGGCAGCGTCCCAGAGTTCAAAAGGGCCAAGTTCCCAATTGAAACCCAGGCGCATGGCGCGGTCGATTTCAACGATCGAGTCAGAGATCTCAGGCACGCGGTTGGCAGAGTAGGTCCACAAATCTGACAAGGCCGACCACAGGAACGCTCCCGCCTTGTCGCCCTTCTGCGGAACACTGCCTTCAAGGCCGAGCAACATACGCAGACGCACGCCGGTATCCTCAATGTTCTTCGCCATGTCGAGCGCGGCGAACTTCGCCTTCTGTTGGGGATGGTATTCAAGCGTCTTCCAGTCGAGAGTTAAACGCTCGTCTTGGCCGCCTCCGCCTTTCCCTTTCTTGTAGAAGCCGCCCTTGGTTTTGTCACCCAGCCATTTTCGCTGCAGCATTTGATTGAAGAAGTCGGGCAGGCGAAGCTCGCTGCGCTCGTCGTGGACGTTTGCTGTCATATTGCCAACCACATGCCCCAGTATGTCCAGCCCAACTAAATCAATCGTGCGGAACGTCGCTGACTTCGGCCACCCGACCGCCTGTCCCGTCAGCGCGTCGACTTCTTCGATGGTAAGGTCGATCTCCTGCATCAGTCGCATCACATTCAACACCGAAAACGTGCCAATGCGGTTGGCGATAAAGTTCGGCGTGTCCTTGGCAATGACGACGCCCTTGCCCAGGCGCACGTCGCAGAAGTGCGAGACCGCGTCGATCGAAGCACAGTCGGCTTCCGGCGTGGGAATGAGTTCGAGCAGGCGCATGTAGCGCGGCGGATTGAAGAAGTGCGTACCAAACCAGGCCCGGCGGAAATCATCGGAGAACCCCTCCGAGATCTTTCCCACGGGCAGACCGCTGGTATTGGTCGTGACGATGGTACCGGGCTTGCGAATGGCTTCGACCTGGCGAAGCAGCGTCCGCTTGATGTCCAGATTCTCCACGACAGCTTCAATGATCCAGTCGACTTCAGTCAGCTTCTTCAAATCATCATCAAAGTTGCCGACGGTGACGAAACGCGCAAGCGAGGGATCCATGAAGGCAGCCGGCTTGGATTTTTTCGCTGCGTCGAGACCAGCGGCCGCGATCTTGTTACGGGCAGCAGCATTCGCGCCGGGCGCAACATCTCCTGGCACGATATCGAACAGGTAGCCGGGGACGCCGGCGTTGGCAAAGTGTGCGGCGATGCGGGCGCCCATGGTTCCAGCGCCAAGGATGGCGACTTTATTAATGCGTTTCATGATCGATCCTCGAGTGGCATGGGATAGTCCCTTTTGCCCCTCTATGTCCTCTGCGGCTAAGATTTTGTGACGGCCATTCACCATCAGAAATCTACTATGGCAGTTTATCCACCGCCCACTCGTTCCTGCCAGTGTCCACCATCACAATGCTGCAGAACCGCCGGCGCGCGTGATTCTTCGAATTGCCGACGAGGATGACGGGAAACTCGTATCGGCCGCGCTTCCACAGCTTACCGCGGCCGATTTCATAGGCGGAAGAACCGGAGTTGGAGAAGAACTTCTCGACCACTTCGGTCGTGGCTGTTTCCTTGGCATGACTGCTCAGAAGCACCATCCCGTTTTCCACGTCGCCAGACTGCCAGGCTTGCAGGAAGTGATCCGCCGCGGCCAGCGCCGCGGCATAGCCCGGCTCGAGAGCAGGAGTAGGCCGAGTCTTGGCTGCCAAAGGTGATAGCAGCAAGGGCAAGGGCAAGGACAGGCACAGGACGACTGACACAGCTACAGGATGCAAGGCTTCGCGAACAGGCATGGAAGCATTATGCGGGAAGAAGCGGTTGGAACGAATTCGCGAGTGCTGCTGGCTTAGAGTTCGGTACGTGCTTTCACATATTGCATCGCGCGCTCGGCCATTTGTCTCTCGCCCGTGTAGGCGAGCAGCCTCGGAGCATCTTCCAGCCGCACCCAGCGGGCACGCGCGACCTCAATTCGCATTTCGGGAGCGATAGCGTTGATGCGGCCGGAGCGGTAGCGCATCAGGTAGAAACTGACAATTTTGAAAACCCGCAGCCCGTCGCCCCAGGTGCGCGTATAGACGTACTTGCTGTCGCCCAGTTTGGTGACTAAATCGGCCGTTACCCCGGTCTCCTCGTAAACTTCCCGAAGTGCGGTTTCGAGTGGCTTCTCGCCCGCATCGACCAGGCCCTTGGGCAGAGCCAGCACTCGACTTCGCCCTCCACCGGTGTGTCTGGAGAGCCCTTCCACGGAGCCTACAGACTTGGATCGTCGCGCCCTGGCGTGGACGGCTTCCGTGGGTGGCTCAATGGCGGCCATCCACCACTCTCCATCCCGCTTCCGGATCACCACTCCGCCGGCAGAGATCTCTCGCACCATATAGTCGGCAAGTTAGCAGGGTTGCGGGAGTTAGTCATCCTTCCTCCGCAGGAGGTCGCAGGATGTACACCTCGGTAACGCGGGATTGGTTCACTCGTAACCCGCATAGCACGAATGTGCCCTGCACCCTTCCCCGAGACAGTGGCATCCTAACAGGTAAGGCTTGACTGGGTTCCCGGCAAGCTGGGGACGTGGGGTTGCGGTGAAGAGTCTTGGCAAGATCATTCGGTCCGTGCAAGCCCTGGGACGCGAACTCTCCCGCAAGGGCGTTACGGCTGTGCCACGTCTACCCTCGATCGGCGTGGCGTTGGGCGGCGGTTTTGCCCGCGGTATGGCTCACATAGGAGTCCTGAAGGTCCTTGAAGAAGAAGGAATTCCAGTCCGCATCGTCACCGGCACCAGCGTGGGTGCGCTGATCGGTGCGGCTTACTGCAGCGGTCTTTCCATCGAAGAACTCGAAAAAGTGGCGCACTCATGCCGCTTCACCACCTTCGCCCGTTGGACGGTCTCGCGTTACGGCTTTGCCTCCACCGACCGGATGGTATCGTTTCTGAACCGCACGCTGAAGGCAAAGACCTTCGAAGAGTTGCGCATTCCTCTGGGTGTAACCGCCACCGACTTTAACAGCGGCGAAGGCGTCGTCTTTCATTCTGGTTCGATCATCGATCCCGTGCGAGCCAGTTGCGCCTATCCGGGAATGTTTCTGCCGGTCGAGATTCGCGGCCGCTTCCTGGTCGACGGCATGCTCTCGCATCCGGTGCCCACGCGGCCGCTGCGCGAGATGGGAGCGGAGCGCGTGCTGGCCGTGCATCTAAAAGGGACGTGGGCGAAGGGTGGAGCGCCCCGCCATCTCTTTGACGTGATCGGACAATCGTTCGCCATCGCCCAGGACGCGATGTCCAGCCTGTGGCGAGACGCAGCCGACCTAATCATCGAGCCCGATGTGGCTGGCTTCGCCTACGACGACTTCAAGCGCGCCGATGAACTGATCGACGCCGGAGGCGCAGCGATGCGGAAAGCTCTGCCCGAAGTGCGCAAGTGGCTGGAAACGCCGGCGGCAGCAGTTGTCCGGGCGAAAGTTCCGGCGAAAGTGCGCCCCGCTGTGGCGCGTCCCGCGCCTATGCCCGCAGACTAGAAAAATAATTGTCAGCCCTGGTTTTCACCGTTCCGAGCCTCTCGCTTCCTGTCTCTCGCTTCATTGACTGGCCAATTTCGCCCACGTAAGAATCAGCGCAGTGATCGGCCAAACCATCTCGCACGATCGCGTGATCGAAACGCTTGGTGCTGGAGGCATGGGCGTTGTCTACAAAACGCAAGACATGAAGCGCGCCGCTTTGTAGCCCTCAAATTCCTGCCCAACGAAATAGATAGAGATCCCCAAGCCCTGGCCCGTTTCCAACGCGAAGCTCAGCCCGCTTCCGCTCTGAACCATCCCAATGACTCCCCTCGCCGCTGCCCCCATCCTGCTTTCTAAGCAAGAGCTCGTTGACAAGATGACACGTACGACGATAGCCATTCGAGGATCAAGATTTTGCTCGCAACTCACTTGCGGAAGATATTTATTAAGGGACTGTGAAGCAAGCAGAACAAGCAAAGGACGGAGTAGAGGACAGAGATGCCCCGTCGCCCGGCGTCAGATTTCAATGACAGCGGCAGTCATCTCTGTATCGATGAAAGTAAACGTCACCCTAGGCCCCTCTCGTACATTTAGGACTAAGGGAGGACGAAAGCAGGCGATACAGACGCCATCTTTGTGCCGCACGCTCGGATACACGATCCCCGCCGAGCCACCGGTCAACAGAGTAAGTCCCAGGATTTGGGAGGGGGTGTAGCTGTTCGGATCTAAGCACTCCACAAAATCTGGATCTCCCCGAATTTCATGAAACGCATGTCTGAAATCGGCGAGATAGTCGATATAGGAAAATACGTCTTCCGCTTTCCATCCGATTTCCTTCAACTCGGCTGCCCGATGAAAAGCCACTTCCGTTTGTGCAGTTTGCATTTCGAAAGCCGCATACCAAGCTCCTCGTCCCGCGCCATTGAAGCGTCCTCCAAAAGGATTCGGGTGAGTAAAAGACGCGTTCACGATATGCGCCAACGGGAAGCCGGAAACCAGCTCAATGGCGCTGATGCCAGGCAGCCGGCCACTCTCGCCGAGCAATCGGTCGTTCGTGGCGCCCTCCAGTTCCGTGAGGTCGCTGAGCAGGTCGTCGTCGTCTTGCGCGAGTAGATTGAGGATTGGCCGGCCGCGATCGCTGTAGCGATAGGGAATAAGACGATGAGTCCCGTCCTGTTCCATCTTGATCTGCTTTGGAGATTTCATCTGCCGCCGCGACGTGCGTCCAGGAGTTGGCGAATTCTCAGAAAGGCAGGTATGCCGCCCTTCTTTGCGTAATTGAGGGGCGAGTCTCCCCCGAACATCGGATTCGTGTTCGGCAGCCCGATCCAAGCATCCGCGAGCGTCTGGCCGTAAAGAATGTTCAGCGCTTTGAAGATCCCAACCAAAAGCGAAATTCGGGTGAGCTGATCTTCATCCAGTGTCTTCGCAGGGCGATTCTTCAGTGCGTAGAAACTGCCATTGGATATGCCGCCCAGCAAAGCTCGGGTATCGCTGTCGCGTAATTTCCAATGTCTCGCGATCCGGAAAAGGCCTTTGACTGCAGCCGGACTGAGTCGGGTTCGGTTCTCCTTTGTCGACAGATCGACGGCGGTATCCCACGAGAAACCAACCACGGGCTGCTGCACCGCCATAAGGACGGTCTCCATTTACGAGTAAATAATACTACAAAATTGATGCAACCACAAGTTGTCCTCACTTTGATCCCCCAGGATTTTAGCGAACCAGCTAAAATGCTAAGCCATTGATTCCAGATAATTTACTTCAGATTAGACCTGTTATTTTTCGCGGTTTTGTTGGCACGCAGGTGCTGATTCTGAATCTCTGGGAAGCGTGACCTTCAGCTCAAACTGCGGCCGTTCGTTCTGTCCCCCTCTTCGCGAATCCGCGTCCAAGCCCGCTCCACGTGTCGTGCCTCTGTGTTGGTCTGACCCACGCAGAGGCGCAGAGTGAACTTTCCGTTCAGCTTAGTATGCGTGAGGAAGAGGTCGCCACTGCGATTGAGGCGGTCCATGATGATTTGATTCACCGCGTCCCCACCTTTGTGACGGAAGCAGACCAGGTTGAGCGGGACCGGTGCGGCGAGCTCAAACGAATCGTCGTTGCGCACCCAGTGCGCGAACCCCTGCGCCAGTTGCACGTGGCGGCGAATATGATGCTGCAACCCCTCGATACCGTAGTGGCGGATCACGAACCAGAGCTTGAGCGAGCGGAAACGCCGGCCGAGCTGGATGTGCCAGTCGCGGTAGTCGATCACCGCGCCCGACTCGGTGGCCTGGTTGCGCAGGTATTCGGGCAGAATGCTCAACGTCTGAATCAGCGCTTTGCGGTCGGCAACCCAGAAGCAGTTACAGTCGAAGTTGGTGAACATCCACTTATGCGGATTGAAGTTGTAACTGTCGGCGAACTCGACTCCATTCTGCAGGTGCCGGAATTCCGGGCAGAGCGCCGCGGTGCCAGACATGGCTGCATCAACGTGCAGCCAGAGATTATGTTGTCGGCAGATCCGGGCAATCTCGGCGATCGGGTCCATCGCATTCGAAGACGTCGTTCCCACGGTCGCGCACACAAAGCAGGGCACCAACCCAGCGCGCTTGTCGGTGTCAATCTGGCGCGCGAGAGCCTCAGAGCGCATCGCGAAGTTGTCGTCTACGGCGATCAAGCGCAGATTGGAGACGCCGATGCCCGCAATCATTGCCGCCTTCTCCAAAGAAGAGTGCGTCTGCGAGGATGCGTAAGCCACGATGCGCCCGTCGCATCCTTTTTGATTGCTGGTGTAGTTGGTGGCGCGTTCGCGCGCGGCCAACAGCGCGCACAGCGCGGCGCTCGAGGCGGTGTCTTGAATGACTCCGCCGCCGGTTGTGGACGACAGAAATTTCTCCGGCAGCCCGAGCATGGACACGAGCCAGTCGAGCACATGCGTTTCCAACTCCGTGCACGCCGGGCTGGTCGACCAGAGCATACCCTGCACGCCCAGTCCTGAAGAGAGAAGATCGCCGAGGATGCCGGGACCGGAAGCGTTGCAAGGGAAGTAGGCGAAGAAATTCGGCGACTGCCAGTGCGTGACTCCGGGGAGAATGAGCTTCTCGACGTCTTTCAGCAGCGCCTCGAACGCCTCGCCATGAGCAGGAGGATTCGCCGGCAGCGATGCGCGAATCTGTCCCGGCTTCGCCTGGGAGAGCACGGGCAACGACTCGATGCGGGAGTGGTAGTCGGCGATCCAATCCACCACGGCGTGGCCATGGTGGCGGAATTCGTCGGGCGTCATGTGGAAAGATTTCTCGTCGGGCATGGTTCTCCAGGGGAATCCGAAAGATGTGAACCTGCAATGCTACTCGTGCCCCAGCCGGCCGAAATACAATCGCGTCTTGTATTCGAATGCGACCCGGCCTGCGACGGCGCAGGCATCGAAGATGCGCCGCAGTTCGCGCAGCATGGGCTCATGTTGAGGATGCTCCGGCCCCGGCGCATACGACGACGACAGCAGACGGCCTTCCACCCCGGCGAAGTCGAACTCCTGACGCATCTCGAACACGCGCTCTTGAAACGGAGCGGGATCAAAGAATTCGTTCACTGCTGACGTCGTACGCTCGTGGCGAACGTCTTCGTAGTCGGTACCGTAAGTCAGAAGCAAATGTTCGTAGTCGCGCAGAAACTTTGTCGCACTCGTGAGGCGCTCGTTCCATAGAAGCACCAGCCAACCTCCGGGTTTGAGGACACGAACAAACTCGCACCTTGCCCGCGCGCGGTCGAACCAGTGCGCGGCCTGCGCCGCCGTGACGAAGTCCACGCTGTGCTCCGCAAGCGTAGTCGCCTCGGCCGTTCCCCGAACGCTGGTGAACTTGGGGAACGCCGCCAGCAGACGCTCGCCCGCCTCACGCATCTCCGCATTGGGCTCGACGCCGAAAACCGAGTTGCCGTTCTCCAGCAGCATACGAGTCCAAATCCCCGTGCCGGAGGCGATGTCGGCAATCCTGTGACCCGGCGTCAGGCCGCATTCGGTCTTCAGGGCGCGTACAACCTCGATCGGATATCCCGGCCGATAGCGCACGTAGTTCTCGACGCGATCGGAAAAGCGGTTGGTGGCGTTGGAGGCGGGCATAGGGCTTGAAACCAGCAAGTGTTTTCGTCTTGCCAAGAGCCATTTTAATTGCAGAAAGGAATATTGTCCTTCCCCGTCGGGCTCTCTTGTGCAGGAAGCCCGAGCGCCATCGCTAGCGCATACAACAGAACAAGGGAGAAATCCTGCTCTGCCGGTAAGTGCGATACCATTCGAACTAAGCGGTGAGAGGCATCGAACGAGGAGGGTTGTAGCGAAGTCATGAGAGTAGTCGTCAAAGTCGGCACCAGCCTTATCGCTCCTGGCGGCCAGATCGACGCGAACCTGTTGCGCGGCATGGTGGATCAATTCGATCTCAGCAAGAACGAGTATCTGATCGTCACCTCCGGCGCGATCGCGGCGGGCATGTCCGGACTGACGCTGCGCAAGCGGCCGAGCGGCATACCCGCCATGCAGGCCTGTGCGGCAGTAGGGCAAAGCAAGCTGATGCACACCTACGAGCGCCTGTTCTTCGGCAAGAAGGTGGTGGCGCAACTTCTGCTTTCGAGTGACGACTTCACTTCGCCGGTCCGCTACCGCAACCTGCAGAACGCGCTGGCCAAGCTGCTTTCGCTGGGTGTAATCCCTATCGTGAATGAAAACGACAGCGTGTCGGTGCGCGAGTTGGTGGGCGCGTTTGGCGATAACGACGAACTGAGTTCGCTGCTTGCGACCGCCGTGAAAGCCGACTGGCTCCTGCTGCTGACCGACGTCGACGGTTTCTACCTGCCCGACGGACCGAAGAAGTCGCGCAAGAAGCCGCGCCTGTTGCGCGTTGTGCGCAAGCTCACTCCCGCTCTGGAAGCGCAGTGCAACGGCAAGAGCACGATGGGGCGCGGAGGCATGATTTCCAAAGTGCGCGCCGCGAAGCTCGCGAGCGAAGGCGGGGTGCACGTGGCCATCGTGAACGGACGCCATCCGCAGGGGATTACTCTGGGCATGGAACGCAAAATCGGAACGTATTTCCCTCCGCGGCAGCGGCGAGACAAGTTAAGACAAGACTGATGGCGACGACCCTTGCCAACTCGGCTTCCACGCAGCAAAAGCTGCTGCGCGCGCGAGAGGCAGCCGCCAAGCTGGCCCTGCTCTCGACCGGCGAGAAGAACGCTTTGCTCCTGGCGATTGCCGATGCGATTGAATCCCAGATCGAGACGATCCTTGGACCGAACCGCGAGGACGTGAAGAGTTCAGGCCTCGAAGGGGCGATGCGCGACCGCCTGCTGTTGACGCCGGCGCGAATCAAGGAAATGGCCCAGGGTGTGCGCGAAGTCGCGGCGCTCGGTGATCCGATTGGCGAGACTCTGGCGGAGTGGACTCGCCCGAACGGGCTGCGCATCCGCAAGGTGCGTGTGCCGCTGGGAGTGGTGGGGATCATTTACGAATCGCGGCCGAACGTTACGGTCGATACAGCCGTGCTCGCGCTGAAGACTGGCAACGCCATTGTGTTGCGCGGCGGCAAGGAAGCGGCGCGGAGCAATCAGCGGCTGGTGGAGATTCTTGCCGCCGTGCCGGGTTTGCCGGAGGGTGCCATCGAGTTGTTAGATTCGAGCACGCGTCAGTCCGTTCAGGAACTCATCAAAGCCCGCAGCCTGGTGGATGTGATCATTCCGCGCGGTGGTGCGGGGCTGATCGCATTCGTCACCGAGAATTCCGCGGTACCCGTGATCGAGACCGGAGCAGGGAACTGCCACATCTTCATCGATGAATCCGCCGACTTCGACATGGCCGACCCGATCGTGATCAATGCCAAAACACAGCGGCCGTCGGTGTGCAACGCTGCGGAGAAACTGCTGGTGCATGAGCGCATCGCGGCGGAATATGTCCCGCGAATCCTGAAGAAGCTGATCGAGGCTGGAGTCGAAGTTCGCGCAGACGGCAAGTCGCGCAGCCTGGCGGTTGGATTCGATCTTGTGCCGGCCGCGGAGCAAGACTGGTACGAAGAATATCTGCGGCTGTGCATGGCGGTGCGCGTGGTCGCGAACGTAGATGAGGCGATTGCCCACATCAACCGCTATTCCACAAAGCACTCCGATTCCATCGTGACCCGCGATGAGGCCAATGCCCGCAAGTTCCTGCGCGGGGTGGATTCGGCTGCGGTGTATTGGAATGCATCGACCCGCTTCACCGATGGCGCGGAGTTCGGCTTCGGCGCCGAGATGGGCATCAGCACGCAAAAACTGCACTGCCGCGGGCCCTTCGCGCTGGCCGAGTTAACTTCCTCTAAGTATGAGATTGTGGGGACGGGGCAGGTAAGATAGTGCTTCAGTCGACCGCGACTCATCCTCGCCAGAGCGGAACGCGCATCACATCGACGTGATGATCGTAGGTCCAAAGCTCGACTTTCATGCTGCGTGGCCAATGTCGCGACGGTCGCGTCAACGAGGTTGATGTCCTGATCCGATAATAGGCCCAGCTAGATCGGCTGGAAGGCTCATTGTGGCCCGTTTCATGAGGCAAATAGCACTCATTGGTGAAGTTGGTGCATTAAGGCGTCTGTGATACCTTCTACTTTCTCGCCTTGAGCAATGACTCCATGAAACCGCTTTCCGTTTTGCTCTTTCTGGTCGTTATCTCTTCAAGCGCTCAGAGGTTGGAAAGCGGGCACAAAGCCGACATTACTGGTAATTCCCAACCCATCTTTGGTTTTCGCGACTCCTCTGCTGAAGCCGCCTCTGAAGTGCGGTTTCTTGCCGCGCCTGATCCCAAACTGGCGGAAGAGCACCTGCGCACCCTGACCCAGGCGCCGCACATGGCAGGCACCGTGGAAGACAAGGCTACGGCGGACTATGTGGCGCTGAAGTTTCGTGCCGCCGGACTCGACACTGAGGTCGTCGAATACAAAGTGTGGACGAACTATCCTTCGGAGATCAGCGTGGACATCACCGCGCCCGCAGGAGTCGAAATGCATGGACCCACGCGCGAGCACGTGGATGGCGATCCCTACGACGGTGACCCACGCGTGGTAATGCCGTTCAGCAGCATGTCGCCGTCAGGAGACGTCGAGGCGGAGGTGGTTTATGCCAACTACGGAACGCCGGAAGATTTCGAGAAGCTGGAGAGGTTGAAGATCGACGTGCGCGGCAAGATCGTGCTGGTGCGCTACGGTCAGAACTTCCGCGGGGTGAAGGTCTTCATTGCACAGCAGCATGGCGCCGCGGGAGTCATCCTCTATTCGGATCCGTTTGACGATGGGTGGCGGCGAGGCGATAAGTATCCCGATGGCCCGTGGCGGCCCGATACCGGCGTGCAGCGCGGATCGGTGGGATACATGTTCGAATTTCCCGGCGATCCTACAACGCCGGGATTTGCGTCGCTGCCGTCGTTGCCGGAAAGCAAGCGGATTTCTCCAGCGCAATCCGCGCAGATGCCGAAAATTCCAGTTACGCCGCTCTCCTACCACGACGCCTCACCCATTCTTCAGAACCTGGGCGGGCGCGATTCGCCCCGCGAGTGGCAGGGTGCGCTGCCTTTCACCTACCACGTAGGGCCGGGGCCGGTGCGGGTGAAGATGCATCTCAAGCAGGATTACCAGTTCCGCACCCTCTGGGATGTGATCGGTCGCGTGCGCGGCAGCCAGTTTCCGGGAGAATGGGTGGTTGCGGGCAACCATCGCGATGCGTGGGTCTACGGTGCGGTCGACCCCATCAGTGGCACGGCAGCAATGCTCGAAGCCGTACACGGGGTCGGCGACTTGCTGAAGTCGGGCTGGAAGCCGAACCGTACCCTGATATTCGCGAGCTGGGACGGCGAAGAAGAAGGACTGATGGGTTCGACCGAATGGGCCGAGCAACACGAATCCGAACTGGCCGATGCCGCGGCGTACTTCAACATGGACGTGGGTGACTCGGGGCCGAAGTTTGGCGCCTCGGCCGTGCCGAGTTTGAAGCCATTTCTGCGCGACGTAACCAAAGCCGTGCCGAGTCCCAAGGGCGGGACTGTCTACGAGGTCTGGCAGAAGTCCGATCAGCCCGGCGCTTCGTCGTCGACTCAGTCGCCGGCGGAAGCCATCGAGGGCAGCCGCCGCGTGCCCGACGCGAATCTGAAGGGCGATGTTCCAGTCGGCGACCTGGGTAGCGGCTCCGACTACAGCGCTTTCCAGCAGCATCTGGGTGTGCCCTCGACCGATATCAGTTCCACCGGCCCCTACGGCGTGTACCATTCCGTGTTCGATAATTTTGCCTGGTTCAAGAAGTTCGGCGATCCGGATTTCGTCTACGAGCAGCAGATGGCGAGAGTTTTTGGCCTGGAGGCGTTACGCATGGCCGATGCCGACGTTCTGCCCTACGACTATAACGAGTATGGAAAAGAAATTTCCGCTTACCTCGCGACGGCCAAGAAAAGAGCCGTGGATAAATTAGGGGATCGCGCGCCCGATCTGAATGCGGCGACCGCGGCAGCGAAGCATTTTCAGGAGGCCGGGGCAAAGGTCCTGTCGAAGCAGAAGAATCCGCCGCGAGATGCCGCCCGCCTGAACCAGGCGCTGCGTAATGCCGAGCGGGCTCTGCTTGTGCCGGAAGGATTGCCGCACCGCCCGTGGTTTCGCCACGCGATCTATGCTCCGGGCGAATACACGGGATATGCCGCGGTGGTGATTCCCGGAGTGAACGAGGCTCTCGACAAAGGAGACGTGGAACGAGTACGCCAGCAACTGGCGGCTTTGGCGGCGGCGCTGGAGCGTGCGGCCAAGGCGCTGGAGAATTATCGGTAAACCTCCTGACCCCATGGTGATCGGCATTGCCGCAATAGCGCTTTCCGTGTTGCTCTCCTGGTTGGGAGGGTCGCTGGTGTCTGCTCCCCATCTTCGTTTCCTGTAAATCGCCGAGAATATTTCTTCTACAGGTAGTTCCGCATGCTTGGCAGTCCACCGATAAGCCAGACATTCACCTACAAGTCGACGCGTGGCGAGGTATGACCCGCTTTGCAGCCGACTTCATCCTGCCGACAAACGTCACCGAGACCCTGCGAATACACAGCTATAGACAGACGTGGTAGCGCGGGAGAGTGCAGAATTTTGCACACAGGCCGTGTGTTGCGCCTGCTGAAAATCAGAAAGTTTTGCAGGCAGCTAGCTAGAGCGGGAGTTCACGCTCGACTTTGCTCAAAGGCAGCCATTCCGTGTGGCGCGGGCGCTCTCGCCCCCGACTGCGTCTCTCGGGCCAAAACTTTTGGGGAACCACGGGGGCATCCCGCTCGTATCCCAAACTGGAGCGCGTGTGCCCCGGAGGTGTTCCATGCCCGGAAGGTCTTTCATCCGCCTAGCTTTGCTCCACTCGATAATCGTTTCCTACCTTTTGCTGGTGCCCTTTTGTGCCGCCTCGGACCACTGGAGCTACGAAGAGGCGCACAGCGAGGTTCGCGACTTCCCCGCCGGTGGCATGGTACACGTACGCCTTAGCGTGGGCGACCTGCACATCAAGCTTGGCGAAACCAACCAGATCCGCCTGCACTACACCGTCAAGTCGTGGCGCGAAAGCAATGTAAAGGAAGCGCACGTGGACATCGATGTCCACGGC
>Ga0302326_10015501_pt1 | contig 16030 bp, 11 predicted proteins | sample Palsa_T0_3_FD_202264 | JGI IMG/M metagenome (GOLD analysis project Ga0302326, IMG submission 202264) | Peat permafrost microbial communities from Stordalen Mire near Abisko, Sweden - Palsa_T0_3 | ecosystem: Environmental > Terrestrial > Soil > Palsa > Peat permafrost | place: Sweden: Abisko... | reverse complement strand
TGTTTTCCATCGTGCTCATCTACCTGCTGATCGTGGTCAACTTCCAATCCTGGCTTGACCCGTTTGTGATCATAACGGCGCTGCCGGCGGCGCTGGCAGGGATTGTGCTGTTTCTTTTCTTCACCGACACGCGGCTAAGCGTGCCGGCCTTGATGGGCGCCATTCTTTGCATGGGCGTGGCCACAGCCAACAGCATCCTCGTCGTGTCCTTTGCCAAGACGCGGCTCAGTGAACACGGCCGCGCGATACGGGCGGCCATCGAGGCCGGCGCAACGCGCTTTCGCCCGGTGACGATGACTGCGCTGGCCATGATCATCGGCATGGTGCCCATGTCGCTGGGGCTGGGTGACGGCGGCGAGCAGAACGCCCCACTGGGCCGCGCTGTGATTGGCGGCCTGCTCTGCGCAACCGTGGCCACTCTAGTTTTTGTTCCCGCAGTTTTTGCGCTGGTGCATGGGCGCGAGGCAAAGCGGACAACTGAACTCCTCAAGGAATTGGAAGCACAACTGGTTTGATCTTGGAGATACGGACTTATGACAAATACAGCATTGATCGAGAACGAGAACGCACAGGCAGCGCAGGTTGCCGTTCAAAGCCCTGGGGCCGCCGCGCCTGGACAGCGAAAAGGAAAGCTGGCCATCTGGATGGTTACCGCAGCCGCAACCCTGCTGGCCGCCGGCATTCTCAGCGGCATCCACTCCAGGGTCTCCGCGAGCTCCGCGCTTGCGGTCGTTGCCGCTCAATCTTCCGTTCCCACGGTGCGCGTCACTTGCCCGCAGAGCGGCGAACAGATCCAGAAGATCGATCTGCCCGGCAACGTGGAGGCATTCAACGACACGCCTATCTATGCCCGCACCAGCGGCTATCTTCAGAAGTGGTATGTCGACATTGGCTCTCACGTGCACCAGGGGCAACTGATGGCCGAGATTGATACTCCCGAACTCGACCAGCAGTTGCAGCAGGCTCAGGCAGACTTGAAGACTGCCCAGGCCAACCTTGACATTGCGGCCATCACCAGCAAGCGCTGGCAAAATCTGCTGGTAAAGAACGCCGTCTCCAAACAGGAGACCGATCAGTATCTCAGCGACTTGGCCGCGCGCCAATCGGCGGTGTCGGCCAGCGAAGCCAACGTGCGCCGCCTGCAACAGCTCCAATCCTTCGAACAGCTGACCGCTCCCTTCGACGGCGTTGTCACTGCGCGTAACACCGATATTGGCGATCTGGTGGAGGCGGGCGCCAACTCCCAACCGAAGGAACTCTTCCATCTCGCCGCGCTCAACCGCCTGCGCGTCTATGTTGCCGTGCCCGAGGCTTACACGAATGCCGTGACCGACAGAGCACACGTCACGCTGACTGAAGTGGACCATCCGGACGAGACCTTCAACGGCGTGCTGGTTCGCAACAGCCAGGCGATCGACCAGCAATCGCGCACCCTCAATGTTGAAGTGGATGTGAACAACGCGAACGGACGCCTGCTGCCGGGCGCCTACGTCTTCGTGCACTTGCAGTTGCCCGGCAGCCCGCATTCCGTCACGCTGCCATCGAATGCGCTTCTATTCCGCGCCGAGGGGCTGCGCGCGGCCGTTGTGCGCCAGAACCGCGTGGTCCTCGTGCCGGTCTCGATCGGCCATGACTACGGCAGCACGGTCGAAATCATCTCCGGCCTCACGCCCCAGGACGCCGTGATCCTGGATCCGCCCGACTCACTTGCAGCGGGCGCGACCGTCAAGACCATCGCGGCCGGAAAGCAGGGCGGAGCATGAAGCTCGTGAAGGCTCTACCATTGTTTCTGCTGATTGTCGTGGCAGGATGCAAAGTCGGCCCTAACTACGTACGGCCCCAGGCAAGTGCGCCGCCTGCATTTGAAGAGGCGCCTCCGGCTTACGGCGACTGGAAACCCGCAACCCCCGCCGATTCCGAGATGCGCGTCGGGTGGTGGGAGGTCTTTCATGACGCGGACCTCAATCGGCTGGAACCGCAAGTGGCTCAGGCCAATCAGAGCCTCAAGGCTGCCGAAGGCAACTTCCGCGCAGCGCGTGCCGCGGTCGCCACCAGCCGCTCGCAGCTTGCGCCCACGCTGGATGTCGGGGCGTCAACCGGCACCGTTCGCGAGTCGACCAATCAACCGTATTTCAACCAGACCACCGCCAATAATGCGCAGGGCAGCTTATCCCTGCCATTCGACCTGAACTATGAACTTGACCTGTGGGGACGCCTGCGTCGCGGCGTAACTGCGGCGCGCGCTGAGGCCCAGGCCAGTGCCGCCGACCTCGAAACCGCGCGTCTCAGCCTGCAGGCCGAGTTGGCGATGGACTATTTCAACCTGCGCGCCACCGACGCGCAGACGCAGCTGCTGGATGCCACGGTCAAGGCTTACGCTGAAGCTCTTCAACTCACGCAGGACCGCTACGACGAGGGTATAACTCCTCTTTCAGACGTCTCGCAGGCGCGCACTCAACTCGAGGCCGCACAGGTCATTCAGACCGATCTGCTCAACGACCGCGCGGCCTCCGAGCATGCCATTGCGATTCTCATTGGCCAGGCCCCGGCCAACTTTCATCTTGCCGCGCTCGCGCCCGGAGCGGCGCCTTCGGTTTTGCCGGCAGTCCCAGTGGCATTGCCCTCACAGCTTCTCGAACGCCGGCCCGATATCTCGTCCATGGAGCGCCGCATGGCCGCTGCCAACGAACAAATCGGCATTACGAAGGCCGCCTTTTACCCAACAATCAGTCTGTCCGCCGTTGCCGGATTCATGGGCACCTCCGCGCTCAATTGGGTCGCGTGGCCCAGCCGCTTCTGGGCCGTAGGGCCCGAATTGTCTGAGACCGTTTTCGATGCCGGACGCCGCCGCGCGGGCGTGACCATTGCACAGGCCAATTACGACGCCACCGTAGCCAATTACCGGCAGACCGTGCTCACCAGCTTTGGACAGGTTGAAGACAATCTGGCCGCCCTTCGCGTGCTCGAAACAGAGGCGAAGCAGCAGCATGATGCCACGCACTCCGCCGAGCAGACCCTCGATCTCTTCACCACCCGTTACGAGGGTGGCGTGGACACTTATCTGCAAGTCATTACATCGCAAACCGCTGCGCTGCAGAACGAACGCAACGACATTCAGATTCAACTGCGCCGCCAGCAGGCAAGTGTGCTCTTGATCAAGGCACTCGGCGGCGGCTGGACCACTCAACAACTTCCGCCGGTCTAGCTCTACTGTGTGGCTTCGCAACTCCGGGCAATTGCACGCGGCGTTGATCGATCGTCAACCTTACATTCCGAATCCTCAACATGAAAAGGAGAAATCTTATGAATACCCAACAGACACCTTCAGCCGCGGCCGCCGGCACATTCGCCATCGGTGGCGATCTCACGGTCAACCGCATGGGATATGGCGCTATGCGCATCACGGGATCAGGCGTATGGGGACCTCCCGCGGACAAGACCGCCGCGCTTGCAGCCCTGCGGCGTGCGATTGATCTCGGCGTCAATCTCATCGACACGGCCGACTCCTACGGCCCTGGCACATCGGAAGAGCTGATCGCAGAAGCGCTCTACCCATATCCGGCTGGATTGGTGATCGCAACGAAGGGTGGATGGGAGCGTCCGGGCCCTGGCCTGTGGACGCATAATGCCAGCCCGAAGCATCTTACTGAGGCACTCGAGGGAAGTCTGAAGCGTCTGCGCCTGGAGCGCATCGACGTATATCAATTGCACGCTCCGGACAATGCTGTCTCATTCGAAGCGTCGGTAGAAGCACTTGCCAATCTACGCAAGCAGGGCAAGATTCGTCATGTCGCGCTCTCGAATGTGACTCGCGAACACATCGAGAGGGCGCGCAGGATTGTGCCCATTGTCTCTGTTCAGAATCGCTTCAGTTTCGCAGACCGGGAATCGGACTTCATCGTCGACTATTGTGAACAGAACGACATCGCTTTCTTTCCGTGGGCTCCGCTCGGTCAGGCGAAAGACGCTCATGACGCCATCAAGAGGGTAGCAATCGATCTTGATGCGACTCCGCTGCAGGTTGCTTTGGCTTGGCTGCTCAAGCGTTCCAAAGTGATCCTGCCCATTCCCGGGACGTCTTCGGTCAAACACCTGGAGGAGAATATCGCCGCGGCGGGCCTTGAGCTCCCTCAGTCCGCATACGACCGCTTGACCGCAGTAAATCATCCACCCGCAAGTCTGCGTGGTTAGAGCTAGTAGTGTGACCGCATGAGTCGGTAATGGTTCGGGTGAGGAGTGCGGGCAAGGACGCCCACACGACAGCCGGTCTGGAGACTGGCGCTACTTCGTCCGTTCATTCCTTAAACACGCGGTCACAGCAATCGTGCCGAACTTCGTGTCGTTGCTTCTAACGTAAGCTCACGCAAGATTAACAGCCCCGCCCCATTGGCGGATCCGGAGATGAGAATCATGAGAATCTTCCACTATGCAAAGTTGCAGACATTGGCCACTCTCGCCGTTGCCACGCTTCTGCCGTCGCCGGTCTTTGCCCAGCAGACGATCACCGGTCAGGCCGCCTTTGCCGACTGGAACCAGCAGCAACCCGGCGTTCGCCGCGAAATCACTCTTGCCGACCTTCCCCAACCCAAACCTGACGAGGCAGTCAACAACACACCTCATGTCATCCCCCGTCCTGCCGATGCGTGGCCGGTTGCACCTGCCGGCTTCAAAGTCACTCTCTACGCCGGCGGCGATACGGCCCCGATGCAGCGTGCAGACAATAAGCAGGTCATGACTCAGAGCGGCGGCACCTTCACCATGCCGCGACTCATCCGCACCGCGCCCAATGGAGATCTCTTCCTCGCTGACTCAGGCGCCGGCGTCTTGTTTGTACTTCGTGGTGTCGGGCCCGAGGGCAAGGCCGCTCAAATCGAAAAGTTCACCACTGGGCTTGACCATCCCTTCGGCATCGCCTTCTATCCCGCCAAGAACCCCAGGTATGTTTACGTCGGCAACGCCACAACCATCCAGCGATTTCCATACCACTCCGGCGACCTGCACGCCACCGGCCCCGCCGAAACCATCGTGCCCGACATACCTGGCTATGCGCAACTCACTGGCGGCGGCCACTGGACGCGCGACGTCGTCTTCACCAAAGACGGGCAACACATGCTCGTCTCAGTTGGCTCGGGCTCCAATGTCGATGACCCAGACACTCATCCCAGGGAATTCCACCGTGCCGACGTGCTCGAGTACACGCCGGACGGCAAGTTCATCGAGGTCTATGCGTCGGGCATCCGAAACTGCGTCGGCGAGGCAATCAATCCAATCACGGGTCAGCTCTGGTGCTCCACTAACGAGCGCGACGATCTGGGCAATCATCTTGTCCCCGACTATGTGACTTCAATCAAGGAAGGCGGCTTCTACGGATGGCCCTGGTATTACATGGGCGGCCATCAGGACCCGCGTCTCCCGGAACCATGCGCCAACGGGACCGGCCCCAACCTTCAGGCAGCAGCGCTCACCTCGGACGAGGCCCAGACCTGCAAGCGCGTTGACCTTGCCTCGAAAGTCATCACTCCCGACGTGCTGGTTCAGCCCCACATGGCTTCGCTTGAGATGACCTTCTACCCAACCGGGAACCAGGAGTTTCCCCCTGCCTATGAAGGCAACGCCTTCGCCGCCGAGCACGGCTCCTGGAACCGTGCCAGCCGCGCCGGCTACGAAGTCATCCGCATCCCCACGCACAATGGCCATGCCGAGGGATGCTACGAAGACTTCCTCACTGGCTTTGTCACGAAAGACGGCCAGGTCTGGGGCCGGCCAGTAGGTGTCGCAATCGCCAATGACGGCAGCATGTTCGTCACCGACGACGGCTCCCGCTCCGTCTGGCATGTTTCCTACATCGGCAAGTAGATGAGTTTCTTGATTGCCCCCGACGGAGCCGTAAACTACCTTAGGCCGCCTGCGGCGACAAGACCACCAGATGACAAGGAGATTACGTCATGGCAGTAACAACACTCGACAAACTCAATGCTCAAGTTGGATTCATTGGGCTTGGACTTATGGGAAGCCGCCTGACGCGCCGTTTGCATTCAGGCGGCTGGAACATTCGAGCATGGAACCGCAGTCCACAGGCGGCAGTTGAAATCAACAAACAGGGAGTTGGAATTGCAGCATCGGTTGCGGATCTCGTGGCTGATTCGGATGTGATTCTTTCTTCTTTGGCCAATAGGGGTATTTACTTGACGCCACCTACCCCAAGATATAGTGTTTTTGGCCATGGACGAGGATTATCCGAAGACGTTGCTGGAGTTGGAGCGACGCTTTTGCGCCGAAGAAGCCTGTGTTGAGTACCTCGCGGCATTGCGTTGGCCCGGCGGATGGGTCTGTCCACGGTGTGCTGGATCCGAAGGCTGGTCGATTCGGCGTACGCGTTGGCTTTGCGGCCATTGCCGGTATGAGATGTCGGTCACCGCTGGGACCATCTTTCAGGACAGTCACGTACCTTTGACGATCTGGTTCCGCGCCATGTGGCAGATCACCAGCCAGAAGAACGGCATGAGCGCCTTGGGTTTACAGCGGGTTCTCGGCCTGGGCAGCTACAAGACGGCCTGGGCGATGCTGCATAAGTTGCGCCGGGCCATGGTTCGCCCCGGCCGCGGCCGGTTGGATGGCATTGTCGAGGTGGACGAGACCTACTGGGGCGGAGAGGAAACCGGCGCAATCGGCAGAGGCGCGGAGGAAAAGGCTCTGATTGTCGTCGCCGCCGAAGAGGATGGAAAGGGCATCGGACGCATTCGTCTGCGCATGATTCCAGACGCGTCCAGCGCGAGCCTGCACGGGTTCATTCAAGAGGCGATTGCGCCTGGAAGCACGGTCCGAACCGACGGTTGGAGAGGCTATCTTGGGTTGGAAGGATACGTTCATGACCGCCAGATTCAGAGACATCAAGAAGAGGGAGAGCATCTGCTTCCGCGCGTCCATCGTGTGATCGCACTGCTGAAAAGATGGCTGCTTGGCACCCACCAAGGTGCGATTGGACAGCAGCATCTGGACACTTACCTGGACGAATTCACCTTTCGATTCAATCGCCGCAAATCCAAATCTCGCGGCAAACTGTTTTATCGATTGGCTCAACAAGCCGTGCAGGTCGGACCTGTTCCGTTTGCAGACTTGATCAAACCACAACCAGTTGTATCTGGTGGCGTCAAGTAAATACCCCTATTGGCCAATGATGAGGCTGTTCGTTCGATCTATCTCGACGCCCGCGGCGTTTTTTCTACGGCAAGGCCGGGGACAATCATCCTCGAAATGAGCACGATCTCCCCGGAGTTATCGCGCCGTCTGCACCAGGAGGCCCACGAAATGGGCGTGAACCTCCTCGATGTGGCCATCTCTGGATCGACACCAGCGGTCGATGCCGGAACGATTACGCTGCTTGCAGGTGGTGACAAAGATGCCTTTGAGCAATGTGTTCCGATCTTCGAGTCGATTGCCAGGCAGTGGTTTTTGATTGGACCTGGGTCTTCAGGCGTAAAAATGAAATTGGTCGTCAACCTCCTCCTGGGACTTGACATGCAGGCAATCGCCGAAGCTGTTTCGCTCGGACAGCATCTTCAGATCGATCGCGAAATTCTTCTCGATGTTCTGTCCAGGACAGCGGTGGTTGCACCGGCGATGGCGGGAAAGTTCAAGAAAATCAAAGATGGCGATTACTCGCCGGAATTCCCGCTACGGCTGATGAGCAAAGACATGGGCCTGGTTATGGATGCCGCACGGGCTTCTGGCGCCGACCTGCCAGCAGCTTCTGTCGCCGACTCGGTACTCGCCGCCAATCTCCCCGCAAGTGGCAATCTGGACCTCGCCGCCATAACCCCATATGTCATTGGTCAAGGAGCGAAAGTGGAGGGATAGCTGGTATCGGGGACCTCGACATTCAATAGAATCTGCGGCGAGACATCGCAAAACGCCGTACAGTTGGCCACTCGTCGTCCGTCCTGGGATCAATCGGGCGTGCCGGTTCGAGTCGTTTGAGATGGTTTGTGAATCGACAATGCGTTGGCTTTCTTCTGGAGGATACTGTTGATCTGAAGCTCACTGATAAGGTTGCGCTCGTAACCGGATCGACGGCCGGGATTGGATTCGCGATTGCCCAGGCGCTTGCTATCGAAGGTGCGCATGTCTATGTGAACGGACGCGCCAGGGAGCGGACCGGCGTCTCTCAGCGGCTCGAAATTGACAATCACGGGACCGGGCATCGTCGCCGTGAAGGCCTCGCAGCCGGGCAACACCAACTACAACGCAGCCATGCCGGTCACGCAAACCATCGAGATTGTGGCCGGTTAGCGCATCCTCACGGGCAGGGCAAGAAAAAATGGATATCCCGCCCTCGCCGCGTTTCCACCAGTGCGGCGAGGGTGGGACACAGCGAAGACCGGCGATCAACCGCATCAACAGCCCCGTTAGCACCGGGGCAGGACCTGGAGGACGGAGTCCACGGGAATGCTGGTTCCGCTGTCAGTGTGGGGTATACGCCTGCTATATCGACTACTTGAGGGAAGGTGACGTGCTGGTGGTCCATTCCGTAGATAGGTTGGCACGCAGCCTGGTCTCTGACCGCATGATGTTGTACCAATGCTGAGTGCCCCAGGTCCCCATTTTGGGACCTGGGATACCACAAAACCCAATAGCAACGCACAAATTCAAACGGTCGCAGACCTAGCCGCTAATACCAATAGATCAGCGCATCGCGACTCCAGGGCGCCACTACCGAAACGGGCTACAGCAGGCTCCGAAGGGGGAAGGGTATTATCCGCGCTGATTGGGCAATTTGCCCAATCAGCGCGGGGACTCTCAGCGGCACCGCGATCTGGTTGGCATTCAGTGGCACTTGGCATTCTGCGTCAGGTCGCAGTTCGAGGGGGGCGGGTGCCTGCAATCTTCTTCGGCGCAAATCGAGGTTCGCAATTCGCTTTCCTTGTCACATCCACAACCTCGTCAATTGCGGTGCGCCTCATCCTCTTCCAGACTGATAAAGACTGGCGGCGAAACACCTGCTGTTCGTTTCATTCGCGCTTCTCCTTCCACGGTCTGCGTTGGGTTCCTGATCCCTTTGCACCCGCTCAGGCCGATTCAAAGTGCATAGCCTTCCATGGGGCGGCTTCCTTCAAATCGCTGTATCGGAAGCGCCAGGCCCTGAGGGCATGGCCTTCGCGCGGATGCGAGCCGGCCCGCTCCAGATACAGCGCAAGACCTGTCGGGACCTACTGGAGCGGCAGGCCCAGGGCCCAAGGTTCCGAATGGTCCCGATCGCCAGTTCCAGTTCGCTGCGGGCGGTGCCGGAGGCGGCTCGCTCAGCGTTGCAACCCCAGTGTTTCCACCCCCGGCAAGTGTATGCTGGTGCCATGTGGAATCGGGCAAGAGGATCACTCAAGCAGAAATCTCCGGACTCCGTTTCGTCTTCCCGTGTCAACCGCCGCGATTTCATCAAAACTACTTCTCTGGCCGCCGGTGCGCTCGCGTTCGGTGTACCAACGCTTCTGCGCGGCCAAAATCTAAACAGTAAGTTGAACATCGCCTGCATCGGCGCAATGGGTGGCAAAGGCCGGAGCGACACAGCTGCCTGTGCCAGTGAAAATATTGTCGCGCTGTGCGACGTGGATTCGGGTTCAGAAGCTTACGCGAGGCAGATGCAAAAGTATCCGGGTGCGAAGTTTTACAAAGATTTCCGCCAGATGCTGGATCAAATGGGCAACCAGATCGATGCCGTCACGATTTCCACGCCGGATCATTTACACGCGATTGTGGCGTCGGCGGCGATGCAGATGCATAAGGCCGTTTATTGCCAGAAACCACTGACGCAGACGATCTATGAGGCGCGTTATCTGCGAAAAATGGCTAAAGAGAAAAAGATCGTCACGCAGATGGGCAATCAGGGCAGCGCCGCGACGGGCTTGCGCCGCGCGGTCGAGACGATTCAAGACGGACTGATTGGGCAAGTGCATCAAGTTTACGTCTGGACGAACCGCCCGGTCTGGCCGCAGGGCATGGATCGTCCGTCGGGAGAAGACCCGATTCCCGACGCGCTGGATTGGGACAGGTGGATTGGACCGGCCCCGATGCGTCCGTTCAAAGGCCGTCGCGATGACAAAGATCGGGATGGAGTCTACCATCCATTTGCCTGGCGCGGCTGGCAGGATTTCGGCACCGGCGCGCTCGGCGACATGGCCTGCCACACGGTCAATATGCCGTTTCGCGCCTTGAACCTTGGCTACCCGGCGGAAATCGAAGCGATGCCTTTCGGCCAGATGAACAAGGAATCTTATCCCGTCGGCTCCAAGATTCGCTTTCAATTTCCCCAACGAAAAGCTTCCATCTCCGTCGCTCAACCGCATTTTCTTCACCATCACAGAAAGATCGAGCAAGATGCGCTGACACTCTGGTGGTATGACGGCGGCCAGCCTGACCCGGCAGCCCGCGGCGGCCATGACCTCAGCAACAAACCGCCGATTGAAGTGACTGCCGACATCGTTGCGCTGCGCGGTGACGTTCCCGACAGCGGTTGTCTGTTGATTGGCGACGGGGGCACGGTCTTTACGCCGGACGATTACGGAACCAGCTTTTTTGTGAAGCTGAAGGACGACCAGAAATACATCCATTACCTCAAGCACCCCGCGCTGGCGCAATTTCCCGAGCGCATCCCGCGCAACCCTCACGGAAAAGACAATAATTTGAGCCATACGCAGGAGTGGCTCACTGCCATCAAGGAAAACCAGCCGGACCTCTGCTACTCGCGTTTTGAGATCGCATCGCGCCTCACCGAAATCATGCTGCTCGGCTGCGTGGCCTTGCGTGTGGGCCGGAAAATCGAGTGGGACGGCCCGAAGATGGTTGCCAGGAATTGTCCTGAAGCCGCGCCGTTCATCAAACGTGAAAACCGTACGGGCTGGAATCTTTCATGATTCAAACATGGAACAGAGCGGCGAAAGTTAGCGAAGGGCAAGAAGCAATGGCCGGAACAGATTGAGTTTGCTGCGCCAGAGAGGTCGAACGATATGGAGAGCGAAAGCTCGTTTTGGAACCGGCGGGATTTCTTGAAGGCCGGCGGCACATCCGCGGCTGTTCTGGGCGTGGCGGGAACAGCGGCTGTGCCCATACAGGCAGCACAGGCGCCCGCGGCGCAAGCGGGTCCACCACCGGATACGCCCTATCCCAAGCTCTCCATCATCACGCCGTACTCGCCCGGGAAGCTTGCCTTTGCCGCGCAGGCCGGGTACGAAGGTGTCGTCGTCACGCCAGGCCCGGACTTCAACCCAAACCTGAGCGACAGCGCGATCGATCGGATATTGGCCACGGCGCGCAACGCGGGCATTCGCATTGTCAGCATTGAGTACTTCGGACCCAACCACACGGACCCCGATGCGGGCAAGCGTGCGGCCGCGCAGGCGGATTTTATTCGCGCCCTGGAGTTTTGCCATCGTCTGGGCTGCAAGTTTGTCGGCACATTCAGCGGCGGGCAGCCGGGTGTCAGGATGGAGGATCAGGCCGCGGCCTTCGCCGATGTCTTCAACGAACAATACCTGCCCGTTTGCGAGAAGCTCGACGTCGGGATGGGATGGGAGAATTATCCTACCGGCGTCAATTTCGCGAGCACTCCGGCGGCGATGCAGGCCGTTTTCGACCGCGTCCCGAGCAAGCGGCTGGGACTGGAATTCGATCCCTCGCATTTGGTGCGCCTCTTCATTGACCCGGTCAGTGTGGCGTGGCATTTCAAAGACCGTATCCTCGCGGTACATGCCAAGGATACGGAGATCACTCAGCCGGTGCTGCAGCAGGTGGGTATTGCCGGCCAGGGATGGTGGCGTTATCGGATCCCCGGACAGGGGATTGTGAACTGGACGGCGTTCCTCACGGTGCTGCTGCAGGTCCGGTTCAACGGCGGCATCGCGGTGGAGCACGAAGACCAATTCTGGGATGCGCAGGGCACCGCTGATCTTCCCGACTTTCCGCAGCAGCGCAAAGATGGATTCGTCCTGGCGCGGCGTTTTCTGGAACAGTATCTGCCTGGACGCCAGGTGTAACCGCACTGCGCCGCATCTTCGAGACACGATTCGGCAAGGACCACATTCTCGGCGGCAATGACGGGCAATCTGGAAGTTGCCCGAGGTCCACCGTGACTTTGGCGAGAGCCCAAATGGAACTAATTCAGTTCGTTCCCGTATGATGCTTGAAAGCTTCATGCCGCCAGTTCGGCCTGACAATTCTACGCCGATTGGAATACGGCGGTGCGCCATCCAGCCAGCGAAGCTTTCACCTAAAGCGCTCTGACACATTCTCGGAGGGTACCAAGCAATGGAACTTCGAATCCAGGGCCTGACCAAGGTCTACAAGGGGGGCGTCCGCGCTCTCGATGACGTCACTCTGACCATTCCCTGCGGATTGTATGGCTTGCTTGGGCCCAATGGGGCCGGCAAGTCAACATTGATGCGCACCATTGCAACCTTGCAGGACCCCGACAGCGGCTCGATTCATCTGGGCGAGCTGGACGTGCTTCGCAAAAAGGAAGAGGTCCGCAAAACGCTCGGATATCTTCCCCAGGACTTTGGCGTATATCCGCGCGTAAATGCCGAGGACATGCTGAACCACATTGCGCTGCTCAAGGGGATTGTCAAGCACAAGGAGCGCAAGGAGGCTGTCCATGCGCTGCTGCACCGCGTCAATCTGTGGGACTACCGCCGCAAGCTGCTCACGGGATTCTCCGGCGGCATGAGACAGCGATTCGGAATTGCGCAAGCGCTGATCGGAAGCCCTCAACTGCTCATCGTGGATGAGCCTACGGCGGGCCTCGACCCTGGGGAGCGCAACCGCTTCTATAACCTTCTGGCGGAGATCGGCGAAAACGTGATCGTGATTCTCTCCACCCATATCGTTCAGGATGTGATGGAGTTATGCAGCAACATGGCGATCATCCACCAGGGGCGGGTGCTGTTTGCCGGAGCGCCGGACAGCGCTTTGCACGGGCTTGCAGGCAGGATCTGGCAAAAGTCGATCGATCGCGACGCGGTCAAGGAATACTCCAGCCGTTTCAAGCTCATCTCGACCAAGCTCTCCGCGGGCCGCCCGCTGATTCACGTTTTCGCCGAAAGCAACCCGGAAGACGGCTTTGTACCGGTCGCGCCCGATCTTGAAGATGTCTTCTTCGCCAGCATCGCTGGCCTGCGCTAAAGGAGCCCGTCATGCTGCACTTCTTCTTCTTCGAGATTCGCTATTGGCTGCGCTCCATCATGCTGTGGGTTTTCACCGGCATCGTGGCGCTGCTCATCCTGCTGGCTATGAGCACCGACCAGGTTACGGTGGGCGGGTCCATCGGCAACACCTATCGCAATGCCCCATTCGTCATTCAGCAGTACTACTCCATCATGTGGTTCATCACCCTGCTCATGGTGACGGCGTTTGTGAATTCGGCCGCCTCGCGCGAGTTCGCATTCAACATGCACCAGATCGTTTTCAGCACTCCCATTCGCAAGCTCGACTTCCTGCTGGGGCGATTCCTGGGCGCGGTCGTTATCTCCACGATTCCGCTGCTGGGCGTCTCGATTGGAGCTTTGCTGGCGCCGCTCATGCCCTGGGCCGACGCCGACCGCTTCGGGCCGGTCATCTGGGCGGCGCACTGGAAGAGCATCCTCGTCTTCGCACTGCCGAACACGTTCTTTATCGCAGCCATCATCTTCACCATCGCTGTGCTCACGCGCAGCACCGTAGTCTCCTTTCTCGGCGGGCTGGTGCTGTTGGTCGCGGATGGCATAGGCGACGCCCTGAAGAGCGACATGAGAAACGAGAAGCTCTCTGCCATGCTCGATCCCTTCGGCAACGATGCCTTCTCTTTGCTGACGAAGTATTGGACGGTGGCGGAGAGAAACACGCATGCCATCGGCCTTACGGGCCTTCTGCTGTGGAACCGCGCCGTCTGGGTGGCGCTGGGTATCCTTATCTTTGCTTTCGCCTACTGGCGCTTCAGCTTCTCCGAGCGGGCCGTCCGCGCCTCCAAACGAAAGGCAGCCAAAGAAGAGACGGCGTTGGCGGAGCTTGCGCCTCTCACGCTGGCCAGGTTCTCCCTCAGCTTCGGAGCAAATGCACGCTGGAAACAGTTCCTGGCGTCGATTCGCATCGAATACAGCCGCCTGCTCAAGACCATTACGTTCATCGTTGTCACCTGCGCCGCAATGCTGAATTGCGTAGCCTCGTTGATCCTCAGCGCAACTGGAGGCTACGGACTCACATCCCGGCCGGTCACGTACTCGATGATCGAGATTATCAATGGCACTCTCAACGCCTTCCTCATTGGCATGATCACCTTCTTTGCCGGAGTGCTGATCTGGGAGGAGCGCGACGCGCGCATCGATGAGGTCAACGATGCTTTGCCGGTGCCGGAATGGCCCGGCTATGTGGCCAAGTTCATCGCACTCATGACGGCTATCGCCTCCATCCAGGTGGTGGTGACAATCGTCGCAGTCTGCGTTCAGGCCGCTCACCATTACACACGCTTCCAGCTGGGCCTCTACGCTGAGAACCTGCTAGGCCAGGATCTGCTGTTGTTCGCGTTCCTTGCCGCTTTCGCGTTCTTCATTCATGTGATCTCGCCCAACAAGTACGTGGGCTACTTCGCTTTCATCGGGTGTCTGGTCGCCAACGCGTTTATCTGGCGCCCGCTGCACGTGGGCACGCGCATGGTGCACTTTGCCAGCATGCCGAACATGACTTATTCCGACTTTTTCGGTTATGGACCCTGGATAAGAAGTTGGTGCTGGTTCGCACTTTATTGGTCTCTCTTCTGCGCCATGGTGGCTGTAGTCAGCATTCTCCTGCTGCAGCGCGGGCGCGACACGCGCTGGAAGGCACGGCTCAAAGATGCGCGACTGCGATTCCATGGCTCGCTCAAGCTGGTTGGCGTGCTGGCGGCAGCGGGATTCATCGCGGTTGGCGGCTGGATTTTTTACAACACCGAAATTCTGAATCATGTAGACAGCGAACACGACGGCCAGGCGCGCCAGGCCGACTATGAAAAGCTCTACAAGCGCTACGAGCACATGCCCGAGCCCAGAGTCCGGGATGTCAAGTACAACATCGCGATCTACCCATCCAGGCGCGAAATGGTCATGCGTGGCGAGGAACAAATAACGAATCTGACTTCGCAGCCGCTGACTGCCGTTCACTTCACGCTCGATCGCAACTTCACCACCGGCATCGAACTGTCCGGCGCGGAGCTTGTTCAGGACGACAAAGAGCGCGGTTACCGGATCTACAAGCTATCCACGCCGCTCGCGCCAGGCGAGGTTCGCACCCTGAAATTCGATGTCCAGACGCACCCGCGAGGATTCGAGAACCAGACAACCATGACGGGCGTAGCTCAAAATGGAACCTTTTTCAATTCTTCCATCGTGCCGCAAATCGGGTATCAGCCCAATAACGAGTTGACCGACCCAAACGTTCGCAAGCGTTTCAAATTGAAGGAAAAAGACCTGATGCCGGCCCTGGAACGCAACTGCACGGCCGATTGCTCTGACACTTACATCAGCAACAATTCCGACTGGGTGAATGTCGATACGGTTATCAGCACCAGCGCTGATCAGACGGCCATCGCTCCGGGTTCGCTGCTGCGCCAGTGGCAGCAGGACGGGCGCAATTATTACGAGTACCGGCTGGATCACTTTGCCCTGAACTTTTACTCATTTCTGTCCGCGCACTACGAGGTCGAGCGGCGCAAATGGAATGGCATCGACGTCGAAGTCTATTACCTCAAGGAACATCCATGGAACGTGCCCAAGATGGTCAATTCCGTGGAGAAGTCATTCGCCTACTACACCACCAATTTCGGCCCCTACCCCAACAAGCAGGCGAGAATCATCGAGTTTCCACGAGTGGCCTCCTTTGCGCAGGCCTTTCCGGGCACCATGCCTTACTCCGAGTCCATTGGGTTCATCGCGAGCATTGAAAAACCCGACGACATCGATATGGTCTATTACGTGGTCGCTCACGAAATGGCCCATCAATGGTGGGCGCACCAGGTTGTCGGCGCCAACATGGAAGG
>Ga0302326_10015500_pt1 | contig 16031 bp, 9 predicted proteins | sample Palsa_T0_3_FD_202264 | JGI IMG/M metagenome (GOLD analysis project Ga0302326, IMG submission 202264) | Peat permafrost microbial communities from Stordalen Mire near Abisko, Sweden - Palsa_T0_3 | ecosystem: Environmental > Terrestrial > Soil > Palsa > Peat permafrost | place: Sweden: Abisko... | reverse complement strand
TTCAATTGAAAATGCCCGAGGTTGCTCGTGTTTTGGTGCACATCGAACCTAAACTTGCGCGTAAGTGACAGTTCGGCCGCCGCCATTGCCGACGCGGGCCGCCAGGTGCTGTCCGGTCAGGCTGTTCTTGTTCTTTGCGAGTTCGGCCGGCACCCCTTCGAACTGGACGACTCCGCCTTCGTGGCCGGCGCCTGGTCCCAAGTCGATGACCCAGTCGGCTCGGGCGATGACGTCCAGGTTGTGCTCGATGACGATGACCGAGGAGCCGGCGTCGACGAGACGGTCGAAGAGCCCGATGAGGGTGTCGACGTCGTTCATGTGAAGGCTTGTGGTTGGCTCGTCGAGCACGTAGATGTTGCCGCTTTGACCCAACTCGGCGGCGAGCTTGAGCCGCTGGCGTTCGCCGCCGGACAGGGTGGAGAGCGGCTGGCCCAGGGTCAGATATCCCAGGCCGACTTCGTCGAGGCCCTTCAAGAGCTTGGCGATAGCAGCCTCGGTGAAGAAGACCACCGCGTCCGAAACGCTCATCTCATACACGTCGCTGATGGATTTGCCGCGCAGCCGGTACTCCAGCACTTCCGGCTGGAAACGTTTGCCTTCGCAGGTCTCGCAGACGGTGACCATCGGGTCCAGGTGGCCGAGGTCGGTAAAGGTAACGCCCAAGCCGTTGCAGTCCGGACAGGCCCCCTTGGAGTTCGCCGAGAACAGCGACGCATCGACCCCGCTGGCCTTTGCGAACGCCTTGCGTACGTTGTCCAGAATGCCAGTATAGGTCGCCGTGTTGGACCGCCGCGAACCACGCGCCAGGTTCTGGTCAATGATGATGGTTTCCGGATACGCCGAGGGCAGGCAGCCCTGGATGAGCGACGACTTGCCAGATCCGGCGACGCCGGAGACGGCGGTGAGGACACCCTTGGGGATGGAGACCGAAACGTCCTTAAGATTGTTGAGCCGCGCATCGCTAATCTTGAGCTCGCCGGTGGACTTGCGAACCTTGTCCTTGATCGGCTGATACTTCTTCATGTGGTTGCCGGTCAGGGTGCCGGAGGTCAAGAGCCCTTGGTAGTCTCCCTCGTAGACCACCACGCCTCCCTTGTTGCCGGCCAGGGGGCCCATGTCCACCACATGGTCGGCGATGGCGATCATGTCCGGCTTGTGCTCGACGATCAGCACCGTGTTTCCCTTGTCGCGCAGTTGCTGCATGAGCCCGGCCAGCCGGCCCACGTCATGGGGATGCAGTCCCACGGAGGGCTCGTCGAAGACGTAGGTGATGTCGGTAAGCGAGGAGCCGAGGTGGCGCACCATCTTAACGCGCTGGCTCTCCCCGCCGGAAAGGCTCGAACTTTCCCGGTCCAAGCTGAGATAGCCGAGCCCGATCGTGACGAGGTTCTTCAACCTTGCCGCAAGAGCGCCGAGCATGGGTCCGACCTGAGGCGCATCGATGCTGCGGACAAGCTCTGCGAGGTCGCTCACTTGCATGGCCGACATTTCCGCGATGTTCTTTCCCGCGATTCGGCTCGCCAACGCATCCGCTTTGAGCCTTGCTCCTTTGCAGACGGGGCAAAGGCCGCGGGTGAACAGGCGGTCGTATTCAACCCGGACATGAGGCTGGAGCGTTTCTGGATCCTTGCTGCCCAGAGATCCTTTGATCTTGGTCACGACGCCCTGATACGTGAGGCTGATCTTATCGACCTTTATCTTGCGACCGTCTTCCAGATCGAATAGGTTGGAGCGCTCTTCCGGTGTGTAGTCGCGAATCGGCTTGTCGAGATCGAACATGCCGGAGCGCGCGTAGGTGAGCCAGCGCCAACCATCGACTTCGAAGCCTTTATAGATGAGGGCGCCCTGCTTGAGGGACTTGCTCTCGTCCACTACCAGGCTCATATCCATGGCGACTACCTGGCCGACGCCCTCGCAGTCCGGGCACATGCCGCGCGGATCGTTGTAGGAGTAATAGCTGGACGCGGGGAGCCGGGGCTGGCCGAGCCTGGAATACAGCACACGCAGCATCTGCGCGGTATCCGTGACGGTCGCGACGGTGGAGCGCAAGTTGCCTCCGATTCTCTGCTGATCGACGATGATGGCCGCCGAGATGTTTTCCAGCACGTCGGCGTCCGGCTGACCGTAATGGGGCATGAACTGCTGCACGAAGGCGGGATAAGTTTCGTTGATCAGCCGCTGGCTTTCCGCCGCGATAGTGCTGAAGACGAGGGAGGACTTGCCCGAACCGGACACCCCGGTGAATACGGTGATCCGGCGCTTGGGAATATCGAGCGAGACGTTCTTGAGGTTGTTCTCCCGCGCGCCTCGGATGATGATCGAACCGTGATCTGGCTGGTCCATGATGGTGAACTTTAGCGCGAAAGCTCGCCCGAGTTGCCCGTCGGCAGACGAACGGTGCTCACAACCTTGGAGATCTGGCCCAGAGGTGCGTGGTCACGGCTGCTTCGAGGCGGCGCTGATCGGCCGATGGCGTTGGTGCGTGTCTGCCAATTTTGCGTAGAGCACACTGGATACGCTTTCCCTCGCTCGGGCTCAGGAGAGCTATCCAGTGCCACCCAGACTGGCCAAGCCAAACCTATGTCGACCCACGGTGGTCAGTACCGATCTCCCACGACCGTGATGTCCGCGAGCACTCGGTCGATCTCCTCCAGGTCCGCACCGCTTAGGTGAATTGAGGCTGCGCCAAGGTTCTCGTCGAGACGCTCTAGTTTTCGGCTGCCGGGGATGGGCACGATCCAGGGCTTTTGGGCGAGGAGCCAGGCGAGGGCGATTTGGGCTGGGGTACCGCCCTTTTCCTTGGCGATGCGCTCCAAGAGGTCGATGACAGCCCGGTTGGCCTTGATCGCTTCTGGCGTAAAGCGCGGATTGCGGCTGCGGATATCCGAGCTATCGAACGTCGAGTTCTCATCGATCTTGCCGGTCAGGTAGCCGCGACCGAGCGGGCTGTACGGGACGAAGCCGATGCCGAGTTCTTCGCACGTTGGCAATACGCCGGCTTCCACATTCCTCCACCACATCGAGTACTCACTCTGGATTGCCGCGACCGGCTGGACCGCGTGGGCGCGGCGGATGGTCGGTGCGTCCGACTCGGACAGGCCGAAGTGCTTCACCTTTCCTTCCGCAATCAACTCCTTCACGGCGCCGGCCACGTCTTCGATGGGAACCTGCGGATCCGGTCGGTGCTGATAGAAGAGGTCGATGGCGTCCACTCTTAGGCGCTTCAGCGACTCTTCCGCAACGATCTTGATGCGCTCCGGGCGGCTGTATGGCCGACCAGGGGTTGGCTTTCCTCCTGGCCCTGGGTCGAAACCAAATTTGGTTGCAATGATCACCTGACCTTTAAAAGGCTCCAGGGCCTCGCCGACCAATAGTTCGTTGGTGAAAGGCCCGTACACTTCGGCCGTGTCGAAGAAGGTTACGCCGCGCTCGACGGCGGCGTGAAGGAAGGACACCATCTCCTGGTGGTCCCCAATGGGCGCGTCGCCGAATGTCATTCGCATGCAGCCCAGTCCAAGCGCCGAGGCGTACAGGCCGCTATTTCCGAGAGTTCTTGTTTCCATATCTATGCTCCATGTCGGCTCCCCCTACCGAGGCCCCGTCCCTGATATCGTGCTACTCACAGGTTCGTTCTCATGCAGAATCTACTAAGACAATCCTCTAGGCACGAATCTTCACCGGGTTGCCTGTGGTTCCTTGTTGAATTGATTCTACGGTCCCGATCTTAGCCGGCGATAGAACATTCCTCCAGGAAGATTGGACCATCCTCTAAACCGGTGCGAACGTGGAAAGGAATTCGAAAAGCAAACGTCACGATGAATGAGCTGCCTGAGTTGGAACAGGAGCGAGATGCGCTCAACCGGATTGAGTTGGTTCAGCGTCTTGCGGCGTTAATGCCAAAGGACGGAATCCTGGATGTGCGGCCTGACCTTCGATTGGCCCGAGCCGGAGTGCCGACGGCGCGGGTGTACGGAGTCTCAAAACCGTCTCTGTGCGTGATCGCCCAGGGCGCCAAAGAAGTCAATATTGGAGACAGCATCTACCGCTATGACCCTGAGCACTTCCTGCTCGCCACGGTCGAGCTGCCGTTAACGGGACGGGTCCTTGAGGCGTCTGCCAGGTTTCCTTATCTGTCCATCCGCATCGAACTCGAGCCGTCATTGGTCGGATCGGTGATGATCGAGGCCGGAATGCCTGCGCCTTCGAACAGCCAGTCGGATACCAAGGCAGTGCTCGTCAGCCATTTGGGCTCGTCGCTTCTGGAAACCGTGCTTCGATTGGTCCGGCTGATCGATTCGAAGGAGAACCGGGTGCTGTTTCCGCTGGTGAAGCGGGAACTGGTCTACCGGTTGCTTGCCGGCGAGCAGGGTGCGAGGCTCCGAAACCTCCCCATGCTAGGTGGGCACTGCGACCGGATCGCCAAGGCAATCGAGAGGCTGAACAAACACTTCGACCGGCCGATGAGCGTTGAGGGGCTGGCGAAGGAACTCGGCATGAGTGCAAGCGGATTCCACCAGCATTTCCGGACAGTTACGGACATGAGCCCGCTGCAGTTTCAGAAGCAGCTTCGGCTGCAGGAAGCGCGCCGGCTGATGCTCGGCGAGAACCTAGACGCTTCCAGCGCCGGGCACCGGGTCGGATACGACGATCCGTCCCACTTCAGCCGCGACTACAAGAGGCACTTCGGGGATTCGCCGCTGCGTGACGTCGAGCGGCTCCGGACGATGGTCAGCACAGACTGATCGGCCCGCCTACGCCACCGACTCCACGGGCGCAGCAAGGGTTCGAGACTCGGGAATGGGCATACCTTCGGCTCGGGCCGTTTCAATCCAACCCGTGATCGCCTCCGCGATCCGCTCCTGCGCCTCGACGAGAGTTGATCCCCAGGCGGCACAACCAGGCAGATCCGGCACGTGGACGCTGTATCGTCCGTCGTCCTCTCGTTCGTAGATTGCGGTGTAGATCATGAAAACGTTACTCCCGATACCTTCTCGATGCTTTTGAGCGTTCCGATCGGAATATCGCCCGGATGCATCGCTACAGTTACGAGGACTGCCGGGCGCGCCGGGTTCTTGAAGTGCGCATGGCTTCCGGCTTACCTTGCCAAACCCAGCCAGCGGTCTCAAGCCTTCGAACTACCTCCTTGGCAGTAACACGTTATTGTATGCCAATCCGGCGGTTGCACGGGATGGAGACGTGAACTTCGAAGAAGACGCTCTGCCTCCGGTCGACAGCGATTCATCGTTAGCTCCGGGGCGCCTCGTCCGTAAATGACCGAGTCCGTTTGCCAGATCTAAATCGCCCTGCGCGAGTTCCTTTCCTTCGATCCGGCCCTTCTTCGGCCGCGGGCCAAGCGGGTTTCTCTTAGGGTGGCTGCTCATAGCCTTGGCTCCCAGGTAGTCACCGGCTGTGCCCGCTTACAGCTGGTCCACACTGTAGGCCGACACAAGCGACACGCTGTCGGAGTCAGCGTCGACTTTGGCTCGGAGCAGGCCATAGATATAAACCTGACGTTCGGCACTCCTCATCCCATTGAACCGTGGCGAGACGATCTTGACATGCACCCTTCCCTTGTATCCTTCCGAGAGGAACACTCGATCGTGTGGAAACTCCTCGCGCAAGGCAGCCTCTACGCGAGGGGCGAGTTCTTTGTAGTTGAAGGCGAGATCGGGTATTCGTTGGTCTCCTAGTAGCGGCGGTTCACCCAGTTGTGCAATTCCCGTGCGATCCGCACAAGCTCCACAGCTTCCGCGCGGTTGGGCATGGGTGGGTTGTATCTCCTATTGACGTTCCACACGCCAGCCAGTTGGCCCAATTGCTGTCCCTGAAGTTCGTTCTGGCGTGCTTCCGGGTTCGTGTCCCCCGAATGTACGTCGGACGTACTGGGTTCAAATCGGGCGTTCTACGTGGCCTCGGGAACCCGTTGTAGACTTGGAGCCAACTCATGCTTGTCACCAGATTCTTCCTCCCGGAGTCGTCCTAAGAAACTCCCCGATTTTGAACCTGAGTGGGCCGGCAAATTCTGGGAGTTCCTTTCCGCGAATGGCCCGCTCGCGGGCTGAATGGCTTAGAATGACAATTCCTACAAGTAAATTGGATTGGGGTTTGGTACGCAATCGTTGCGTTGGCGCTCATTCACTCTCGACCGCCGCCCGGCCTTAAACTCCGTTTGGCATCCACTTGCTTCGGTCTAACTAGCGGACGGTACATGTCTATCAAACTCTCACACATTAAGAGAACTTAGATTTCCTAATTATCGGGGTCTGGATCAAGCAAGTGTTTTGCTATCCTGTAGTTCTATGCGCAAGCTCATTTTGCCGGCGTTGAGTTTATTTGCTGCGATCGCGGTGTGTGGGATCGGCTGCGGAGGGCACGGAGGGGCGAACCAATACTCGCTGTCCGTGGCGAGGGTCGTGAAGCTGGATCAGGCGCTTCTGCTCTATGTGAACGACTGGGACGATGGAATTTGCCTCAATGGCAAATGGATGGACGAGCTGACACCCTATGACAAAACGCCTTCGGATTATTTCTCGCCCGCCGTGGGCTCCAGGGGACACGGTTACGCTCTGAATACTCAGGTTGCCGGCAGTTTCTACTCGCAGTTCCCGGACCCATCGACCATCGTTTCGATTTTCGATTCAACTGACTTGAGCCTCGATGCGACCGATTCGGTATCGACCTTCCCGTCTCCGCCGAGGTACGGCTCGAAGAACACGATCGGATACTTGGACGGGCACGTGCAGGACCAGAGCATCAACGTGACGCCGCCGGATCTCTATGCGGAGTCTCAGTCCAGGCTAAAGCAGTGCGATCTTGGCGCTCAGATCTACGCCAACGACTACGACGAAGTCTTTCCGCTAGCCAAGACGTGGATGGACGCGGAGACTCCGTACACAAAAAACCAGACCCTCTTCTATTCGCCTGCAATCGGCGATACAGGCACGAAATACGGCTACGCGTTCAACATCGCTCTCGCCGGCGTCAACCTCACTACGATTGCTGCTCCGGCCACCACATTGCTTCTATTCGACTCCACGGACCTAAGCCGAAACGCGACCGATCCGATCACGACGCTGCCAAGCCCGCCTCGGTACGGGAAGCTCAACACGCTCGCCTACGCGGACGGCCACGTGCCGTAGCTTGGAATCGGTAAGGAGTGCGTCTGCGGAAAGCAGAGATCGTCTCGCCCATTCTGGGCTACGGGTTTTCGTGGCGCGGGTCGGTGGGTTGCGTGAGAGGCGCCGCGGGCGCCGTCGAGATCCAGCAGGACGCGGTCGGCCCTCCACTCGCCTCTACGAGCGAATCGCATCTGCGCCGTCGCGGGCAAGTTTGGCGAGGTCGGGGCGATTGGCCTTCTCAAATGCCTGTGCGGCGGCCAGATAGGCTTGCCTTGCCTGGGCGGTCTCCTTTAGGAATATCAGGGACCTGGCGAGATTTACCTGAGCGGCGCCGCACCGCTCGGGCCAGGAACTGATCGTGTAAATCTCCAGCGCGGCACGGTAGCTCGACGTGGCGTCGCGCACGGTATTTGGGTCGTCATTCAGTTCTCCCAAAACTTGGAGTGCCATTCCCAGGTTGTACTGCGTCATCGCCCAGCCGGTTGGCCGGGAGTCCTTGGTGTATATCTCCAGCGCGGTTCGCAGGGCGGCCACGGCTTCCAGCAAGGTGCCGGGGTCCTTGTTTATTTCGCCTAAGGCCCGAAGGGCTTCTCCGAGATTGTTCTGCGACATCGCCCAATCTGCGGGCAGAGTTGCCTTGGTATAGACCTGTAGTGCAGCCCGGAACGAGGCGATGGCATCCTGAAGCGCCTTCGGATCGTTGTCTATCTGCCCCAACGATGCATCGACGGTTCCCAGGTTGTTCTGCGCGCTTGCCCAGCCGGTAGGCCCTTCGGTCTTGTTGTAGACCTCAAGCGCAGCCCGGAAAGCGGCCACCGCTTCCTGCAGCACCTTCGGGTCGCTTTCTCGTTCGCCCAAGATTCGGAGCGTATTTCCCAGGACGTTTTGAGTGTCGGCCCACTCGGCGGGTAGGGCCGTTTTCGTACGCACCTCCAGCGCGGCCCGAAGGGCCGCAACGGCGCCCTGCAGGGCCTTCGGATCGTCGTCCCGCTCCCCCAAAACCCGCAGGACGATCGCCAAATTGACTTGCGTTTCTGCCCAGTCGTTGGGAGAGGCGGCCCGCGTGCGTACTTCCAAGGACGCTCGATAGGCGGTAACCGCATCGTGGAGCGCTTCCGGGTCGTTTGTGCGCTCGCCTAGAGCCCAGAAGGCGAGTCCCAAGTTGCTTTGGCTCGTCGCCCAATTGGCCGGCATGGCGGTCTTGGTGAAAACCGTTAGCGCGGCGCGGAACGCGGCTTTGGCATCCTCCAGCGCCTTTAGGTCGCTGTTCTGGTCACCCAATGTTCGGAGGATGTTTCCCAGATTGCCTTGCGTCGTCGCCCATTCGTACGGCATGTTTTCCTTCGTGAAAACCTCTAGTGCAGCGCGGGTTGCGATCTCGGCATCTTCTAACGCATGAGGCACGTTGTTCCGGCCCCCTAACCTGGCAAGCACAGAACCGAGGTCGGCCTGCGATGTCGCCCACAGGGTGGGCTGCGCGGCTTTCGTAAGCACACCCTGCGAAGCCCGAATAGCGATCAAGGCATCTTGAAGATCCTTTAAGTCGTTATTCCTTTCGCCCAGAACGGTGAGGACGTTGCCCAGGTTGTCTTGCGTCATAGCCCAGTTGATGGGAGTGGCATCCCTCGTAAAAACCTCCAACGTAGCGCGATACGCGACCACTGCATCTTCCAGCGCGCCAGGCTCGTCGTGTCGCTCACCGAAAGCTTCTAGCGCATACCCTAGGTTGTTCTGCGTCATTGCCCAGTCTGAGGGCACGGCGGCTTTGGTGAAAACCTCCATCGCCGAGCGGTCGGCGGATATTGCCTCTCGAAACTCCTGCGGATTGTTGTTTTGGTCAGCCAACTGCTCCAGTGCGCATCCCAGGCCAATCTGCGTTTTCGCCCAATCTGCCGGATAAGCAGTCCTTGTGTAGATGCTGAGAACCGAGCGAAACCGCGCGCAGGAGGCTTCAAGTAGAGCCGTGTCGATCCGGTTCTGGCCGACGTTGACTTCCGTACTTGCAAGCTCAGCATTGAGTTTGGCGAACTCCATGGGGTAGTCCAGGCGGGTGAAGAACTGACCTGCCCGGCTCGCCCAGTTGTGGACTTCGGTGTTTCGGGCGACCTGTTCCTCGGTTGTGAGAAAGGTGGCGGCTTTGACCATGTCCGCATATTTGCGGGCGTCCTCCGCGGTGACCCGGTGAAGTTGTGACAGATCGTGGGCGATGAGGGCGCGTGCGCCGGCGATGTTGGCCGGATCTTCGGCGGGGGTTGACTTGTCGGCCTGGGCAAAAACTGGGTTCCGGGTGGTGTCGCCGGAAAGCACGATGTCCCCGGCGACGCCGGCAAACTGGCCATATTTCGGTTTGAGGCGCAGCAGCACATCCGAAACCACGGCGGTCTGACCGAACACGGCGGTTTGGTCGATGGCTTTCACCAGCCGGTCGTGGAACTCGGTTCCGCCAACGACAGAGCCTGGATTGCCGACTGTCGGAACCGAAGAGACAATCAGGGCGCATGGCTGGTCGACTGCGTCCTTCCAACTCGGAGGCGGATTCCACGATCGAGCCCCTTGTAAGAGCGCGGACGACTCGCAGCCGTCGACGATGAGCATCTTATGGATCGCCGGTATCCGAAGGAAGAGGCGTTTGACTTCGTCCATCGGCAACTGCCCTCCGGAGAGTCGAAACACCTGACTGCCTTGCGAATCCGAGACCCCGTGGCAGATCAAATCCACAATGACCCGGTCGTTCTGACTAGCGGCGGTGGCCAACTGCTCAAAGCTCCGGGTGACCTCGGTTGGGGTTGCGGCAGACCCTTCAAGCAGACTGCTTGATCGCTGACCGCAAGCCTTGACCATCTCTTGGTTCATTTGGCCGATAGCGGCGGCGAATCGGTCGTCCTGCAGATGGTCAACGTCCACCCCAATCCCGAGAAAGCGCACTTGACGATAGACCCCTTGCCCCTCGGTACGAAGCTCGAACGCACCCTCGCCGGTCACTTTCAGGAAGGCCAATCCGCTGAGAGCGAGGATAGGGATCATCAGTTGGTCAACTCACTGGAACGTAACGCCGGCGGAAGCGAATAGTTCGTCCATCGCGGCCTTGGCGGCACACTGGGCCGACAGACGCGACCAAACCTTGACCGTCCAATAGGCGTTCGCCGAAGGTTCAGCGTCTTCCGTCTCGAGCAGGAGGGCGTTCCAACTCTCGTACCAGTCGGTGTCCACCGTCGGGTCCGGTACCGAGAGATCTTTGGTCAGCGCGGCAGTCAACTCGTCCAGGTCTCGGGCGGTTTCACGCGAAACCAGATAACCGTCGATCTTGATCCCAGGCCCTGAGCCGGGCTGGAAGCGGAAGGTGATTGGCACTTTCGCGGATTCCTGCTCGAAGTCGCGACGCAGACGGGTCCCCAATGCAGAATCCTCGGCCCACCCAACCCGCGAATCTGGGCTCGATGCCGGGTGGGCCGGGTAACGGTAAGGCCCAAGGGTTTGGCCGTCCACGTCTACGGAGATCGCGACGGTCCTCACCCGCTGGGGCGCCAGCCAGGCCAGTCGCAGGGTCCCGGTGGCGTCGATATAGAAGTCGGAACTCGGGTGGGGGCCGGATACCAACGGGGTAAAGCGAGCCGGCAGCCGGTCTGCCCGATTCGGCGGGGGCCCCATGTCGGTCCTGCCGAGTAGCCGCTTGCTCACCGATGAGGTCCCGGCTCCGAAGACTCCCCTTGTGGGGGCGGGCCACTCTGCGGGACCGTGAAGGAGGAGCACATGGCCGTCGTAGAACCCCTTCACCGCGCCGTTGGCGGGAATCTCGACCTTGTCGCCGGGCCAGATCGGGGTTCGTGCGCGTAGATGCGGGAAGGTATCGGTCCGATTATTCGTTGCGCGGACGATCGCGAAACCTTTGCTCGCGAGGTCGATTTGACCCAGGGAGGTAACCGGCTTTTGTTGGGAGGCCAACAGGAAAACCGCAATCAATGTTCTGGCTCCTTCCACCGAGTCACTAGTTTTCTGAAACGTACCAACGCGAAGGCCGGTTCCAAGACCCGCACCGCGAGCACCGCGGAGATTCCCGGCAGGAGCAGGCGGGTAACCGGCACTGCGCCGGCCAGCCAGATGAGAAAAACGGCGGCTCCAAGCGAGGCCAGCGACTCCATCCAGAACTCGATAAAGTACACGTTCGGTGTGTGGTGCTCCAACTGCTTGATCTTGACCACGAACTGGGTTAGCCCGATAGCTATCAGGCCGAAAACGAGGTTCAGCAGAAACACCCAGGCGTATTCCGCCCATACGTTCGCAAAGGAATAGAGCGGCCGGCCGACCCGCGTTCCGATTGCTGCCGCGTGGTAAAAGCCTCCCGGTCTCTGGCCCAAGCCGGGAACCGATTCTGCATCTGTGCGGCTTCCCATGTCGGAGGTGGACGCAATCACGACGATTTTGCCGTTTACCTCTGCCGGGTCTCGGGTCTTTGGGTCAACGGTCGAATGGTCTATCCAAAACGGGCGCCCCTGTTCGCTTCCCTCCGCCTCGGCGAACGGCGAGAAACCGAACGGGGCTGGACCGCGCAAGCGGTCTTCGAGGCGGCTTGCGATGATTTGGCTGGCTGGCGGCAGCGGCCCGTTGGCGCCGGACGCGGCATAGGCAACCTCGTCGAACCCTTGGCGCTCTTGGGCCGGGGCGAGGGAAACCGCCAATCGGCTCGCATCGTGGACGGGAAACCATCTTTTCGGATCTTTGCGCCGTTCGGCATTCGCAGACTCGTTGATCCAATCCGCTCCAATGACGACGGGGCATCCCAGTCGGTCGACTTTGACCAACGTCTTCAGCAGGGAATCGTAGCTTTTCTGTGCCGCCACTGGAATCTTGGCGGGATCGTAGAAGTCGTCGATTCCGAGATAATCGTCTTTGAGCGCCAGCTCCCAGTCGACCATGATCGCCCTGGCTCCGTTCTGCTGGAGGCTCTGGACAGTCCGGCCGAGTTGTTTCCAACTGGCCGCAACGCGGCCCCATTCGGGGTCACCGGCGACAGTTGGCGCGGATCGCCGGTCTCGGAGGGGAACCAGTGCGTCGAGGTCGACGACGACCGCGTTCGGCTTGGCGCGCTCCAGCAACCGGGCCTGCGCCAGAGAGTAGCCTCCAACGGCGTACGCGGAGTACCAGGGCATCGGCGTGACGGCGCAGTCCAAGGCGACCGTCAGCGCGGAGAAGGCGACGACTGTCATTAACTGTCCGAGGATCGGGGAGCGTTTATGGTGAGCCTTACTCTCGGCCAGGTTTGCCGGTTCGGCCACCACCTGAACCGGCTTCGCCGGCTCATGGGGCGGGGGACTTGCCTTCGCGGTTCGCGGCGCCGGTACCGGCTTGTCGGCGGGTGGGCGGCGCTTCTTCTTACCCATGTATGCCCTGCGCCTCATGCCGAACAAACGCTGCGATGTCGGCACGATTTACCTTCTCGAACGCTTGCGCGGCGGCCTCATAGGACTGTCCTGCCTCGCTATTCCGATGCAGCGCGACCAGGCACTCCGCAAGGTTGACCTGGGTCTCGGCGTAGCGGAAGGTCCACTCAGAAACCGTATAGACCTCCAGCGCGGCGCGGAAGGCGGCGACCCCATCCTCCAGCGTTTTGGGGTCGTTATTCTGCACCCCCAAGGCTCGGAAGACCATTCCGAGATTTGTCTGCGTCATTGCCCAGCCGGCGGGTAGGGCGGTCTTGGTATAGATCTCTAGCGCCGCGCGAAGGGCGGTAAGGCCATCCTGCAGCGTTTTTTGGTCTTGATTCCGCTCACCCAAGGCCCGGAGGGCATTTCCCAGATTGTTCTGCAGGCGCGCCCAGTCGGCGGGTCGGTCAGTCTTGGTATAGGCCCCAAGCACGGTCTGGAAGGCCGCGACGGCATATTCCAGCGCCTTCGAGTCGTTGTACAGCGAGCCCCAGGATTCGAGGACGTTTCCCATGTTGGTTTGGGCTGCCGCCCATTCGGAGGGGTAGGCGGTCCTGGTGTCGATCTCTAGCGCCGCGTTGAAGGCGGCGGCGGAATCTCGGAGCGCTTGCTGGTCGGTGCCCCGTTCGCCCAGCGACTCGAGGATGAGGCCCAGGCTGTTCTCCTCCGACGCCCAGCGGGCGGGCATGCCGGCCTTGGTGTAGATCTCCAGCGCGGCCCGGCATGCAGCCACCGCGTCTTGAAGTTCCAGTGGGTCGTTGTTTCGGTCGTACAAGTCCTGGAGGGCGTGTGCCAGGTCGTCCTGGATGAGTGCCCAGGCCAGAGGATGGGCAGCCTTGGTGAATATCTCCAAGCCGGCACGATAGGCGGTCATGGCGCCCGATAACGCGTTCGGATCGTTTGTTCGGTCGCCTAACTCCCGGAGGGCATCGCCCAAGTAGTACTGGGTGATTGCCCACTCCGTCGCATGAGATGCCTTGGAGTAAATATCCAGAACCGAGCGATATCGCGCACACGCGGTCTTAAGCAGCACATTGTCGATCCGGCTCTCGGCAACCGTGTCTTCAGCGTTTGCCAAGTCCCGGTTCAGGCCGGCGAACTCCAGCGGGTAGTCGAGCCGTGTGTAGACCGCGCCGGCCCGGCTCGCCCACTCGTGGATTTCAGTGTTGCGTGCTACCTCTTCCGCGTCCGTAAGGAATGTGGCGGCCTTGACCATGTCCGCGTACTTGCGGGCGTCCTCCAGGCTGACCCGTTGGAGCTGAGCAAGATTCCGGGCTATGAGGGCGCGGGCGCCGGCGACGTTGGCCGAGTCGTCGGCCTGGGCTGCTTTGGTGGCCTGGGCCATCACCGGGTTTCGGGTGGTGTCGCCGGAGAGGACGATGTCCCCGCCGCCGCCGGCGAACTGGCCATATTTAGGCTTAAGCCAAAACAGCAAGTCTGAGACGACGCCCGTCTGGCCGAAGACGGCGGTTTGGTCGATTGCCTTCACTAGCCGGTCGTGGAATTCCGTTCCGCCGACAAGCGAGCCGGGGTTGCCGATGGCCGGAACGGAGGACACGATCAGGGCGCACGGCTGACCGACCGCATCTTTCCAACTTGGGGGAGGATTCCAGGATCGAGCCCCTTCTAGGAGGCTGGCCGACTCACAGCCGTCCACGATGAGCATCTTGTGGATCGCGGGAATCCGAAGGAAGAGACGCTTGACTTCGGCCATCGGCAGCTGCCCGCCGACAAGTCTGAATTCCTGTCCTTGAGCGGCTGCGACCCCATGGCAAACCAGGTCCACGATGACCCGGTCGTTTGGACTTGCCGCGCTTGCCAGCGCTTTCAGGCCGTTGGTCACCCCCGTCGGGGTGGCGCCCGGGCCTTCGAGCAGAGTGCTCGAGCGCTGCCCGCAAGCCTTGACCAACTCTTCGTTCATCTGGCCGATAGCGGCGGCGAATCGATCGTCCTGCAGATGGTCTACGTCCACGCCGATGCCGAGGAACCTCAGTTGGCGATAGACTCCCTGCCCCTCGGTCCGAAGTTCATACGAGCCCCCGCCCGTCACATGGAGGACGGCCAACCCACACAGAGCGAGGACGGGGAGCATTGAATGATTCTAACCTGAGACACCCTCTGCCACGGTCGCGATCGACCTGATTGGTCGAACAAGGGCCGGCAAGTTAATACCGTCCGGACGGCATCTTGGCTTAGTGCGATCAGGCTTAGAACCATCCCCGCGCTGGGAATCACAGCGCTCTGTCCTCTGCGCTGCGCCCAGTTTGAAATCGGCTACCCGGTTACCTGGAGGAGGGCGAGGACGGCCCAGCAGGTGCCGTTGAACGAGGCGTACTGCGACTCTCCGTGGGGAAAGCCTACGCTGAAGTAGTTGTTCGCCGGCATCGCGCGCTTGTTGACGAACCACGTACCGTCTGCGTCCTGCGTTCGAAGCAGGTACCTAACGCCCCGATGCCAAGCCGGGTCGGAAGTCGAGACTTTGCCGCCAACGCGGAGCGCGTACAGTGCCTGGCCCGTTGCGTAGGCGTCGCTATGGCCGCCGGGGACCTGAGACCAGCCGCCGTCTGGCAACTGATCCGCCAAAATTGCCGCTGCCGCCGCCCGGCGAGCTTGAACCCCGCCGGCTGACCAGTTCAATCCGAGAAGCCGAGAAGCCCGGTCCTCACTGTTCTGCGGGCGTGACTTGAGCAGCCAAGCTTTCGCGAGGGCGACTCTCTGTGAAATCTCGGAGTGGTGATCCTCCGGGCCGTATGCCTCAAGCGCGTGCACGGCCAGGGCGGTGAACGTGAACACGCTCGACTGCATCGGTACGCGCGGTACGGAGAACGTCCAGGACCCATCAGCCGATTGCTGGTGGGCGAGGCACATGGCCATTGCGGCGGTGGCAGCCGTCCGAGGTTGCCCCTGGGCAACCATGCCCGACAACAGCCATCCGTAGGTATCCGACACCTCGTTGATTTCGATCAGGGGAATCTGCTTCATGGCAGCATCGCTCTTGAGCGCTGCGGCGTGCAGAGGCTGCATGGCTGCAACCATGCCGGTGATCCTCGCGGTCTCAATTCGCCGCACCTTTTCGTCCAAGGTGTAGCCGTGCGAAGCGGCTTCCCCGGTAGTGATTCGCCCCAGACCTTCCTGATGGCAGGACACGCATTTCGCCTCGGTGCTGAACATGGCCATCGACGCTTGGATGGCAGGGAGGCTGCGCTTGATCGCGGTTCGCGGAGATGCGGCCGCTGCCGGAAGAGCCTGGACTGAGAGCATCTTGCAGGCTCCCGTGTATCCGTGCTGCGCGGCGGTCTTGGCGGCTTCATTCAGTTCGGCGCGCGCTCCGCCTTCGCGGAGGGCGTGAAGCACATCCGGATAGTCGCCATAGGATGCGGCGAGGAGCAGGGGGCTGCGACCGTCGTTATCGGTGGCATTCGGGTGCGCTCCGTGGGAAATCAGAAGCTTGACGATCCCCGTCTGTCCGTTCGTTTCGGCCAGCATAAGGGGC
>Ga0302326_10015498_pt1 | contig 16031 bp, 20 predicted proteins | sample Palsa_T0_3_FD_202264 | JGI IMG/M metagenome (GOLD analysis project Ga0302326, IMG submission 202264) | Peat permafrost microbial communities from Stordalen Mire near Abisko, Sweden - Palsa_T0_3 | ecosystem: Environmental > Terrestrial > Soil > Palsa > Peat permafrost | place: Sweden: Abisko... | reverse complement strand
TTGTGGCCTTCCTCGTGCACTAAGCGGCCGCGGTACGCTCGCCTGCGTGGGTACCAAGAACATCTCGCTTCCGGAGGAGTTGGAGGCGTAACATCGAGGCAAAGGTCGGCTCCGGATATCCAGCGCGCGCTGGCGTCGCTGCTCCCCGCGGTGTAGTTCAGCGCATCCGCTACGCTTTTGGCTCGTCCGCCGCAGCCTTCGGGACGAGGCGCTCGTATTTTCGGAAGATCACCACGTAGCTCGAGACAAGGAACGCAATCGCGAACGCGAGCAGCCCGTCGCCGAGTGCGGCCGAGAGGCTTCCTCGCTCCGGCATCAGTTCGCGGACGCCGTAACGCAGCCCGAATGCGCCGATGAAAATCGCGACCGTTACCCAGGACGAGCCCAGGTACATCACGCCGCGCCGGTCGGTCGGGCGAACGTCGGTGTGCATGCCGCGCAGTATGCCGAACGGAATGCCGGCGATCGCGCCGATCACGAGACCGGCTGCGATCGCGAGCGGCGGGGCCGGGTTCTGCAACTCGGTGGCGTAGATCGCGAACCCCGTTAATCCACAGAGAAAGATCGGCGTGACCCACATCCGGGTCACACTGATCTTCTGCGGGCGCATCATGCGATAGGCGAGCAGCACCGCCACGATCAGTAGCGGCAGCAACTGCGCCCACGCCGGAACGCTTTGGCCGGGCTGCCCCGTTACTTGATCTCCGCCTTGGCGCCGGCTTCTTCAAGCTTCTTCTTGACGCTCTCGGCTTCGTCTTTGGTCACGCCTTCTTTCACCGCTTTGGGAGCGCTCTCGACGAACGCCTTCGCTTCGGTGAGGCCGAGGCTGGTGAGCTCGCGCACCGCCTTGATGACCTTGATCTTCTCGGGACCGATTTCGGCGAGAATCACGTCAAACTCGGTCTTCTCCGCCTCGGGCGCAGCGGCCGGTGCGGCGGCCATCATCGCCACCGGTGCCGCGGCCGAAACGCCGTATTTCTCTTCCAGCTGCTTGACGAGATCGGCGAGCTCGAGAACGGTGAGCTTATCGATTTGTTCGATGAGTTCGGTAACTGCCATGGTACGTCGTTGTCCTTCTTCTGCTAAGCGTTTGAGGGGGATGCGCCGGCTTTTTGCTCCCGGATCGCATCGAGAACGCGCACGAGGCCCCTCTGGTTACCCGAAAGCACGGTAACGAGCCCTCGGAGCGGATTGGCCAGCGTGCCGACGAGACTCGCAATGAGTTCGATTTTGGGCGGAAGCTTCGCGAGCTTCTCGACTTGCGCTGCGGTAACAACCTGTCCGTCGATGTACGCGGCCTTGACGGCGACGCGTTTGACGGTATCGCTGAACGTCTTGAGCGCTTTGGCCGGCGCGACGGGATCGGCACCGGCAAAGACGATGCCGGTCGGACCGGCAAGAAAGCTCTCGAGTTGTTTTGCGAGGTCGCCCGCCGCAATGGTGAATAGGGTGTTTTTCACGACCGAATACGTGTTGCCGTCTTTGCGAAGCTCGCCGCGCAAGCGCGTGATTTCGTCGACGGTCAACCCGGTGTAATCGGTGAGGAACAGATTCGTAGCGCTCGCGAGCTTCTCGGTGAGCTCGGCGACGGCGGCTTCTTTACGGGCGGTCGGCATCGGTTCTCAGTTTCCAAAAAAGCGTTGGTGGGGTAAACGAAAAGCGCCCCATACGAGGGCGCCTCATCGAACTCCGCACCGCGCTAGGCGATGCCGCAATGTTCTCAACAAGCATCCTCGGTAGTCACCATTAAGGCCTTGCGGCCGGCTACGGTCTCTGGAGCCGACGGCTAGCCTATCATAGGACGGCCCGGGAACGCAACACTCAATGCGAGAACGGCCGCCTCGCAATGCCTCGACCGACGGCCACCGAAGCTCTGGAACTGCTCAAGGCCGGAAACGCACGCTTCGTGGCCGGCGCCCCCATCGCCGAGCCGTACGGCCCGCGCGTCGCCGAGCTGGCGGGAGGACAGCAGCCGTTCGCCGTGGTGCTGGGCTGCTCGGACTCCCGAGTGCCGATCGAGACCGTCTTCGATCAGGTCCCCGGCAAGCTATTCGTGGTTCGCGTCGCCGGCAATTTCGTCAACCCGCACAATCTGGGCTCGATCGAGTTCGCCGTCGCGGCGCTGCAGGTGCAGCTGGTCGTCGTGCTCGGGCACGGGGACTGCGGCGCGGTTGGCGCGGCGCTTCGTTACGTGCGCGACGGCGCCGCTCAGCCCGGCCATATTCAAGACGTCGTCGATGCCGTGGCTCCGGCCGTGCGCGCCGCCGCCGATCGCGCGGGTGATTGGCACCACAACGCCGTCGCCGAGAACGTCGCACTCAACGTAAGGGCAATTGCTTCCGGCTCAAGAATTATCGCGGAATCGGCTTCGAGCGGTGGGGTGCAGGTGATCGGTGGAATCTACAACGTTACCACGGGCCGCGTCGCGTTCTCCTAACGGTTTCTGGCATTCGCTCGTAGCGGTTCTATGCGAGCGTCTTTCGCTCGCGGTCGTCGCCATCGGCACGATTCTCATGGTCGTCGTCTTTGCCGTTGTGGAAGGCAACTCGTCGCAACTGGGCTCGTTTCCGATTCTATTCCCGGAGAACACCGACACCGTTCAAGTTGAGGCAGCCTCGCCGCTTGCCGGCGTCTTGCGGACCGGCGACCGCATCAACCTGGCGGCGCTGACGCCCGCGCAGCGATTCGCCCTCGTCGGTGGGGCGCACGCGAAGCACGCGATCCCGGTGGAGGTGACGCGCGGCGATACGACGTTCCACACCCGCCTCGTCGCCGGCTCACCCGACTATTCGCCGCGTGCGACGCTGACGCGCTACGTCGGCACGCCGCTCTGCTTCTTTCTCTCGCTCGGTCTGGCAAGCGCGCTCTTCTTGCTTCGGCCGCGTGCGATCACGCTCGCGTTCTATTTCTACACGATGCTCATGCTGGTGAAGGTGAACGAGACGCCGCTTTCGCTGGCGGTGTGGCCGATCAACTTCGCGAGCTACTTGGTGATTCAGGTGGTCTACCCGGCCGCACAGTTGATGATCTTGATCTTCGCGCAGCGCCTCTACGGCCGCCCGAGCCGAGCCTGGCCATGGGTCTTAGGTGCGGCAATCGCGCTCGCGTCGATCGTCTTCGCGTTGTGGACCGAACCGATCGTCTGGATGGTCTATCAGCGATTCGGATTTCCGGGCCCGGATCTCTTATTTGAAAGCATCTCCGACGCGCTACTGCTGATCGTCGTCTTATCGGGCTTGGCCTACATTGCATCGGGGGCGACCGGCTTTGCACGCGGCCGCGTCAACTGGGTGATCGCCGGCATCGCGCTCGCGCCGGTCCTCGATCTCACCTGGGCACTTGCGAACATCTTGAGCACGCTCATCGGCAACGCCTCGATTTCGCTGCTCGCGCTGCAGAACTGGACCGCGGCACTGCTCCCGTGGTTCGGACTCATCGGCTCGATCTTCGTCGTCTACGGATTTCTTTCCGAGCGCGTCGTCGACTTTCGCTTTGCGATCGGACGGGCGGCGGTCTACGGCGGCGTTACGGCCGTGCTGCTGCTCTTCTTCGGCATCGTCGAGTGGTGGGCCGAGCAGATCTTCGAAAGCACCCGCCCAGCCATCTACGTAAGCCTCTTCGCCGCGCTCGCCATCGGCTTTTCGCTCAACGCGCTGCACGGGCGCATCGAAGGTTTCCTTAACTCGTTCCTGTTCCGCGAGCAGCGGCGCGGCGAGGAATCGCTCCGCCATGCCGCGCGCGCGCTTGCCAATACATCGTCGGAAAAGACGCTGATCGAGTTCTTGGTCGAAGAGCCGGTCCGCGTGCTCGGGCTCACGTCGGCAGCGCTCTTTCTGACGCAACCTGAGGGCGGCGAGTTCGTCCGGGCCGCGGATCGCGGCTGGACGCGCGAAGAAGCCGAGCACATCGATCCGGAGGACCCGCTCATCGTCGAGCTGCGCGCCGAGCTCGCGCCGGTCGCACTCGACGGGCGTCCGCGCGCCGAAACGATCTTGCCGGGAGGCGCGAAGGCGCCGTCACTCGTAGTGCCGCTTATCATGCGCGGCGGGCTCTTTGGATTCGTCTTCTACGGCCCCAGGGGCAACGGTTTACCATTGACCTCCGACGAGCGAAACCTGCTCGCCGCCATCGCGCGAAGCGCGGCGGCTGCATACGATCACATCGACGCGGAACGGTCGCATGCGCGGATCGCGGAACTCGAAGCACGGCTGCGGGCGCTCAGTTAATGTATCTCGCGTTCAAGCTCGTCCACGTTTTCGGCGTCGTACTCTTTCTCGGCAACATCAGCGTCGGCGTTTTTTGGAAACCGTACGCGGATCGGTCGCGCAACTTGGCGTTCATGGCGAGCACGATGGACGGCATCATCGCCGCAGATCGCATCTTCACGATCCCGGGCATTCTGCTGCTGCTCGCCGGCGGCTTGGGAGCGGCCTTTGCCGGCAACATTCCAATCCTATCGACGGGCTGGCTGCTCTGGGGCATCGGCGCGTTCGTGCTCTCCGGTCTTGCCTTCGGACCGCTCGCCCGCGCCCAGCGCCGCATTGCGGCCGCCGCCCATGCCGGCAATCTGGAAGAGTATCACGCACGGTCCGCGGCGTGGAACATCTGGGGTACGATCGCGCTGATCTTGCCGCTCGTCGCCTTCGCGATCATGATCCTCAAGCCGTCGCTGCCGGCCTTCCACGCATAACGTAGTCGATCAAACGATCTGCGGCGTCGCGATCCGCGGCGAGCGCAACGTAACCGTCGGGCCGAACGAGATAGCAGGCATTCTCGGCAAATCCCGCCCGCGCGGCGTCGTTGCTCCATGCAAACGCGTGCAGCGCGACACCCAACCGCTCGGACGCGCTGCGCAGATCGGCGCCCGGCTCGCCGAAGCAGTGCACTTGCCAATCGAGCGACCGAAGCGGCGCATAGTTGTCGACGCTTCCGATCCACGGCAGCCGGTCGCCGCCGCGAATCTTCCCCGCGCTCCCTTCGCTTAAGCTCGACTCGGGATAGTCGATGTGCGTTTGCGAGACGACGCGGAAGACCGCATGCCGCGCCTCGGGGATACTCGTTGCGACGGTAATCGCCAACGGCGCGAGGAAACGGCGCGTCAGCATTCCGCGCCATCCCGGCGCGACCATCGCGGTAAAGGCCCGATCCGTCGTGGCCACGAGCGCCCGTGCAAACCTGATGCGTTCTTCTTCAAACGTGTCCAGCAGCGTTTCGCGCGCCCGTCCGCGCACGACGTCGGCAAGCTTCCAGCCGAGATTCATCGCATCGCCGATGCCGGTATTCATGCCTTGGCCGCCGGCGGGGCTGTGGATGTGCGCCGCGTCGCCGAGAATAAACGCGCGCCCTACGCGAAATCGTTCGGCGACGCGATGGTGCACGCGGTAAACGGCAAACCAGTTGACCTCGCTCACCGTCGTTCCCAGCACCGGCTCGACCTTGCTGCGAATCGTCTCGAACGTGGCGTTATCCGGATCGGTGACGTCGGGCGGCAGCAGGCCGATCAGACGCTGCATGCCGCTCGAGCGCACCGGAAAACTCAGCAGGAGCAGATGTTCGCCGAGATTGGCGTTTAGGCTGGGATCGAAGCCAGTCGAGAACCTGGCATCGCAGACAAAGAATAACTGCTCGTACGTGGCGCCGGGGAAACCCAGACCGAGCGTTCGCCGCACGTTCGAATGCGCGCCGTCGCACCCGCAGACGTAATCGAAACTCGCGCGTTGCGTTCCGTTTGGGCCTTGCAGCGTCGCCTCGACGCCGCGATCGTTTTGCGTGAAGCCGTCGAGCGCGGTGTTCCACTCGACGGTAGCGCCCGCATCGGCAAGTTTGGCGTGCAGAAACCGTTCGTGGTCGTCCTGAGGAAACGTCAGCGCGAAGGGGTAGGGACTGACTCCCGCGCCCAGATCATCGAACTTCAGGCGCACTACCTCGTGCGGCCGTCCGTCACGCCCGGCCTCGCGCAGGTGCACTTCGCGAATGACGATGCCGTCGCCGATCATCTCGTCGGCGAATTCGAATTGACGGTAAAACTCCAGCGTGCGCGCCTGAACGACCATCGCGCGCGAATGCAGGCCGGGTCCGGCCGCCGCGTCGACGATCCGAAACGGCACGCCGCGCCGCGCGAGGTTCAGCGCCAGGACGAGGCCGGTCGGCCCCGATCCGACGATGAGAACCCGCGCGGGGTTCGTGTTAGGCCGTCGCCTTCACCCGATTGGGATCGACCTTCACGCCGGGACCCATCGTGCTCGCGAGCGTAATGCTGCGCAAGTACGTGCCTTTGGAGGCGGCGGGCTTGGCGCGGACGATCGCATCGAGCAGCGTGGTGATGTTTTCAATCAAGTGCGCTTCGTCGAAGCTCGCCTTACCGACGATCGTATGGATGATGCCGCTCTTGTCGAGACGGTACTCCACCTTACCGGCCTTGATGTCGCGTATTGCGTTGCCGATATTCGGCGTAACCGTCCCCGCTTTGGGGTTCGGCATCTTTTGCGCGAGAATGCGGCCGAGCTCTTTGCCGACCGAGGCCATCATATCGGGCGTGGCGACCGCAACGTCGAACTCGGTGAACCCGCCTTTGACGCGATCGATGAGATCCTGATCGCCGACGATGTCGGCCCCGGCCTCTTGGGCGGCCTTCGCGTTGTCGCCTTTGGCGAACGCAATCACGCGGACCGTCCGGCCCGTTCCGTGGGGGAGCAGTACCGTGCCGCGCACGCTCTGATCGCTCTTCTTCGGGTCGACGCCGAGCCGCACGTGGGCCTCGATGGTCTCGTTGAACTTCGCGTTTGCGTTCTGCTTGATGACGGCAACCGCTTCGGGAGTCGAGAAGAGCTTGTCGCGGTCGAACCCGGCCACAATCGCTTTGAATCGCTTTCCGTGATGCTGCGGCATGCTAGGCCTCCACCTCGACGCCCATCGAACGCGCCGTACCCGCGACGATGTTCTTCGCCGCGTCGATATCGTTGGCGTTGATGTCGGGCATCTTCACCTTGGCAATCTCTTCGAGCTGCTTTTGCGTGAGCTTCCCGACCTTATTGCGGTTCGGCTCCTTGCTGCCCGACTCGATTTTGAGCGCCTGTTTGATGAGGAACGACGCCGGCGGCGTCTTCGTGATGAACGAAAACGTCCGGTCTTCAAAGACCGTGATCTCCACCGGAATGATCATGCCCGCCTGCGAGGCCGTACGTTCGTTGTACTGCTTGCAGAAATCCATGATGTTGAGCGAGTAGGGCCCGAGTGCGGGGCCGATCGGCGGCGCAGGGGTTGCTTTGCCGGCCGGAATCTGTAAGCCGATCTTGCCTACGACCTTCTTAGCCATGAATGCATCCTTCTCTGTCGACGCGACTCGGTCGCATTCGAAGTCGGACACATTCCTCGCGCTCTCGCAATCCTGCTGCGGCGCTCGGTCAGACGGTCCTCCTTCGAAGCGACACTCGTCGCTTCTCCCCCAAGCTTATGGCTCCGAACGATGGGGTGCGCGTTCGGTCAATTGTTACTGTTTTAGACCTTCTCCACCTGGAAGAACTCGAGCTCGACCGGCGTTTCGCGGCCGAAGATCGAGATCAGCGCGCGCAGCCGTTCCTTCTCCGGCGCGATCTCGTCGACGACGCCGGTGAAGTCGAAGAACGGCCCCGAGGTGACCTTGACGCGGTCGCCCTTCTTGAAGTCGATCTTGAGCTTCGGCGCCTCGATGCCCATCTGCTTAAGGATGGTCTTGACTTCCTTATCCTGCAGCGGCACCGGCTTCTCGCCCGGACCGGGACTTCCGACAAAGCCCGTGACGCCTTGCGTGTTGCGCACGACGTACCACGACTGGTCGTCCATGATCATCTCGACGAGCACGTAGCCCGGGAAGACCTTCTTGGGCGTAATCTTGCGCTTGCCGTCTTTAAACTCGACTTCGTCTTCCATCGGCACGAGCACGCGGAAGATCTTGTCCTGCATCCCCATCGAGTGAATGCGGCGCTCGAGGTTCGCCTTCACCTTGTTCTCGTAACCCGAGTAGGTGTGGACGACGAACCAGTTCCGATTGTCTTTGCGCGGCGCTTCGGGCGGCGCGGTCTCGACCGCTTCCTCGGAGAGTTCGGGCTGCTCGGCGGGCGCCTCGACCGATCCCTCGGGATCGCTCATCAACCGATCGTCGACCGGGGTCTCGTCGACGGCCGGCTCGGGGGTGCCGAACTCCTGATGTTCTATGTCGTACATGCCGCTATTGCTGGAACGTCACCGGGTGGATGAAGTTGAAGAGCCAGCCGAAGAGCTGGTCGAGCACAAAGGTGAACAGGCCGATGCTCACGACCAGCGCGACCGTGAGAATCGTGGCATAGATCCACTCCTCCCGGGTCGGCCAAGTGACGCGCCGGAGCTCCGCGATCACGCCGCGGACGAAGTCGCCGCCTGCGAGGGATCGGGCCGATCTTTTTTGCTGTTCGTTCACCAAAGGTTCACTTCCAAAAAACTGGCAGGGCGGACAGGACTCGAACCTGCAACAACTGGTTTTGGAGACCAGGACTCTACCAATTGAGCTACCGCCCTATCGCGTCTCCCGATGCGGTTTATGGCAGCGGCAAAAGCGGCAATACTTGCTCAACTCCAGCCGGTCCGTCGTCTTTGCCTTGTTTTTTTGCGTGTTATAGTTGCGGCGCTTGCACTGGGTGCAGGCAAGAACCACCATCACGCGCGTCTCTTTCTTTGCCATCAGTACTCTACCACAACATGAATAAAACGGACCTGCGGTCCGTTCCGAAGATTCATGCTAGCACACCGGACCGCCGCAATCAACCCACGCGGGAGCAAGCAGGCAGACTCCGCGCCTCGGTCGCCAAAGTAAGCCTAGCCCCCGGAGGCTAGCCGATGCCACTACATAACCGCTACTTTGCCGCCCTTGCCGTCGCCGCGTTCCTGAGCGGCTGCGGCGCTTCGTCGTCGGGCCCGCTGCCCGCCGCCGGGACGGAGGCGCTTCAGCACCGGGGCTCATGGATGGCCGGCGGCCTCGCGGGGCACGATCTGCTCTACGTCTCAAATCGGAACGGGACGGTTAGCGTTTTTCGGTATTGCCGGCGGCGAGGGCAAGCCCACGTTCTATAAGGGCGCATATAACGATCATTTCGTCGGCTGCGCCTTCGACGATCGAGGGGATCTTCTCGCGGTGGCAACATACGGCCGCTCGACCTTCTACACGCATTTTTACTATCTGCCGAAGTTCGCGAAGGCCCTGATCCCGGTGAAGCTCCCCGGGCCCGGCAGCAACTGGGATTGGGGGACCATCACCGGACTTGCGTGGGGCGGAAAGTACTGGGTCATCGACGATGGAGACCTCTATCGATACAGTATCAATGTGGATGCGAAGTTTAAGGATACGATCAGCATCTCCGGCGCGCCGAGCGGCGTGGCGGTAAGCCTGATAACTGCCGAATCACCAGCGATTTTCAAGAATGCCGGCGACGTCGCCGATTCGTTAAGGGAAGTAATCATATGAAGTTTGCTCCGTTTCTGCGGCTCGGCGTCGCATGCGCGGCTTCAACGCTCGTTACAGCCTGCGCCTCGCCGTCGGCAAGTCTGACTCCGTCGGCGGTGACGTCGATCGGCGCCTCGGGTCCGCATGCCGACCGGCATACGGGTTCGTGGATGGCCAAGGGCCTCAAGCAGCGCGATCTGCTCTACGTCTCCAATGGAAACGGGACGGTGAGCGTTTATCGGTATTGGCAGCGTACGCTTGTCGGCGTGCTGACGAAGTTCACGCAACCGATGGCGGGCTGCTCCGATACCGCCGGCAACGTCTACATTCCCGATTATCAGGCGAAAAAAATCGTCGAATATGCGCACGGCAACGCCAAGCCGCTTCGGACGATCGACGACGCGCCATACACGCCGTACGGCTGTGCCGTCTCACCGACGACCGGCGACCTCGCGGTTGCAAACTATGGGCAGCGCCAATACTCGTATTACGGCTCGGGCAACGTTGCAGTCTACGTGAGAGCAAGTGGAAACCCGGTCTTCTACGGCAGTTCCGACGACAATCACTTTATGAGCGTCGCCTACGACGATCACGGCGATCTCCTCGCGCTGACCGACTCGGGTTATAGCGGACACTGGTATTACTACCCGTACTTCTACTATTTGCCGAAAAAGAGCGCGAAGCTGATCCTGATGAACCTACCCGGACCTTCGCGAAGTTGGTACTGGGATTACGCGGTCAACGTCGCCTTCGACGGAAAATATTGGGTCGTCAACTCGCGCGATCTGTATCTCTATTCGATCAACGTGCAGGCGCAGTATATCCGCGAGGTCGGGCTTTCATCCACGTACGGCGGCCTCGGAGCGGTCGCGTTTTACCGCAAGAGCCTCAAAGGCGAAGCGACCCAGATCATCGGACCATCGGATCAATACGGCGGGAAGAGCGCGATCGACTTTTGGAAGTATCCCGCCGGCGGCGGCCCGATCGATACGGTGACTCAGGATCTCGACGAGCCGACCGGAGCGGCGATCAGTATGGGAACGCCGGGCGGCGCGCAATGAACGCTCGGTCGCTGGGAATCGCGCTCTCCCTCTCTTCGCTCGCCGCCTGCACCGGGGCCGCGGCGCCCCCGCCAGCCGATCAATCCGCGTTCAATCGAGCGACGACCTCGGTCGCGCGCGGACCCTTCCGGCTGCACGCCGACCGGCGCCGCTCCTGGTTTGCAGCCGAGCTCGCACACAAACAAAGCTCGCTGCTCTTCGTTTCCGACTCGGGCACGGCCGACGTGTACGTCTACAGCTTGCCGGCGCTGAAGCTGATGGCGACGGTCACCGGATTCTCGCAGCCGCAAGGCGAGTGCTCCGACAACAAAGGCAACGTCTGGATCGCCGATACCAACGCGCAAACGATGTACGAGCTTTCGCATCACGGACGGCTCGTCAACGAGATTAAAACTACCGGCGCGTATCCGGTCTCGTGCGCGTGGGACGCGACGACCGGCGACCTCGCAGTGATGAGCCTTTTCAATGGGAGCGGCACCAGCGGCGACGTGCTGGTCTACGCGTCCGGCTCGGGCTCCGGGGTACCGTACACGAACCCGAGCCAATATTATTATGACTTCGGCGGATACGATTCCGAAGGCAATCTCTTCTTCGACGGCTTGGATACCAACGGCAACTTCATCCTCTCCGAGCTTCCGCGCAACGCCTCCTCGGCCGAAACGATCAAGGTGAGCGGCGGCACGATCTATTACCCCGGGATGGTCGCTTGGAATACGGCTAAACGCGAGCTCGTCGTCGGCGACCAGTCGTGCGGCAACTCGTACGCAAGCTGTCTCTACACCCTCGGCATCTCTGGCAAAGCAGGGACGATCTCCAGAGAGATCGCGCTCAAGAACTCGAGCGGCGGCCCAATCTGCGACCTCGTGCAGGGCGCGCTGCTGAACGGCGAAGTTGCGGGTTCGGATTTCGACTTCTGCGGCTCGTCACCGAGCGCGACGTACGTCTGGGCTTTCCCCGGCGGCGGCAATCCGACGAACAGCAACGCTAAGAGCGACTCGGTGCCGGTCGGAGCGGCCGTGAGCAAATGAGGGACCACATGAGAAATACCGTTGCCGCCGCGATCGGCGCGGCCGTGCTCCTCACGGGCTGCACCGGAGCGCCGGCCGGCGTTGCGTCGCCGGGCGTCGTGCCGGAGGCGCTTCCGACCAGCCACGTGCTGCACGGAGACCGCTCGTGGATGACCCCCGACGCTGCGGGTCAGGATTTGCTCTACGTTTCCAACGGCAATGGCGAAGTGACGGTCTACCGCTACTGGCAGCGCACGCTCGTCGGCGTGCTGACCGATATGACGAAACCGATGGGCGAATGCGTCGACAAGACGGGGGACGTATACGTTGCCGACTTCGGCGCGGAAAAGATCTTAGAGTTCGCGCACGGCGGGACCAAACCGATCGCAACGTTTAACGACGCACCCGACTCGCCGTATGCGTGCTCGATCGATCCGACGAGCGGCAAGCTTGCCGTGGCCAACGACGACGGTTCGTCGGCTCAGGGAAACATCGCCGTCTGGACTTCCGCGAGCAGCGCGCGCACGACGTATAGCGATTCTACGCTGGGAAACTTCCAAGGCTGCGGGTTCGACGGAAGCGGCAATCTGCTCGCGACCAACGGCGTCGTCGACTATAGCAAAAAGACCGGCTTTGCGTGGCTGCCCAAAAACGGCACCAAACTGATCAACATCAACGTTCCGGGTCCGAGCTCGAATTGGCGCTGGGGCGCCGTAATGGGAGTACAGTGGGACGGCAAGTTTCTGGCGATTGACGAGGAGTACGCGATCTATCGGATCAGCCTGATGCACGGACAAGCGTACTACGTTGGAACGAGCGAGATGTTTGCCGAGGAAGAAAACAACACCGGTCCGTACGCGATTTATAACAACACGCAGGGCGGCCAAGGCACTCAGGTGGTCGGCGGAATGCACGGCGAGTCCGTTAGCGAAGTCGCCTACTGGGATTATCCCGCCGGCGGTTCCGAACCGATCGCGACGATCACGCATGGCGTCGACAAGGCGTTTGGAGTTGCGATCAGCCTAAAGAAGTAGTGGTGCGCCCGGCCAGAATCGAACTGGCAACCTTGGGCTTAGGAGTCCTTTCAATCCGTGCGGAGGTAGCTAAAAATGGGCGGTTTTTCGTCCCTTTGGCGCCTGAGGATCTGGAGTTGCACCGCGGTGGCTACACGCTGGCTACACGGCAGCGCGTTCACGGGCGTTCCGGTCGCGTAGAAACCGTCGCAGCAGACGCCCGGCACGTCCCCTTCTTCCTTTGCACGGCGTTAACGCCACGCGCGTTCCGTCGGCGCGTGCCATTCAGACCACGATACGATCTAGCTGATCGAGTGTAGCGGTCGGAGCATTGCCCCGAAACTCCCATCCGCAAATCTTGACGAGCAAGGTGGCCGCTCTCACGCTCTGCGCGTCGTCACCGTAGATCGCCGTCCGCAATTGGCGCGAGAGGATGACCTCGCGGTCCACGTCGAGCCGCGCCAGGTCTCGCTTCAGCATCGCCTGCACGCCGGGCGTATCGAAAACCCGGCTTGCGTGCTCGTGATAGAGGTGAACCCGATCAGGCGGCAGCCGATTCATCGCCGGGAAGCCAAGCCGAATCAGAGCGCGGCCTTGTCACCATACTCAGATATGAAGGCGCGCGCCGCCAACGAGTCGCGGATCGCTGCTGGCAATGCTTCCCACTCCGCGATCGTCCGATGCCCGCGTAGGCTCAGCGCGTCGCGTAGCTCGTCGTTCTCTCGCCGCGGTTCCCGTCGTGTCATGGCCTCGCTTCAACCTCCGCCGCAAACGTGCCATTGTTCTCCCGCGATTATACCAAGCTGCAGAGCACGTCGCGATCGTCGGAAACGACTCTTCCGCGCCGTGCCCCGGCCCTCAACACGCGCGCGGGTGCGCGAGGCGCTGCAATACGCCACCCCTCATGTCGCGGTTGTGCTCTCCCGCGACTATCCCGGCAGCGCCGGAGGCTGCGCGTGTCGCGGCGAAGGACGCATCCTCGCGCACCAGGCGTTCTCGGGAGGGCATCTGCATGAAACAGGCGGCGATTTTAGCGCTGAGTGCTGCCGCGGTAAGCGTCGTCACCGGTTGCACTGCCTCCACCGGCACCATGCCGTCAAACGCGACGGCTGCGCTCGGTCGCAACGGCGGCCGCCCGGTGCGCGGCACGTCGTCGTATAGCGTGTTTTTTTCGTTCGACAAATCGAACGGCGAACAACCCTTTGCGGGCCTCGTCGCCGTAAGCGGTACGCTGTACGGTACGACCCGAGAGGGCGGCACCGCGCATAAGCATTATCGAGGCACCGCGTTCAGCCTCACCACGGGCGGCACCGAGGCAGTCCTTCACGCGTTCGGCGGCAAACCCGACGGCCGATATCCAATTGCGCCCTTGCTCGACGTCAACGGAACCCTCTACGGTACGACGTCGGAGGGCGGAACGTACGGCCACGGCACGGTCTTTGCAATAACGCCGAGCGGCTCCGAAAAGGTACTGTATGGTTTCAAAGGCGGCACCGACGGCTCGGGCCCGTTGTCGGGTTTGATCGCGATCGAAGGTACGCTGTATGGCACCACGTACGACGGCGGCGGCAACGGTTGCTACAACGGCCACGGCTGCGGAACCGTCTTCAGCATCACCACGAGCGGGAAGGAAAACGTGCTCTATGCCTTCGCCGGAGGCGCCGACGGAGCGAATCCGCGCGCGGCCCTCCTCGACGTCAAGGGCGTGCTGTACGGCACCACCAGCAACGGCGGCGGCTCGGGTTGCAGCGGCTACTCGGGCTGCGGCACGGTCTTCAGCGTCACGACCGGCGGCAGCGAAAGCGTGCTCTACCGATTCCAGAACGCCGACGGCGCAAATCCCGCTGCGGCGCTGATCGACGTCGGCGGCACGCTCTACGGCACGACGACCTACGGCGGGAGTTACTCGCAATGCGGCTATGGCGAAGGCTGCGGAACGGTCTTCTCCGTGTCCTTGACCGGCTCGGAAGCGGTGGTCTATAACTTCACCGGCTCCACCGATGGCGCGTATCCCGTCACGAGCCTTCTCGACGTGAACGGAACGCTCTACGGCACCACCACGAATGAAGGCAACACCAACTGCTACTGCGGAACGGTTTTTAGCGTAACGACCGGCGGCAGCGAGACCACGATCCACGCCTTTTCGGGCGATCCCAACTACGACGGCGACGTTCCGCGGGGTGGATTGATCGACGTGAGCGGTACGCTCTTTGGAACGACGAGCGGTGGCGGGAAGTACAGGCGCGGAACGGTCTTTACGATAACCCCGTAACCCATGGTCGTCCTGCTCGGCGTCGTCGTCGTCGGTTTTGCGCTGCGCTTCAATCCGCTCCTGGTCGTCACCGTCACCGGCATCACGTCGGCCCTAACAACGCCAGCGGTGCTCCTAACGTTCTTAGCTGCCTCAGGCCACTGGCGAAATTCACCACCCCTCGGCGCGTCGGTGCCGCCTCTCGCGACCATCACAAAGTACGGCTGCTCGGAATTTTTCTTGGAGAAATTCGTGGGGCCGGATCAGACTGAGCCGGGGAAAAAGCGAATTATGCGCCATCCCTTATGCGACGGGCGCGTAACGGGCGGGAAAAGGAGCTAAGCCTGTCGATGTGGATTGAAGACTTCGGGCGATTCGGAATACCCTTGTCGATTCTTGCGCCCTTGTTCTTCAGCTTTACGACAGCTACGCCACGTGGCTTTGCCTTGGTCCTCTGGTTTATTGCCTTGGGGTGCGTGACAGCGTCGATTGTCATCACACTCAGAGGGTTATTGGAAACGTCAGTCCGCTAAGGCCCCTAAGAGGCGCCACGGGTATGCTGGCGTCGTTAGCGGTCTTAGACCCCGTGGCGCGATGCGACCCCCTTCCGGCACGAGCTTCTCGCGTGCGCAATTCCCTCGGCCACTTGCCGCCGAGGCGTTTAGGGCAGCAGGTTATTCGTCGTCATAACCCCTTGAATGAGCGCCGTCGCTTGATCCTTTACGAACTCGAAGTGCGCGGTGAACGGGTACCTTATGCCGTAGCCCGTATCGTTCGTAAATGAAGAATCGTACAAAAATGCTTGTATTTTGTCGATCATGACTTGCGTAGGCGTGTTCTTATCGGGCAACGGCAGGGTGGTTGATGGCGTCTGCGATCCTGGCGGGAAAACCAGCAGCGAATTTGGACCGCCGGTTATTGCGACGACGATGTTACCGCTCGTATCGACGATCAGGCCTTGCGGTTGATCGAGATCCATACCGAGAATCTGACCTTGAGTTGATCCCGGCGCAAATTCCTCAATGCTGCCAGAACCTTCGGGCGCGGTGCGGTAGGCGGCATATAGGTTACCTTGCTGGTCAAAGGCGAGGCCATCCACCTCGACGCCAGGTGTCTGAATTACCTGATAGGCACTTGTGCTTCCAGATTTATATTCAACAATCGTGCCATTGTTAGCGTTACCGACAAAAAGGTTGCCGTAGGAATCAACGATGGGGTAAAGAGGACGGCTGAGGTCCTGGGACC
>Ga0302326_10015497_pt1 | contig 16031 bp, 12 predicted proteins | sample Palsa_T0_3_FD_202264 | JGI IMG/M metagenome (GOLD analysis project Ga0302326, IMG submission 202264) | Peat permafrost microbial communities from Stordalen Mire near Abisko, Sweden - Palsa_T0_3 | ecosystem: Environmental > Terrestrial > Soil > Palsa > Peat permafrost | place: Sweden: Abisko... | reverse complement strand
ACGCAGGGGAATTTCGGAACGTTGGATGGCTGCAATCAGCAGATCGGCGAATTTCATTTGGCCCCCGCTTTCAATCCAGTCGCCGCGTGATGGTTCAACGGACCGGCTCCGTGCCCCAATCCCGGGTTGGACCGGATGGCCTGCGTAACATAGCTCTTGGCGCGCGCTACGGCCGCGTGGATGGTGGCGCCACGGGCCATCTCGGCGGCAATGGCAGCCGACAAGGTGCACCCGGTGCCGTGCGTGTGCGGCGTATCGAAATGCGGCGCCGCAAACTCCCGCCAATCCTGGCCGTCGTACAGCACATCCACGGCGCTGCCCTGCAGATGCCCGCCTTTCACCAGGACGGCCTTGGCTCCCATTTCGCAGAGGCGCTTGGCGGCTGCGCGCATGTCGTCCACGCTGCGGACCGGCATGCCGCTCAATTGCTCGGCCTCCTGCAGGTTCGGACACACCAGCGCGGCGCGCGGCAGCAGCAACTCGCGAACTGCTGCAATTGCTTCGGGCGAAATCAGCGGCTGCCCGTGCTTGCTGATCATGACCGGATCGACCACCAGCGGAAACCGGAAATCGGCTGCCGCGGCGGCGATGGCTTCCACTATCTCGCGGTTGCCCAGCGCGCCGGTCTTAGCGGCCTGCGGCGGAATATCTTCCAAAATCGCCCGCAACTGCGCCAGCACCAGTTCTGCGGGTATGCAGTCCACGCGCTCGAGGCGCACGGTATTCTGCACAGTGAGCAGGGTGATCACCGCTTCGCCGTACACACCGAACTGATGAAAGGTCTTCAGGTCTGCCTGGATACCGGCGCCCCCGATGGGATCGGAACCGGCGATGGTTAGCGCGACGGGCAGCATGCAGCAAATAGTCTAGCAGCATGAGCCGGGCCGCGCCTTGAGCGGGCGAAGTTTACTCTGGCGCGCCGCGCCCAAACGATGAGGGCGGCGCAGCCTATGGCGAAGAGCGGTAACGTGCCTGGCTCGGGGATGTCACCGGGAGCGAAGGAGTAAGGCACGTCGCCCAAAGGTTGAAACTGGTCATTGAAGAACAAGAAACCTTGAAAGTACGTTTCTCCTTCGACTGCGCCATAGGGTCCCGCCATGGCGCTCGCGGATTGCGTAAAAGTAAGTTGCTGAGGGACGCCGGACACAAACGACACGGAATTTTCGGAACAGGGGGTGGAGTATCCGTCTCCATAGACGCTCACTGTACATCCGCCGAGCGATGCGGATGCCCCCGCGACGGCAAAACTGCCCTCCTGGCCGCCGAATGCGGGTATTATCGGTTCGGCATATCCGCTTCCGGTATACCCGTAAACCGTCAGAATGTAATCCTCGATGGACAACGCCGAGGCCGAACTGTAGTCCCATAAGGTCCCAACCCAGGCACCTGCGCTTACGTACCCGTTAATTACAATCACGGCGGATGCACCCGTGGCTCCCAGCGAATTGCTGCCGCAAGAGGCGGAGTCGGTACCGTAATTGGTGGATCCATTGCACGCCGCGGAAGTCTCCAAAACGTCTGCGGAAAGGGGAATCGATGCCAAAAGAACCAGGACGAGAGGCCGCATAACTGCTCCTTCCATTTCAGATAACCAGCACTGAAATACTGAAGGAAGTATAGGCCCGCCGGCGGACAATGTCAATGCGGATACTTGTAAGCTATAAGAATGCGTTTTCCCGATCTGTTCGCCGCGGCGCTAGCCTGCACCGCGTGCGCCTGCGCGCAACCTTCCTTCACGCTCGAGCAGGTGATGAGCGCGCCGTTCCCCTCCGCCCCGGTGGTGTCGCCCGGCGGCAAGATCGCGTGGGTCTACAATGCGCGCGGCGTGCGCAACGTCTGGGTGGCCGCGCCGCCCGAGTATCGCGGCCATAGCGTCACCGCCTACACGTTGGACGATGGCCAGGAGATCTCGCGGCCCACATGGACGCCGGATGGCCGCGAAATCGTGTATGCGCGCGGCGAGGGCGCGAATGGCGCCGGCGAGTATCCCAATCCCACCAGCGATCCGCGGGGCGCCGAGCAGCAGGTGTGGGTCGTGCCGCTGGAAGGAGGCGCGCCGAGTCTCATCGGCGAAGGCGCGCAGCCGGCCGTGTCGCCTAAGGGCGGGCGCCTGGCTTTCGTGCGCAAGGGCCAGATCTGGTCCGCCTCGCTCGACGGCAAGGAGAAACCCGAACAACTGATCCACGCGCGCGGCGAGAACGGCGATCCGCAGTGGTCGCCGGATGGCGCGCGGCTCACCTTCGTCAGCCGCCGTGGCAACCATAGCTTCGTCGGCGTGTACGATTTTGCGGCCAAGACGGTGCGCTATCTGGACCCCAGCGTGGAACACGACGAGCAGCCGGTCTGGTCGCCCGACAGCCGCCACGTTGCGTTTCTGCGCATCCCGAGCGTGGAAGAAAGCAAGTACTTCGCCGCGTCGCGCAGCGGCCCGCCGTGGTCCATCCGGGTGGCTGACGCCACCGGCGAAGGCAGCGGCAAAGAGGTGTGGAAGGCGGCGGAAGGCGATGGCAGCCTGTTCCGCGAATTAGGATCGGAGCAGCAATTATTCTGGGCCGGCGACCGCCTGGTATTCCCGTGGGAGCGAGACGGCTGGACGCATCTCTATTCCGTGGCGGCCACGGGCGGCGAGGCCACCCTGCTGACTCCGGGCGCCTTCGAAGTGGAGCACGTGGCCATGTCCGCGGACGGCCGCGAATTGTTTTATTCCTCGAACCAGAACGACATCGACCGGCGGCACATCTGGCGCGTCGCGGCGGCCGGCGGGACACCCGTGGCCGTGTCCAGCGGTACGGGGCTGGAGTGGTCGCCCGCGGTGGCCGGCGATGGCGTGGTCTTCATTCACTCAGACACCCAGCGGCAGGCGCGGCCCGCCATCCGCCTGGCGTCAGGCGAGGTGCGCGACCTGGCGCCGGATGCCATCCCCGCGGACTTCCCGCGCGATGCGCTGGTGGCGCCCCAGCAGGTGATTTTCTCGGCCGCGGACGGCGTCGAATTGCACGGCCAGTTATTCATGCCGAAGACTGCGGCCGGCCAGCGGCATCCGGCGGTGCTCTTCTTTCACGGCGGATCGCGGCGGCAGATGCTGCTCGGCTGGCATTACATGTACTACTACAACAACGCCTACGCCATGAACCAATACTTGGCCAGCCGCGGCTACGTGGTGCTGTCGGTGAATTACCGCAGCGGCATTGGGTACGGGATGAAATTCCGCGAGGCGCTGAACTACGGGCCCACGGGCGCCAGCGAGTTCAACGACGTGCTGGGCGCAGGGCTTTTTCTGAAAAACCATCCGGCGGTGGACCCCGCGCACATCGGATTGTGGGGCGGATCGTATGGCGGATACTTGACCGCGCTGGGCTTGGCGCGGGCCTCGGACTTGTTCGCGGCGGGCGTGGATCTGCATGGCGTACACGACTGGACCGAAGAGCTGGGCATCGGCAAAGACGACGCGGCCGGACGCCTGGCGTTCACCTCCTCGCCGATGGCGAATGCGAAAGACTGGCGCTCGCCGGTGCTGCTGATTCACGGCGACGACGACCGCAATGTCAACTTCCGGCAGACCGTCGAACTGGTGGAAGCGCTGCGCGGGCGGGTGCACGTGGAGCAATTGATCTTCCCGGATGAGATCCACGATTTTCTGCGGGAGGCGCACTGGCTGGAGGCTTATCATGCGGCGGTGCGGTTCTTCGACGCGCAACTTAAGGGGAGCAAGGACGCTGGAGAGACAACTTCGCGGTAGTTGTAACGTTAGCGTAACGATCCGCACTATAGAGTAAGAGGGTATAAGTGGATCACAAGGGTCTGGGTGTTGTAGCCGCGCTGGCCGCACTCAGCACGGCCTCTCGTATTTTGAATCCTGCTGCACCGCATCCTGCGCAGCCTGCAGGCTCGTCGCTCACGAAAACCCATCTGCCTCGCCCACCGGCGGCGGGTGCCGCAGTTTGTCCATCCCCGGAGGATGGCCCCTGGAACGCCGCCTGCAGCTACTTCGCGTTGGCCACGCCCGATCGGTGGCGTACGGCTGACACTTCCGTCTTGAGAAAGCAACGTTGGTTATGCGTGCCAAACAAGGCTGAGGTCGAGTTCCTGATCGCGACCGTCCCCGATCCGCAAACCACCCATCTGGCCTTGTACTTCGATCGCACTCTGGAAAGTCTCACTTGGGCGCTCACGGATGCCGGGTACGTCTTCCAGAACGCCTGGCTGCCGTGGACGGAACTACCCGAAAAAGGTCTCTCCGCATTCAGCGACATCAATTGTCAAAAAGCGAGGCTGGAGAGACTGAGAGACCTGCCGGGGTTGATGATTTTTCGCCGAAACGGCGCCGAACCAGACAAGGATGCCGCGTTGTTCGTCTTTCTGGCCGGAGAAACGCCTACCGGCGGAGTCCACAAGACCGAGTTTGCCAACGCGGTCGATTACATTCGCGCGATTCGGGCCGCCGAGCGAACTGTCCGCGTCGTGGGGCCCAATTTCTCGGGTTCTTTTCGCCCCCTGGCCGGCGACATCCTGGCGCTTTCTGTACCAAATCCCGATCTGCAATTTCGGTTCGTTACCGGTGTAGCCACCAATTACGGGGCCGCCAGCGACTTCAAAACCGCCTTGGCCGGCAGGGCCAAGTTGGAGTCCGTGATAGAGAACGACGAACGCGCCGGAAACCTCTACATGCAGTACGTTGGCTGGCAGTGCCTCAGACCGCCGCGAGTCGCCATTCTCTCCGAGGATGAGACAGTGTATGGCAATTTCTTTAAGCAGAATGCAGCCGCAAACGAAAGCCAGAAGGAGGAGGATAAACATCGGCGGCTGGCGCTGACCTACCCCAGGGGGATCGCCGACCTGCGCAATGCCTATCGGGAAGAAGGTGCGCTTTCCTCCGAAGGAAGACCCCAAGCCACCCCTAACCAGGGCGCCCAGCGCACGTTCAAGGATGTCTCGGACTCCGATAGTCTGAACGAGCGCGATAGCATACCCGCATTCTCGCCCCGGCAAAGTCCCGCCTCGCAGCAAGCCGCCCTATCCGGCATCGCCGCCAATCTGCGGCGCGACCGCGTCGATTTGACCGGCATCATTGCTACGGATATCCTCGATAATCTTTTTCTGACTCGCTTTTTACGGATGAATTCCCCGGATATCCGCATCTTTGCGTTGGACGCCGACCTTCTCTTCCCTTGGGAGGAAGAAGATTCGCCGTTCCTCGGTATCCTTTCCGTCACCACGTATCCGTTAATCGGCCGGAATCAGCATTGGACTAATGCCGTGTTGCCGGGTCCGATCCCACGCCGGATTCAGTTCTCCAGCCGGTACGCGGAGGGGACCTACAACGCCTGTAGCCGGCTCATCTATCGCGAGTCGCGCGCCGAGTCGCTGCTGGAATACTGCCGCCCAATTCAACCCGCCGGAACGCAGCCTCCGTTGTGGCTGACAACGGCCGGGCGGGACGGCTACTGGCCCATCGCCCTGCTGGACCAGGACGCCCACAGTACAGTGCCGTCCAGCTTGCTGAACTCCATGAACAGCCCGGAGATCGAGCCGCAACTGCACCCTGAATATCCGCCGCGGGCGTGGTACCTAAGCTTTTGGGTAGTGCTTCTCTTCTGCTGGTTGCACTGTCTTTATCTCTGGCGTCTGCTCGCCGGACCGGCAAACCGGCAGCCTTCGCCGGACCCCTCCCCGGGCCCGTTGGCGCGCATCCGCCAGATTGGAGACGCGTTCTGGGATCGTCTGCTATGCCTCTCCAGCATCTTCAAGGCGTATCCCGAACGGAACCTGGAACCGCGCGAACGTCCATTCCTGGAGGTTGCGACACTTTCGGCCGCCTGCGTCGTGATTGCCCTGACCTTCTCCTTAGCCCGATTTCTCTTTCCCTATCCGTCCGCGCTGTCGACTCCCTTGTTCTGGGCTGCCTTCTATTCCTTCCTCGGCGGAATCACGGCGATTGCGTTATTGGTCACAGCCGCCAAGCTGCATTCGAAATGCTATAAGAAGCTGACCGTTCCGAGTTGGGCAATAGCCGTCGGATTCTGGTGCGTGTGGATCTGGCTCAATGTCGATCCGCGTTATCGGAGCGGCCTGTTCTTCGCGTATCGCAACTTGAACTTGGGTAGCGGTGTCTCCCCAGCCCTGCCGGTTTTGCTCCTCAGCGTTGCCTACTATGGCTGGTCGTGGGTCCACTTGAAAAGAGAGGGTGAAATCCTGGCCCGCCGGAGATTCGTGGCGGAAGTTGAGGCTGAAGCTGAGGCCCACCGGGAATTCCTGGGGGAGGATTCATCCATACTGCCATCCCATAATAAACTCGTCATTGCCGTCGATCAGGTACTGGAAAATATCTTCTCCGATCGTCTCCTGGTGCCTGCCGCTCTATTCATCATGCTCTGGTTTCTGCTCTTCACGCCATGGCTCAGCGTGCGTTCTCTCGAGCACTGGCCGTATGACGTGCTCTTCGGCTTGCTGCAAGCCGTCCTCTACTGGTCCATGGCAGTCTCCTGGATGCAGTTTATGTTGAGCTGGGGTTGCTTCAAACGGTATCTTCAGTCGTTGGAGCGGCAGCCTATCCGCAGCGCCTTTTCGCGCCTGCGCAAGGAGATCTCCTGGGTGCCGCTCGTCAGCACGAAGGGTCCGGAAACCCTCTTCATTTCCACCCGGGGGCTCGACTGTCTGAACGCCATTATGAAGTTCGATGAGGCGGGGATTGAGGGGCCACGCCTCGTCGGCCTGCGGCATCTGAAGTGGATGCAGGCGGTAAATGCGGAGCGTATCCGCCAATACATTATCGACATTAACGGGAACCTATCCGCCGGCGAACCTGTAGATCCCGATTCATACACGAAGCTTCAAATCTGCTTTGAAAAAGCCGCTCAGGCGATCGCCCAAAGCCTTAAAGCGACAGTTTGGCAACTGGGCGACTCCGATAGCTTAAGCCGGGAAATCAAAACGCGCGATGAGAAAGGGTCCATTAGCGCCGGCGAACGGTTGACCATTCTAGAGGAAGAGTTCATCGCACTGCGCCATCTTATCTATCTGCGCTATGTCTTCCGGCAGTTGCGCAACCTGCTGGGATTCATCGTTGGGGGGTTCATCCTCTCGGTGATTTCCTTCAGCTCATATCCTTTCCAAGGCCATCGATCGCTCAGCTTTGCCTCGCTCATTGCGTTTCTTGCGCTGGGCGTCGGAGTGGGAATCGTGTTTGCGGAAATGGACCGCGACGCTATCTTGAGCCGCCTGACCGAAACCAATGCCAACGAGGTCGGCAAGACATTTTTCATGCGGCTGGTGCAGTATGGCAGCTTGCCGCTGCTCACCCTGTTAGCGTCGCAGTTCTCGTGGGTGAACCACGCTCTGTTTTCCTGGCTGCAGCCTGTTCTGGAAGCGCTGCATTAAGACGGGCCGCCCTCACTGAGCGGCTCGCCAAACTCCGCGCGCACCAGCGACAGCGCATCCTCTCTATTCTGCAAGCGGCCCTCGAGCTGCGCATCCTCCACGACGGCCAGCATCTTCCCAAATGCCGGTCCGGGCTATATCCAGCGGCAATCAACGCATTCGTGCGCAGATCCAGTAAAGATCCGGCTGTACATTCACAAATGGGTGTTCCTGCGGTAAGGCACGGTTATGCCTGGAATAATCCATTAGAGACCGTGCAGGATGTGGGCACTTGTTGGCGCGGGGCCTCTAATTGGGCGGGGCTAGAAGCGGGTCCAGGGAACCCGCGCAGACCAGGGAGTCTGGCCCCAATAGGCGCTAACTTAAAGGCTTTGCCAGCGTGGCGTACGCACTCGTGCGTGCCGCGTCGCCACTCCTGGCGACGCCTGCCCACACACAGGCGGTTGCCTCACTCTTATCCAGCAGATTGTTGGTTGTTCATCACATGGCACTGGTATGGCAGCCTGCCCGCATCTCAGTACCCCATGCCCCAACGCCTCGGCGGGCCGGGCTTTCGTGTGGATTGACCGCCAATTAGAGCGGGCCTCCTCCGGCCCAGTCTTCCTCCGGCCGCAGGCCATTGCCCAACTGGTGCGCGACTCGATTCAGCGCGGCGTGCAACTCGACATTATCAGCTTGGTGCGTTTGTGTTTCAGTCGCTGAAAGGCTACACCGCCCGCCAAGCAAACCGTTTACTGGGCCGAACTGGCGAGCCACTCTGGTCTGGCAGCGAGAGTCCTATGGCCACTGGGTGCGCGACCAAACGGAGTGGAGCCGCATTTCCGCATACATGGAGAACAATCCGGTGAAAGCAGGGTTCGTTGCGAGGTCCGAGGATTACCAATGGTCCAGCCAGGGTCCAGCCAGGGTCCAGCGCCTATAGCGTCGCCAGGAGTGGCGACGCGGCACGCACGAGTGCGTGCGCCACGACGGCCAAGTCCTTTCAAAACCGCTTATTCTTGCGCATCCAGACTCCCCACGTGAGCGGCCCGGCTTCCTTATTGGTTATTGGGCGCCCCGCCAGCTTGAGGGCCAGCTTCATTTGACCGTGATGGTAGCCCTCGTGCCAGAGCATGTGCTGGAGCAGGAGGATCGGGTGGTCGTAGTGAAGGTCCATGTCCCGGCATGCCTCCACCCTGCTCTTTACCGCGTCGCACACCGCCTGGGCGCTGTCGTTCAGCATCTGCGCGATGCGGCCAGGGTCGCGCTCGGCCGCCCACTCTTCCTGGGGCACGTTTTTGGCGAACTCGGGGGCGTCCTCGAAGACGAACACCAGTCGCACATAGTGGATGTGTGTGAACAGTTGTGCGATGGATGGGCTGCCCTCCATCGCCTTGGCCTCCAGTCCGCCCTCCGGGAGGGCGCGGAGCAGGTTGAGCAGGATAGTGTTGTTGCGGTCCCAGGAGTCCAGCAGAGCCTCAAGCAGGTCCGGTTTGGCCGACATGAATTTCTTATGCTGACACCGTATCGGCCTTCCGGTCAAGCCTTGGGCGGGCTGGGAGCCCGCCGCAGGCCGAGGGCCGGCCCCACGCTTAGTTACCGGTGGCGAAGAGAATCGCGTTATTGATGGCGTAGACCGTGCCGTCCAGGCCGATCACGGTGGGTGTGTAGGCTTCGCCCAAGCCTTCCGTTAGCACCACATTCTCGCTCAGAGTGTTGTTCGTGAGATCCCAGTGGTAGAGTTTACCGTCTTCGCTATTTGCCAGGATGGCCTTGCCGCGGAGATCCACCGCCGCAGAGTTGATGCACCACTCCTTCACGCCCACGGGAGGGTTGGGGGTGGGGCCCAAGGCGGTGACCACCTCGTTCATCGTGGTGGCGCCGTTGATCGGGTCCGTTTCGGTAGCGTTCGGATCCAGCACCGCGATCTTGTTCTCTCCATTCCCGGGCGGATAGTAATTGTTGTACTTGGTCATTACGAGATAGAGGGATGTGCCGGTGTAGGACTGCACGATGGATGCAGGCACGAGTGACGCGGTAGTGTCCCAACCGAAAGCGCCGGGAGTCTTGGTCTGCGAGAGGGTGGAGTCGAAATGCAACAGCCAGCCGCGGCCGTTGTTTTCGCCGGGCGGGTTCTCGAGCACGCCGTAGTACACATCGCCGTCCGGGCCGACGGTGGGCGAAGCGGAGGAGTCGTCGGAAAGCGAGGCTTCCTCACCCGAGATCGGATCCTTGAGCGACACACGGTCAAGGGGCGCCAGCGTGGTGCTGTCCAGGGCCAGCAGATAGCCTACCGCGCCGTTGCTGGCGGCGATATAAAGTGTTGAGTCGTCCCAGTTCAGAGCGGGCGTGCAGTTGTAGGGGACTTCAGTCATCGCCGCGTTGGAGGCCGCGGTGGCCACGGCGATCCAGGTTCCCTGCCCGTCGGCGCCGATGCGGGCGATACCGCTCTTCAGGCCGGATAAGGGGCTGGCGCCATTCACGAAGAAGCCAAAGTAAAGGTTCCCGCTGCGATCGGTGGTGAGCGGTGTATCGATGTAAACGGTACTGTTGAAACCGGCGGGATCCGCCTGGTAGTTCGACAACCCGTAGAAGGCCAAGCGGCCTTCGGCGCCGGTGGGGGAGTCGGGATCGTCGCGAAAGCCGATGGTGCCGCCCGCGGCTGGAAAGTAGAGCCGATTGGCCGTCAGGGCCGGGCCGAATACCGGCGTCCAGCCATGCCGGGGAGGCAGGATGTAGTCTGTGTTGTCACTCCACACCAGGCTGCCGGTGGCGGAGTTGTGGGCTTCCACGCGGAAGTCTCCGAAACGTCCGGTCTTTACCGGGACGATGACCGTATCGGCGGCGGTGATGAGAGGCGAGCCGTAGTGAATCAGCAGCTCACTGCCGGAGTATTGCGGGTCCAGATCCACGGGTGTCTGCCAGTGGATGCCGGTCAATGTCTGGGACTCGGTGGTGGATAACGCCAGGTGCTGCGCATCTTTCGCAAAGTTGGTCCAGGCGGATTGACCGAAGGCCGCCGGCAGTAAGGCGAGTGCCAGGGCCAGTGGGGAATAGCGCATAGAGAGCATCATAGATGGATGATAACGCGAGCTTCCGGAATCCGGAGAGTGTGTGCGAGGCTGAAACAGAAGATTTACAGGCATGTCGGCGGCGCGGGCGCGAGTGGCGTTTGTCCGCGCAACGCAATTCAGGACTTCTCTTTTATTCGTGTTTATTCGTGTTCATTCGTGGCTCAAAACGTCTTACTGCACCGAGAACGATGTCCCGCAACTGCAGGTTTTCTGCGCGTTGGGGTTATCGATCGTAAACCCGGATTGTATCAGCGATTCCTTGTAATCGAGCGTCAGACCGTCCAGGTAGACGAAGCTTTTGGGATCGATCATCACCTTTGCGCCATCCAGGGGGAAGACATGATCGCTGAGACGCTCCTTAGTTTCGATTTTGAAGACGTACGAGAAGCCCGAACAGCCGCCTCCTTGCACGGCCAGGCGCAATCCTCCGCCGACTCCTTCTTTGGCTAGGATCTGCCGTATCCGATCCGCGGCTTTTTCCGTTACTTGAATCACATTCCCTCCGCAAGTTCCCTCAATTTTTGGACAACTTCGATGGCCCGCTCCGCGGCGAAGTCCACCTCTTCTTCTGTGTTGAACCTTCCCAGCCCGAAGCGGATGGCACTATGCGCCGCCTGGTCGTCGAGGCCCATGGCCTTCAGTACGTAGCTTGGTTCCATGGTAGCCGATGTACATGCCGAGCCGCTCGAAACGGCCACATCGCGCATGCCCATCATCAGCGACTCGGCTTCCACGTGGGCGAAGCTCATGTTCAGGTTGTGGGGCAACCGGTGCGCATCGCTGCCGTTCACCTGCACTTCATCCAAGCCCGCTTCCAGTTTCGCGCGCAGGCGGTCCCGCAACCGTCGCAGGCGATCGCTTTCCTCGAGCATTTCCCGCCGGCAGATGGCGCAAGCCTCGCCCAGCCCCACGATGCCCGGCACGTTGAGCGTGCCCGAACGCATGCCCCGCTCATGGCCGCCGCCATCCAGTTGCGCGGTCAACTGCACGCGTGGATTCCGCCGCCGCACGTACAGCGCGCCGGCGCCCTTGGGACCATACATCTTGTGCGCGGAAATCGAGAGCAGATCGATGTGGTCCGCGTCCACATTCACGGGCACTTTGCCCACGGCCTGCGCGGCATCGCTGTGGAAAAGCACGCCGCGCCGCCGGCAGATGGCGCCGATCTCCGCCACCGGCTGGATAGTGCCCACTTCATTATTGGCGTACATGATCGAAACCAGCACGGTCCGTTCGCCGATGGCCGTTTCCACCGCGGCGGGATCTACCCGGCCGTCGCGCCCCACTGGCAGCCAGGTCACGCGGCAACCGCGCCGCTCCAGGCTGCGGCAGGTGTCCAGCACCGCTTTATGTTCGATGATACAAGTGACCATATGGCCGCCTTGGCCGGCATACGACTCCACCACGCCTTTGATCGCCAGGTTGTTCGATTCGGTGGCCCCGCTAGTGAACACAATCTCTTGTGGCCCGGCCCCGATCAGGCCGGCAATCTGTTTGCGCGATTCGTCCACCGCCTGCTCGGCTTCCCATCCGAACTGATGGTTGCGGCTGGCCGCATTCCCGAACTTGTCCGTGAAATATGGCAGCATGGCCGCCAGCACGCGCGGATCGAGCGGGGTGGTGGCGTGATGATCCAGATAGACGGGCGGGCGGTGCTCGGAACGATGCATTAAACTAATCTAATTATCGCAATTCGCGGGCGGCAATGCCGCTATAATGTGGTTGCTCTAACTGCCGTCCGATGAACCGTTTGTCCCGAGTCTTCGTCCCCGTTGGGGCGCTCGCCCTGCTGTTTTCCGAGGTTCTGCTCATCGTGGCGTGCTTCCTGGCAGTCACCTTCCTGATCCTGAACGTGGATCCGGTGGTGTTTCTGACCGCCGACAACGGACTGTGGCGCATCGCCCTGGCGGCGGCCAGCATTCTGTTCGGGTTGTATTTCGAAGATCTGTACACCCACATTCATGTGAAGTCGCGCGTGCTGCTGATCCAGCAGCTTTCGCTGGTGATGGGCATTGCGTTGGTGATTCAAGGGCTGATCAGCTATGTGAACGACGGCTTCCGGTTGCCCCTGCGCCTGATGCTGCCCGCCTGCGCCCTGCTGGTAGCCGCGCTGTTTGCCTGGCGGGTGGTTTACAGCGTTTTTGTGCTGCGGGTGGTGGGGCCGCAACGGATTCTGTTCGCCGGGATGTGCCCTTTGCTGGCCGAGATGGCCGGCCACATCGCGACCCATCCGGAGTTGGGACTGCAGGTGATCGGCTTTGTGGAGGATGGCGGCGGGGAAGGTGCGCCGCGGGAGGCCGGCGAGTTTCTGGGACCGCTGAGCGCCCTGCAGCAGGTGGCGGCCCATGCGAAGCCGGATCGCATCGTGGTGGGCTTCGCCGACCGCCGCGGTCAAATGCCCATCGCGGACCTGCTGCAATTGCGGTACGGCGGCATGGCCATCGACGAGGCTTCCACGGCTTACGAGCAGTTATGCGGACGGGTCCTGCTGAGCGAATTGCGGCCATCGGAATTGTTGCTCTCCGACGCATTCCGGGCGCGCCAGCAACGCTTGGTATACCAGACACTGGCGCACTGGTTGCTGGCGCTGATTTTGACCATACTTTCAGTGCCGCTGTTGTTGCTGGCCTCCATTTTATTGAAGCTCTCGTCGCGCGGGCCGCTTTTGAACCGGCAGGAATGCGTGGGATTGGGCGGCCGGACCTTTCCGCTTTATAGCTTGCGCCTGGGCGGAGCCGGTCAGGGCGAGCTGAACGGCGCGCAGCGCTTTGTGGCGCGTTGGCGCCTGCATACTCTGCCGCACTTGTGGAATGTGTTGCGCCGCGAGGTCTGTTTCGTCGGTCCGCGGGCGGACAGGCCGGAGTTTGTGGAGGCTTTGAGCGAGCGGATTCCGTTTTACCGCCAGCGCTACCGGGTGAAACCGGGTCTCACCGGCTGGGCTCAGATCAACACACCGCCGGACCAACCGGAAGATACTCTACGCCGCCTGGAATACGACTTCTACTACCTGAAGAACTGCTCGCGGGGGCTGGACGCCTACATCCTGGTGCATACGCTGCGGGATGTGCTGCTTTCGCGCGCGGGGTGAACGCTAAGTGGGGCGGCCTGAGAGGCCGCCGCAGGCCGAGGGCCTGCCCCACGATTTGTGCAGAATCGCTGCTTTTCGGCATGATTGCCCGGTACCCGTCAAGCACGCAATTAGTGTTTGTTTTAATCTAGTTACGTGGAAATCCTGTCACTCACCGCCAGAGTGTGCTAATAATAGTTCTTCGGACTCCGTTACCCGGATTCCGACATACCCGAAAACATTTACCGAAAGATGGAGGTTGTACGCTAATGAAGATTCGTCCGCTTTATGACCGCATCGTGGTCAAACGGATCGAGGAGAAGGAAACCATGCAGGGTGGCCTTTACATCCCCGATTCCGCGAAGGAAAAACCCCAGGAAGGCGAAGTCGTGGCCGTGGGCAAGGGCAAGCGCCTGGAAGACGGCAAACTCGTGCCGCTGGATGTCGAAGTCGGCAATCGCATTCTGTTCGGGAAGTATTCCGGCAACGACATCAAGTTGGATGGCGAAGAGTTCATGATCATGCGCGAGGACGAAGTTCTCGGCATTCTGGAAAGTCAGCCCAAAGTGGCCAAGAAGGCTTCGTAAGGAGTAAACATCAATGGCGAAACAGATTATTTACGCAGAAAATTCCCGTCAAGCGATTTTGCGCGGCGTCAACCAGTTGGCCGACGCCGTAAAAGTAACTCTCGGCCCCAAGGGCCGCAACGTGGTTCTGGAGAAAAAGTTCGGCGGCCCCAATATCACCAAAGACGGTGTCACGGTGGCCAAGGAAATCGAGCTGAAGGATCCGCTGGAGAACATGGGCGCGCAGATGGTGCGCGAAGTGGCCTCCAAGACCTCGGATGTGGCCGGCGACGGCACCACCACCGCCACCATCCTGGCGCAGTCCATCTTCCGCGAAGGCGTGAAGGCTGTGGCTGCGGGCGCCAACCCGATGGCTCTGAAGCGCGGCATCGACAAGGCCGTCGCGACGGCCGTCGAAGAAGTGAAGAAGCTCTCCAAACCGGTTTCCGGTGAGATGATCGCGCAGGTCGGCACGATTTCGGCCAACAGCGACGCCACCATCGGCAACATCATTGCCGAGGCGATGAAAAAGGTCGGCAAGGATGGCGTTATCACGGTCGAAGAAGCCAAGACCATGATCACGGAATTGAGCACCGTGGACGGCATGCAGTTCGACCGCGGCTACCTCTCGCCCTATTTCGTGTCGGATGCAGACCGCATGGAATGCGTGCTCGAAGATCCATATATCCTCATCCACGAGAAGAAGATCGGCAACATGAAGGACCTGCTGCCGCTGCTCGAACAGATCGCGCGCTCCGGCAAGCCGCTGCTGATCATCGCCGAGGAAGTGGAAGGCGAAGCGCTGGCCACCCTGGTGGTGAACAAGCTGCGCGGCACGTTGAACGCCTGCGCGGTGAAAGCCCCCGGCTTCGGCGACCGCCGCAAGGCCATGCTGGAAGACATCGCCATCCTGACCGGCGGCAAGTCCATCATGGAAGAAACCGGCATCAAGCTGGAAGGCGTGCGGCTGGACGACCTGGGCCGCGCCAAGCGCGTCACGGTGGACAAGGATAACACCACCATCGTGGACGGCAACGGCAGCCAGAAGGCCATTGAAGGCCGCATCAAGCAACTCCGCACACAGATCGACGAGACCACTTCCGACTACGACCGCGAGAAGCTGCAGGAGCGGTTGGCGAAGCTGGCCGGCGGCGTGGCCATCATCAAAGTGGGCGCAGCCACCGAGACCGAGATGAAGGAGAAGAAGGCCCGCGTGGAAGATGCGCTGCATGCGACGCGCGCGGCGGTTGAGGAAGGCATCGTTCCGGGCGGCGGCGTGGCGCTGTTGCGCGCGTCGGCGGCTTTGGACCATTTGAAGGCGGATGGCGACGAGCAGATCGGCGTGAATATTGTGCGCCGCGCCTGCCAGGAGCCGCTGCGCCAGATCGTGGTGAACTCGGGCACCGAGGGCGCCATCGTGGTGGAGAAGATCCGCGAAAACTCCAACCCCAACTTCGGCTTCAACGCTCAGACCGACACCTACGAAGACCTGGTGGTTTCGGGCGTGATCGATCCGACCAAGGTGACGCGCACGGCGCTGCAGAACGCCGCGTCGATCGCTTCGCTGATGTTGACCACCGAAGCCATGGTGGCCGAGATTCCGGAGAAGAAGTCGGCTCCGTCCGGACCTCCCGGCGGCCACGGCGGCGAGATGGACTACTAAGTAGTCCGCTAACTAAGTCGATTCAATCGCCGCGCTCCCTGAGAAGGGGGCGCGGCTTTTTGTTGTGGGGCAGGCTCGCAGCCTGTAGCGGCCTCGTAGGCCGCCAACGCGTGCGTGATCGACCATTCTGAAGACGCTCGGGTGCAACTTCCCCACGCGCAGGACAACTGATGATTCAAAACGATTGTTGCGGAAGGGGAACCCGATGGGGGATCTGCGCCCGGCAACCCGTTCTTTGCCCCAATCGTACGGTGCCGGCGCCGGGCACGCGCTATCATAAACAAGAGAGCCAATGCCAGCCGACA
>Ga0302326_10015496_pt1 | contig 16031 bp, 19 predicted proteins | sample Palsa_T0_3_FD_202264 | JGI IMG/M metagenome (GOLD analysis project Ga0302326, IMG submission 202264) | Peat permafrost microbial communities from Stordalen Mire near Abisko, Sweden - Palsa_T0_3 | ecosystem: Environmental > Terrestrial > Soil > Palsa > Peat permafrost | place: Sweden: Abisko... | reverse complement strand
GGCCAGCCGCAGCAGCTGCTCGATGCGGGCGCCAAGGCCGGAGTAGGTGGGTCGCTCCTGCTCCTGGATCTGCCGCTGCGCATCCTGCAGATCGCGGCGCGCGCCAACCGCGTCTTCCTGATGCCGACGGACCTCGGCCGCGAGCGACCGTATGTGCTCGTCGACCTGGTGCGGATCGTAACCACGCATCACCTTGGCGAAGTCGCGCGGTGGAGTCTCTTCGAAGAAGCTTGTTAGCTGAGCGTCAATGTCCGATTGCATGTGGGCCTAATCCAAGCTAGACGGGGACGGCAGGCGGGGGCCGGGTTGCGGGCGGAGCTCTCGCCAATGAGAGGCAATTTACTCCGCCTTCGCCAGGTCTGTGGGTGGATCGGCGTTCTGTACCGACAGAATCCCGAGCTGGCCCCGCGTTGGTCCCCCGGGAGAAGTCTAAAGGTCACAAGCTTCCCATATGCCCCTTGGTCCCATCCGGTAAGTCACATTTCATGCACTCTCAGGGGCTGCTCTCAGGGGCTGCACGAGCTCGGTCAGCACCCCGCCGAGATCGCCCGGATGGAGGAACGCGATCGAGGCGCCCATCGACCCGTGCCGCGGCCGGGAGTCGATCAGCCGGACGCCGGCCCCGCCGACCTCGGCCAGGGCGGCTGTGACGTCTGTCACCGAGTACCCGACGTGGTGCAGCCCCTCGCCCCGCCGGGCGATGAATCGGCCGACCGGGGTCTCGTCCCCGAGCGGCTCAAGTAGCTGCACGTAGGAATCGCCGGAGTCGGTGACCAGCATGGCCTCGCGGACTCCCTGCTCGGCGTTGGTCTCTTCGCTCGCCACCGTGAATCCGAACACGCTAACGTACCGGTCAATCGCGGCCTCGAGCGAGCGGCAGGCGATCCCGACATGATCGATTCTTAGCAACATGGTAGGTATCGTGACATATAGGCGGGATAGGCGTAATTGAGGAGGCCCCAGTGCGCGAGGCTATACGCGACCGTGACATCGTGATCATAGGCGGAGCGCGGACCGGTATCGGGCGGTTGCTCGGATCCCTGTCCGGATTCAGCGCGGCCGAGCTCGGCGGCTTCGCCATCAAGGGGGCGCTTGACCGCGCCGGGGTGGCGCCGGACGCCGTCGAGTACGTGATCATGGGGCACGTGCTGCAGGCCGGGACCGGTCAGATCACCGCCCGGCAGGCGGCGGTCAAGGCGGGCATCCCGATGACGACGCCCGCGACGACGGTCAACAAGGTCTGCCTGTCCGGCCTCGACGCGATCGCCCAGGCCGCCGACCTGATCAGGCTGGGCGAGTTCGACGTGGTGGTGGCCGGCGGCATGGAGTCCATGTCCAACGCCCCGCACGTGCTCAAGGGGTCCAGGCAGGGCTACAAGTACGGCCCGGTCGAGCTGCTCGACTCGCTGGCCTACGACGGCCTGACCGACGTGTTCAACGGGCTCTCGATGGGCGAGTCGACCGACCTGGACAACGCCAGGCTCGGCATCTCCCGCGAGCGGCAGGACGAGTTCGCCGCCCGCTCGCAGCAGCGCGCCGCCCGCGCCGCCAAGGACGGCCTGCTGGCCGACGAGATCGTCCCGGTCGAGGTCACGTCCAAGCGGGAGACGATCACGTTCAAGGGTGACGAGGGCGTCCGCGGCGACACCACGGTCGAGTCGCTCGCCCGGCTCCGGCCCGCCTTCGGCCTGGACGGCACGATCACCGCGGGCACGGCCTCGCAGATTTCCGACGGCGCCGCCGCCGTCGTGGTGACGACCAGGGCGACGGCGGAGCGGCTGGGCGCCGCCATCCTGGCCGAGGTCGGCGTGTTCGGCACCGTCGCGGGCCCCGACAGCGGCCTGCACTACCAGCCATCCAACGCGATCAGCAAGGCGCTGGGCAAGGCCGGCCTCGGCGTCAGGGACCTGGACCTGATCGAGATCAACGAGGCGTTCGCGGCCGTCGCGGTCGCCTCCATGGACGCGCTCGGCGTCTCGCCCGACATCGTCAACGTCAACGGCGGCGCGATCGCGATCGGCCACCCGCTCGGCGCGTCCGGCACCAGGATCGCGCTCGCCCTCGCCTGCGAGCTGCGCCGCCGGGGCGGCGGGCTCGGCGCGGCGGCGCTCTGCGGCGGCGGCGGCCAGGGCTCGGCCCTGCTGCTGCGCGTCCCCTAAAGACGGGCGATCACCTGGCCTGAGGACGGGGACTCGCGGTCCGTTCGATCGGAATGGATGTGAAGTCGCCCGGCAACCCCGGCTCGCGGGACCGGCCGCGCCGCTAGTTGCCGGGCGTGATCGAGGTGGCCGGCGCCCAGCTGGCGCCGCCGTCGGAGGTCATCCAGATCTCGTGCAGCGACGTGTCGGCGGGCACGGCGACGCCCTGGTCGTCGGTGGTCATGCCGACGTAGCTGAACCCGCCCGTGGGCGCGCCGCTGCCGGTGGCGTTGCTCGCCTCCCAGCCGTCGCCGTTAGACGGCAGGTAGTAGATCCCGGTGGTGGTGGCCAGCGTGAGCGTGCCGTTCGGCGCGGCCGCGAGCGACGTCGTGCTGCCGAAGTCGCTGAGGTCGGTGCCCGACCACGAGGCGGCGGGCGGCTGAGTCCAGGACGAGCCGCCGTTATCGGAGGTGTACAGCGCGGGCGGCGAGCCGGCTGACGTCCCGTTGCAGGCGATCCAGAGCTGGTCTGAGTCGACCAGCGCCAGCTGCGCGGCGCTGGGCAGCCCGTCCGCCTGCGCGGCGCCGGGCTTGCAGGCCGAGGTGCCGGCCTGCGACCAGGCGCCGCCGATGGAGCCGGAGTAGAGCGCGCCGTCGGGTGCCAGCAGGTAGCCGTTGCTGCCGGTGAGCGCGAGCACGGCCGACGTGGCCGCCCCGCCGTCGGTGAGCCCGCTGGTCGCCGCCCCGACTTGGGTCCAGTCGCCGCTGCCGGCGGTGGTCGTCATCAGCGTGTAGCTGGTGCAGCCGGCCGCGAAGCCGGACGGGGAACCGCCGGTCGTGGTGGGGCAGCCGGTGGCCCACAGCGCGTACGCGCGGCCGTCCGACGTCTCCAGGTCGGTGACCCGCGCCCCCGAGGTGCCGACCCGGGACCAGGTCGTCCCCCCGTTGTCAGTCGCCCACAGCTCGGGGCCGAAGGCCCAGCCGAACGCGTTGTTGAGGAACCTGATCCCGCTGACCCCGGCCGCCCCGCTCGGGCCGCCGGCGTCCGGGGCGGGCCCGCCCTGCCAGGTCAGCCCGCCATCGTCGGTCCGCGCGATCGACGTGCAGATGTCCGGGTTCTTGTTGGCGCATTCGCCGGGGGTGCCGGCCTGGCCGATCACCCAGGCGTCGTGCGAGTTCACGAACGTGACCGACGCGGGCTGGAAGTTGGCCGGGACCGGGTGGGCCTGGCCGGACGGCGCGATCGCCGAGTGGGTCGCGGAGGGAGACGGGCTCGCCGTTTTATCGATACTCCCGCTCCCGTTGGGCGACTGGATCGGGTGGGTCGGGCGGCCGCCGTCGGCCACGTTCGAGCCCGGGGTCGAGGGCGACGACAGGTGCAGGTTGAGCCCGACCGGGACGGCGACGGCGACCGCGGCGGCCACGGCGGCGGCCGACACCATCGTCACCGCGAGCTTGCGCAGCTTGCGACGGCGCGCTCGGCGGGTGATCAGCTCGAACGTCCCCGGTGGCGGCGGCAGCTCCGGTGCCTGCTGGTTCAGCCAGCGGTCGAGCGGGTCGCGCTCGTCTTCAGCGTGCATCGTCTCTCCCGCCCTTCCGTCGCCCGTCGCCCGCTTCGCCGTTGCCCTCGCGCTCGGCGAGGGCCTCCTTCAGTCGCGCCCTGGCATGGTACAGGTCCGCCTTGACCGTTCCCTCTGGCCGTTTCACCAGCGCCGATATCTCCTTGATGCCGAACCCGGCGTAATAGTGGAGCAGGAACGGGTCGCGAAGCTTGGCGGGCAGCCGCTCGATCAGCTCGCGCACGTCCACATCCTGGGCCGGGTTGACCGAGGGTTCCGGGTCGCTCCCCGCGGTGACGTTGCGCATCGCCCGGCGCTCCCGCTCGGTCTTGCGCCAGTGGTCCCTGACCAGGTTGGTGGCGATCATGAAGAGGTAACTCTGCGGGTTGTCGAGCTTGTCGGGGCTGGTCCACTTGGACAGCAGCCGGACGAACGCCTCCGACGCGATCTCGTGCGCGGTCTCGTCGTCGTCGACCAGCCGCCTGACCCAGCCCGCCAGCTTCGGGTAGTTGGCCGTGAACAACTGCTCCGCGAGGGCAGCGCGCGACCCCGTGTCGGCGGTGACAACGGCGTAAGGGCCCGTCTCCGCGCCCGCGTCCGAGCCCACCAAGCCTCCCTGCTGGAGTACGCAACTGCTTACCACTCTGGTTACCACACCTTCGCACCGTAGCGGCAGGGCCGTTTTCCCGGTCTCCGCTACAGACGCTCGAGTTGCCCGGTTGGTTGTAAAAGCTTCCGATTGGGCATCTACACCGGGCCGCCCGAAGCTCTAGATCCCGATACGGTTGGTCACATGCGCGCGCTCATCATCGTTGACGTGCAGAACGACTTCTGCGAAGGCGGCTCGCTTGCGGTCGCGGGCGGGGCCGCGGTGGCCCGCGGGATCACGTCACTGCTGGCTAAGCCCGATCATGGCTACGACCACGTGGTCGCGACCAAGGACTTCCACATCGACCCGGGAAGTCACTTCGCCGACGAGCCAGACTATGCGAAGTCCTGGCCGGTGCACTGCGTGGCGGGATCGGCCGGATCGCAATTCCATCCCGAGCTGGACACCGCCCCGATCGAGGAGATCTTCCGCAAGGGCGCGCACGCCGCCGCCTACAGCGGGTTCGAGGGCGCGGCGGACGACGGGACGCCGCTGGCCGCCTGGCTGCGGGCCCGGGACGTGGACCAGGTGGACGTGGTCGGCATCGCCACCGACTACTGCGTCCGCTCGACCGCCGCCGACGCGGTGGCGAACGGCTTCGGGACCCGGGTCCTGCTCGGCCTGACGGCCGGGGTGGCGCCCGGGTCCACGTCGGAGGCGATCGAGTCGCTGCGCGGCACCGGCGTCGACGTCACCCCAGCCTGACCCGCAGCGCGTCCGGTCGCGGTCAGTCGTGCAGCGCGGGCCTGCCGAGCGGGAGCGGGCGCCCGCCGGTAGCCACCGAGGCGGTGCTGAAGTACAGGTACACGCCGACGGCGGCGAACAGCAGGACCACGTACCCGGCTGCCTTGAGGATGCCGGCCGACGACTCGTTGACCCCGAGGAAGACCAGCAGCAGGGCCAGGTCGACCAGGAAGAACACGGCCGTGTAGGCCATCGGCAGCCGCAACGTCGCCAGCGTGAGCATGACGATGACGACCAGCCACGCCACCAGGAACAGCTCCTGCGTCGCCTGGGCCGAGGCCGGGGCGACGCCGAACCAGCCGTGCGTGAGCCCGATCACGAGCACGGCGTAGCTGAGCCAGAACCCCGCGAAGATGCCGAAGACGCTCGCCACCGCGCTCTGGCCGAGCGAGGCGGCCCAGATCGTCGCCATGAACAGGCCGATCGAGGTCGCCGTGAGGATGATCGGCAGGGCCGCGCCGACGGCGGCGGCCGGGACCACGCCGACCAGGGCCAGCCCGAGCGAGACCGAGCCGGCGATGAAGCAGGGCAGCCCGAGCGCCATCGGGTCGCCGACCAGCGGTCCGGTGGCGGCGGCGGGGGCGGCGGGGGGTTCGGCGGCCAGGGTGCCCGCAGTGGATGCATCAGCGGTCATGGCTTAACTCCTTGGTGTAGAGCCATGCTGAGCGCCCCCGTGCGAGGGCCTCAACCGTCTGATACATCCGTACGCCGCGCGCCGCCCGCGCGTGTTCTCACTTTGAACCAGTGCTCCGCGAGCGCGTTCAGCCGACGCCCGGCCGGCGAGTTAACGGCGGGACAGGGCCCACTGGCGGATCTTGTCGATCCTGGCCTTGATCTGCTCGGCCGATGCCTGCGGGAGCGCGGGGCCGCCGCAGGCCTGGCGGAGCTCGTTGTGGATGACGCCGTGCGGCTGGCCCGTCCGGTGGCTCCACGCGCCGATCAGGCCGTTGAGCTCCTTGCGGAGCACCGCCAGCTGGGCCCGGCTGACGGTCGCGGTCGCCTGCGGGGCGGCCGCCGCCTCCGAGACGGGCCCGGGGGACAGCCCGGCGTCGGCCGCCGAGGAGCCGACCGCGGCCGACGAGCGCGCCGCCAGCTGGGCTGACTGGCGCTTCCTGAGCAGCACGGTGACCTGGTCGGGATCGAGCAGGCCGGGCAGCCCGAGGTAGTCCTCCTCCTCCGGAGAGCCCGCCTGGGCTGCGGTGCCGAACTCGCCGCCGTCGAACAGCACCCGGTCGAAGGTGGCGGACGCCGTCAGCGCCTCGAACGACCGGCCCATGAGCTCGAAGTCGTCCGGCGTCTTCCGCTCCCGCTGGGCATCCTCGAGCTCCGCCTCCGGATCCCGGTCGAGCGCCCGGACCACGTGGTCCCGCTCGGCCTCGAGCTCGGCCGCGAACCCGAGCAGCACCGGCACCGAGGGCACGAACACCGACGCGGTCTCCCCGCGCTGCCTGACCCGGACGAACCGGCCGACCGCCTGGGCGAAGAAGAGCGCGGTCGACACCGACGTCGCGTAGACGCCGACCGCCAGCCGGGGCACGTCCACGCCCTCGGACACCATCCGCACCGCGACCATCCAGCGGGCGGTCGAGGCGCCGAACGCGGAGATCTTCTTGGACGCGGTCGGATCGTCCGACAGCACCACGACCGGGCGCTCGCCGCTGATCCGCCGCAGCAGCCCGGCGTACGCCCGCGCGGTCTCGTGGTCACCCGCGATCACCAGGCCGCCCGCGTCCGGCATCGCCCGCCTGACCTCGGTCAGCCGCTTGTCGGCGGCCTCGAGCACTCGCGAGATCCACTCACCGGACGGGTCGAGCGCGGTCCGCCACGCCTGCGCGATCTGGTCCTTGGTCATCGGCGTGCCAAGCGTGGCGGTGATCTCGTCGCCCGCCCGGGTCCGCCAGTGCATCTCGCCCGAGTACGCGAGGAAGATCACCGGCCGCACCACGCCGTCCGCCAGCGCGGGCCCGTACCCGTACACGTAGTCGGAGGCGGACCGCTTGGACCCGTCCGACTCGGGGACGTAGGTGACGAACGGGATCGGGTTCGCGTCCGACCTGAACGGCGTCCCGGTCAGCGCCAGCCGCCGCCGGGCGGGCTCGAACGCCTCCCGGACCGCCTCGCCCCAGGACAGGGCGTCCCCCGCGTGGTGGACCTCGTCGAAGATGACCAGCGTGCGGCGGCTCTCGGTGCGCGCCCGGTGCAGCGCCGGATGGGCCGCGACCTGCGCGTAGGTGACCGCGACGCCCTGGAAGTCCGCCCCCGCCTTGCCCTGGGCGTTGCGGTAGGACGGGTCGATCGCGATCCCCATCCGGAGCGCGGCGGCCGCCCACTGGTACTTGAGGTGCTCGGTCGGCGTCACGATCGTGATGCTGGCGATCTCGCGCCGCGCCATCAGCTCAGCCGCGACCGTCAGGGCGTACGTTGTCTTGCCGGCGCCGGGCGTCGCCACCAGCAGAAAGTCACGCCGGGGCACACGAAAATACTCTGCGTAAGCAGCCTGCTGCCAGCCTCGGAGAGAAGCAAAAGAAGTGTTCCGAACGGACCCGGCTGACTCTGGTTCGCCCACTACTCCGCAGCGCCGTCGCCGTCGTCACCGGGCGGCAGCGACTCGTAAATTTCCTTGCACTCCGGGCACACCGGGTACTTCTTCGGGTCCCGGCTCGGCACCCAGACCTTGCCGCACAGCGCCTTGATCGGCGTGCCGAACACAGTCGCGTTCATCATGTCGTTCTTGTCGACGTAGTGCGCGAACCGCTCGTGATCGCCATGCGAAGTATCGACCTTGCGGTCCTCATGTACCTTCAGGTCGCCCTCAGGCATTACTTCGGTGCTCACGGTTCGAGTTTACCTACCCGGCGGCGTTCCCGTGGGACGACCCCCCGAGGCGTTCCCGTGGGATGAACCCCGAGGGGCAGGCCGGCGGCCGGTAAGTTCTGCGCCGGGTCGTCCGGGTAGGTGGCGAGGAACGCCAGGTCGCCCTCCTGGCGGCGCAGCACCTGCCGCCAGAGCCGGTCGGGGTCGCCGGCGAATACGTCGGCCGGCTGCGCGCCGAGCACGTACCACGCGCCCTCGTCGATCTCCGCCTCGAGCTGGCCGGGGGACCAGCCCGCGTAGCCCACGTAGACGCGCAGGCTGGTGATGGCCGGGGCCAGCAGCCGCGGCGGCGTGTCCAGGTCGAGCAGGCCGAGCCGGGCCAGCGCGGGGGCGCCGTCCAGCGGGTGCCAGCCGATCGGCTCGTCCTTGCCCGGGACCATCGCCAGCGCCAGCGCGCTGTTCGGCGCGACCGGGCCGCCGCGGAACACCACCGAGGGCTCGGTCGCGAGCTCGGTCCACTGCTCGAGCACCTGTCCGACGCCGATCCCGGTCGGCCGGTTCAGCACCACGCCGAGCGTGCCCTGGACGTCCTCGTGCTCCACGATGAGGACGACCGCGCGCCGGAAGTTCGGATCCTCGAGCAGCGGAGTCGCGACGAGCAGTCGGCCAGCCTTCGGATCCGAACCCATGTGATCCATGTAACCACCATGATCGACCGCGGGCGATCCGGTTCCGCCTACTCCGCCTGCGCCTCCTCGCGGACGGCGGCGGCCACCCCGGTCGCGACGTCGGGGTGGAACACCGACGGGATGATGTAGTCGGGGCCGAGTTCATCGGCCGGGACCACGTCGGCCAGCGCCCGCGCGGCCGCCACCAGCATGGTGTCGGTGATCTTGGTCGACTGCGCGTCGAGCAGGCCGCGGAACACGCCCGGGAACGCCAGCACGTTGTTGATCTGGTTCGGGTAGTCGCTGCGGCCGGTGGCGACCACGGCCGCGTACTCGCGGGCCTCGTCCGGGTCGACCTCGGGGTCGGGGTTGGCGAGCGCGAACACGATCGCGCCGGGGCTCATCGTCTTGACGTCCTCGCCGGCCAGCACGTTCGGCGCGGACACGCCGATGAACACGTCGGCGTCGACGACCGCGCCCTTCAGATCGCCCGGGTAGCCCGCGGCGTTGGTGTGCTCGGCGATCCAGGCGAGGCTCTCGTTCAGGTCCGGCCGGCCTCGGTAGACCGCGCCGTTGATGTCGCACGAGATAACGTTCGTCGCCCCGGCGGTGAGCAGCAGCTTGAGGACCGCGGTGCCGGCCGCGCCCGCGCCCGCCATGACGATCTTGACGTCGCGCAGCTCCTTGCCCACCACCCGCAGCGCGTTGGTCAGCGCGGCGAGCACGACGATGGCGGTCCCGTGCTGGTCATCGTGGAACACCGGGATGTCGAGCATCGCCCGCAGCCGCCGCTCGACCTCGAAGCAGCGCGGCGCCGAGATGTCCTCCAGGTTGATCCCGCCGAACCCGGGGGCGATGGCGGCGACGGTGGCGACGATCTGGTCGGTGTCCTGGGTGTCGAGGCAGATCGGCCACGCGTCGATGTTCGCGAACCGCTTGAACAGCGCCGCCTTGCCCTCCATGACCGGCAGCGCCGCGTACGGGCCGAGGTTGCCGAGGCCGAGCACGGCCGACCCGTCGGTCACCACGGCGACGCTGTTGCGCTTGATCGTCAGGCGGCGGGCGTCCTCCGGCTTGGCCGCGAGCGCGAGCGAGACCCGGGCCACGCCCGGCGTGTAGGCCATCGACAGGTCGTCGCGGTTGCGCAGCGGGACCTTGGACCGCATCTCGATCTTGCCGCCGAGGTGCAGCAGGAAGGTGCGGTCGCTGACCTTGTGCACCGTCACCCCGGGGATCGCGGCCATCGCCGCGACCAGCGACTCGGCGTGCGCGGTGTCGGTCGCGGCGCAGGTCACGTCCACCCGCAGCTTGCCGTGGTTACCCGAGTTGACGTCGATGGCGGTTACCAGGCCGCCGGCCTGCTCCACGGTCCGCGTGATCTCGCTCACCGCACGGCCATGCGAGGCAACTTCCAGCCGGGCCGTAATTGAATACGACACGCTCGGCGCCATGGTCACGTCAGTTACCGCCTTCCCGGACGACACTGTCCGCCCGACCTGCGCATGAATCTGCGCAAAGAGCCAGCACTCTAGAGTATGAGGTCCGCGCGAACACCGCGTAATCTTCATGCATGGCGCGGGACACTACGATAAGCCCGTCGGCCGCCGGCCCGGGCGTGATAAGCCCGGAAGACGGCGTGATCGATGTAACACGGCTGCGCGTTGCGCTCGCCCGGCTCTCGCGCCGGCTACGCCGGCACGAGCTCGCGGGCCTGACGCCGACCCAGTTGGCGGCGCTCTCCACCGTGGAGCAGGCCGGCCCGCTCCGGCTGGGCGACCTGGCGGCGGCCGAGGGCATCGCCCCGTCCACGCTGACCCGGCTGGTGGCGGTGCTCGAGGAGCTTGGCTACGTTCGCCGGGACGCCGACCCGAAGGACGCCCGCGCCTCCACGCTGGCGATCACGATGCTCGGGCACGACACGCTGGAACGGCTGCGGGCGGAGAACTCCGCCCTGCTCGCCCAGCGGGTGATGCTGCTGAGCCCCGAGCAGCGGTTCGCGCTGGCGGCCGCGCTCCCGGCCCTCGAGTCGCTGGCCGATCCCGATCCGGCCCCCCCGCGCCCGTCCCGGGGCTAGCGCCGGAGTCTCAGAACAGCAGCAGCGCGAGCTGGGTGCGGGCCTTCTTCACCCGGTCGTCGTTGGGCGGCAGGACCTCGAACAGGTCGAGCAGGTGGAGACGGGCCGTGTTCCGCTCGGCCCCGGAGGTTCGCTTGATCACGCCGAGCACCCGGTCGAACGCCTGGTCCGCGTCCCCGCTCGCCATCTGGAAGTCGGCCATCAGCAGCTGCGCGCCGATGTCGTCCGGCGAGGCCGCGGCGTCCCTGCTGGCGGTGCCCGGGTCAGCCGACGACACCCGCCGCATCAGGTTCACCTGGGCCAGCCAGCTCTTCGCGAGCGGGTCGGCCGGGGCGTCGACGAGCGCCTTCTCCAGCGCCCCGGCGGCGGCGTCGAGGTCGCCGGTCTCCATCGCGTCCCTGGCCGCCGCGAGCGCGGGCGGCAGGTCGTCGACCGCCTCGCCGTCCTCGCCGTCCTCGTCGAGCTCGCCCGGCGCGCCGGGCTCGCCGCCCTGGACGCCGATCTGATCGGCCACCGCGAGAATCTGGGTGAGCCACTGCGAGACCTGGGCCTCGGGCATCGCGCCGAGGAACGCGTCCACCATCTGGCCGCCGACGATCGCCACCACCATCGGGATCGACTGCGCCTGGAACGCCTGGGCGAGCCTGGGGTTCGCGTCGACGTCGACCTTGGCCAGCAGCCAGGCCCCGGCGGCCTCGTTGGCGAGCTTCTCGAGCACCGGGCTGAGCTGCTTGCACGGACCGCACCACTCGGCCCACAGGTCGACGATGACCGGGGTCGTCCGCGACCGGAGCACGACATCGGTGTTGAAGGTCTCTTCCGTCACCTCGAACACGAACGCCGACGCCTGCCCGGCGTCGCCGCCTTCCGCGCCAGCGTCGGCGGCGCGGGCCGCCTGCTGCTGCCTGCGCTGCGCGGCGGCCTGCCGCGCGCCGAGATCGACGGCACCGTACATGGAGAAGTCCCGCGGCGTCTGCATGTCTCTATCTTGCCTCATCGGTCGAGGTGATCTGCGCCCTGTATTGAGCGCGTGCGGGCGCGCTGGCAACATGTTGCGAGAATTATCCTCCAGTGTAGCATTTCATGTGCTACCGTTCCCCCATGCCACAGAAGGGCGACCGGCGCCGGGGCAAGCCGCTCAACCCGGACCTCGGGTACTCGGGCGATCCCGTGCACCACACTACGAGCAACCTGCCATCGCAGCGGATCGGCATCCGCGAGCTGCGCCAGCACGCCAGCGTCTACGTTGACCTGGTCGAGCGCGGGTACACGGTGGACATCACCAACCGCGGGCGGCTGGTGGCCCAGATGGTCCCGGTGCGCGACCCGGAGAGCCCGCTCGAGCGCTGGATCGCCAAGGGCGTCATCGAGCGCGCGGAGGATGACGGCAGCGTCCTCGAGATCGAGCCGTATCTCGGCCCGGCCGGCGGCCCCACCGCGAGCGAGGCGCTCGGGCGGCTGCGGGCGGGCGAAGACGGCGGCGGCGCAGGGGCGGGACGGCCGTGATCTACCTCGACTCCTCCGCCCTGGTCAAACTCGCCCTCTCGGAGCCCGAGTCGGCCGCGCTCACCAGCTACCTGGCCACCCGCCCGGGCCAGGACCTGGTCTCGAGCACCCTGCACCGGGCCGAGGTGCTCCGCGCCATCTGGCGGTCCGAGCCCGGCGCGCTGCCCCGCGCTCAGCGCATCATCCGCCGGGTCTCGGTCGTCTCCCTCACCCACGACCTGCTCGACAACGCCGCCACCCAGGCCCCGGCCGGCCTCGGCACCACGGCCGCCATCCACCTCGTCTCGGCGCTGACCATCAAGCGGGACCTGACCGCCTTCGTCAGCTACGACAAGCAGCTGCTCGACGCCGCCGAGGGCGCGGGCCTCCCGGTCGCCAGTCCCGCCTAGCTCCGCGCCTGCCGCCTGCCGTCAGCCGTCCTCGCGGTCGGGGCCGAAGACGGTCGGGATGGCCGGATACCCGCGAGACAGCTGCATCGCGTACGAGGGGAGCTCGGCCAGCACCGCGGTGTGCCGCGCCCGCGCGGCCTCGATCGGCTCCTGCCCGACGATCTTCCCGTCGCGGACCAGCTCCTGGAGCAGGAAACGGGCAGTCGGCGTCTCCTCGGGCGGCGAGAGCCAGATCCGCTCGGTCACCGCCTCGCCGGCCTCGTTGTGCTCCCGCACCGCCCACTTGCGCCCGCCGCGCCCGGGCTTGCCGACCGACCGCTTGGCGACCGGCCGCAGGCCGCTCGGCCCGGCCGGCTCGCCGTCGGCGAGCGGCTGGTCGGACCGCGCGACCAGCTTGTAGACGAGCGCCGCGGTCGGCGCCCCCGACCCGGTGACGAGCGAGGTGCCCACCCCGTAGCCGTCGACCGGCGCGACCGCGAGCCCGGCGATCGAGTACTCGTCGAGATCGCCGGTGAGGATGATCCTGGTCGACTTCGCCCCCAGCGAGTCGAGCAGCGCCCGCACCGAGACCCCGAGCGCGGGCAGGTCGCCGCTGTCGATCCGGACCGCGCCGAGGGAGTCCCCGGCCGCCTCGACCGCGGCCCGTACCCCGCGCTCGACGTCGTAGGTGTCCACCAGCAGGGTGGTCCCGTGCCCGAGGGAGGCGAGCTGGGCGACGAACGCATCGTGCTCGCTGTCGTGGGCGAGCGTGAACGCGTGGGCCGAGGTGCCGGACGACGGCACCCCGTAGGCGTAACGGGCCATCAGGTTCGACGTGGACGCGAACCCGGCGATGTAGGCGGCCCGGGCCGCCGCCACCGCCGCGCTCTCGTGGGTGCGCCGGGAGCCCATCTCGATCAGCGGCCGGCCGCCCGGCCCCGGGCCGCCGGCCGCGGTCACCATCCGGGAGGCGGCCGACGCGACCGCGCAGTCGTGGTTCAGTATCGACAGCACGACGGTCTCCAGGAGCACCGACTCGGCGAACGTGCCCTCGACGACCAGGATCGGCGACCCCGGAAAGTACACGTCGCCCTCGGCGTAGCCCCAGACGTTGCCCGCGAACCGATACGATGACAGGTATTGGAGCGTGGTCTCGTCTACGATCCGATTATCGCGCAAAAAGGACAGCTCGGCCGGCCCGAAACGGAACCGCTCCAGCGCGTCGAGGAGCCGGCCGGTGCCGGCCACGACGCCGTAGCGGCGGCCGTGCGGCAGATGGCGGGCGAAAACCTCGAAGACCGCGCGTCGCGAAGCGGCGCCGCTGTGCAGGGCGGCCTGGAGCATGGTGAGTTCATAGTGGTCTGTCAGCAGCGCGGTGGTCCCGCTGTTCACCGGTGTGGTCACAGGTGGAAGACTACGGACAGGGAGGTGGCTGCGAGTGAGCGTGGCACCCGCTGAGCTGGATTTGCCGCGATCAGCGGACGAATTGGTGCCGGATCAGCCCTGGTTGACGATCGTTTGGAACGACCCGGTCAACCTGATGTCGTATGTGACATATGTCTTCGAGCACGTCTTCGGCTACTCTCGGCCGAAGGCCGAGAAGCTGATGCTCGATGTGCACCGCAAGGGCAGGGCCGTGGTCGCGAGCGGTACCCGCGAGGCCATGGAGCGCAACGTCGAGGTGCTGCACGGCTATGGCCTGTGGGCGACCGTGCGCCAGGATGCGTAGGTAGAGATGTTCCGGTCCACCAGGGATGGCGGCGTCACCGTCAGGCTGTCGGGCGGTGAGGCGACGCTGCTGCGCTCCCTCGTCGTCCCGGTCATGGAGCTGCTGAGCGACCCCGAGCGGCCGTCACCGCCGCCGGAGGCGGCCGCGCCAGACGAGTCGGCTGACCTCTTCGCCGACCTGGAACGGCAGTTCAGCTCGCCCGACGAGCCCGCGCCGGAGCTGTCGGCCGACCCGGCCATCGCCCGGCTGCTGCCCGACGCCTACAAGGACGACCCGGAGAAGGCGGGCGAGTTCCGCAAGTACACCGAGTCCTCGCTGCGGGAGGCCAAGAAGTACTTCGCGCAGACCCTGCTGGAGACGCTGCCGCCCGAGGGCGGCAAGATCAGGCTCACCGGCGACCAGGCCAGGGACTGGCTGCGGGCGCTGAACGACATCCGGCTGATGTTCGGCGTCCGGCTCGAGGTGACCGAGGATTTCGAGGACCAGCTCGCGGCGCTCGACCCGAAGGACCCGAGGCTGCCCGCGTTCGAGGTCTACGGCTGGCTCGGCGCGGTGCAGGAGTCTCTGGTCCACGCCCTCGCCCGGTAGTCTCAGCGATCATGCTGACGATCTCGCGCGCGCTCTACGAGAAGATCATCGAACACGCTCGCAAGGACCACCCGGACGAGGCCTGCGGCGTGATCGCGGGCCCGGAAGGCGGCGACCGCCCGGTCCGGTTCATCCCGATGCAGAACGCCGAGCGCTCGCCCACCTTCTACCGGTTCGACTCGCTGGAGCAGCTGAAGGTCTGGCGCGAGATGGACGACAGGGACGAGGAGGCCATCGTGGTCTACCACTCCCACACGGCGACCCAGGCCTACCCGTCGCGGACCGACATCTCCTACGCCAGCGAGCCGCAGGCCCACTATGTGCTGGTCTCCACCCGGGACGAGTCCGAGACCGAATTCCGCTCGTACCGGATCATCGACGGCGAGGTAACCGAGGAACCGGTTCAGATCCAGGAATGAATCGGGTCCCGGCTAAGGTTCCCATCCATGGCGTAAAGAAGTTCACCTAGGAGCGTTTTCACATGGCCATTGAGGTTCGCATCCCCACGATCCTGCGCAGCTACACCGGCGGCGCCAAGACGGTTGATGGGTCCGGCGCGACGCTGGACGAGCTGCTCAACAACCTGGACGCCGCCCACGGCGGCCTGCGCGAGCGGCTCGTCGACGGCGAGAAGCTCCGCCGTTTCGTCAACGTGTACCTCAACGACGAGGATGTCCGCTTCCTCGGCGGCCTGGAGACCCCGGTCAAGGACGGCGACACGGTGACCGTGCTGCCGGCGGTGGCCGGCGGGTCCCGGTAGGGAAAAAGCTCAAAGACATTTAGTCCGAACGGACCCTGACGTTGCGCTACGACTCACTGCTCGCATCCCTCGGCAATACCCCCATGGTGGGGCTGCCGAGGCTCTCGCCGTCCGACGACGTCCGGTTGTGGGCCAAGCTCGAGGACCGCAACCCGACCGGGTCGGTCAAGGACCGGGCCGCGTTCTTCATGATCGAGCAGGCCGAGAAGGACGGGCTGCTCCGGCCCGGCTCGACGATCCTGGAGCCGACCTCGGGCAACACCGGCATCTCGCTCGCGATGGTGGCCAAGCTCCGGGGCTACCAGCTGATCGTGGTGATGCCGGAGAACACGAGCGAGGAGCGCCGCCAGATCCTGGGCATGTACGGGGCGGAGATCTTCACTTCCCCGGCCGCGGGCGGCTCGAACGAGGCCGTCCGGGTCGCGAAGCGGCTGG